>Ga0193702_1000550_pt1 | contig 11726 bp, 7 predicted proteins | sample U3a1metaG_FD_143060 | JGI IMG/M metagenome (GOLD analysis project Ga0193702, IMG submission 143060) | Soil microbial communities from a riparian zone of the East river system, Colorado, United States - U3a1 | ecosystem: Environmental > Terrestrial > Soil > Riparian zone | place: USA: East River... | reverse complement strand
AAGCCCTGGTCCTCGTTCGGCAGGAACGAGGTCGGCAGGCGCAGGAACAGCAGCAGCACCGCGCCGACCACCGCCGCGTAGACCAGCAGCCAGCGTCCGGAGCGCCGGATGACGCCGCCGACGCCGTCCACGTAATGGTCGCGGCCCTTGTCGAAGCTGCGGTTGAACCAGCCGAAGAAGCCCTTCTTCGCGCCGTGGTCGGCGCCGGGCGGCTTCAGGATGGTGGCGCACAGCGCCGGCGTCAGCGACAGCGCGACGAATACCGACAGCACCATCGAGGCGACGATGGTCAGCGCGAACTGGCGGTAGATCGCGCCCACCGTGCCGCTGGCGAAGGCCACCGGCACGAACACCGCGGACAGCACCAGCGCCACGCCGATCAGCGCGCCGCTGATCTGGCCCATCGCCTTGCGCGTCGCCTCGTAGGGCGACAGGCCCTCTTCCTGCATCACGCGTTCGACGTTTTCGACCACCACGATGGCGTCGTCGACCAGCAGGCCGATCGCCAGCACCAGGCCGAACATCGACAGCGTGTTGACCGTGAAGCCGAGCGCCGCCATGATGCCGAAGGTCCCGAGCAGCACCACCGGCACCGTGATCGAGGGAATCAAGGTGGCGCGGAAATTCTGCAGGAACAAATACATCACCAGGAACACCAGCGCGATGCCTTCAAACAGCGTCTTGACCACTTCTTCGATCGAGATCTTGACGAAGGGCGTGACGTCGTTCGGGTAGACCACCTGCACGCCATGCGGGAAATACGGCTTCAGCTCGTCGATGCGGGCGCGGATCGCATTCGCCGTGTTCAGCGCATTCGCGCCCGGCGCCAGCTGGATCGCAATCCCCATCGCCGGCTCGGTGCCGTACTTGTTGTCGACGGCATAGCTTTCCGGGCCGAGATTGATGCGCGCGACGTCGCGCAGCCGCACCTGGGAACCGTCCGGCAGCACCTTCAGCAGGATCGCGCCGAAATCCTCGGGCGTACGCAACAGCGTCGACTCGGTGATCGTCGCACTCAGCTGCTGGTCCTTGACCGAGGGCGTGCCGCCCAGCTGGCCGCCGGCGATCTGCACGTTCTGGTTCTGCAGCGCGGTGGTGATGTCGAGCGGGGCCATCGCGTAGCTGTCCAGCTTGGCCAGGTCGAGCCAGATCCGCATCGCGTACTGGGTGCCGAACACGTTCATATTGCCGACGCCGTCGATCCGGCTGAGCGGATCCTGGACATTCGACACGATGTAGTTGGAGATGTCGAACTTGTTCATGCTGTGGTCGGCCGACACGAAGCCGATCACCATCAGGAAGGAGTTGGTCGACTTGGTGACCCGCACGCCGGACTGCTGCACCTGGGCCGGCAAGGTCGGCACCGCCAGCGACAGCTTGTTCTGCACCTGCACCTGCGCGATGTTGGGATCGGTGCCGGTGGCGAAGGTCAGCGTGGTGGTCGACTGGCCGGTGTCGTCGCTGGTCGAGGACATGTACAGCAGGTTGTCGAGGCCGCTCATCTGCTGCTCGATCACCTGCACCACGGTGTCTTGCACGGTGGTGGCCGAGGCGCCGGGGAAGGTGGTGCTGATCTGCACCGTCGGCGGCGCGACCGGCGGAAACTGCTCGATCGGCAGCGTGGCCACCGACAAGCCGCCGGCCAGCATGATCAGCAGGGAAAGGACGATCGCGAAGATCGGCCGGTCGATGAAGAATTTTGCCATGGGAGCGCCTCCTTAGTTGGCGGCCGAGGCCAGCGCGGCCGGCGCGCGCGGGACCGGCACCGCCTTCACCACCATGCCCGGCTGGACCTTCTGCAGGCCCGACACGATCACCTGGTCGCCCTCGCCGAGGCCGCCGCCGATCACCCAGCTGGCGCCGGTCATGCCGCGGGTTTGCAGCACGCGCTCGGCCACCTTGTTGTCGGCGCCGACCACCAGCGCGGTCGGCTCGCCCTGGGCGTTGTGGGTGACCGCCGGCACCGGCACCAGCACCGCCTTGTCGTCGACGCCCTGGGCCAGTTGGGCGCGCACGAACATGCCGGGCAACAGCACGTGGCGCGGATTCGGGAAGATCGCGCGCAGCACCACCGAGCCGGTGGCGGGATCGACCGTGACGCCGCTGAAGCGCAGGGTGCCGGAGAGCGGATAGCTGCTGCCGTCTTCCAGCGTGAGGCCGACCTTGAACTGGTCGCTGCCGCCCGCCTTCTTGAGCTGGCCGCTCTCGAGGTCGTGGCGCAGCTTGGTCACCTCGGCGCTCGACTGGCGCAGGTCGACATAGATCGGATCGATCTGCTGGACCGTGTTGAGCAGGGTGGCGCCCGAGGCTTGCACATACGCGCCCTGGGTCACTTGCGAGATGCCGCTGCGCCCGGCGATCGGCGAGGTCACGCTGGTGTAGCCGAGGTTGATCTTGGCGCTGACCACGGCGGCCTGGCCGGCGGCGACGTCGGCCTCGGCCTGGCCCTGGGTCGCCACCGCGTTGTCATAGGCCTGCTTGCTGACCGCGTTGCCGTCGATCAAGACCTTGTAGCGCGCCAGCTGGGCGTTCATCGCGACCAGGTTGGCTTGCGCCTTCTTCAGCGTGGCCTCGGCGCTGCCGAGCGCGGCGCGGAACGGCGCCGGATCGATCTGGTACAGCGCCTGGTTCTGGCCGACGTCGGCGCCGTCGGCGAAACGCTGGTTCTGCACGATGCCGTCGACCCGGGCGCGCACCTGCGCGACCAGGAACGGCGAGGTGCGCCCCGGCAGTTCGATGGCGACCGGTACGCTGGTCTGGTGTGCCGTCAAGACCGCGACTTCGGGCGGCGCGGCCGGCGCCGCCGCGTGCTGCGCCTGGCCGCAGCCGGCAAGGGCGGCGGCGGCCAGGATGGCGGCCGGACCGGCGCGCCGAAAAGTGTTGTGTGCGGACATGACCCACTCCATTTGGTAAGCTGCATCCATCATGAAGTTACACGCGTTAAGCGGGCATGTGCGGACCATTAACGAAATTTAATGGTCTTGTATGTGCAGCCTCGGCCGCCGCGCCCTTACTGCACCGGCCCCTTGGCCTCGACCCAGTGTTCGTACTTGCGGTCGATACGCTTCAGCGAGCCGTCGCGCGTCATGGCCTCGAACGCCGCGTTCATGCGCTCGACCAGCGCGTCCGGCACCGCCGGGTTGCAGGCCAGGTAGAGCCTGACCCGGTTGAAGGTCAGCAGCGGCACGATTTGCTGCGCCCAGCCGTGCTGCTCGAGCACTTCGCTGCCGCGCCGCAGGCTGGCGGCCCACAGGTCGATGCGCTTGAGCAGCAGCTTGCGCGGGTTGATCAGGTCGTTCGGCGCGGGATCGACCAGGAAGCCGCGCGCCCGCAGGTATTCGTCGCGCGCGTCGCCGTTGTAGGTGCCGATGCGCAGCGCGCGCGCATCTTCCAGGCTGTGCAACTGCAGGTTGCGGTCTGCGCGTCCGAGCAACACCCATTCCCCCTCGTCGGTCGGCCCGACCCATTTGAACAAGGCCTCGCGCTCCGGGGTGCGGGTGGTGGAGTAGACGCAGGCGTCCTTGCGCTGCTGGGCCGTGGTGTAGGCGCGCTTCCACGGCAGCACCTCGATCGCATAGCCGATCCCGGCGCGCGCCATGATCTCGCGCACCTTGTCGGTGGCGCTGCCGATCACCGCGTCGCCCTCGCGCATGCTGGCCGGCGGCGAGCTTTCGGTCGTAATGTAAAGGCGCGGGGCGGCATCCGGCCTTGCACAGACGACACTTAACAACATGGCAAGCACCAGCTTCTTGTTCCGCATGTCCACCCTTTTCGCGGCGCTGCGCCGTCTCGGCGTCAGCACGCGGCAAGCATACCAGCAATGCCAAAGCGGCCGCAATTGGCTGGGCGTTACACTTTTCGATAGGCAATCTTGGCAGGGTTTGTCATACTGCAAGTTACGCTGCAGATCCTCTTTCCGGAGGCAAAAACACCATGATCGCATCCATCCTGTCCCAATTGTTCGCCCTGCCCGGCGAGGCCTCGATACTCAGTTATGGCCGCTACGATCCGGCGCTGGTCGCGCTGTCGGTACTGGTGGCGATTTTTTCATCGTGGATGGGCTTGCAGATCGCCGGCCAGGCCAGCGCCAACCGCGCGCAGCGCTCGATCGTGCTGCTCACCGGCAGCCTGGCGCTGGGCAGCGGGGTGTGGGCCATGCACTTCATCGGCATGCTGGCGTTCGACCTGTGCACCCGGGTCGATTACGATCCGGCGACCACCATCATCTCGCTGGTGCCCAGCATCGGCGCCTCGTTCGTCGCGCTGTCGCTGCTGGGACGCGCGCGGATCACCGGCTGGGCGCTGCTGACCGGCGGCGTGCTGGTCGGCGCCGGCATCGGCGCCATGCACTACACCGGCATGGCCGGCATGCGTATGAGCCTGCTGCTGCGCTACGATCCCTTCGGCTTCGGCCTGTCGATCGTGGTGGCGGTGGTGCTGGCCACGCTGGCGCTGTGGGTGCGCTTCGGCCTGCGCAGCTTCCGCGCGCTCACCGAGCAGCGCCTGCTGCTGCTCAGCGCCAGCGTGATGGGCTGCGCGATCGCCGGCATGCACTACACCGGGATGGCGGCCGCGCGCTTCATCGGCCAGGTGCCGCCCGGCTCGACCGGCTCCTCGAACAGCACCTTCCTGGCGCTGGCGATCTCGCTGATCACGGTCGCCTTCACCATCTTCGTGCTGGCGGCCAACGGCCTGCTGCGCTACCGCCAGCTGTTCCGCGAGCTGACCCAGAGCGAGGCCTGGATGCGCGCCCTGCTCACCACCACGGTCGACGGCGTGATCACCGTCGGCGGCGACGGCATCGTCCAGGAATTCAATGCCTCGGCCGAGCGCATCTTCGGCTGGCGCCGCGACGAGATCGTCGGCCTGAGCGTGAGCCTGCTGATGGCCGACCCCGAACGCTCGGAGCAGGACGGCCTGCTCAACTACCTGCGCAGCGCCAACAGCGGCATGGTCACCACCGGCAGCGAGGTGATGGGCCTGCGCAAGGACGGCAGCCAGGTGCCGATCCGGCGCGCGCTGGGCCACGCCCGGCTGGGCGAGCAAAACCTGTTCGTCTGCTTCATCACCGACATCAGCGAACGGCGCGCGATGGTGCAGGCGCTGCGCGCCAGCGAGCGCCAGTTCCGCTCGCTGATCGGGAACATCCCCGGCATCTCCTACCGCGCGCTGCTGGCCGAGGGCCTGCCGCTGGTCTTCATCAGCGACGCGGTCGAGCGGGTGGCGGGCTACCCGGCGTCCGACTTCCTGGGCGATCCGCCGCCGCGCCGCTTCGGCGCGCTGATCCACGCGGCGGACCGGGTGCGCGTGGCCGAGGCGGTGGAGCAGGCGCTGCGCGACGGCCAGCCCTACCTGGTCGAATACCGCCTGCAGCACGCCGACGGCGGCATCCGCTGGCTGTGGGAAAACGGCACCGTGGTGCGCAACGACGCCGGTGCGGCCGAGTGGCTGGACGGCGTGATCCTCGACATCAGCGAACGGCGCGAGATGGAAGAAGCGCTGCGCCAGGCCAAGGAAAAGGCCGAGCAGGCGGCCGCCTCGCGCGCCACCTTCGTGGCCAACATGAGCCACGAGATCCGCACCCCGATGAATTCGATCCTCGGCTTCACCGACGTGCTGCTCGACGGCGAACTCGCGCCCGAGCAGCGGCGCCACCTCGACACGGTGCGCGGCGCCGGCCGTTCGCTGCTGCGGCTGTTGAACGAAATCCTCGACACCGCCAAGCTCGACAAGGGCGCGGTCGAACTCGAGGTGGCCGACTTCAACCTGCTCGGCCTGATCGACGAATTGTCCTCGACGCTGGGCGCGAACGCGCGCGCCAAGGGCCTGCACGTCGACATCCATTACGACCCCGACCTGCCGACCTGCCTGCGCGGCGACGAGCTGCGCATCCGTCAGGTGCTGACCAACCTGCTCGACAACGCGATCAAGTTCACCGCCGCCGGCAGCGTCACGCTGGTGGCCGAGGCGCAGGGGGACGAGCTGCACTTCCTGATACAGGACACCGGCATCGGCATCGCGCCCGAACGGCTGGCCGCGATCTTCGACCCGTTCACCCAGGCCGACGCCTCGATGACGCGGCGCTACGGCGGCACTGGCCTGGGCACCACCATCAGCAAGCAGCTGGTGGACCTGATGGGCGGGCGCATCTGGGCCGAGAGCACGCCCGGCGAAGGCACGCGCTTCCATGTGCTGCTGCCGCTGGTGGCGGCCCAGTTCGCGCCGCAGCAGCCGCGCCCGCGCACCGCGCTGGTGCTGCCGCCGCTGCGCATCCTGGTGGCCGACGACGTGCCGCAAAACCTCGAGCTCCTGACCCTGCTGCTGACGCGCCGCGGCCACACGGTCACCAGCGTGGCGGACGGCGAAGCGGCGGCCGGCCTGGCCGCGCGCGACGAGTTCGACCTGATCCTGATGGACATGCAGATGCCGAAGCTGGACGGGCTGCAAGCGACCCGCGCGATCCGCGCCGCGGCCGAACGCGCGGGCCGGCGCCGGGTGCCGATCGTGGCGATGACGGCCAGCGTGCTCGATGCGCACCGGCGCGCCAGCACCGAGGCGGGGATGGACGGTTTCGCCTCCAAGCCGGTCGAATGGTTCACGCTGTCGCACGAAATGGGCCGCGTGCTGGGACTGGACGCGGGCAGTAGCGCAGCGCCGGCGCCGCAGGCGGGCCAGCAGGTGCTGAACCGGCGCGCCGGCCTGCGCCGCTGGACCGGGCGCGAAGACGCCTACCGCCAGGCGCTCGACCACTTCGAAACCCAGTTCGGCAACGTGGCCGAGGCGCTGGCCGAACACGCGGCGGCCAACGACCGCCAGGGCGCCAAGATGCTCGCGCATAAGGCGCGCGGGGTGGCCGCCAACGTCGGCCTCGAACAGTTGACCGACACCCTGGCCCAGCTTGAACATCTGTGCGCGGAAGAAGACGGCACGCCGGCCGCCGGCATCGAAGACGCGCTGCGCGGGCTGCTGGCGCGCGCGGCCGACGATTTGTCGGCGGCGCTGGCCGCGATCCGCCCAACGGCCATGGCCCCCCCCGCCGTGGCCCCCGCGGCCGAGCTGCCGGCCACGGTCGATCCGGAACGCGTGCAGCGCAGCGGCGCCGCCCTGCTGCAATCGCTGCGCCGCGGTGCGCTCGACGACGGCGCGCTGGCCGAGCTGTCGGCCGCGCTGGCCGGCCACGCCCGGTCCGAGCTGATGGCCCAGGTGCACGTGGCGATCGCCGATTTCGATTTCGACCTGGCCCAGCGGCGCGTGGCCGCCCTGCTGGGAGCGGAGCTCGCCTCGTGAACGTCCCCGCCCCGCTGCCGCTGGTGCTGGCCGTCGACGACGAGGCCAGCAATCTTCAACTGCTGCGCCAGGTCCTGCAAGACCAGTACCGCCTGCTGTTCGCCAAGGACGGCCCGCGCGCGCTCGAACTGGCGCGCCAGGAGCTGCCCGACCTGATCCTGCTCGACGTGATGATGCCCGGGATGACCGGCTACGAGGTGTGCGCCGCGCTCAAGGCGCAGCCGGCGACCGAGGCGATCCCGGTGATCTTCGTGACCGCGCTGACCGACACCGACGACGAACTCGAAGGCTTCGCGGCCGGCGCGGTCGATTACATCACCAAGCCGGTCAGCCCGCCGATCGTGCGGGCGCGGGTGCGCACCCACCTGTCGCTGGTGAGCATGGAGGCGTTGCGCGCGAGCCGCCTCGAGATCGTGCAGCGGCTTGGGCTGGCGGCCGAATACAAGGACAACGAGACCGGCCTGCACGTGATCCGCATGAGCCACTTCGCCAAGGTGCTGGGGGTGGCGGCCGGGATGGGCGAAGCGGAAGCCGACGACCTGCTGCACGCGGCGCCGATGCACGACGTCGGCAAGATCGGGATTCCCGACCGCATCCTGCAAAAGCGCGGGCCGCTCGACCCCGCCGAGTGGGCGATCATGAAGACCCACGCCGCGATCGGCGCCACCATCATCGGCGAGCATGCGTCGGGCATGCTGGCGCTGGCCGCCAGCATCGCCCTGACCCACCACGAGAAGTGGGACGGCAGCGGCTACCCGCACGGCCTGCGCGGCGAGCAGATCCCGTTCGCGGGCCGGATCGTGGCGATCGCCGACGTGTTCGACGCGCTGACGTCGGTGCGGCCCTACAAGCCGGCGTGGACGGTGGAGGCGGCGGTCGAGTACCTCGAACAGCAAAAAGGCCAGCACTTCGAGCCGGCGCTGGTGGAGCTGTTCCTGGCCCAGCTGCCGGCGATCCGCGCGATCATGGCGCGCTGGGCCGAGGTCTGATCAGGCGCGGTCACACCTGCGCGTGCGCCAACGCCAGGGCGGCGTGGCGGGTCACCAATTCGTCGTACAGCGCGGCGTAGCTGGCGGCCATGCGCTCGGCGGTGAACAGCTCTTCGTAGCGCGCGGCGGCGCGCCGGCCCATGGCCTGCGCCATCTCCGGCTCGTCCCACAGCCTGCGCATCGCCTCGCCGAACGCTTGCGGATCGCTGGGCGGCACCACCAGCCCGGTGTCGCCGTCGATGTTGATGTAGGTGGTGCCGGTGCCGATCTCGCTCGAGATCATCGGCTTGCCGTACATCGCGCCTTCCAGCAGCGAGATGCCGAACGCTTCCGAGCGCAGGTGCGAGGGGAAGGCCAGCGCGTAGCACAGCGTCAGCAGCGCCACCTTGTCGGCGTCGCCCAGCGCGCCGACGAACAGCACATGGGTCAGGCCGAGCCGCTCGGCATGCGCCTTGAGCTCCTGTTCGATCGGGCCGGCGCCGACGATCACCACCGGGTAATCGGTATTCGCCACCGCGTCGAGCAGGATGTGCAGGCCCTTGTAGTAGCGCAGCACGCCGACGAACAGGAAGAAGCGCTCGCCGACCAGCGCGCGCCATTTGGCCAGGCGCTCGGGCTCCGGTTGCGGGTAGGTCGCCTGGTCGAGGCCATAGGTGATGATGCGGGTCTTGTCGCGGTAACGGTCCAGCACCGCCGACGAGGCCAGGTAATTGGGCGAGGTGGCGACGATGGTGTCGACGCTTTGCAGGAAGCGGTGCTTGAGCGGCTGGTACAGGCGCAGCAGCTGCTTCTGGCGCACGATGTCGGAGTGGTAGGTCACCACGGTCGGCTTCTTGATGCGCGCGATGAAGTGCGCGAGGTCCATGAACGGCCACGGGAAATGGTAGTGCACCACGTCGGCGTCGGCGGCCAGGCGCGCCAGCGCGCCCAGGGCGGCGAACGAGAACCCGGTGGACGAAATCTCGAAGTCGAGCGGCACCCGGTGCACGGTATGGCCCTCGAAGTCGAACGGCCGCAGATCCTGGCTGCGCGTGAGGGTCAGCACCTCGTTGCGCACGCCGAGGCGGCCGGTGCCCACGCACAGCTGGCGGATCACCTGCTCGACCCCGCCCACCGAGTCCGGATAATAAGTCTTGTAGAAATGGAGGACGCGCATAGGATGATTAGTGTGAAAGGACGGCGCGGTACACGGCGGCGGTCTGCTGCGCGGTCGCTTGCCAGGTCAATTGTCGGGCGCGCGCGTGGCCGGCCGCGACGCAGCGTGCGCGCAGCGCGTCGTCGCGCACCAGTGCCAGCATGGCGGCGCCGATCGCGCCGCTGTCGAGCGGGTCGACCTCGAGCGCGGCGCCCTGGCTCACTTCGGGCAGCGAGCTGGTATTCGAGGCGACCACCGGCAGGCCGGACGCGAAGGCCTCGGCCACCGGAATCCCGAAGCCTTCGTACAGCGAGGGGAAGACGAACACGCCGGCGCCCGCGTACAGGTGGCGCAGCGCGGTATTGTCGGTCAGCGCGCGCAGCCAGACGATGGGCGCGCCGGCCGCGATGGCCGCTTCCAGCTGCTTGAGCAGGCCTTCGCAACGCCAGCCGGCGGCGCCGACGATCACCAACTGGCGTTCGGCGCGCACCGCGGGCGGCAACGCCAGGTAGGCCGCCAGCAGGCGTTCGACGTTCTTGCGCGGCTGGAGGGTGCCGACGAACAGGAAGTAGCCGCGCCGCAGGCCGTGCGCGGCCAGGGTGGCGTCGACCGCCTCGGCCGGCGCCGGCTGCAGCCAGTCGTCGCCCACGCCGCAGGGCACCACGCTGATGCGGCGCTCGTCGACGCCGAAGCATTCGACCAGTTCGGGAATCGCGAAGTGCGACAGCGCGATCACGTGGTCGGCCTTGCGCGCGGCCTTTTGCTGCAGCCAGTTCTTCAGGCCGCGCAGGCGCGGGTTGCACCATTCGGGATACTTGACGGGCAGCGCGTCGTGCAGGGTCGCGACCACCGGGCAGTCCATCCGCACCACGCGGTAGTCGGTGACGTGGAACACGTCGGCCGGCATGTGCACGCGATGCGCGGCGGGCGTGAGCAGGTCGACCAGCGAAGCCGCCTCGAACGACTGCGGCATGGCTTGGCCGACGCTGACACCGGCAACGCCGCCGCGCGCACGCGGCCAGGAATAGCCGGCCACCGCGCAGCCGGCGCGCGGCAGGTGCTCGAACAGGGCTTGGGTATAGACGCCGATGCCGTCCAGTCGCCCGCCGGTCAGGCCCGGTTCGATCATGGTCGTTCCAAGGCCGACACGCAGCAGACTCACGCCGCGTACATCCAGCGCAGGGTCTCGGCCAGCGGGGTTGGGGCGATGTGGCCGATCACGCTGGTCAGCTTGTCGTGGCTGCCGGCCAGGGTCAGCACTTCATTGGCGCGCACGAAGGCCGGGTTGACCTGCACCTCGATGCGGTAGCCGGCGATGTCGGACACGGTGTCGATCACGCTGGCCAGCGAATGCGACACGCCGGAGCAGACGTTGAAGGCCTGCCCGGCCGGCTTGGCGGCCAGCAGCCGGCGGTAGCTCTTGACCACCATCCGCACGTCGGAAAAATCGCGCGCGATGGCCAGGTTGCCGAGCTTGATTTCGCGTTCGCCGCGCCGGAAATGGGCGACGATCTTCGGCAGCAGGAAGTTTTCGCTCTGCCCCACGCCGGTGTAATTGAAAGGCCGCGCGATGACGATCGGCAGCCGGTCCATCCACAAGCGCGCCATGTGCTCCATCGCCAGCTTGCTGACGGCGTAGTCGTTGAGCGGGGCCGGCGCCACGCTCTCGTCGATGCGCACGACCGTGGCGTTGCCGTAGATATTCGCCGACGAGGCCAGCAGCACCGCCGAGGGTGGATGGCGCGCCGCAGCCAGCGCCGCCAGCAGGTTGCGCGTGCCGGTGATGTTGACGCGATAAATCAGGTCGACGTCGGCATGCGCGACGAAGGCGATGCCGGCCAGGTGGGCCACCACGTCGGGCTGCACCTGCTCGACCATCGCGGCCACCGCGGCGGTGTCGCACAGGTCGACCGGGAAGATGTCGGGGCCGGTTTCTTCGCCCGGCATCACGGTGCCGAATACGCGGTAGCCGGCCTCGGTCAGTTCCTTCGCCATGTAGTGGCCGGTGAAGCCGCGCAGGCCGGTGATCAGCGCGCGCTTGCCCTCGCCTTCGCGGTGCAGCGCGAGGGCGGGGAACCGTTCGGTGGCCATGCGGTTCATATCAGAACGAGAATCCCAGTTCGTTGCGGCGCATGTCGGCATCGACCATCATCTGGCACAGCTGTTCGAGCGTGGTGGTGGGCGCCCAACCCAGTTCGCGCCGTGCCTTGGACGAGTCGCCGATCAGCAACTCGACTTCGGCGGGACGGTAGAACTTCGGGCTCACGCGCACCAGCAGCTTGCCGGTGCGGGAACAATGGCCGGTTTCGTTCTCG
>Ga0193702_1000549_pt1 | contig 11732 bp, 9 predicted proteins | sample U3a1metaG_FD_143060 | JGI IMG/M metagenome (GOLD analysis project Ga0193702, IMG submission 143060) | Soil microbial communities from a riparian zone of the East river system, Colorado, United States - U3a1 | ecosystem: Environmental > Terrestrial > Soil > Riparian zone | place: USA: East River... | reverse complement strand
TGTATACCAGATTAGTAGACATTTAAATTATGTGGTATAATAATATATTGGAAACCGTGGGCAATACGCCGATGGTTAGATTAAATAAAGTAACAAAAGAGATTCCTGCAACGGTTTTGGCTAAAATTGAAACTACCAATCCCGGTAATTCGATTAAGGACAGGATGGCGCTTAAGATGATTGAAGATGCCGAAAAAAGCGGGTTGCTTAAACCGGGCGGGACTATTATTGAAGGTACATCAGGCAATACAGGAATGGGGCTTGCAATTGCAGCTGTTATAAAAGGCTATAAATGTATTTTTACCAGTACGGATAAACAATCAAAAGAAAAATTTGATGCCCTGCGCGCTTTTGGTGCCGAGGTAATTGTTTGCCCAACTAATGTTGACCCGGAAGATTCACGTTCTTATTATTCAGTTTCATCACGCCTGGAGCGCGAGGTGCCAAACTCCTGGAAACCCAACCAGTATGATAATTTATCAAACTCGCAGGCACATTATGAGTCTACAGGGCCTGAGATCTGGGAACAGACAGAGGGTAAGATAACGCATCTTGTAGCAGGGGTGGGCACCGGCGGAACCATATCAGGCATTGCCAAATATTTAAAAGAGAAAAACCCGGCAATCCAGGTATTGGGCATTGATACTTATGGTTCGGTGTTTAAAAAATACAAGGAAACCGGTATTATGGATAAAAACGAGATCTATCCATATATTACAGAAGGGATTGGGGAAGACTTTTTACCGCAAAACGTAGACTTTACCCTGATAGATCATTTTGAAAAAGTGACCGATAAGGACGCTGCTTTAATGACCCGTGAAATTGCCCGCAAAGAAGGGATTTTCGCCGGGAACTCTACAGGCTCAGCCATCGCGGGTGTACTGCAGATGAAGGACAGGTTTAAGGAAGGAGATGTTGTGGTAGTTATATTCCCAGACCATGGCACCCGCTACCTGGGCAAAATGTATAACGATGACTGGCTGCGTGACCGCGGATTTTTAAAGGACGGAAAACTAACCGCACACGATATCATCCAAAAAAAGGAAAACCAGCAGATAGTTACCATTGATTGCGAAAAGTCTGTTCTTGAGGCCATAAACACCATTAAATCGCTCAATATCTCACAGATCCCGGTTACACAAAAAGGAATGGTTATCGGTAAAATTACAGAGAGTGATATCTTAAACTCGCTGATAGAAAACCCTTCGATCAAATCTCAACCGATAAAAAACATTACTACCACCCCGTTCCCGTTTGTTGATCTGAATACTTCGATAGACAAGATCTCGGCTATGATAAATAAAGATAATATTGCTGTATTGGTTGAAGATAACGGACAGATAGAGATTATTACACAGTATGATATTATCAATGCTATTTCAGGATAGGGGAAGAGGTGAAAGGCGAAAGGTAAAGGGTGTTGTGCATTGGCATAACACCTTTTTAGTTTCAAACAAATCCATATATTTAAACCAAATCCTAAATTAATGTCTGTGATTAAATATTTCTTCTTTCTCGTTCTGATCTGCTCAGTTTGTACGGCGTTTTCTCAAACTAATGATCCTGTTTTTTTAAGATGGAAGTTAAAGCCTGGTGAAACCATTGTTTATAAAACTGTTATGGATGAAATTGACACTGCAAATCATAAAGATTTTGCGATGGATGATTTAGCTAAAGCGTTAGGAGTCGACGTAAACACTGCTGATATTCAAAAGATGTTTAAGCAGTTTAGTCAGGCAACAAGCCAATCTGATTTTTTGACTTCTTTAAAGAAGAACCCAAAAAGCATAATTGATATAGAAATGAAAGCCGGAAATATGTCGGCTGCGAAAACGGTGGCTGATACAGGTGTAATGGGGAATGCTTTGAAAGCTATGATGGCTAAAATGTCGGGAAGTGTTGTTTTGCGCGGATCAGTGTATGAAGATGGAGCAATTGAAAGCTTTTATACAAAGAATGACCAAAAGAATTTGATAGCAATATTTTTTGAGCTGCCTGGAAAACCTGTAAAGGTGGGTGATACCTGGTCGCCTGATGTTCATTTCCTTTCTATGGATCAGAATTTTACTTGCGACAGTTCATCCAAAAAAAATGTTGTCACTATTGTAAAGATTAGCAATAACGAAAATGAACACATTGTAACCATGAGATATGATTTAGAAGAATATGTATCAGGAAACTTTGCCTATCCGTTTGACGGAAAGCAGAGAAAGACTTCAATGAAAATGACGCATAAGGCGTTAGCTGAATTTTCAATTGAAAAGGGAAGATGGATAACCTATAATGGCATAATGTCATTAACTTCAAGTGGTGTAATGGGTGCTCAATCCACAAAAAGATGCTCGTTAATAATTCAATAAAATATCTTTTGTTCGCCTTGATTTCTTTACTTCAGTTTTCCCCTGCACTGCGCGTTTAAATTGCTAATAGTTATCCTCATGTCATATTTAAAGGTGTTTATATTCTCCAGGCACAATCCATAAAAATATTCACGTATTTAGTATTTTAAATTAACAATGAATTTATTCAGGGTTAATATAGTTCTTTCTTAAAAAGAGCTGCATCGGAATTGACTGGTGTAAATTATGAGAATATAAAAGAGAATATTTTAATGGGGGTTACATTTAGACTAACTGAATACAAGGCACTTTTGTACAGAATTTTTCTGGGCTATGTATTCTATTTTATAAGCAGGGTACTATTTTTTGCCTTTAATACCAATCTTTTTGCTGTTGACAATCTTTATTCATTACTGAAACTATGTTATTACGGGCTGGCATTTGATACCACAGCTTTATTATACATTAACAGCTTATTTATTATATTAAGCATCCTCCCATTAAAAAGTAACACACAAGGTAAATATCAAAAAGGCCTGTCGATTTTATATTTCATTACCAATTTACTGGCTTATGCTACAAATTTTATCGATATAGTTTATTACCGGTTTAGCCAGGTCCGCTCAACAAAAGCTACGCTCGACCTGCTTACTGATGAAAACAATAAGAAGCTGTTATTTGCTCATTTTACCTGGGCCTACTGGTATATAATTGTAATATATATATTGTGCTGTATTTGCTGGATCTGGCTGTACTACCGGGTTAAGGTTAAGCCTGCTCCGGTTACAAACGTAAAGGCTTATTTTTCTTATTCAGTTATTTCATTCCTGGTCATCATTACTTTGGTTATTGGAGGGATAAGGGGCGACTTTAAACATAGCACCCGGCCCATCAACATGGTTGATGCCTACAAACATGTTACCATCCCTAACCAGGGCGATATAGTATTGAATACTCCCTTTGCTATTTTCAGAACCCTTAAAAGCAATAGCTTTAAGGTTGAGCATTGGACAGATGAAAACTACATCAATGCCAGCATAAAGCCCATAAAGCAATACAATGGGAAGCCAAACAGCAGACCTAATATTGTAATTATTATAGGCGAGAGTATGGCAAGGGAATTTTGGGGAAGCATGAACAAAGGGGTTCCAATACCCAACTTTAAATCGTACACACCGTTTTTAGATTCATTGTCTGAGAGCAGCCTGATATTTACCAATGCTTATGCCAATGGCCGCCAATCTATCCATGCAATGTCATCCATATTAGCTGGCATTCCGTCATTCCAAACGGCATTTACCTCGTCGCCTTATGCTAAACAAAAAATTCAATCAATAGTATCTGTTTGCAATAGCTTGGGTTATGAAACCTCATTTTTTCATGGAGCTGCAGATGGCTCAATGGGTTTCCAGGGATTCGGCAGTATTTTGGGAATAAAGAATTATTACGGCAGAACAGAATATAATAACGAAAGTGATTTTGACGGAATCTGGGGTATTTGGGATGAGCCATTTTTTCAGTTTATGGGTAAAACCCTTGGTACCCAAAAACAACCATTTATGGCTACCTTGTTTACCTTGTCGTCACATGACCCTTTTCAGATCCCCGGAAAATATAAAACAAGGTTTAAAGGCGGCCCGCTTGCTATTGATAAATGTGTGCAATATTCAGACAACGCGCTGCGGGCTTTTTTTAACTATGCAAAAACACAGCCCTGGTACAATAATACCATTTTCGTGATCACAGCCGATCATACCAATCAAACCTATTACCCGGAGTATAGTAAAGATATTAACCGCTTTGCTGTCCCTATATTGTTTTACAGCGCCAACAAAGCTTATGCCTTAAAAGGGGTACGTACAGACCTGGCTTCGCAAATGGATATTTACCCTACGTTGGTTGACCTTATCGGGTATGATAAGCCTTTCAGATCGTGGGGGAGAAGTCTGATTAGTGATTTGCCTGCTGAAACACCAAGGGTAATAAATTCTGCAGGTAATATATACCAGTTTATGGAGAATAACTATACTTACCTTTTTGACGGAAAACGAATTACAGGGATATTTACAACTGCTGATAAGGGCCTGGATAGAAATTTAATGACAGGAAACCTTAACCCCGAAATGAATAAGGGTATAACTGATTGCAAGGCTTTCATCCAGGATTATGCAGACCGGATAGTGAATAAGAAGTTGAATCCGTAAATTGTACCAAGTTCAAATTATTGGATCGGTACATTTTAAAGAAGTAATCTTCTTAAAGTCACTTAGATTTCTTGTATATATCGACAGCCCATTAATTAAAGCGGTAGCAGCGATAATACTATCACCTAATTTTAAGTTATAAGTTTTCTTAATAGTTATCGAGGTATGGAAAATTTGTAAGGAAGGGGAAATAACAGGAAGAAAGTTGAAAATATCCTGAAAATAGCTTTCTTCTTCATTAGTTAATTTGTGATAACCCAGTACTTCTACCCGGGTAATCTCAGAAACAAAAACAGACTCCTTAAAAAATAAGCTTCTTAAGTATTCGTATTGATTTGAGTAGGAATATATTATGATATTGCTATCGATAAGAAATATAGTTATTTAGAAAATGGAAGATCACGATCGTTTCTTTCATTGCGTTGCCATTCTGCTGCATCTCCAAAGGAGGAAGTTTCATTTGCTTTGAAATTAAGAATGCGTTTACCTAATTCTTCCTTTTCACTTTCAATAACCTTGCCTCGTTGCTCAATAGTAACGTTCAACTTTTTAGCTAAAGCGATGATCTTTGCAATACTGTTTTCGTTATTGGTTTTTAAAATAAGTTCCATAAAATTTTACAGAATTAAGTATATGAACAAAAGTACAAAATAACCATTCAAAATTAAACAGACTATTTTTACATCTTTTAATCGGCATCATCATGACCCACACACACCTACCACTTTTTAAATATCACAAATACTGCCAAAACTATCAATCCAAAACCAACCAGGTGGTTCCATCCGAATTTTTCAGATTTAAAAAATACGATACTGAACAGCATAAAAACCGTTAAGGTAATTGCTTCCTGGATGGTTTTTAGCTGTACGAGGCTAAATGGACCGCCATCGCCCTTGTAGCCGGCACGATTGGCGGGAACCTGGAACATATATTCAAAAAATGCAAGCCCCCAGCTAATGAATATTACAGCTATGAGTCCAAGATTTTTACCCCAGTCATAATCCTTAAATTTTAAATGCCCGTACCAGGCAAAAGTCATAAAGGTGTTTGAAATAATCAGAAAAATAATGGTTTTTAAACCGCGCATAAATTAAAGTTTAATTTATTTATACCATAAATTGGGCGTATTGTTTGTTTTAAACAAGTGGGACTCATTTTCAAATCCTCACATCCGCACATTCGTGTATCCCCACACTACTTCAATCTTTTTTCAGCCAGTTCTTTCCTGTACACCGCGTTTACCTCAGGACCGGGGCGTACTAAAATAAATATGCCGGTTCCTTTTTCAACGGCCAGGGGGTTTGTAACCTCGCCAAATTTCTGGGAACGCTCAAAAAAGGGTCTGAATTTTTCAATATTCTTCCCGCCACTGTCGTCAACATAAATAATATACTGCCCATCAAGGTTATCGGGCGCCCAAAGGGTAAAGCTGCTGTTAAGTGAAATTACTTCGGGTAAATTATATTGTTTGCCAAAATGATGAATGGCCCCGGCTTCGCCGTAATTATCGGCATAAATTTGAGTGTGCTTTTGCTGCTCCGGCGTAAGGCTGTTCCATGCTTTTACTACGCCGGCTGTTATTTCTTCCCAGCCAAACATATCGCCGTAATCCTGCGTGGTGGCATGGTGTTTATGGTCTTCCCAGGTTGTTGCAAAGCTTAAAAAATGCAGGCTGTTGTTTGCAAAATTAAATACAGCCAAAGTTTGGTTTAATGGAAAAACAGGCAGCACCAATGGGAACAGTAACAAATTAGGAACAGTAAATAAAACAATTACTAAGCTCCGCAACGCATAGCCTGCTGTTTTTAACCATCGTTCAAAACCAAAGCCACCTGCTGCAAACAACATGGGGTAGGCGCCAAACAGGTAGTAACTTTTGCCATTCATTATTAATAAAAAAACAAATATTAAAACAAACGCAATAGCCAGGAATTGAAATTTATGGAGCCTGAACGAAAATAGCAGGAATACAAAGCCCGTTACCCAAACAAACAGGGCCACCCCGTTTACTAAAAGCTGCTGCTTAATAAAGTCTGATGGTTTTATAAAATCCAGCTGTTCCTCGCGTAAGGCTTTCATGTGCGTAACCACAGGTAAATGATGGTGCAGCTGCCAGATTAAATTAGGTAAAAATATAAGCAGGGTTAACAGTGCGGCTCCAATCATGTGCCTGTTTAACAATAGCTTGCGATTTTTGCTGAATATAAGGCCGATTATTAGTGCAAAAGTAAAAAATGCCATGGTGTATTTAGTAAGCAAGCCAAAGCCTATTACTGCACCAAGAAAGTATAAATATTTAACAGTTGAGGTATTGCAATATTTTGTAAGCAGCCAAACAGCTAAAACCCACCAAAGCTGATCAAAAACCACGGGCTGAAAAAGATAACCGCTGGCAGCAAAAGCCGGTGAAAATATCATTGCCAGGCAGGCGAGCGCAATAGCGAACCTGCGTCCGCCTAATTCAACGGTTATTAAACCGGTAAACCAAACGATGAGCCCGCTGCAGATAGTGGGGAAAATGCGGGCTGCAAAAACAGAATTGCCAAAAACAACGGAGCTTACTTTTGCCAGCAGCGCAATAAAAGGAGGCACTTCTTTATAGCCCCAATCCAAATGGTCGGCTAAAACGAGGTGGAGCAGTTCATCGCGATGAAAACCGAAATGTGCTATTGCCAATAAATTTAATCCAACTTTAAGAGCAACAAAGATCAGTATAAAGGCAGCATACGTTGATCTCCGGTTTTGGTATGGCATATTTTATAACTGGGTTTGTGATAAAGGTAGATATTTAGTCCGAAAGTCGGTAAAGTCCGGAAGTCCGAAAGACGATTTTTCGCAGATAGCTTAAATATTCTTTCTTTCGGACTTTACTGACTTTCGGTCTTTCGGACTTCCTCAGATCCTCTTAATATTTGCCCCCAACGCTATCAGGCGTTTATCAATATGCTGATAGCCGCGCTCTATTTGTTCAATGTTATAGATGGTTGATTTGCCCTGCGCCGATAATGCCGCAATAAGCAGTGATACGCCGGCACGGATATCAGGAGATGTCATAGAGATGCCGCGGAGCTGAACTTGTTTATCAAGGCCGATAACTGTGGCGCGGTGCGGATCGCATAAAATTATCTGTGCGCCCATATCCAGCAGTTTATCAACAAAGAACAGGCGGCTTTCGAACATTTTTTGGTGGATCAGCACTGAGCCTTTGGCCTGGATAGCTACAACCAGGCAAATACTTAACAAGTCGGGGGTAAAGCCCGGCCATGGCGAGTCAGCAATGGTCATGATAGATCCATCTATAAATGTTTCTATTTCATAATGCTTTTGCGCGGGGATATAAATATCATCGCCCCTAAGCTCCAGTTTAATCCCTAATCGCCTGAACACATCCGGAATCATTCCTAATTCCTTATAACATACGTCCTTGATAGTGATCTCTGATTCTGTCATTGCTGCCAGCCCGATAAATGAACCAATCTCGATCATATCAGGCAGCAAACGATGCTCTGTTCCGCCAAGCTCCGCAACCCCTTCTATAGTTAATAAGTTAGAGCCTATGCCGCTGATTTTTGCGCCCATGCGGGTAAGCATTTTGCACAATTGCTGCAAATAAGGCTCGCAAGCTGCGTTGTATATAGTAGTGGTACCTTTTGCCAGCACAGCAGCCATTACAATATTAGCGGTGCCTGTTACTGATGCTTCATCCAGTAAAATATAGGTGCCTTTCAAATTGGAGGCATCTACATTAAAAAAGCCATTTGAAGGATCGTAATCAAACCGGGCGCCAAGCTTTTCAAAACCCAGGAAGTGGGTATCTAAACGCCTGCGGCCAATTTTATCGCCGCCCGGCTTAGGGATTGATGCTTTGCCGAAGCGCGCCAGGAGTGGGCCGACTATCATAATAGAGCCCCGCAAACCGCCGCCTTTTTCTTTAAAAGCGTCTGAAAGGAAGAAATCCTGATCAATGTCTTTTGCTTCAAAACTATAGGTATCAGGCGCCAATTGTTCAACAATAACGCCCATATCCCCGAGTAATTCTATCAGCTTGTTAACATCTTTTATGTCAGGAATATTGCTGATGGTTATTTTTTGACTGGTTAAAAGTACGGCCGAAAGAATTTGTAATGCCTCGTTCTTTGCACCTTGTGGTATTATTTCGCCTTTTAATGGCGTACCGCCAATTATTTCAAATGCGTTAGTCATAGGTAGTTAGTTCATAGTTAATGGTCGATAGTCCATGGTCCATGGTTTTTCTCTTGCTATGGACCATGGACTATCGACCATGGACTTAATATTTTTTCGGGCCGCCGTTATTGCGGTTACGGTTTTGATTATTGTTGTTACGCGGGTTATTGTTATTATTAGTGCGTCCGCGGTTATTTTGGTTGTTATTGGTGCGCCCGCGGTTATTATTATTGGTGCTGCTGCTATGCGGGTTTGCGCGGTACTCAACCCTGTTAAGATTGATGTTTTCTTCCAGCTTTAACTGGCCGCCTGATAAATTATATAGGTCGTTTAAGATACTTTCATCAGTAACCGAATCTTTGTTCCATTGCACGTAAGCCATTTTCATGAAATTGGCAACCGCCTGTGTCATATGGCGTTTACGGTCGGGATCTTCAATGCTTTTGGCTTTCTCTATCATTAGCTCAATGGTTTTACCATAGTGCTTATATTTTATTCGCTGATGCGGATATTTTAATGGCTCGGGCTTTAAATGGATAGCCTCCGGCGATGGTTTGGGATATGGTGAATCCACATCTATCTGGAAATCAGAGATAATGTGCAGGTGATCCCATAGCTTATGTTTAAAATCGGCAACATCACGCAGGTGAGGATTTAAAAAGCCCATCAGGTCTATTACAACCTGTGCGTAGCGGTTACGTTCTTCTTTGGTAGGCAGCGCAACAATATATTTTACCATATTTTGTACGTTGCGGCCATATTCAGACAGGATTAACTTATTCCTGGTTGAGTTATAATCAAATTCTTGAGGCATAGTTTTTAAGCCGGTTAATTAATTTTTGCGAAGATTTTTAAAATTAGCACAGACATTTTTCCCGTTTAGAGTAGGAATTAGAGGCTAAAGTTGAATACTACCTGAATGTAGTAACGCAAATATAACGCATTTGTGCGGAATTGCAAATATTTGTAGTCCGGAAGTCCGAAAGTCAGTAAAGTCCGAAAGTAAAAAGCATTTTAGAAAGCAGCTAAGCAATCTCCCTCGTTTCTTTCGGACTTCCGGACTTTCCCGACTTTCGGACTACTCCCCACTTAGTTCAGCAAAATATTTATGAAACAGGGGGATAGTTTCAATGCCTTTATAGTAATTAAAGATATCGTATTTTTCGTTAGGGGAGTGGAGGGCATCGCTGTCAAGGCCAAAGCCCATTAGTACGGTTTTAAGACCGAGTTCTGCCTCAAACAAAGCAACTATTGGAATACTGCCGCCGCCGCGGGTAGGGATAGGATCCTTGCCAAATGATTCCTTTATTGCTTTTTGCGCCGCTTTATAGGCAATGCTATCGGTTGGTGTTACAACCGGCTCGCCGCCATGATGCGGGGTTACTTTAACTTTTACCGAATGGGGCGCAATCTTTTCAAAATGAGCTGTAAATAATTGGGTTATTTCGTCCGAAACCTGATTGGGTACCAGCCTCATTGAGATCTTAGCGAAAGCTTTTGACGGTAATACGGTTTTAGCACCTTCACCAATATAGCCGCCCCAAATGCCATTTACCTCCAGGGTAGGGCGGGTGCCGGTACGCTCCAGCGTGCTGAATCCTTTTTCGCCCCAAAGCTCATCAACTTCCAGGTCTTTTTTATACTCATCCTCGTTATATGGTGCGTCATTTAATGCTTTTCGTTCAGCATTAGTTAATTCAATTACTTTATCATAAAAGCCGGGGATGGTAATATGATTATTTTCATCATGCAGTGAAGCTATCATTTTGGCAAGTATGGTTGCCGGGTTTGCAACTGCGCCGCCATAAACGCCGGAGTGAAGATCGCGATTGGGGCCGGTTACCTCAACTTCAAGGTATGATAAGCCGCGTAAGCCGGTTTCAAGCGATGGGTTCTCCATGCTGATCATGGATGTGTCTGAAATTAATACCACATCTGCTTTTAATCTGTCCTTATTTTGCTTTACAAATATGCCCAGGTTTGACGATCCTACTTCCTCTTCGCCTTCAATCATAAATTTTATGTTGCATGGTAAGGTATTGGTTTGCATCATTAATTCAAACGCTTTCACGTGCATATAGAACTGGCCTTTATCATCGCATGCACCGCGGGCATAGATCTTTCCATCGCGAATGGTAGGTTCAAAAGGAGGTGTTTTCCAAAGTTCCAGCGGATCAGGTGGCTGCACATCATAGTGGCCGTACACCAATACCGTAGGTTTTAACGGATCAATTATTTTTTCACCATATATAATAGGATAACCTGCCGTTTGGCAAACTTCAACATTATCAGCACCTGAATCCCGCAGTTTGGCAGCTACAAATTCAGCTGTTTTTAATACGTCGGCTTTATATTTAGGGTCGGCGCTAACTGAAGGAAAACGTAATAGGGCAAATAATTCGTCCAATAAGCGCTCTTTGTGCTGTTCAACATAGTCTTTTATAAGCTGCATAATTATCAATTTGCAGCAAATATAAGGTTTGTTTAGTGAGAAATGTACAACGTTTTAAGCCAGGAATCTGTGGGTTTAGTGCGATGTGTTGCTGAAGTGTTATCTTGCTTAAACAGGGAATAATGAGGAACTTAAAAATCCTGGAAAATGCAAACACAGGTAGGGAAATCCAGTAGAAGCACTTGTAAGAAGGGCAAAAAAAAAGAACCGGAGAGGTTCTTCACAAAAATTTTATATGCTCAACCGAAAACTTTAATCAGTTGAGCATATAAAATTTAGTCACCGCTTCCTACAGTGTGTTTGTCAGAAAGATCGCCACTGCCTACAGTATGCTTATCCATCAGGTCACCACTACCAACGGTGTGTTTGTCAGTTAAATCAGCGCTGTCAACTGTGTTTTCAGCAAGATCGCCGCTACCTACAGTATGTTTGTCAGCAAGATCGCCGCTGCCTACAGTATGTTTGTCAGCAAGATCGCCGCTACCTACAGTATGTTTGTCAGCAAGATCGCCGCTACCTACAGTATGTTTGTCAGCAAGATCGCCGCTA
>Ga0193702_1000548_pt1 | contig 11741 bp, 4 predicted proteins | sample U3a1metaG_FD_143060 | JGI IMG/M metagenome (GOLD analysis project Ga0193702, IMG submission 143060) | Soil microbial communities from a riparian zone of the East river system, Colorado, United States - U3a1 | ecosystem: Environmental > Terrestrial > Soil > Riparian zone | place: USA: East River... | reverse complement strand
ACAGCGAGAAGCGCGCCACCAAGGTACCTGCCGGAACGACGACGTTCGTGATGCGGATCGCCGGCGATGTGCCATTCGTGCACAAGGTCTGCGCCGCCGCCGTGCTGATGGTGGTGAAGGTGAAGGAGTTGCGGGTTGCAGCCTTCAGGCCAGCCTTGTCCACGGTCATCGAGCCGGCGAAGCCGGTGCCGATGCTGAGCGTCTTGCTGCCGCTGACGGCCTCGCTGTAGACCAGCGACGGCGCCGCCAGCGCGGTGCCGCGTGCGCTGATCGGGCTGCGCACCTTATGGCCGTTGCCGTCTTCCCAGGTCAGGTTGCCGAAGCCCCAGACATTCAGCGGCGTCGTGGTGCGGGTCAGCTTGATGCTGTAGGTCTGGGTGGCGCCGGGCGCGATGGTGAAGCTCGACGGCGTGACGACGGCGTCGTAGCCGTCGATGGCGACCGTCGCGTGGTAGGTCGAGGAAACGTCGCTGACGTTGGTGACCGTGCGCGTGATGGTCTGCGTGCCAAGCACCGAGCCGGCCGTGATCGACGGCAGGTTCAGCGCCGTGCCCTTGATCGAACCAGTAGCGGCGCAGGTCGCGGCCGTGTTGATCTGCAGATTGGGCGCGGTGAAGCCGCAGCTCAGGCGGACATAGTCAAGCTGGCCGGCGTTGTACACCAGGCCCGGATCGCTGGCCCCGTTCGGCGTCACTTGGCCGGCGCCTTGTCCAAACGGCTTGTTGCCGGCAGCGGTGGCGCCGGTGGTCCATGGCAGGGCCGCGGTCACGCCGTCGTCGAGCGTGTCGGTCGCCGAGGTCATCAGCGCCGATTTGATCATCGCCGGCGTCCACGTCGGGTGCAGCTGTTTCAGCAGAGCGGCCAGGCCGGCGATGTGCGGGCTCGCCATCGACGTGCCCGAGATGATGCTCACGCCGGTTTTGGTGGTGCTGCCACCGGCTTTCAGGGAGCTCACTTCGGCGCTGGTGGTCGATGGCGCGAACGCGGCGGCGATATCGACGCCCGGCGCCGAGATGTCCGGCTTGAGCATGTTGGTGTCGGCCACGTTCGGGCCGCGCGACGAGAAGCCGGCGAGAAACGGCGCCGGCGTGTCCAAGAACGTCATCGCCTTCGTCATTTCGGCCGTTGGCGCGGCATTGGCTGCGGTGTAGGCCTTGAGCAGGACGCCGTCGCTTTGGCTGATGTGTACCGTCGGCACCGAGTGGACTTCGCTCACCAGGCCGGCGCCATTGTCGGCGAGCACCATGCCGGCACCGCCGGCGGCCAGCACTGCGGCGCTCTTGTTGACGCGGGCGTTATTGCCCCGGTCGCAGATGACGATCTTGCCCGCCACCAGCGCCGGGTCAAGCGCGCCCATCGACGAGGCGATGGTGCCAGCTGGCAGGCCTGGGAACGTGGTGGCGCCGGGTGTGGCGCGGTCGACGTCCGTGTAGCACAGGCTGCGCGCCATCTGGTCTTGCGGGGTCAGCGAACTGAACGCAACGGTGCCGGCATTGCGGGCGTCGATCAGGGGGGCGCTTGGCAAGGGCGCCTGGTTGAGCGAGCTGCCGCGATAAGTGACGCCGTCGCCTTCGACGACATTGGCGCCGATGGTGCGGTTGTGGGTCGATGCCGCCACCGTTGCATGCCATGGTCCCAGGTTCGACGCCGAGCCCGTGACCGGACCGGCGTTGCCGGCCGATGCGGCGACGAAGATGCCGGCGTTGGAGGCGTTCAGGAATGCGACCTCTTGTGAGTCGGACATCAAGCCGCCACCGGCGGTCGGGCCGATCGAGTAGTTGATGATGTCGACGCCATCCTTGATCGCCTGGTTGACGGCGGACACCGTGGCGCTGCCGGCGCAGCCGCCGTTGGTCGAGCTGGTGCCGGTGAAGCAGACCTTGTACATCGCCAGGCGTGCGCGCGGCGCCATGCCCGACAGGAAGCCGAGATCGACACCGTTAATGCTGACCGGCACGCCGGCGTTGCCGCCTGCGGTCGACAGCGTGTGCGAGCCGTGGCCGCCACCGCCTTCGAGCGTGCCGTCGCGACCGGACAGGAAGTCGGCGGCGTTGATCGGCGAGTTGCTGGCGATGAACGAACGGATGCCGATCAGCTTGTTATTGCAGTTGGCGGCCGTGATGCCAGGCTTGGTCTCGCAGCCGTTGGGCAGATTGTCGGCGCCGGTATGCGGGTAATTGCGCCATTTTGTGGGCGGCGCACCATACACCTGGGTGCCACTCGGATCCTGGGTGGGAACGCCGTTGGCGTCGACGCGGTCGGCGAAACTGGTATTCTCCGGCCAGACGCCACTGTCGATCATGGCGATGATGATGCCTTCGCCAGCGCTGCTCTTGCCGCCGACCTTGCTCCACAGGCCGTTCGGCTGGTCGAGGCCGAGGAAGGCCGGGGTGTTGCTGGTGTAGAGCTGATGCATCTCGTCAGCCTGGATGCTCAGCACGCCCGTGTTCTTCTTGAGCGCACGTACCTCGGTGTCGGTCAGCATGGCGGCGAAGCCATTGAGCGCGACGTCGTAGCGGGCGGTGACGTTGGCTGGGTCGATGGTCGCCAGCACGTCATTTTGCTTCTGTGTCAGGTAGGCGATGTAGTTCTGGACGTCGGTGGCCGAAATGTCGAGGTGGGTGCCCGGCGCCGGCTTGGTGGCGGGCAGGCCGTCGATGCCGCCTTCATAGGAGGCGGCAGCCACGGCGGGCAGCTGGACGATGTAAGAGTGGCGCACTTCCTGGGCGTTCGCGGCGATGGCGATGCCGGCCAGCAGTGTCATGACGGCCAGCGAGATAGGACGGAGTTTGTTGTTCATTGTGTGATCCCGGCTATGGATTGGTTATGGGGGGAATCAGGCAGACTTGCGGCGGTAGGCGGCAAGCATGCCCAGCAGGCTCAGCGCAATCAGCGGCACGCTTCCCGGCTCCGGGACGTAGGCGATATTGTCGATTGCGAACTGGGCCTGGTTGCCGGCCGGGTTCACGCAAGTACCAACGTCGGTGTAAAGACAGGCGCTAAAGCTCACTTCGGTGAAGCGGGTCTGGGCAAACAAGCCATCGAAATTCCAGTGCGCAAAACCGTATTGGCCGTTGACCTGCATGGCGAAGTCTTTCGAGACGACGGATCCATCACTACCGGTGGCAATCAACTGGCCGACAGTAAAGTCAATCAGACCATCGACAGGCAGGATGAAAGCGAAGTCCAGGCCGCCCAGATTGAACGCGTTACCGCTCAGGCCGAAGCTGAGACCGCCGTCGTTCAGGCCCGCATAGTAGGTGCTGCCCGCGGGGCAGACCGTGATGTCGCAGCGAAATGGGTCGGTGCCATCGATGATCGCGCCGTCAAAGCCGCCCTGGCCCCTGGTCGTAATCACTTCGTTTCCATTCACCAATGTGTCGCCGTTGGACGATATGGAGGGAATGAAGCCCTCAAATGTGACCACGCCGGCCGATGCCGACGAACACACGGTCGCAACCGCCATGGCCAATGCCAAGCTGACAATCTTTTTCATTTTGTTCCCTTATATTTATTTGAATAATCTCGAAATTCCGCAATTGTGTCGCGGCGGTTCCGTGGGTTTTGCCAGTCGGGGGGTGCCTCATTTGTCCAACCATTTGCCATCGAGCATAAATTGTGCCAAGGATAGACAGACTTTCCGCTTTCAATATTTTCAAGGACTTATGTATTTATTCGTTTCATGGATCGTTGCGGAGTGTAAAGAATTCCGACATGACGCTTGTATCGGAAGGGCGAGTCAAAGTCGCGAATGCTGCCGCGGCCGCTATTTCTTATTTCACCTAAATGTTTCAGGTTGTCATTGAATATAGCAAAGAAAATAATAATGAATGGAAAAATTTCATTAAAAAAATTTTTATTTTTGGAGAAAATACAAGATTTTGTATGGTTTACGCTGGGCAAACCGGCTGGCAACAGTAATAAATACGGGCCGGAAAGTGCTGCTAAATTGGTACGGCGACCTTGCGCCGGCGGAAACTGATTGGATGAGTGAACACCCCCCACCAAACTGAAGTAAGCATGAGCGATATTCCAATCAGAAACAAAAACGGAGCTCCGGCGCCATTTTTCGTGCCGACGATATTCAGAATTCCTACGGTAATCAAAATTTCATTTATTGCTCCGGCGTATTTATACTCCAATACAACATCGCAAATTACCGAGGAAAATCAACATGAGGACCGCATCCGCTTTACAATTTTGTTAGCGCAATACCGAGGAAATCCGCACCGTCGAGGCGTGGCTCAGCCTAGTAGAGCGCTGCGTTCGGGACGCAAAGGCCGGGGGGCGAATCCTTGTCACGATGACGGGCCAGCACCGCGCGCAAGCTCGACCGCCGTCATCAAGCGCGCCAACTCGACCGCGTTGGCCTGCATGCTGCTCGATGCGCCGGCCGCCTGCTGCACCAGCGCCGCGTTCTGCTGGGTCACCTGGTCCATGTCGGCGATCGCCTGGTGCACGCGTTCGATGCCTTCGCTTTGATGTTGGCTGGCAGCGGAGATGTCGCCCATCAGATCGGCCACCTGCTTGACCGAGGTGACCAGCAAGGCGATCGTCTGCCCGGTGTCGTCGACCAGCTTGCCGCCGGTCTCGACTTGGGCCACCGAAGCGCCGATCAGCTGTTTGATTTCCCTGGCCGCGCCGGCGCTGCGCTGCGCCAGGTTGCGCACTTCACTGGCGACGACCGCGAACCCGCGGCCCTGTTCGCCCGCGCGTGCCGCTTCCACCGCGGCATTGAGCGCGAGGATATTGGTCTGGAACGCGATGCCATCGATGACGCCGATAATGTCGGCGATCCGGCGCGAACCTTCCCGGATGGCACCCATCGTGCCCACCACCTGGGCCACCATGTCGCCGCCCTTGGCGGCGATCGACGAGGCCGCCAACACCAGTTGCCGCGCCTCGCGGGCGTCGGCCGCATTCTGCCTGACGGTGTTGCTGAGGCGGTCGATCGCGCCCACCGTTTCCACCAGGCTGGCCGCCTGGGACTCGGTACGCGTCGACAGGTCGCGATTGCCGGCGGCAATTTCCTGTGCGGCCACAGTGATGGCGTCGATGCCGACGTGGGCCTGCGCGACCGTGGAGCGCATGCTGTCGAAGCTCAAGCGCAGGGTCTGCTGTCCTTGCCCCGCGAGCCGGCGGTTCTTGTCCAGCGTGAGCGCCAGGTGGCACAGGGCGGCCGCTTCGATCACGACATACGCGGCATGCACCAGGATGATCCCGAACCGCGGCTGGGTCAGGCAGATGGCGCCGTAGCCGAGTTGCTGCAACTGGTTGAACAACAGGTGGTGCAGCGCCACCACGACCGCGGCGGCGACGATGATCCGCCAGTCCTGATAAAACACCAGGACGGCGAGCAAGACAAACACACCGAAATGCAGCTCGGCCATGCCGTGCGCCTGCTGGATATTCAGTGCGCAAAACACCATCGTCGCGACGCCGACCGACAGCCTGGTGATCAGGGCATGCGGCCGGGTGAAGATCAGTGCGGACGGGATCAGCGCGGCCGGCAACCCTACCAGCAGGGCCGCCGTCCACGTGTCGTACCACGGGGCCAGCGTGAGCGAAAAGCCGAACAAGAGCCAGAGTACCGGCAAGAAGAACTTGTTGACCGTGCTGATGTGTTGCTGCTGCTGGCGTAGCAAATCGTCGTGGCGCATGGCGTATCCTTGGTTGGGTGCGCTGGCCCCGCTGCCGGGCCGGTGTGCCGGCAAATACGGGCTGCATCCCACGATAATAATGCAATAAGGCAATTACTCCCAGAATTGTGTCAATTCTTGTGACAATTTATTGCGCCGGCTGGAAGCCGAGGGACGCCCGGCGCGCGGCATCCTAGAACCCGACGCGCGCATCCACGCCCAGCGTGCGGCCGGGCGCCAGCGAACCGAGATCGGCCACGCCGCCGGTGTAGCGCGCCGAATTGTAGTCGGCGTAGTAGCGTTTGTTGGCGAGGTTGCGGCCCCACAGCGTGACGCTCCATTTGCTGTCGATCGCGCGCAGGCCGAGGCGCGCATTCAGCAGCAGCAAGGCGTCCGACACCGCGACATTGTCGGGATGCCAGTAGCGCCGGCTGCGCTGCTCGACGTCCAAGCGCAGCGTGCCGAGCAGGCCCGCGCCCAGCTGGCGGCCGTACTGGGTGCCGAGGTTGAGTTTCCACGGCGTCGACTTGGGCGTGCGGTTGCCGACCGTGTCCGGTTCGCGCGCGTTCTCGACGATCTTGCTGTCGGCCACGCCCAGTCCGCCTTCCACGCTCCACCCCGGCGCCAGCGTCCAGTGCAGCTCGAGGTCCGCGCCCTGGATGCGCACGCGGTCGATATTGCTGATGACCTGGCTGCCGCTGCCCGCGTCGATGTAGAAGAACTGGAAGTTGCGCGAGCGCGCCTGGAACAGCGCGCCGTTCAGCAGCAGCCGCCCGTCCAGCAGGGTCAGCTTGGCGCCGGCCTCGGCCGTGGTCAGCCGTTCGGCGCCGAAGTCGGGCAGGCCGGGCGCGTTGAAGCCGCCCGAACGGAAGCCATTGCCGTAGCTCAGATACAGCATGTGCGTGCGGTCCAGGCGCTGGCTGAGGACCACTTTCGGCTGCCAGGCGTCGAAGCGTAGCGCGCGCCGCTCGCCGCCGAGCAGGTCGAGCTGGCGGCGCTCGTCGCGGTCGAAGCGCAGCGCGCCCGACAGCGTGGTGCGCGCGCCCAGGTCGAGATCGAACTGGCCGAAGCCGGCATAGGCGCGGTTGTCGTTGGCCTCGGCCCGGTGCACGATCAGTTTCGCCAGATCGTCCCACTGGTTCAGGCTGCCGTCGGTGTCGACGAAGGCGCGGGTGTCGAGATCGCGCCGGGTCTTCAGGTAATAGACGCCGGCGATCCAGCGCAGCGGCACGCCGCTTGGCGAAGTCAGACGCAACTCCTGGCTCAGCATGTGGACCTGCAAATCCTGGCCCTGGCCGACCTGGAACGGCAGCGCGCCCAGCAAGCCGCCTTGCGGGTCGCCCGGGTTGCTGAAGTCGAGGTCGCCGCGATTGCGTTCGCGCAGGCCGCTGTAGGCGCTGATCGCGGTCAGGGTGCCGAGCGCGGTGTCGATCGGACTTGCCGATCAGATTGGCGACCGGGTCGACGATCACATTCGGATTGGCGTTGCGCAGCAGGCTGTCCCAGGCCGCGGCGGCGTCGAAGCGGTTGGCCACGGCGACCAGGTCGAGCCGCACGCCGGGCGCGGGCTGGAAGGCGGCGCGCACGCGCAGCGTGTCGTCGTAGTCGACGCCGTCGGCGCGCCGGCCGCTGTAGCGATTGGCGATCTCGCCATCGCTGCGCTCGCTGTGCGCGGCGATGCGCAGGCTGGCGCGGCCGTCGGCGCTGGCCGCGTTCCAGCCGGCGGTGACGGCGCGCGCATTGTCCTCGGCCAGGGTGGCCTCGGCGTAGCCTTCCTGGTTGCGGGTCGGCTGGCGGGTTTCGATGTTGATCGCGCCGCCCAGCGCGTTGCGGCCATACAGCGCGCCTTGCGGCCCCTTCAGCACCTCGATGCGTTCGAGGTCGAACAGCGCCATCTTCAGCTGCTTCTGGTTATTCTGCGGCACGCCGTCGATCACGACAGTGACCGGCGCATCGGCGTTGTTCACTTGCGACACGCCGCGGATGGTCAGGAACGAGTTGCGGTGCGTGTAAGACTGGTCGAAGGCCAGGTTCGGCGTGAGGTCGGCCACTTCCTGCGGACTGCGGATGCCGGCCTCCTCGATGCGGGCGGCCGAAAACACGGTGACCGCCATCGGCACGTCCTGCACCCGCTGCGGCCGGTATTGGGCGGTGATGACCACCGTGTCGAGGCCCTCGTCCAGCGGCGCCTGGGCCCGGGCCGCGCCCAGCGTGGCGCCGAGCGCCAGCGCCAGCGCCAGCGCCGCCGTCCCGCCCCGCTTGCGCCCTGGTCGTCGACGCTCTGCCATGCCCTGCTCCCGTTGAAGTGACCGCCCGCCGCCAACCATCGGAGATTGACAAAGACGCCTAATTGGCGAAATATCAAATATTAACAACAAGAACGATCCACAAGGTAAACATCGCGTTGGCGTTGTACCGCCGGTACACCCGCCAGCCCACCATCATTCACCGCCGACCAGGGAGAAGCAATGAGCATGCAAGCGCAAGACGCACCCGCAGCTTTTGGCATTAGCGATTTCATCTACGTGGCCGCCGGTGCGGCCGTGCTCGGCAGCGGCGGGGGCGGCAGTTACGCCGATGCCCAGGCGGTGCTGGCGCAACTGGCGCAGACCCAGTTCGCGCCGGTCCCGGTCAAGGCCTACGACGGCGCCACCCGCGGCTGCGTGCTGGCGCTGATGGGTTCGCCCGACAAGGGCCAGTCGCTGACCCTGCAGGACGTGCAAGGCGCGATCTACAACAGCATGCTGGCGATGCAGAACGCGATCGGCGGCCCGTTCACCTGCGTGATCCCGGTCGAAGTGGGCGCCCTGAATTCGCTGATCCCGCTGATCGCCGGCACCATGGACCAGTTGCTGTACGTAGTCGACGGCGACGGCTGCGGGCGCGCGGTGCCCGAGCTGGTCAACACCACCTACAGCGCGGCGGCCACGCTGGGCGTCAGCCCCTGCATCCTCGGCAACCAGCAGACCGACCCGTCCCAGGCCCAGAGCGCGGTGCTCAACGTGGCGACCACCGCCCAGGCCGAGGCGCTGGCGCGCGGCGTGGTGTCGGCCGACTTCGGCAGCCTCGCCGGCCTCGCGGCCTGGCCCACGCTCGACTCGAACCAGTACGCCCTGACCGGCAACTACATCCCGGGCACCCTGAGCCAGGCCTGGCAACTGGGCCAATACCTGGTCGACGGCGGCCCGCGCAGCACCGCCCAGGTGAGCGCGGCGATCCAGGGCATCACCGGGCGCGGCGCCACCACGATCGCCACCAATTTCTACATCACCAATGTCAGCCAGACCACGGGCGGCGGCTTCGACACCGGCATCGTGCGGCTCGACAATGCGCCGGCCGGCATGCCCAGCAGCGCCACCTACTACTTGTACAACCTGAACGAGAGCCTGATCCTGTATTCGGCCAGCCAGGCCGCGCCGGTGGTGCTGGCGCCCGACTCGATCTGCTACTACTCGGAAGGCAGCGGACGCGGCTTCTCGAACGCGACCGACGACCTGGCGCCCTACCTCGGCACCAAGACCCCGGTCAGCCTGATCCAGGTCGCGACCGCGCCCCAGTTGTACCAGGCGCCCGGGATCCTGGCGACCTTCGCCGCGCTGCTGCAACAACTCGGCTACGCGGGCCCGATGCCGTCCAACTGAGACTGCGCACGCGAGATTTTTCTTTCGAAAGCCCGTGCCGGTATGCTATGTTGGACCCGGCACGAACGGCCGAGCACGGCAGTCGGCGATGGTGGACGAATGACAGGTTTTGACAGTGACAGACGATAAAGATCCATACAAGGAACGCCTTGAACTGGCCCTCGAAGCGGCCGGCCTCGACCTGTGGGAGACCAATATCGTCGATGGCACCATGGCCAAGGCGGTGACCAAGACCCTGGCCGACCTCGGCTACGACGAAAGCGAGTACGGCGCGCTGATCGACGACATGCTGCAAAAGCTGTCGCATCCGGACGACAGCCCGCAATACCGCTGCGAATTCCGGCTGCGCTCGAAGGCCGGCGCCTGGATCTGGTTCGCCAACTACGGCAAGATCATGGACCGCGACGCCGCCCAGCCCGGGCGCCGCTTCGTCGGCGTGACCTTCAACATCCACGACCGCAAGCACCGCGAAGACGAGATGGCGGCCATCAACCACCAGCTCGAAGCCCAGATCGTCGAGCGCCAGGCGCGCGAGGCCGCGCTGCACGAAGCCAATCTGCGGGCCGAAGCGGCCAGCCAGGCCAAGAGCCACTTCCTGTCCAACATGAGCCACGAAATCCGCACCCCGATGAACGCCATCATCGGGCTGTCGGACCTGGCGCTCAAGACCGCGCTCAGCGCCCAGCAGCACGACTACCTGGCCAAGATCCACAATGCCGGCACCTCGCTGCTGGGGATCGTCAACGACATCCTCGACCTGTCCAAGATCGAGGCCGGCAAGCTGGGCCTGAACCGCAGCGAATTCATGCTCGACCGCGCGCTCGAGCGGGTCGCCGCGGTGGTCGCGCAAAAGGCCAGCGACAAGGGGCTGGAACTGGTGTTCGACATCCCCGACGAGATTCCGCAATGCCTGGTCGGCGATGCCCTGCGCGTCGAGCAGGTGCTGACCAACCTGATCGGCAACGCGATCAAGTTCACCGAGCGCGGCGAGGTGGTGGTGCGGGCCGAGCGGCTGGCGCGCGACGGCAACCATGTGACGCTCAAGTTCTCGGTGCGCGACACCGGCATCGGCATCACCGGCGAGCAGCAGCGGCGCCTGTTTACCGCCTTCACCCAGGCCGACGATTCGATCACCCGCAAGTACGGCGGCACCGGCCTCGGCCTGGCGATCACCAAGCGCCTGGTGGAAATGATGGGCGGCAGCATCTGGGTCGACAGCCTGCCGGAGCTCGGCAGCACCTTCAGTTTTTCGCTCGGCTTCGGCATCGGCCGCGCGGCCACCCGCGGCGCCTTGCCGGGCCGGATCGAGGGCTTGCGGGTGCTGGTGGTGGACGACAATCCCCAGGCCCGGCGCGTGCTGTCCGGCCACTGCGCCGCGCTGCCGCTGGAGGTGGACGAGGCCGAATCGGGCGCCGCCGCGCTGGCCGCGGTGCGCGCCGCCGACCAGGCCGGCCGGCCCTACGGCCTGATCCTGATGGACGGCCTGATGCCGAACATGAGCGGGGTCGACGTGGCGCGCACCCTCAAGAACGACGCCGGGCTGTCGGCGCAGCCGCTGCTGGTGCTGGTCAGCGCCTTCGGCCGCGACGACCTGGTCGGGCCGGCCGACACCGCCCTGCTGGACGGCTTCCTGACCAAGCCGGTGGGCGCCTCGACCCTGGTCGACACCCTGATGGAGCTGTACGGCGGCGATGCCAAGGCGGTGCCCAGCGCCACCCGTTGCCCCTACTGGCTGGACGGCCTGCGCGTGCTGCTGGTGGAAGACAATGCGATCAACCAGCAGATCGCCACCGAACTGATGAGCGGCGCCGGGATGGACGTCACGAGCGCCGCCAACGGTCGCCTCGCGCTCGAGGCGGTGCAATCGGGCCAGCGCTTCGACCTGGTGCTGATGGACCTGCAAATGCCGGTGATGGACGGCTTCGCGGCCACCGCCGCGCTGCGCGCCGATCCGGCGCTGCAGGCCTTGCCGATCGTGGCCATGACGGCGCACGCGATGCAGCCCGAGCGCGCGCGCTGCCTGGCGGCCGGCATGAACGATCACCTGTCCAAGCCGATCGATCCGGAACTGCTGTTCTACACGCTGGCGCGCTGGACCGGCCGCAGCGGCGAGAACGCGGTCGCCCCGCCCGCCGCGCCGCTCGGTTCCGGCCTGCTCGACGCCGAGACCACCACCCGCCGCCTCGGGCTGGCGCCGGCCGCCTACCGCGCGATGCTGGCCAAGTTCGTGCAAGCCCACGGCGACGTCGGCACCCGCATCGCCGCCGCGCTGGCGCACGGCACGCGCGAAGACGCCGCGCGCCACGCCCACACCATCAAGGGCGTGGCCGCCACCCTCGGCGCGCACACGCTGGCGGACGCCGCCGCGGAACTCGAGCAGGCGATCGAGCAAGAGCGCGAAGACCCCGCCCTGCTCGCGCGCTTCGAGCTCAGTTGCGCGGCCACGCTGGACGCGATCGCC
>Ga0193702_1000547_pt1 | contig 11749 bp, 10 predicted proteins | sample U3a1metaG_FD_143060 | JGI IMG/M metagenome (GOLD analysis project Ga0193702, IMG submission 143060) | Soil microbial communities from a riparian zone of the East river system, Colorado, United States - U3a1 | ecosystem: Environmental > Terrestrial > Soil > Riparian zone | place: USA: East River... | reverse complement strand
GCCGCCGCCCAGGTCTTCATTGCCGCGAAAGCCCAGCCGCGAGGTCGAGCCGATGCCGCTGGTGATCTTGTTGACGCTGCCCGCCGCGCCGCCGCTTTCGTGCACGAAGCCGGCATCGACGATGCCATAGATCGTGACGTTCGATTGGGCCGCCGCGTGACTCGCATAGGCGGCCGGAATGGCGCACACGATCGCGCATGCGATGGATTTGCATTTCATGATGTGTCTCCTCGATGGTAGCTGTCCAGGGCCGGCTGCAACGGCGACCAGTCGCGCGTGTAGCCGGCTGCCAGTCAATGTAGCAAATCGTTTTGGAAGGAGCCGCACGCATCGCCGCCGCTGTTGTAAGCGAACGCGTCGGTCGAAGCGACGACGCCGCGCGCGAGGCCGTGCTCGAAGCGAACCGTGCGGCGCCTCAGTCCCGGCCGCGTGGCGCTGCGCGGTAGACCGCTTCGTCGAACTCGCCTTCGAGGCGCGCGACGGTGGTGGTGACGGCCAGGTTGGCGCTGGCGCTGGCGACGGTGCGCGTCATGTCGAGCAGGCGGTCGAAGGGCAGCACGAAGCCGACGATCAGCGCGGTCTGGTCGACGCCCACGCCGACCGCCGCCAGCACCGCGGCCAGCATGAACAGCGAGGCCGAGGGCACCGGCGCGGTGCCGAACGCGGCCAGCGTCGCGGTCAACAGGATGATGCCGTAGTCGCCCGGCTGCAGCGCCACGCCCAGCGCCTGCAGGCTGAACATGGCGAGCAGGCCGACGTACAGTGCGGTGCCGTCCTTGCCGACCGCCGCGCCCAGCGGCAGCACGGTCATGAACACCGGCTTGCGCACGCCGAGCCGGTCGCCGGCGACGCGCATCGCGACCGGCAGCGTGGCCGAACTGGAGGCGGTCGAAAACGCCACCGCCAGCGCATCGACGATGCCGCGGAAGAAGGGCAGCACCGGCAGCCGCGCGACCAGCCGGATCAGCAGCCCGTGCACCAGCAGCACCTGCAAGGCCGAGCCCAGCACCACGCACAGCGCCAGCCAGCCGACGTTGACGAACACCGCGGCGCCATTCGCCGCCACCGAGTTGGCGATCAGCGCGCAGACCCCGAACGGCGTGGCTTCCATCACGATGCCGACGATACGCAGCATCACCGCCGACAAGGACTGGAACAGGCGCGCCAGCGGCTGGCCGGCCTCGCCCGCGCCGATCGTGCCCACGCCGAGCAGGATGGCGACGAAGATCAGGGCCAGCATGTCGCCCTTGGCCAGCGCCTCGACCACGTTGAGCGGCACGATGCCGATCAACTGCTCGGCCACCGATTTGGTCGCGCCCAGCGCCTTGGGCACCGCGCCGCCCAGGCTGGCGCCGCGGCCCGGATGGAGCAGGGCGCCGATCGCCATGCCGAGCGCGACGGCGATCACGGTGGTGCCCAGGAACAGCAGCACGGTGCGCCCGCCGAGCGAGCCCAGGCGTTTGGGGTCGCCGAGCGAGGTCACGCCGGCCGCGATGGTGATCAGCACGATGGGGGCGACCAGCATCCGGATCAGCCGCACGAAGAGCTCGCCGAGGAAGGCGATATGGGGCGCGGCGGCCGGCCAGAACAGGCCGATCAGCAGGCCGGCCGCGAGCCCGCCGAGCACGCGCTGCCACAGCGGCACGCCGAACCAGCCGCGCCGGCGGGCGGCCGCGGCGGCGGGCAGGGGGGATGCCGGCGGACGCGGCGAGCCCGGCATGGCGGCGCTAGCGGTGGCGCGCGCCGACGCGCAGCAGGGTCTGGATGAACTCGACCGCGATGCGGCGGTGGTGCTCGTCGAGCAGCTCGATGTCGGCCATCATCCTCACCGTCTCGGGCATGAATTCGGGCGCCGGCGGACGTTCGCCCGGCCCGGCCTCGGGATTCACGTCGCCGTAGCGCAGCCAGACCGCCGACACGCCCAGCCAGTTCGACAGGGTGCGCAGTTTTTCCTGGGTGGGGATGGCTTCGCCGACCAGCCATTTGCGCGCCGCATGGACGGTCACCGCACGGCCGTCGAAGCGCAGGTTGAAGTCTTGGGCGAAGCGGGTGGGGCTGTCGGAAGGGTAGTGGGCGTTCTGCAATGCCAACCGCAACCTCGAACAGAAGTCCTTTTGCTCATTGTGAATTTTCATCGTCCGAAGAGGATATCAGCGCCGCCCTCTCGCATCAAGCGAAAATGGCACTCCGCAGGGCCGGTGCGCTAGCCCGTATTGCTGGTATTGCGCAGCAGCGATTTAACCATTTCGTACACCACCGTGCGGTCGCGCGCGCTGAGCCGGTGTACGGCATCGAGCAAGACGCGGTCGGGCCTGGTCAGGCCGCGGGCGCTGCCGTTCGCCGGCGGGCCGTCGTGGTCGGTGCCGAAACGCAGCCAGGACGACGACACGCCCAGCCAGCCGGCCAGGATCTGGACTTTCTCCTGGGTCGGGATGGCGGTGCCGCTCAGCCATTTACGCGCCGCGTAGACGGTGACGCAGGCGCCGTTGGCGCGCAGATTGAATTCCTTGACGAAATCGTTGGGGGTGTTCGGACACTGGGCGCTCAGCAGCGCGCGCTGCAGGCGCGCGCTGAACTGCTCCTTCTCTTCAGTAGCGACTTTCGATTCCATCGGTGCGAGGACTGGGCTGTTAGCCATTGGACGCCGGCGCGCCCGAAAAATCGCACGCTCTTGCGTCCGATTCTGTCGCGCTCGCTCGTAGGAGATGTACTACGTCCGGTACCCCAACGTTGCGAGTCGTAACGCGGCTGCCGCCAGCTTCGGCGTTCAGCAGCGAACTTCGCATAACTCCCCCAACCACGGGCTCGCTTCAATTGCGGTGCTGCAATATTTCGATGCTTAATTGAAAATTTTTATTCCTTGGCATGCTAGGATTTCATCTCAAGGACGGCTAAAACAAAGAGAGAAAAGCGCCGCGTCCCGCCGATCAAAAGTATGACAACTTAAGCGACCTTAAACGACCCTATGAGCGAACGAGAATGTGATCAAGCCCTGGTCCTGCGTGTCCAGGAAGGCGACAAGCAGGCTTTCGACCTGCTGATCGCGAAGTATCAGCGGCGCTTGATGCGGATGGTGTCCTATATCGTGCACGACCGCGCCGAAGCCGAGGACGTCTTGCAGGAGGTGTTCATCAAGGCCTATCGCGGCCTGCGGCATTTCCGCGGCGAGTCGGCGTTTTTCACCTGGCTGTTCCGGATCGGCGTCAATACGGCGCGCAGCCATGTGAGCCTGAAAAAGCGCAAGGGCGCGATCAGCGCCGCCGAATCTGCCGGCGCCGACTTCGAGATCGACGGCGGCGATCAGCGCGCCGACATCGTCACCCCCGAGGACGTATTGGCCGGCAAGCAGATCGCGGAGCTGGTCACCTCGGCCATGGAGAGCATGGCGCCCGAGCAGAGCATCGCCATGACCCTGCACGAGATCGACGGCCTGAGCTACCAGGAGATCGCCGACATCATGGTGTGCCCGATCGGCACCGTGCGCAGCCGCATCTCGCATGCGCGCGAAGTGATCGCCGGGCGCCTGCAGCGGGTCAGCGCGGGCCAGCTGCAGCGCCGCTACTGAGCCTGCAGGGGCGCGCCGCGCTTACTGCAGCGCGCGCGCCGCGCCCAGCGCATAGCCTTGCGCATAATCGAGGCCGAGCGCGCGGATCGCCGCCAGCGTCGGCTCGTCTTCCACGTACTCCGCCACGGTCTTGATGCCCATCACGTGCCCGACCTCGTTGATGGCTTTCACCATCGCGTGGTGGATGCGGTCGCGCGCGATGTCGCGCACGAAGATGCCGTCGATCTTCAGGAAGTCGACCGGCAGCGCCTTCAGGTAGCCGAACGACGACACGCCCGAGCCGAAATCGTCGAGCGAGAAGCGGCAGCCGCGCGCGCGCAGGCGGTGCATGAATTGCTGGGCCTTGGGCAGGTCGGCGATCACCGCGGTCTCGGTGATTTCGAAGCAGATGCAGGCCGGCGTCACGCCGTATTCGGCGAACTGCTCGACCACATAGCCTTCGAGCCCGGGATCGCCCAGCGACACGCCGGACAGGTTGATCGAATACATGGTCGGATCGAGGTCGGGATCTTCCATGCGCTGCTTGCGGATATGGCGGCAGACGGCGCGGATGACCCAGCGGTCGATCGAGGTCATCATGTCGTAGCGCTCGGCGGCCGGGATGAAGGCGCCCGGCAGGATCGGCGCGTGCTTGCCGTTATGCAGGCGCACCAGCACTTCCTGGTGCGTGTCCCAGGGCGCGTGCAGGTTCACGATCGGCATCGCATACAGGCGGAAGCGCTCGTGGTCGAACGCATCGTTCAGGCGCGCCAGCCACATCATGTCGCCATGCCGCATGGCCAGCGCCACGTCCGACTCCTTGTACACGTGGATCCGGTTGCGGCCCTGTTCCTTGGCCACGTAGCAGGCCTGGTCGGCGAAGATCAGCAAATCGGTCATCGACTTGCTGTCGGCCGTGATCTCGGCCAGCCCGACGCTGATGCCCAGCTCGAAGCTGCGCGAATCCCAGACGAAGCGGAACTCCTTGATCGACTGGCGGATCTCCTCGGCGATCTTGAGCGCCTGCTCGGGCGGGCAGTGCAGCAGCAGGGCGCCCAGCTCGTCCCCGCCCAGCCGCGCCAGCACGTCGATAGTGCGCATCTGCGCGTGCAGCATCCGCGCCAGCATCTGCAGCAGCACGTCGCCGGCCGCGTGGCCGCAGGTGTCGTTGACCACCTTGAAGCGGTCGAGGTCCATATACAGCAGCGCATGCACATGGCCCTCGTGCTTGGCCGAATGCAGGGCGGTGGCGATCTGCCGCTCGAACTCGGAGCGGTTGATCAGGCCGGTCAGCGGATCGTGGGTGGCCTGCCACGACAATTCCTCCGCCAGCTTGCGTTCGTGGCTGACGTCGCGGAACACGGTCACCGCGCCCACCACCGCGCCGGTCGCGGCCAGGATCGGCGTGGCCGAGTCTTCGACATCGAGCAGGCGGCCTTCGCGCGTGACCATCCGCCCGCGCGTGGCCACGCCGACCGCGCGCCCCAGTTCCAGGCAGCGCGCGGCGGCGCTCGCCAGCGCTTCGCCGGTGCCGCAATCGACGACTTTCAGGACCTGCTGGAAGTGCCTGCCGAGCGCGGCCTGGGCGCTCCAGCCGGTCAGCCGCTCGGCGGCCGGATTCAGGTAGGTGATGGTGCCGTCGGCCGCCAGCGTCATGACGCCGTCGCCGATCGAGCCGAGGGTGATGGCGGCCAGCTGCTCGCGCTCGTCGATACAGACATCGTAGTGGACGCGCTCGGTGACGTCCCACACCATGCCGTAGGTACGCAGCGGCAGCTCGTCGCCCTGGTCGAGGATGCGCGCGCGCGCGGCCAGCCAGTGTATCGTACCGTCCGGCCACACCACGCGGTATTCGAGGTGGTAGCCGTCGCCGCGCTCGACCCCGCCTTGCATCGCCTCCAGTACGACGCCGCGGTCGGCCGGGTGCACGCGCGCCAGGAAGGCGGGGAAGGGCTCGGCCAGCGTCTGCGGCGCCAGTCCGGTCAGTGCGCTGCCCTGCGCCGACCAATAGACCGTACCGCGTTCCAGTTCGCCGTCGACGACGGTGGAGTCCCATGGCGCCATGCGGGCGATTTCCATCGCCAGCTCCAGCCGTCCCCTTAGTTCATCCATCCGCCCTCCCGGTTTAGCCTAAGTCGGTGGACCAGTCGTCGATCAAGGTCCTGCGGCGCCGGGCTCCGCCTCCGAGCAGGCGCTGCACCACGGTGTCGGGAACGCGCAGTTCCTCGAAATAGGCGCGGGCAATGCGCTCCCCGAGAGTGCGGTGGTAGAGGATGCCGATGTCGATCAGCGACGAAGTCATGTCGTCGGCGCGGCGTTGGAGCGGTATGTGGCTCATCAGAACTGCCAGTTGACTGCTTCGACAATAAGCACTAAGAATGACAAATTGTGCCACAAAACCCTACCTTTGGTTACGGTTTTGTGGCCGCTTTCGGATAATATTTAGCGGCAGTGCCCCAAGAGAACGGACCGTGTTTCAGAGAATTATTTGACACCTAAACTATCCGCGCGTGTACCATGATGGCGGTGGCTGGAAATGATTCGGAAATGGAGTGCGTATGAACATCGTGTGCGTGGGAGGCGGCCCGGCGGGCCTGTATGCCGGCTTGCTGATGAAGCAGCGCGATCCGGCGCACGCGGTCACCGTCATCGAGCGCAACCGTCCCTACGATACCTTCGGCTGGGGCGTGGTGTTTTCCGACCAGACCCTCGACAACCTGGCCCGGGCCGACCGCCCGAGCGCCGACGCCATCCTGCAGGCCTTCAATCACTGGGACGACATCGACGTCCACTTCAAGGGCCGCAGCGTGAGCTCGGGCGGACATGGCTTTTGCGGCATCGGCCGCAAGCGCCTGCTCAACATCCTGCAGCGCCGCTGCGAAGAGCTGGGCGTGGCGCTGGTGTTCGACACCGAGGTGGCCGACGACCAGGCCATCGCCGCCCAGTACGACGCCGACCTGGTGATCGCCTGCGATGGCCTCAACAGCCGCATCCGTGCGCGCTACGCCGCGACCTACCAGCCCGACATCGACACCCGCCAGTGCCGCTTCGTGTGGCTCGGCACGCGCAAGAAGTTCGAGGCCTTCACCTTCGCCTTCGAGCGCACCGAGCATGGCTGGTTCCAGGCCCACGCCTACCAGTACGACGGCGATACCTCGACCTTTATCGTCGAAACGCCGGAAGAGGTGTGGCGCAAGGCCGGGCTGGACGAGATGAGCCAGCAGCAGGCGCTGGCGTTTTGCGAGCGCCTGTTCGCCCAATACCTCGACGGCCACGCGCTGATGAGCAACGCGGCCCACCTGGACGGCTCGGCCATGTGGATCAAGTTCCCGCGCATCGTCTGCCGCGAGTGGGTGCACTGGAACGCCATCGGCGCCAAACGGGTGCCGGTGGTGCTGATGGGCGACGCCGCGCACAGCGCCCATTTCTCGATCGGCTCGGGCACCAAGCTGGCGCTGGAAGACGCGATCGAACTGGCGCACTGCTTCGCGCGCCACGAAGGCGAGGGCATCGAAGCGGTGCTGGCCGGCTATCGCGCGTTGCGCGCGGTCGAAGTGCTCAAGCTGCAAAGCGCGGCGCGCAATTCGATGGAGTGGTTCGAGAACGTGCGGCGCTACACGGCGATGGAGGCCGAGCAGTTCGCCTACTCGATGCTCACGCGCAGCCAGCGCCTGTCGCACGAAAACCTGCGCCTGCGCGACGCCGGCTACGTCGCCCGATTGGAGCAATGGATCGCGGCGCGCGCCTACGCCCAGGCCGGGCTGCCGATGCCGAAGACGGCGCGCAGCATCCCGCCCATGCTCACGCCGTTCAAGGTGCGCGGCACGGTGCTCAAGAACCGCATCGTGGTCTCGCCGATGGCCCAGTATTCGGCGGCCGACGGCGTGGCCGGCGACTACCATCTGGTGCACCTGGGCGCGCGCGCGATGGGCGGCGCCGGGCTGGTGTTCGCCGAGATGACCTGCGTCTCGGCCGACGCCCGCATCACGCCCGGCTGCCCGGGCCTGTACGCGCCCGCGCACACCGCGGCATGGCAGCGCATCGTCGACTACGTCCACGCCAACACCGACGCCAAGATCGGCATCCAGCTCGGGCATGCCGGCGCCAAGGGCTCGACCCGCGTCGCGTGGGAGGGCGCCGACCTGCCTTTGGCCGAGGGCAACTGGCCGCTGGTGGCGGCTTCCGAACAGCAGTACCTGGAAGGCGTGTCGCAGACCGCGCGCGCCGCCACGCCGCAAGACCTGGAGCGCATCAAGGCCGACTTCGTGCGCGCCGCGCGCGAGGCGGCCAAGGCCGGCTTCGACTGGCTCGAGCTGCACTGCGCGCACGGCTACCTGCTCTCGAGCTTCATCTCGCCGCTGACCAACCGCCGCGCCGACCGCTACGGCGGCTCGCTCGAGAACCGCTGCCGCTATCCGATCGAGGTGTTCGAAGCGGTCCGCGCGGCGTGGCCGCCCGACTTGCCGATCAGCGTGCGGGTCTCGGCCAACGACTGGGTCGAGGGCGGCATCACGCCGGACGACGCGGTGGCGATCGCGCGCCTGTTCAAGGAAGCCGGCGCCGACATGATCGACTGCTCGTCGGGCCAGGTCAGCAAGCGGGAGAAGCCGGTGTACGGACGCATGTACCAGACCCCGTTCGCCGACCGCATCCGCAACGAGGCCGCGATCCCGACCATCGCGGTGGGCGCGATCTACGAGGCCGACCACGCCAACGGCATCATCGCCTCCGGCCGCGCCGACCTGTGCGCGATCGCCCGGCCGCATCTCGCCAATCCGGCCTGGACCCTGACCGAGGCCGCGCGCATCGGCTACACCGATCTGCCCTGGCCCAAACAATACCGCGCCGCCAAGCTGCAACTGGAGCGCAACCTCGAACGCGACAAACCCTGACCCTGGAGAACGGCAATGGCACAAGCAGACACCGGCATGGCCGGCTACAAGGCCCAACACTTCCTGTTCGAGCTGGCGGGCGGCGTCGCCACGCTGACCCTGAACCGCCCCGAGCGCAAGAACCCGCTGACCTTCGAGTCCTACGCCGAACTGCGCGACCTGTTCCGCGCGCTGGCGCCGGCCGGCGACGTCAAGGCCGTGGTGCTGACCGGCGCCGGCGCCAACTTCTGCTCGGGCGGCGACGTCCACGAGATCATCGGCCCGCTCACCAAGCTCGACATGCCCGGCCTGCTGGCCTTCACCCGCATGACCGGCGAGCTGGTGAAGGCGATGCGCGCCTGCCCGCAGCCGATCGTGGCGGCGGTGGACGGCATCTGCGCCGGCGCCGGCGCGATCCTCGCGCTGGCTTCCGACCTGCGCTACGGCACCGCGCGCAGCAAGACCGCCTTCCTGTTCACGCGGGTCGGCCTGGCCGGCTGCGACATGGGCGCCTGCGCCTTGCTGCCGCGCGTGATCGGCCAGGGCCGCGCGGCCGAACTGCTGTACACCGGCCGCGGCATGGGCGGCGAAGAGGCCGAACGCTGGGGCTTCTTCAACCGCCTGTGCGCGCCCGACGCCGTGCTGGCCGAGGCCCAGGCCATGGCCGCCACGCTGGCCAACGGCCCCACCTTCGCGCACGCCATGACCAAGACCATGCTGCATCGGGAATGGGACATGGGCGTCGACCAGGCGATCGACGCCGAAGCCCAGGCCCAGGCCATCTGCATGGCGACCAGGGATTTCCAGCGCGCCTACCACGCGTTCGTGGCCAAGCAAACCCCGCAATTCGAAGGCGACTGAACACCATGGCAGACACCGACTACCTCGACTGGCCCTTCCTCGAACCGCGCCACCGCGCGCTGGCGCTCGAACTCGACGCCTGGGCCGCGCAGCACCTCGCGCAGGATCACGGCCATGACGTGGACGCGGCCTGCCGCGCGCTGGTGGCGCAACTGGGCGCGGCCGGCTGGCTGCGGTATGCGGTCGGCGGCGCCGCGTACGGCGGCGCGGGCGAGGCGATCGACACGCGCGCCATCTGCCTGATCCGCGAAACGCTGGCGCGCCACGCGGGCCTGGCCGACTTCGCGTTCGCCATGCAGGGCCTGGGCAGCGGCGCCATCACGCTGGCCGGCAGCGAGCAGCACAAGCGCGACTACCTGCCGCGGGTCGCGCGCGGCGAGGCGATCGCGGCGTTCGCGTTGTCCGAGCCGGACGCCGGCTCCGACGTCGCGGCCATGCAGTGCGCGGCGCGGCGCGACGGCGACGACTATGTGCTGGACGGCGACAAGACCTGGATCTCGAACGGCGGCATCGCCGACTTTTACGTGGTGTTCGCGCGCACCGGCGAACTGCCCGGCGCGCGCGGCATCTCGGCCTTCATCGTCGACGCCGGCCTGCCGGGCTTCACGATCGCCGAACGCATCGAGCTGATGGCGCCGCACCCGCTGGCGCGCCTGAAATTCGACCACTGCCGCGTGCCGGCGGCCAAGCGCCTGGGCGAGGCGGGGCAGGGCTTCAAGCTGGCGATGGCCACGCTGGACGTATTCCGCACCTCGGTGGCGGCGGCCGCGCTGGGCTTCGCGCGGCGCGCGCTGGACGAAGCGCTGGCGCGCGCCACCTCGCGCAAGATGTTCGGCAGCACGCTGTCCGGCTTCCAGCTGACCCAGGCCAAGCTGGCCGACATGGCGACCGGGATCGATGCCGCGGCCTTGCTGACCTACCGCGCCGCGTGGCAGCGCGACCAGGGCCGGCGCGTCACGCGCGAGGCGGCGATGGCCAAGCTGGCCGCCACCGAAACCGCGCAGCAGGTGATCGACGCGGCGCTGCAGATGTTCGGCGGGCAGGGCGTGGTCAGCGGCCAGCCGGTCGAGCGGCTGTACCGCGAGATCCGCGCGCTGCGCATCTACGAGGGCGCGACCGAGGTCCAGCAACTGATCATCGCGCGCGAGCTGCTCGCCGCGTACTAAAGCGACGAAGTGCTAACCATTCATCGACAAAAAGGCAAGCCATGGAATTCCTGAACCCTCCCGGCTGGCCGCGCCCCAGCGGTTATTCGAACGGCGTGGCGGCGTCCGGCCGCACGGTCTGCGTCAGCGGCATGATCGGCTGGGATGCGCAAGGCCGCTTCCTGACCGACGACTTCGCGGGCCAGGCGCGCCAGGCGCTGCTCAACATCGTGGCGGTGCTGGCCGAAGCGGGCGCCGCGCCGTCCCACATCGCGCGCATGACCTGGTACGTGCTCGACAAGCGCGAATACCTCGCCGCCCAGCGCGAACTGGGCGAGGCCTACCGCGCGGTGATCGGGCGCCATTATCCGGCCATGACGGCGGTGCAGGTGGCCGCCCTGGTGGAGGACCGGGCGCGGGTCGAGATCGAAGTCACCGCGATCGTGCCCGAGTAAACACGCCTGCTGCCCCAATGCCGGTTTTGTGCCAAACAACGACGTTGTGGGCGGTTTCGACAGACCGCCGCGGTCCCCGGCTTGGCCGGTTGCTTGCGTCTATGTAATACTGCTCAGGATAAATGTTTCTTGAATTGGCTTATGGCAACTCCCGCGGCGCCTACCCTGCCGTCCAACCTGAAATTCCGTCTCACCGGCGTTGTCATCATGCTCGTGCTGGCCGCCACCGTCCTGCTTACCCTGGTCGCGCTGCTGCTGGCCGAGCGCGACATGAAGGGCACCATCGGCGACCAGCAGTACGCGATGCTGGCCAGCGCCGCCGCCTTCATCGACGACCGCATCGACTCCCGCAAGCGCCATATGGAGAGCTTGGCCGACACCATCCCGCCCGAGGCGCGCGCCAAGCCGGCGCTGCTCCAGGCCTTCCTTGAAAAACAACATGGGGTGCGTAGCGAGTTCCTCAACCTGGCCGCCTTCGACCCGCACGGCCGGCTGATGGCCTCGCTGATTCCGCAACGCGCGGCCGCGCAGTACAGCGCCGTCGGCAAGCAGTATTTCGAACGCACGCTGGTCACCCGCCACGGCATCGTCTCGGATCCCTTCCTGAGCCAGCTGTCCGGTGCGCCGGTGGTACTGGTGACCCAGCCCGTGTTCGACGGCAGGGGCGAGATCGTGCTGGTGCTGACCGCCGGCATCGACCTGCAGCGCTCGACCTTCCTGCGCCAGATCGACAAGCTGAAGCCGGGCCGCACCGGCTTCTTGTTCATCATGACCGCCGACGGCATCCTGATCGACCACCCGGACCCCACGCGCCTGCTCCGGCACATCAACGATACGGGGACCGGCACCAACGCCGCCACCGACCGAGCGCTG
>Ga0193702_1000546_pt1 | contig 11769 bp, 11 predicted proteins | sample U3a1metaG_FD_143060 | JGI IMG/M metagenome (GOLD analysis project Ga0193702, IMG submission 143060) | Soil microbial communities from a riparian zone of the East river system, Colorado, United States - U3a1 | ecosystem: Environmental > Terrestrial > Soil > Riparian zone | place: USA: East River... | reverse complement strand
GGTTTTATAAGGAAAATTCCTAATTCTTTAAGTGATATTTGTGATACAACAGTATATAAAAAATAAAATAAACTGATAATGGCACTAAATAAAATTAACTCCAAAAATAATAATTCCAACAAATCAGAAGTACCAAAATGTTCCGACGCATTTAAAGACTCAGTAGTAGTATTAAAAAACTGCAATACTAAAAAATATAAAAATACCCCTACAACAATAGGTTTTATAAGGAAAATTCCTAATTCTTTAAGTGATATTTGTGATACAACAGTATATAAAAAATAAAATAAACTGATAATGGCACTAAATAAAATTAACTCCAAAAATAATAATTCCAACAAATCAGGGGTTGTTTCATGATTTGAATCATTAAAAGATACGTTATACACACTAAAAAAATGCCATAATAAAAAATATAAAAATACCCCTACAGCAATAGGTTTTAAAAGAAAAGGCACTTGAGCTTTGACGGATACTTTAAAATGTAAAAAGGTGTTCGTGACAATGTCTTTACTACTCTGAACTATTTGTTTAAAGTTTTTAAATATATGTTTCATTTATCTAATCTAATTTTCACTATTGTGTATTAAAGGTAAATTTCCATAATTGTGGATACCAAACTAGAGCTTTTATTTTAATTTCATATAGAAAACCAATTAGTAAAAGGAAAATAAATACAAATATTACAAAATGCCCAATTATGGAAATTATATAAAAATTTAATAACCACGGAAAAAAAAATATAATTTCAACATCAAATAATAAAAATAAAATACCAACACGATAAAATTGAACATCAAATGGGTAATAAATAAAATCAAATGGTTTAAATCCACACTCATAAGATATATTTTTTTCATTATCAAAACGTGGATTATTGAATAAATAACAACTAATTAATATAATACAACATAAAATAACGGATACAATAAAATAAATTAAGAAAGAAAATAACGGCTCATGGAATACCATATCTTTGCCTAAAGGTGGAATCGAACCATCTCGTTCAGATTTTCAGTCTGACATACTACCGTTATATTATTTAGGCTAATTTTCAGATGAAGAGAGTGGGATTCGAACCCACGAAGATTATATCAATAGGTTTACAGCCTACCCCATTTGTCCACTCTGGAATCCCTTCAATTTATAAGGTAAGCATATATAAATTATAGGTATATAACCCATCATCATTATAATCAACTAAATTAAAAAAATCAATATAAAACAAACTAATAACTATATCGTTTAATATTGAATCTATAAAAACTAAATTAATTTGAGGCATTTTTTTAGTAAACACTATAATGTAAAAAGGTATACCAATTTAATAAAAAATAAATAACTATTGTAATAATAAATAATAAATTAAAAGGCAATAAAACAAACCAACAAAAACTCATTAGTTGATCGTATCGATATCTAGGCAACGTTGCTCTAATTAAAATAAATAAAAAACAAATACATATTGTTTTTAATTCTAACCAAAAAATGGGAGAAAAGAAGGTAATTAAAGGCATCCAGCCACCTAAAAAGATAATACTATATAATATGGATATTAATAAAATATTACTGTATTCCCCCAAAAAAAAAAATGCAAAAACAATAGACGAATACTCTAAATTGTAACCAGCAACAATTTCAGCCTCAGCTTCCGATAAATCAAAAGGGGCTCTATTTGTTTCAGCAATAATAGAAATTAAAAAGATACTCGCTATAGGTAATATAAATAAAATTAACATATGATTATTTTCCTGTATAAAAACAATATCGCTTAAATTTAAAGAATGCGTAATAAACGCAACTAAGGTAAAAATTAAACCAATAGAAACTTCATAAGAAATTATCTGCGCTGCAGAACGTAATGCTCCTAAAAATGGATACTTTGAATAACTTACCCATCCAGCTAAAATAATGCCATAAACACTTAACGACGAAAATGCATATAAATATAATAAACCATAATTAAGATCAGCAAGAACTTCGGTATAATATAATGGTATAATACCCCAATTTGTTATACTTAAAATAAAAGTTATACAAGGAGCTAAAATAAATAAAAATCTAATAGTTTGATAAGGAATAATAATTTCTTTTATTAATAATTTTAATCCATCTGCAAAAGGTTGTAAAAGACCCCAATATCCAACAATATTAGGACCTTTTCTCCGTTGAATTGCAGCTATAATTTTTCGTTCCGCTAATGTAAAAAATGCAATGCATAACAATAATGGCACAAGTGTTACAATTGATAAAAGAGTCATATACCAAATTAAACTTATATTATATGTAATAAAATATGTTAACATTTATGTATATATTTATAATATTTCAAGTAGGAATCGAACCCACATCTTTCGAGTCTAAATCGAAAATTTTGCCATTAAACTATTGAAACATAATTAAAATAATGCCTAGATCTATTAATAATTGATTAATAGTGGGACATATTTAATTAATTTTTTTAGTTGCAATAGAAACAGAGTAACTTCTTCTTGAAATATCTGAAATGTATAATTATCGTCCACATCATAAATGATTTCTAATAGTGTAAACGTATTAAAATAAGCCGAATTCCCTAAACTAATAATGGTTGTAATAAATTTTTTAAAATTATGAATTTCGTCTAATTGCGCTAAAAATTGATCAAAAAATTTATTTAACGCAGCATATAAAACAATTACTTCTTGGGCTAATGATAAATAATTAAATATGGCTTGTTTTAGAATTGTTATTAATATGGCCCCCCGATTTAAAACTTCTAAAATACCTGGGTCTAAATCTTCAGCACCATAAATTAAAAAATTAGCTGCTTCTCTATATTGTGCAATATCTAAACGTAGTCTTCCAGCAATTCGTTTTATTAATTTAACTTGCGCGGCGGATCCAACACGACTTACTGATAAACCAACATTAATCGCTGGACGTTGTCCTTCATTAAATAGGGCTGTTTCTAAAAAAATTTGACCATCTGTAATTGAAATTACATTTGTGGCGATATACGCAGAGACATCACTCCCTTGCGTTTCAATAATTGGTAACGCAGTTAATGAACCAGAACCAAAATTAGCATGTATTTTAGCAGCTCTTTCTAATAATCTTGAATGTAAATAAAAAACATCACCAGGATAAGCTTCTCGACCTGGAGGACGTCGTAATAATAGTGATATTTGTCGGTAAGCAACAGCTTGTTTACTTAAATCATCATAAACAATTAAAGCATGTAACCCATTATCTCTAAAAAATTCTCCAATTGTACAACCAGTATATGGAGCTAAAAATTGTAGAGTTGCTGAATCTGAACTCGTTGCGGCTACAATAATTGTATAATTAAAAGCATTTTCGTGGTCCAATCTATTAATAATTTGCACAACTGACGCACGTTTTTGGCCAATAGCAACATAAATACAATATAGTATATTTTGTGAATCCCGACTATTTTGGAATGCTTGATTGGCAAAAGTATCTAAAGCAATTGCTGTTTTTCCTACACCTCTATCACCAATAATTAGCTCTCGTTGTCCACGGCCAATTGGAATTATTGAATCAATGGCTAAGATACCGGTAATAACTGATTCCTTTACACCAGCACGTTCTACGATACCTGGAGCCTTAAGCTCGATAGGCCGAAAACATTTATCTTGAACTTGAGTATGAATACATTTACAGGTAATTTTACAAAAGAATACTCGTAATTGGTCACTAAATAAAACTAGTTTATTTAATATCATTACGAAGATAATTTACTAATAAAGCCAACTCTATAATACCACGATAATCATAAATAAAATAATTAAGACTATTCCAGTTTCCATTTTTATAAATATAAATTACTTACTAGCCCCATAGTAAATTCGTTTGGGTCCTTAAAAATATTAAAAGAAAGAAAATTTTGAGGAGAACCTTCTAACCCTTCAAAATATCGTATTTTACCTAAAACAGGCGTAAAAAAAAATCCCCATCCTATAACTAAACCTATAATTAATGCTAATGATAATAAAGATGCATTTAATTTACCTTCCCGAACGCCCCAACAAATATATATATTAAATATATTAACAATAAAAAGTGTAAATATACATGAAATAGAGTCTACTAACGCACCACCTTGTAATCTAAAACCATATGAATCTACTATAACATAAGCGATTAATACTAATATATGAAATAAGGATATCAATAATATTTTAAAAAGGCAAAATAACAATAAAAATCTAATAATTAACCCCAGCACATATATAAACCATTTTATTATGTCAAAAAATGTAACAAATGGAGCCTCCCGTGCATGCCCAAATAGGCGCGCTTCTTCATAAGTTTTATTTATTTGCACATAATAATTATGACGTTTTTGGTCTACCGCATGGATAAAAAAAAGGCAAAGGCAAACACTGAGTATAAAGAATAAAATAAACGTAACCACATTAGCATGAAAATTAGTAGTTGTTAATTCTCTCAACCATTGTATATTATCCTCCCCTACCAGGAACGCAATTACTCGTTGTATTACAAATATTTTTAATAAACAGACATACGCAATAACTAAACTATGAATTGTAAAAAATGTTTTAATCTCGTTTCGAAATATATAAATTTGTAATAACCCAATACAAACTATAAGCGCACCTAAAAAAAATACAAGTAACAAATGATCAAATAAAAGATCCAGATTATTCTTAGAATGTATAATCGTTTGATATTGAGGAATATATACATCCGTACAATGTGGTAGATGTTCTAGGGCCGCTTTCCTAGATATATACCACTGCGGATCTTCCCATGTAATTAATCTTGCTTTAGGTCTTGGATAATATAATAAATGTATTATAAATTCTCGATTAAATGTTGCTTGAAGAGACGGTCCTGTATAAGATCTAGGTAATAAGTATTTTTTTATAGGAAGTGGAGGCCATTCTTCTTCAAAACAATGTCTCAATGGAATATCAGGAATTGTTGATGGACTCAATAATAATATAGCAAAAATTCGCCCGTGGCATGTTAAATATTTAAAATATTTCTTTAATATGATTTGAATAGTTAATTGTTGTAATAGATAATAACACAGTAAGAGTACTCCCATGGCTAGTAAATAATTAGAATATACAATTAAATGGCATAATATGCCGTTTATCAATTCTTTTAACATTTCTATATTTTTAGGTGTAAAAACTTCAATAATACAATTATAAGCGCCGGTAAAACATACCATATTCAAAAAATTTTAATTGTAAAATATTATAAACATTTGTCAATACGCGCTCAGAACGAAAAGTCGATAGTATCGGACGATTATAGAAAAATAATTTTGTAAACCGCTTAAACGGTTCTAAATAACTAATTATATTGGGATAATCAAAAATTAAAACTTCGGCTAAAATCGGACTTAATAAATAATTACTTAATAACCATATTTTATTAGTAATGTAGCGATTAAAATATAACCAATATCTTTTTAATAATATTTTTAATCGCATTGGTAAGTATTGAATTTGGTAATCCCTATAATGAAAAATATTATATAAATGCAATGGTAATTGAATACTATCAAAAAGGCTCGTAACATAATGTGGATTATTAATAATTTTTTGATTAACAAAAATTAAACTATAAAAACATAATTGTATCGCAGTAAATAAATAAGGTACTAATTTTGCGCGGACTAGTAGAGAATTTAACTGTATTTCTATAGCAATAAAAATTTTATGTATATAAAAAGGTAATTTAATTTGAATTTTATAAAAAATAAAATTCGCCGTATGCGTTTTTCTTGAAACTTTTTGATAATTAATTAAATATTGTCGTTTTTGTAGATACGCGTTTAACAAAAAATATTTTTTGGAAAAAGTTGACTTTGAATCTAATTTATACTCTTGTATCTGAAATGAGGGTAAATTAAGAATAGTTTTTTGCATTTATCTTATTCACTTTCAGAAATATATATTAGTACTAAGGAAACAAACACATAACTTTGTAGAATAGCAATTATTATTTCTAACCCAGTTGTTAAACATAAAATAATAATTGGAGGTAAAATTATTATTTTCCACCCAAAGCCAAATATTATTGTTAATAAACCAAAGCCAGCAATAATTTTTAACAACGCATGCCCAGATGTTATGTTAGCAAATAATCGTACTGATAAGCTAACAATACGAGATAAATTACCTACTAATTCAATAAAAATGATAAACGGTGCTAATATTGTTGGCGCACCTTCCGGCAAAAAATGTTCAAATATATAAATTTTATTTGTATAAAAATTTTGAAACCAAATTAAGAATAAACTAACTATCGCCAAAAATAATGTAAAAATTAATTGACTAGTAATACATTGAATAAAAGGAATTAACGCTATACAATTTAAAAATAAGATTAAACTAAATAGTAATGCAACGATATCTACAAAATTTTTATTTTTATTTTTTAAATTAGTCAGAACTGCAAATTCTAATACCTGATCAAAATCAAATAAGGAATTCCGTATATTTGAAATTTTAGTTATTAAAAAATTTCGCCATTTCCATAATAAAAAAAAAAATAAACAATAAATAAGTGTATTATTAATAAAAATAGAATTTGTTAAATAAAATAAAATATCATAAGCACATATCGGGTTACTTTGAATTGAATCAAACTGGCTTATTGAATCATATAAAGTAATATTAAAATTGAAATTCAAGTTGAATAATAAAAATTTTAACATTAATTGAATTTTAAAATAAAAAGAATAATCTCCTACACCAGCTTCCGCTAGCATAACCTTGTTACAACTTCACCCCAATAACCGAATCTATTCTCGGATGTATTTTTAATATATAACAATCTTTTATATATTAGGCCCACAAACCTTAAAACCAATCCAATTCCCAGTGTGTGATGGGCAGTGTGTACGTTACCCAGTTGCTTATTCATTGAAACGTTCTGATTTTCAATTACAGGATGATTCCTTTGTCATAGTTTCGAGTTTCAGAAACTAATCTATACTTCCAAATTTTTTTAAGATTTATTCTTTGATAAATTATTATTACTCTTTGTAAATTTCTTTGCAGCGCGTATTGCAGCCCAACCATTAGCCATACTGACTAGACGTCATTCTCGTTAGACTCCGTAGTTTAACTATATTACTTACTAATATAGGTCTATTTCAATTTAAATAAAATTTATTATGATAATAGAGATGAGAGTTTCGCCCGTTCCACCTAAGACAACCTTGTTACGGACTGACGACAGCCATGCAGCACTAGTCTTTATTTGTAAACTTATTGTTTAAGTAGCGCATACTATTTAACTCAATAAAAAATTCAGTTGGTAAGATTAAACGTGGATTATCATATTATGGCAACATGCTTCACCCATCCGCGTAGATAACCGTCAGTTGCTTTAAAATTTAATTCTTGCGAATGTAATCTCCAGGTGGAAAATTTAACGCGTTAGCTAATACTCTAAATAATGCTAAAACAGATAGCCCTCTTACTTTATAAGTACCCGCCTATTTTATATCTAAAATAAAATTTTCATCGTTATCTGCTATAACTACAAGGATGACTACCCCTTTTTGATCCTATAGCCTTCAAGCCTCAATGTCAATTAACAACTCGATAACCGCTTTCGCTTCTGGTATTCTTGTCATTATCGTTGTTTTCTACTTCTACAATGCCAATTCTATTATCGTCTTTGTTATTCTTACTTATATAGTATTACATACAGCGTTAACAGACTATCTCCTAACATTTCATATGTAACTAACAATAAGCACCTACACTTCCTTTACACCCAGTAAAGAGGGATAACACTTGCTCTCTTCGTATTACCGCGGCTGCTGGCACGAAGTTAACCGGAGCTTCTTTTTTAATTAACGTCATTATTATTTTTAAAGAAACAGCTTTACGAATTTCTCTTTCTTCACTGTTGCGATGTCTTTAGGTTATACTTTCATACATTGCCCAATATTCTATTCTGCTGCCCCCCGTAGAAGTGTGGACCGTTTTAAGTTCCACTGTGGCTATACAAACGCCAATTTTAGCTAAGGATCGCCGACTTGGTAGGCCATTATCCTACCAACTATCTAATCCTCTATCAGCTCACCTAAAAGCGATTTAATCTTTATATATTTAGTATTTTTGTTTGATTTTATACAACACAATCCTAAACTCTTAGGTAGATTCTAATATATTACTCACCCGCACATAACTAATATTTATTCCTATTCGTCCTATTCGTACATGAATTATAAACATCTCTAGTGTTAATCCTGAACCAGGCTCGAGTTCCCTGCTTGTTTGAAATAATAAATAAAATTTAATTATTTTACTATACAATTTTAATTAAAACTTACTATTGCCCGTATAAACTACGACTGGGACTTGCACCCAGACTACAAGCTTATAAGGCTAGTGTTCTACTGTTAAACTACCGTAGCAATTTCCCCCGATAGGACTTGAACCTATATCAATTGCTTCCAAAACAATTATTTTACCATTAAACTACAGGAGAATTTTAGCTTAAAAGGGACTCGCACCCTTAGTCTTTCGCTTATCAAACGAATGCTTTACTAATTAAGCTATTAAGCTTACGTTTAAACCCCAACGGGGAATTGCACCCCGAGCTCAAAATTTGCAATTTCGAATATTACTATTTATACGATTGAGGCGATCTTCAATTTTATAGTAAAAAAAATTTAATACTAAGCGAACTTACCTGAAAAATAATTCAAATTATAAGAAGTGAATACCGTAATGAATAAGATAGCTAGACAACACGGCCACTTTAATGATTAGTTAAGCAATAACTTTATTTTAGCATTAATTTTATTCATCTAAATAATTACCTGCGGCATCAATAATTCGTCCAATTAAAGAAAACCCTACTTCAATTAATAATTCAGTAAATATACGTTCAGCAATGTCACCCTGCTCAACATTTCTATCATTACCTAGAACTGTTAGCCCAGAAATTAAAAATTCTAAATTTAGTGTAACTGCCTTGACCTCAGTCAATAAAATCAGTTCACCAATAAAAGTATTATCCAAAGCAATAACACGAGCTACACCATCAATTATTGTTAAAACAAGACCTACTTCCATTATAAAATACTGAAATTATTATAGCTTTCACACTAAAAATTTATTATTATTTTTTTTTATATAATAACCATAATTTTAAACTAATAGTTGCAAATCGTGTCGGACATTGAATTATATCATATAAAATAAACGATTGATATCGTGTTAAACTAATATTTTTAATTTTATAAACTAAAGTACGCGAGCGCCCATAACGATCTTTCCGAACATACGTTCCATGAATTATCAGGCGAATACCATATAATATTCCTTTTAATATATATAGAGCTCGTAAAATGTTAAAAAAATTACGAAATAAATCAATATGTCGCTCATATAATATCATGGCATGGTACACAAAATATGGTAAAATAAAATTAGTATTCGCAAATGTCACACCATAGTTCATTAAAAATAATAAATCATAACTCCACTTATAATATACTAAATACCGGGTTCTAGCTGCTAAAAGCTTGTGTTCTTTACGTAATGGTTTACTTCGAAAAAAATATTTAAATAACGATTTAAATATAATTCTTGCTTGTACCCCATAAAAATAAAAAAAAAATACTTTAAGAAAATAAAGATATACTAATTTGCGCCGTCTAGTTACAAAAGTTATTCGCGTTGGGTGATTATAAACAAATGGCACTATTTTTCTTTTTTTATTCTTATTTAATTTTTTGGTAATATTTATTTTTTTTACAATTTTGCTACGTTTATACTTATGTTTATAGAATACATCTCTTTTATTTTTTTTATGCCTTATCAAAAGTTTAAAAACGTCAAATAAAATATTATTAATTATTGCTTTACGACGTCTGTTTCGATATAGAGCTTTTTTATATAAATAAGTTTTATAATAATATAACTGAATTAGTATTATCTCATTAATTATTTTTATTTTTTGAATATATAAATAAATACCGTAATATGTAAAAAACCAATTTAATAATTGTTGTAAAATTATTTCAAATCTATACGCTTTAAAATAATTACTAGGTATATAATTAACATAAGATAATTTATTATGTATCCTAAATTCAGTAGCACTAACTTTTTTTGTCGCTTGCATTATAATTTATAACTAGTTACTTTATGTGGTAAATCGTTATGTAATTGTTGTAACCCTTTTACTCTTTTACGTCTAATTTTCTGTTGCTTACATCCGTTAAATGGAATAGCACTATCATCAACGAATTCAATGATTTTAATATTTGCTTTTAATAAGCTTTTATACATTAATACACGTTTTTGATTAACTTTATAATAATTAAATTTCCTCCGGGGTGAAAATTTTACCCCAAAACTTTTAAAAATAAGAACAATTTTAGTAAATTGTATTATCGAAATAAATTTCACAATTATTTTAGCAAAAGCCGTATAATCTTCTCTATTATATTTTGATTTTACTCGTGCAAAACGCCCAAACGTATAAAATTGAATAGGCTCTAAATATTTATTAATATTTAATAAATATATATTTACAAAAATATTTTTAGTTGTAAATTTTATAAAAATATAAGCTGGTAACATTTATTTTTTCGTTTCCAAGGATTCAGAAATTTATAAATTCGATAATCTTGTATTAATTCCACGGACCTATAGATAACATTTTTATTAAAATCGCTATATAACACTTCTTTATACCCAGTTAAAGGAAAATCTTTACGTAAAGGATAACCATCAAATCCATAATCAGTTAATAATCGACGTAAATCTAAATGAAATAAGACAAAAATACCAAACATATCCCATAGCTCACGCTCACTCCAAGTAGCACTTGCATATAATATATAAATAGTATATAATCCTTTTAATGCAGTTGTTTGCGTGCTTAATTGAAACCTAGAATTGAATACTGTCGATAATAAATTATAAATAATAGTAAATCGATATTTTTTTCCAGGCTTATCCGCAGCAATAATATCGATACAAAAAATAAATTGTTGTATCCAATCATAGCGTAATAATATTAAACAAGGTAAAATATTAGAACGCGTACATCGCGCTATTAAATCAAACCCAGACAAATGTATATTTTTAAAACGCTGTGTAAAATAATAAGACTTTTTAAAATAATGATTTTTAAACCAAACTAATTGTTTTTTTAACATTTCTTTATTGATAACTTTATAAAGGCTTATTTAACCAAATATAAATCTTAGCCACAAGCCGTAAAATATGAATATGTAATTTTAGAATCCATGCAATAGCCCGTTTAGCCTCCTCTTGACCAATTACTTTCCAAGCAATATAATGTGGTTTATATTCTTCTTCAAGCTCGCTTTTTATATCATGATAAAGCGCAGCACAAATCAATTCCAACTCCTTTTTTACCCTATGTATTATTTTAAAATAACTACCAAGTGGATTAATAAAAAATGGAAGCGTTTTATAATCAAATGAGCTAGTTTCAACTCGGAAATTAGTAAATAAATCAATTCCTATCTGCGCTATTATAAAACCTTCTATACCTTGATGAAAAAAAACAAATATACAAATAGAAGTACCAATAGCAGTTACCCAACGCATATTCCAAATCCCCCGCAACCATAAACACCATCCGAACCCACAAAAAACTCCAACATATTTTAGTATATGCAGCTGCGAAAAAACATTTATGTACGCTACTATTTCAGGAGGTAAGCTACTTGTCGTTTTTAAATAACCTGAATACACTAAATAAGTTAGCCACCAACAACAAAAA
>Ga0193702_1000545_pt1 | contig 11786 bp, 11 predicted proteins | sample U3a1metaG_FD_143060 | JGI IMG/M metagenome (GOLD analysis project Ga0193702, IMG submission 143060) | Soil microbial communities from a riparian zone of the East river system, Colorado, United States - U3a1 | ecosystem: Environmental > Terrestrial > Soil > Riparian zone | place: USA: East River... | reverse complement strand
CATTTTGGCCTAACATCACAGGATATTAATAATACAGCTATACCCTATTCTTTTAAGGAAGCATTAAACAACACCTACTACCCCGCTATAAATGAACTGGTCAATCTGCTTAAAAAATATGCCGCAGATTGGGACAAAGTATCTATGCTGGCACATACTCACGGACAGCCTGCATCTCCAAGCCGTCTGGGGAAAGAAATAATGGTTTTTGTTGAGCGTTTGGAAAACCAGCTTAATTTGTTAAAGCCAATTCCTTACTCTGCCAAATTTGGCGGTGCTACGGGTAATTACAACGCACATTACATTGGCTATGCTGAGATCGACTGGAAGGCATTCGGGAACCATTTTGTGAACGATATTTTAGGCTTAAGCCGTTCACAATTTACTACCCAAATAGAGCATTATGATAATTTTGCAGCCCAGTGCGATGCATTGAAGAGGATAAATAATATTTTGATAGATCTGGACAGGGATATGTGGGCTTATATCTCTATGAACTACTTTAAGCAAAAAATAAAAGAAGGCGAAATTGGTTCATCGGCAATGCCTCATAAGGTTAATCCTATTGATTTTGAAAACTCAGAGGGAAACCTTGGGATTGCCAACGCTTTGTTTGAACACTTTGCAGCCAAGTTGCCTATCTCGAGGTTACAACGCGATTTGACCGACTCCACTGTACTTCGCAATATTGGCGTACCGGTTGGTCATACCCTCATCGCTATTAAATCAACCATAAAAGGATTAAACAAGCTTTTGCTTAATAATGATGCTATTAATGCTGACCTGGAAGCTAACTGGGCTGTTGTTGCAGAAGCCATCCAAACCATATTACGCCGCGAAGCCTATCCAAATCCATATGAAGCGCTAAAAGAATTAACCCGTACCAACACAAAGGTTAATGCCCAAACTATAGCAGCTTTTGTTGATGGATTGCAGGTAAGCGATGTTATTAAAGATGAGCTGAAGAAGATAACGCCAAGTAATTATACCGGCATTTAATGATGTACGGATTTTTGATGTGCGGATGTGCGGATGCTTTTCTAGTGTATAGATTTTCATTTCTTCATTTGCATATTCGCACATCCGCACATCATTAACACATCGTCACAATCCGGTCATAACAATAAAATAAGCATATATAAATCAAAAACCTGCTTAAATTTGTTTACTTAAGACTAATTAAAAATAAGATGAATATCAACGTATATACAGAATCAACTCCTAACCCGGCAACCACCAAGTTCATTGTGAACAAGTTGCTTATAAATGGCAGCGTTGACTTTGCTACAAAAGAAAGTGCCGAAAAGTCACCATTTGCTAAAGAGCTATTTAAGTTCTCGTTCGTGAACGGTGTTTTTTTCGCCAGCAATTTTGTTACTGTAACCAAGTTTGAGGATGACAAGTGGGAAGATATTTTACCGATATTAAAAGAATTTGTAAAAGGTGCTGTTGAAGCTGAACTTAAAGTTCAGGACGAAGAGCAGGCTGAAGCCGGCGATTTTGAAGGATCAGAAACTGAAGTTAAGATCCAGCAGATCCTGCATGACTATGTACGCCCGGCTGTTGAGCAGGATGGTGGTGCAATAACCTATAAATCATTTGACGAAGGCGTAGTAACAGTTGAGTTGCGCGGATCATGCAGCGGTTGCCCGTCATCTACGGTAACCCTTAAAGCGGGTATTGAAAATTTACTAAAACGTATGGTGCCCGAAGTTACTGAAGTAGTATCTGAAGCATTATAATTTTTTGATTACACTGATTTTTGGATTGATTACACCGATTTTTGAAAAGCAATCGGTGTAATCACATTCTAATTAACGAAATCATTTTCATTTAAAGTGTTTGTCTATCGCCTCTAACAGCTCCCCCGTTATTTTCCCGTTAGTAGCCAAAAGCTCGCGGGATTGCAAAACCTCTTCTCCCCCTTTAAAATTAACTACCTGTCCGCCTGCCTGTTTTACTATTATAATTCCGGCTGCAACATCCCATGGATTTAAATTATACTCATAAAATGCGTCAAACCTTCCGCATGCGGTGTAAGCAAGGTCGACAGCTGCCGATCCTAAACGCCTGAGGCCATGGCAGCTTCTCATCAGCTCAGTAAACAAATTAATATAGGCATCCTGTTTTGTAAAATCGTAATACGGAAACCCGGTAGCTAATAAGCTTTTATCAATTGTTGGGGTATCGCTTGCTTTAATAACCTTCCCGTTCAGATAAGCAGGCGAACCTTTCCAGGCATAAAAGCATTCATCCTGATTTATCTCGTACACTACACCTAAAACCAGCTCATCATACTCCTGCAAAGCAATACTTACCGAAAAAACAGGTAAGCCATGGATAAAATTGGTAGTGCCATCAAGCGGATCAATTATCCAGTTATAGCGCTCCCCTACCTTATTAATGGTTTTTTCTTCAGTTACAAAACCGGCTTCGGGCAAAACCTTCTGTAAGGCGCTTACAATTTTTTCTTCAGCAGTTTTATCAACATATGATACCAGGTCATTAAGACCTTTGATCTCTATCTGGTCCGGGCTAAAAGTTTTCCTTTGTTCTCTGATAAAACCGCCAACTTCTCTAGAAATTTCAATTACTTTATTTGTTATCTGATCAAGCTTCATAAGCACGAATTTCACAAATTAATACGAATTACACGAATTGAATAACTGAAGATTTGTAGCCGGTACAAATTTCACGGACAGGATAAGTGAAATTAGAATATGTTCGAGCGACTAAATGTTTTCAGTCAGCACTTTGGTGCCTTAATGATAAGCTGAACGAAAAAATCCTGTGAATGAAATAGCTGGCAAAAAACAAGCTTAAAGCAGCAAGCGGACGGGCAACCGGCGGATACATTTGCAGATCCTGTATAAAAATTTTCAAAATTACGAGATTAGCGAAAAAGCCCACTGTAGCCACTAACACAAACCTGAAGAATTGTTTATACGGTGATGATTTTGATTCTGAAAATACAAAATACCTGGTTATTATAAAGTTTACAACCACACCCATAAAAAAAGATAAAGCCAGCGAAAGGGTAGAATTACGAACGGTTAACGTAAGTATGTTATAGGTTTTTTGAACGAGGAAATTGTGGTAAAACAAATAGAATGCCGATATATCAACCAAAAAACCTAATCCCGCAGAAAACACAAACCTTATTATATGGTTATCCAGCAACTTGTTACCCAGGTTTATTTCAGCCATGTTTTAATAGGGTCTGTTTTTTGTTTAAGCCGTTAACAATTAAAGCAGCCCCGCCAATTACCATTAAAAGAGAGATCATTTCGGCCTGTGTAAAGCTTATTCCGGCAACATGGTATTTAGTATTTACACGGATCAATTCTATAAAAAAACGTTCGACGCCGTTTAATATCATATAGACCCCAAACATTACTCCCGGGATCTTTATCCTGTCGCGGATACTCCATAAAAACAGGAACAATAAAATACAAATTACTGATTCATAAAATGAGGTAGGATACACAGGTGCAGGCAATTCATGGTTAAATTTACCAATATAGCCCGGTATAACATTACCTTCATTATTTACATTATGCGGAAATTTAAAACCCCACATCCAATCAGGCATCCAGCTTAACCAATGTGGTTTCGGTTTTAAATTATAAATACCCCAATCGCCATCACCCGACATCTGGCAACCAATGCGGCCTATTCCGTAAGCCAGCATCATGCCCGGTCCACCAATATCAAGCATATCCAGGGGCTTAATACCGTGTTTTCTTGCAATATATAATACAGCAGCGCCGCCGCATATTAAACCACCATAAAATGTAAGTCCGCTAAATCCAATCAGCATCCCTACCGGGTCTTTCATAAACTCACCCCAGTTTTCAAGCGCATTAAATAATTTAGCACCTGCAAAACCGCATATAGCTGCCCAAAGCAATATACTACCCATTAACTCGCTGGGATGTACTGTAACCTGCTGTGTTTTAGGCTGTGGAAGTAACTGCTTTTTATTTTCGTAATAAGCCCAGTAGGCAAAGCCCGCTGCACCTATTATCCCGCCTAACCAATTGCCTTTTAATGATAAAATAAAATCCTGCGGATCATCCAGTAATGCTTGATAATGAAGAATGGAGTCTAATATTTTATAACCCAATACAAATCCAAAAATTCCATTCCCAAGCAATTCTGAAAACGATGCAGGTGCACCAATTGTAACAGTTTTTTCGAATGAATGGATGTATCCTAATTTCTCCTTGCGCTTAAACTCCTGTACAAAAGCCCAATAGCCTCCCATAAATGCGATAGCTACAAAAAAACCAAAAGTTTGTATAGGAAGTGGAATGTCGAGCCCGGTAAGGTATTGAATAAGGAAGGATATGGTTGGAAACATCGTTAATAATTTGAGGCCAAGATAGCGTTAATGAGCTAATATTTCTTCGCTTTCGGTAATTTCAACATCACCGTCAGATGATATTTTTGTTAAATGAACTGATTTTAATTCGTTTACAAGCAAAGGATCGTAGCTGGTTTTTACTTTAACATAGTTACGGGTAAATCCGTGCATAAATCCATCTTTAATATCACCCTCAAATAATACCTCTTCTGTTTTATTCAGCTGGCTTTCATAAAATGCCCTGCGTTTTTTATCCGACAATATGTGCAGCATTTTACTCCGTTCGGCACGTGTTGAGCCGGGCACTACACCGCCCATCTCGCTGGCAAGGGTATTTTCCCGTTCCGAATAAGTAAATACATGCAGGTAAGAAACGTTTAGCTCATTTAAAAAATTGTAGGTATCAATAAAATCTTCTCTTGTTTCGCCGGGGAAGCCTACAATTACATCAACACCTATACAGCAATGAGGCATTAACTGTTTAATTTTAGCCACCCTGCTTACATAAAGGTCGCGCTTATATCTGCGGCGCATCAAGCCTAAGATCTTATCAGAGCCTGATTGCAGGGGAATATGAAAATGCGGTACAAAGCGTTCTGATTGCGCTACAAACTCAATAATTTCATCGCTTAATAAGTTTGGCTCAATAGATGAGATGCGAAAACGGCTAATGCCTTCCACCTTGTCTAATGCTTTAACAAGGTCAAAGAACTTATCCTGCCGCTGACCATTTCTTATGCCAAAATCGCCAAGGTTAACGCCTGTCAGCACAATCTCTTTTACACCAGACGCTGCAATTTCATTAGCCTGTTCAATAACGTGTTCAATGGTATCGCTCCGGCTGTTGCCCCGGGCTAACGGGATGGTACAAAAAGTACATGAATAATCGCACCCATCCTGCACTTTCAAAAACGTGCGGGTGCGATCGCCAATTGAAAACCCCGGCACAAAATCTTTTGCCTCAGACACCGGCTGATTATAAATAAGAGCCTTAGGCTTTTTAGTAAGGTCACTAATATAATCTATGATCTGAAACTTCTCTGCAGCGCCCAAAACCATATCAACACCGGGTATTTCAGCAATTTCCTTTGGTTTCAGCTGGGCGTAACACCCAACAATGGTAATATATGCGTTAGGTGAGATCTTAAGGGCTTCCTTCACTACCTTTTTGCATTTTTTATCGGCGTTATCAGTAACTGAACAAGTGTTAATAACAAATACATCCGGCGTATCGGTAAACTCAACCGTATTGAAGCCGGCCTGGTTAAACTGGCGGCCAATAGATGACGTTTCCGAATAATTCAGTTTACAGCCTAATGTATAAAATGCTACCTTCTTGTTCATTTTGAAGGCGCAAAGATAAGGATTTTAGAGATTAGTTGAATAGAGATCAGAGGTTAGTTGATTTTAGCCGATTTACGCTTTCTTTACCAAAGCACTATTCGCTCCATCTGTAGCTCTCGTTCTCCAGTCCTATCAGGTCAATAACCCTGTTAACCACTGTCATTGCTAACTCTTCAATTGTCTGAGGTTTACTATAATATGATGGTATAGCCGGGCAGATGATCCCACCCGCTTCAGTAACAGTTTGCATATTACGGATATGAATAAGGTTGAAAGGCGTATCACGGGCAACCAGGATCAACTTACGGCGTTCCTTTAAAATCACATCAGCGGCGCGGCTTATCAGATCGTCCGAGATTCCTGAAGCAATGCGACCTAGCGTGCCCATAGAGCATGGAACTATTACCATGGTATCAAATTTTGCTGAACCGGAAGCAAACGGCGCCATGAAATCTGTTTTAGAATATATTTTGTACGGCGAGTTGTTGTATTCATCATTATCAAGCTCAAATTTCCACACTTCTTTAGCATTGTCAGACATAACTATGGCAACCTCGGCTATTTGCGCGTTTAGCTTTTGCAGGTTCTGCAGTAGTAATTTGGCATATATTGAACCACTGGCTCCGGTAATAGCAACAACAATCTTTTTCTTCATATCCACATTAACAAAACCGGTTAGTCAAAATTAAAAGCATAAAAAAGGGTCGAATATAAATACTCGACCCTACATCTACCTATGAAAAACATGCCCTTTGAGAGGGCACTACAAATGTACTAACAGTTTTTTAATTTTTAAATAATTTCTTAAAATAAATTTAACCTGCTTTTGGAAAGTTTTTTTCTATAAGGGTTTGAATGATACCGTCTACCAAACCAACTGTGGGCACATAGATATTTTTAATATTAGCCCACTTCATTACGGTCATATAGATCTCACAGGCCGGTATAATTACATCAGCACGGTCCTGGTTTAGGCCCAGTACGTTTATCCTGTCTTTAAGCGAAAATGAAGTTAAATAACTGTAAAGAGACTTAAGTTTACCAAAGGTTAATGGAGCTTTCTCCTTTTCTTCAGATAATTTGTACAGCTTATTAATATTTCCGCCGGTTCCTATTCCCGAAATAATTTTGAATTGTTTGGTGTTTTCACGGATAAAATCCTTCATTTCATTCCAGCTTTCCTCGGTATCCTGGTTATCCAGCATCCGGATGGTGCCAATATTAAACGACTTTGAGGCCCACACTTCGCCTGCTGAAAAGAATGACAATTCGGTGCTTCCGCCGCCTACATCAATATAAAGGTAATTTTTTCCTTTATCAATAGTTTGGTCGGCATGGCTGGCGTATATTATCCCGGCTTCCTTCTGGCCGTGAACAATCTCCAGGTCAACTCCCGATTCGGTTTTTATTTGCTTTACTATTTCTTCGCCGTTCTTAGCTTCGCGCATTGCGGATGTTGCAAAAGCCATATAATCAGCTACCTTATACACTTCCATCAACTTGCCGAATGCCTGCATGGTTTTCACCAGGTCGGCAATTTTTTTATCGGAAAGCTTATGATCTAAAAATGCGTCATCGCCTAAACGCAATGGTACCCTTATTAATGTGTTTTTCTTGAACGAAACCGAACCATTGTTTTCAATAATATCAGCAATAAGCAGCCTAACTGCATTCGAACCTATATCTATAGCGGCGTATCTCAATTTATTATACTTTATGTTTTAAGTAATTGTAAGTGTCAACCTGGGCCCTGTGTGGCAAATCAGAGCTGGTTTTGTGGTATTTATTTGTATTGTGGCTGTTAATCTCGCGCGATTTTGTATTGTCCTGCAACTGGAGGTTAATCATATCCCTTACCTCTTTTTTCAGATCCTCATCATATACCGGGAAACCCACCTCCACCCGGGTATCAATATTACGGGTCATGAAATCTGCAGATGTAAGGTAGATCAGCTCATTACCACCATTGCAGTAAATGTGCACCCTTGCATGTTCAAGGTATTTATCAATAATGCTTAACACTTCAATATTTTCACTGTAGCCTTTCATACCGGCAATAAGGCAGCACATTCCCCTTATTATCATTTTAATTTTAACCCCGGCATTGCTGGCCTGGTAAAGCTTGGTTATAAGTTGCTCATCGGCAAGGCTGTTCATTTTTAATATCATGTAAGCCTCTTTGCCTGCCTTTGCATTCCTTATCTCATTATCAATAAGCTTATAAATTGCGGGGCGCGAGTCAATTGGCGATACGATGAGACTTTTTAACCCCCTTGGCAAGGTGTTTTTGCCCAGCGCCCTGAAAATATTCACAAGATCAGCGGTTATCTTTCTATTGGCCGTAAGCAACGTGTGATCCGCATACATGCGGGCTGTTTTTTCATTAAAGTTTCCGGTTGATAAACAAGCATAATATGCAGGCTTTTCTTTTTCAGTACGCATAACCAGGCAGATCTTTGAGTGTACCTTATAACCCTCAATACCATACAAAACAGTAACCCCTTCTTCTTCCAGTCTCCTGCTCCACGAGATATTATTTTGCTCATCAAACCTAGCCCTTAGCTCAACCAGACAGGTTACCTTTTTTCCATTTTTTGCGGCGCTCATCAAAGCATGCATTATGCGTGAGTTTTCCGCAAGGCGATATACCGCAATACTGATCTCCTTTACTTTAGGATCAATGGCTGCCTCACGTAAAAAGTGGATCACATAATCGTACGACTGGTATGGCGTACTGATCAGGAAATCCTTCCTGGCAATCATTCCCATTAAACTTTTACCAAATGAAAGGCCCTCAACAGGTAACGGAATATTCTTTTCATATTCCAGTTCAGGACGGCCCACATTGGGGAAAGAAATAAAGTTTTTAAAATTATGATAACGGTTACCAGGGATAAGGCTTTCTCCATGCAAACCCATTTTGTTTACCAGGTATTTGAGCATATCCAATGGCATTTCCGAATCATACAATAAGCGCATTGGCTTGCCTTTTTTACGCTTTTGAAGACTTTTTGATAAGGAGTCAATAAATTTTTCACTTACTTCTTTGTCAAGGTCCAGCTCAGCATCACGGGTAAGCTGCAATGAGTATGCTTCAACCGAATCGTGCTCAAAAATAAAGAAGATGTCTTCCAGGTTGTATCGGATGATGTCATCCAGTAATATTATAAATTTAAGGTTATTGGTCTCGGGCAAAACAACAAAGCGCGAAAGTGAATCAGGGAATTCAATTAGCGCCAGCCGTGATTTTTTATTTTTAGTGAGCTTTACAAAAAAGTAAATAGCGCGGTCCCTTAATTCGGGCAGCGGCAGACTTTCGTCAAGCATTATAGGAACCAGGGTAGCCAACAGGCTTTCCCTGAAATATCTTTTAACAAACTCCCCCCTGCTTACATTTAGTTGTTTGTCATTAAGAATAAAGATTTTTTCTTCGGCCAGTTGTTTTACAATTATGTTTTCATATAAATTGTTAAACCTCCGCTCCTGCCTTACAACAATGTTTTTTATTTGGTTAAGGATCTTTTTAGGGTTATATCCTAAAATTTCTTTCGCCTTTTCATTAAGATTCGCCAACCTGCTTAGCGTTGCCACCCTAACCCTGTAAAATTCATCAAGATTGGATGAAAATATGGCTAAAAACTTTATCCTGTCAATTAGCGGGACGGTTGGGTCAGCAGCTTCCTGCAAAACACGGTCATTAAAATATAACCAGCTAATTTCACGATTAATTAAGGGTACATGTTTACTATCCATATAAATAAAAAAGCCTGGCCCTTCGACCACGTTTACAAATCTGCTTATTTAAATGTTAACTTAATATTAACTCATTAGTATATTAATGTGTTTTTATTGTTCTAATTTAAACAGTCCATAGTCGATAGACCATAGTCCATGGTTAAGAAAACATCTATAGACGATGATCTATCGACTATGGACTAAAACCCTTATCTTTGTACACAACACCAATTCCTATACATATGCCAACCTTTGATATTGTAAGCAAAATAGACGGTCAAACGCTTGATAATGCAATTAACACTGCAAAAAAGGAAATATTGAATCGTTATGATTTTAATGACTCAAAAAGCACCATTGACCTGGATAAAAAGACCAACACGCTAACCGTGGTTACTGAAAATGACATGCGCCTGAAAGCCATCCAGGATTCCATTATCAGCAGAATGGTTAAGCAGCAACTTGATCCCAATGCGCTTGATTTTGGAAAAGAACAATACGCTTCCGGTAACATGATTCGTAAGGAAATAAAGATAAAAGAAGGAATTGATAAAGAAGTTGCAAAAAAGATCGTAAAAAAAATAAAAGATAGCGGCCTTAAAGTACAGGCTTCTGTAATGGACGACCAGGTACGGGTACAAGGAAAAAAGATCGATGATCTGCAAGCTGTTATCAGCCTTTGCCGAAAAGACGATTTCGGGCAACCGCTTCAGTATATTAATATGAGGGATTAGTTAGAGATTTCACCGATTTGTGGGATGATTTCTCCGATTTTTAAAAAATGATTTTTCGATAAACTATCGAATCATCATCAGAGTAATCAAAAAAATCGGTGTAATCACTAATAAAATAAAAAGACCGCTCCTTGCGGAACGGCCTTTCAAACTAAACCAACTATTATGAAAACACTCTTTTTATTTCGGATTTCGGATGTTCGATTTCGGATTTAAAACTCCTTGATCAAACTTCGTCTTTCAGTCTTCCGGATTTTCCGGACTTATTTTACAGCTATCTCTCTTGATTGAATCTTAGCTTCTTCTTTTTTAGCTACGTTAAGCTTTAATATACCATCAGTATATTCAGCTTCAATTTTTGAGTAATCGGCAGTTTCAGGTAAGGTAAATGACCTCGTAAATGAATTGTAGCTATATTCGCGTTTGCTGAATTTTTTACCTTCTTCAACATTTTCCACTTTTTTATCGGCCGATACGCTTAACACGTTTTTATCAAGGCTGATTTTAAAATTTTCCTTCTTTAACCCCGGGGCAGCCAATTCAATCTGGAATTCATTTTCAGTTTCTGCTATATTAACAGCAGGTACGCTGGTTGCTAATTTATCGCTCAAAAATGAATCGTTTAAGATAGAATCAAATACATCGCTAAAAAATGGATTAACTGCGTGATTCTTTTGTCCGTTTGCAAATTTTACTAAAGTCATGATTATGTTCTGTTAAGTTTTTCTTTTAATATATTTGCTGAAGGTTCATCAACTGTTGTACCAGTGGTTAAAAATCAACACAAACAGACATTTTGTCTGGCCAAAACCATTACACACAGACAAACTGACATGCAATGAGTGAAAAAATATCCGATTATAAATACAAAACCCCCATCCCAATCCGCTTTTCAGACATCGATGCTGTTGGTCATGTTAACAATGCTATTTATTTAACCTACTTTGAAATAGCCCGGCTAAACTACTGGAGAGAAATAATCAACTGGAATTTGCGTGAAAACGGTGTTATAGTTGGCCGGTCAGAGGTTAACTATCTAAAGCCTATTACCCTTGATGATGAGATTGTTTGCTATGTACGTACCACCCGGATAGGAAACAGCAGTTTTGATATGATGCATTTATTGGCAAGGGTAACTCCACACGGCGAGGAAATTTGCACCACGGGCAAAACAGTATGTATAAGCTATGATTACTCTTTAAACAAATCTGTTTCTATCCCACTAAAAGAAAGGGAGAAAATGATAGCATATGATGAGCCACGGTTGATTTTGAATACTAATTAACCGGCTTAATTGAATTAGTTTCTTTCCGGAATAAACAAAACAGCATCGGCCAATACGGTACTGGCTGTATTTTGGATTACAATAGCAGCTGATCCCTTATTGCCTGCTGCGAAATGAAATTTGCCTAATGGTACCCACTCACCTTCAGTTTGCCCCTTAACAACTACATTTTGTAAATTGATGCTTAAATCGGTCTTCTTTACCGCATCGTTAACCGTTATGTTAAGAATTGATGATGTACCGGATATTTTAGATACATAGGTATACAAATTATAATTACCTTCTTTTTTTATATCCGGCGTAAACCGGACAAAGTCGCCCG
>Ga0193702_1000544_pt1 | contig 11811 bp, 10 predicted proteins | sample U3a1metaG_FD_143060 | JGI IMG/M metagenome (GOLD analysis project Ga0193702, IMG submission 143060) | Soil microbial communities from a riparian zone of the East river system, Colorado, United States - U3a1 | ecosystem: Environmental > Terrestrial > Soil > Riparian zone | place: USA: East River... | reverse complement strand
CCAGTAAACCATGAATCGGGATCCCGGCATAATTTGAAAGCCCGAAATGGTCGGTTTTTAGTATAGCTGCGGCAACATCATAACTAACCAGGCCGGGGATCTGCACATTTAATGAGGATGTTATATAAGCCTCAAAGGCATCGCCCTCGCCAATTCCTGAAATTTTTAATGTGCGCTTACTTGCTATATTTATTGAATCAACCAGTTTTGGATCAGTTATTAGCATAAGGCCTACTCCCGTATCTAAAATAAAGTTAAACGGGCCTTTGTTATTGATGTCCAGCTTGATAATTATCATATCCCTTATCATCCGGAAAGGGATAGTTGTACGTTTACCGCTGCCTTTCAGATCAAAATATTGAGCATTTGAAGCTAAATGACAACAACATAGTAACATTAACAGTACAATAACACGCAGGCGTTTTATGATATGAAAAAGTGTAATTAACAAACGTTTATATTTGGTTACTAAATATACGCATTAATCACAAAAAATTAACAATATGCATAGAAAAGTATATCTACTAATAACCATTATTATTAGCCTTCTTATATCTTTTCAAAGCGCCGATGCAGGTAAAATAAGAAAAAGAAAAATCAAAAAGCTGTTTAAGCATTCGCAGGTGATGAACGATCATTTTACAGGCTTTGCGTTATATGACCTGGACAACAAAAAAATGATCTATGGGCTTAATGACGATAAATATTTTGCACCGGCATCAAATACCAAGCTGTTTACCTTTTATACCTGCCTTAAAATGCTTGGCGACTCGGTGCCGGCGCTAAAATATGTTATCCATAATGATTCGCTAATATTTTGGGCAACGGGCGACCCCTCATTTTTGCACAGCGATTTAAAGGGCACCAATAGTCTGACCTTTTTAAAGAACAGCGGTAAAAAACTATTTTTTTCGCCGGGCAATTATACCAATCCGTTTTATGGCCCCGGCTGGGCATGGGATGATTATAATAATTATTACCAGGCCGAAATAACGGAGCTGCCTATTGAGGATAACGTGGCTGTTTTATATGCCGATAAAAACGACTCGCTGCAAATAAGGCCAGCCTACCTGAAAAAATACCTGAAATGCGACACGCTTTTCCGGCCCGGCAAATTCACGATAAAGCGTGATTTTTTGAGCAATACTTTTGTTTACCCCTTTATGCCGCTGCCTTTAAATTTCAAGCAGGAGATTCCCTGGAAAACAAGCGCCGGGCTGACGGCAGATCTGTTAATGGATACTTTAAAACAGCCGGTAACGTTGGTACAGATTCCAATGCCTGCGGATGCTAAAACAATATATAATGCCAATGCCGATTCTGTTTACAGGCGAATGCTGCAACCCAGCGATAACTTTATTGCCGAGCAGCTTTTGCTGGTTTGTTCGTCAACAAAATTTAAAACGCTTAACACCGACTCAGTTATAAACTATTCAAAAACCCATTTTTTAAATGATTTGCCGGATACCCCGCAATGGGTTGACGGTTCAGGGCTTTCACGTTACAATCTTTTTACACCGCGAAGTATTATCTCTCTGTTATGTAAAATTTTGGATGAGGTAAAAAACGAAGAACTGGTGCATAGCCTTTTCCCGGCGGGCGGCGCTACAGGCAGTATTAGAAAGATCTATAAAACAGAAAACGGACAGCCATTTGTTTGGGCCAAAACAGGGTCGTTTTCAAATAACTATAATCAAAGCGGCTACCTGGTTACCAAAAAAGGAAAGCGCCTGGCCTTTTCATTTATGAACAATAATTTTACCCGCCCCGCTACTGAAGTACGAGATGAAATGGTGCGGATAATTACTTTTATACACGATGAGTGGTGAGTGGTTGATTGAGTTAGATTGGGTTGATTAGGTTAACTAAGTTTTGTTTAAAATTCGAATTTATATATTCAGCTGACTGCTGAGAAAACCCTAACTTAATCAACCCAATCTAACTCAATCAACCTATTCAACTTTCTTCACCGTCCTCAACGCCCCCTTAAGTTCAGGGTTTTGAGCCGGCAATACGGATACTTCTTTTAAAACTTCGGTTTGCTGAACGCTTACAGCATAATCTGCGGGTTCAATGTGGCTGCCAATGGCTTCGGCGTATACCTGGGTAAATTCGGCGCCTATGTATAAAATAGCGGCCGTATAATAGATCCAAATCAATACAACCAATATAGAACCAGCTGCCCCATAGGCCGAGCTTTTTGCCGTGTATTGAATATATAACGTAATAAGCGACTGCCCCACCATAAACAAAACGGCTGTAAAAAAAGCTCCTGCCCTTACGTCTTTCCACCTGATTTTAACATCGGGCAAAAATTTGAATATAATTCCAAACAGAACAGAAATGATAATAAGTGTGATACCAAGGTTAACCAAATTTAAAAGCAGGGTAGTTAGTACAGGAAAAAAATGAATTATCCATTGACTAACGGCATTCATAACCACACTTACCACTAAGGATGCCAGTAACAGAAACCCCAGACTGATAATTAATGAAAATGACACAAAGCGGTTCTGAATAAGCTTTACCCAGCCTTTTTTAGGCTTAGCCTTTACCCGCCATATAATATTTAGCGAATCCTGGATCTCAACAAAAATACTGCTTGCGCCAATTAACAGGGTAACCGAGCCAATTATGACAGCGGTGGTTGATTTACCCGAAAGCTGCAGATTTTTTAAAATATCCTGGATCTGGATGGCTGCCGCCGAACCCACATAATGCGCTATTTGCGGGTACAGCCTGTCAGAAGCAGCATCCTGCCCCCAAACCAGCCCCGCTATTGAAATGATGAGGATGAGTAAAGGCGCTATTGAAAAAATGGTGTAATATGCTAGTGAAGCGCTTAGTTTTAAGCCATTATCACTAATAAAACCCATGAAGGTTGCTACCAACACCCTCCAGAATTCTTTAATATATTCTATGCTGAAAACTTTCATGCCGGTTTTAAATGCCATTGTAAACTAAAATATTGTATCACTATATTAATTATCATTTATAACAATGGCTAATACCCAAAAATGTTTGCGCTGGCTTTTAAATCATTTATCATTAAATGACAGAAAACGGAATATCGAGCAGCGGATATTTTGCCCACCCGTTGAAGTCATAGTGCCACCATTCTGTTGCTATAACTTTAAACCCATGTGCCTGCATTACACTTTTCAGCAATTCGCGGTTTGCAATTTTCTGTTGGGGTAAATCGGGATAGTTGGCTCCGGCCTTTTTGCTAAAGCTATCAAAGCCCGTTGGCATATCCAGCTCTTTGCCGGTTTTTAAGTCAATTAAACTAAGATCAATGGCGCAACCCCGATTGTGTTTGGAACCTTTGCGCGGGTCGGCAACAAAATTGGTATCGGGGGTTACTTCGTAAAACTTTTCGGTAATAGCATATGGGCGATAAGCATCGTAGATCTTCAGGCCCAGCCCCCTGGTTTTCAAATCGGCTTCTACCTCCATTAATGCCATTACAACCGGCAGCCTTGCAAACGCCTTTGCCTGCGGGTACATGCGATGGTGTGTAAAATTATTGGTAGTGGCATACCTGATATCCAATACAATTCCAGGAATGTATTTTTTAATTTCTACGAGGCGCGAATCGGGGTTCTGCTTTATTTCCTGCCGGTAGCTTTTCAGCGCCATTACTTTTGAACTGTCGATATATTTATAGTGTTGCCCCAAAGCCATATTAACAATCATTACAAAAAGGTTAAGCAGGAAGCAACGTTTCATATTTAACGATGAGAAACAATAAGCAGGTCCAGGTCTTTACATGGAATAGAAAACCGTTCGCCAATATACTTGTTGGTTAACTGCCCTTTATAAATATAAACTGAGTCGCGCATACCTGATTTTGCCCAGATCAGGTCTTTCAAGCTGCCATGATCGCCAATATCCAGCAAAATGGGTGCAAAAATATTAGTAAGCGCATAGGTTGCGGTACGCGCAACCCGCGATGCTATATTAGGCACGCAATAATGAATAACATCATATTTCCTGAAAACAGGGTGGGTATGATTGGTTATCTCTGATGTTTCAAAACAACCGCCCTGGTCAATGCTTACGTCAATAATAACTGAATTGGGCTTCATCCGGCTTACCGTAGCTTCTGAAACTATGCATGGGCTGCGGCCAGCTTCGGCACGCATGGCGCCTATGGCAACATCGCAGGTGGTGATGGCTTTTTCTAACACGATGGGTTGCACCACCGAGGTGAATACCCGGCTGCCAATATTATTTTGCAGCCTGCGCAGCTTATAAATTGAAGGATCGAAAACCTTTACTTCGGCACCCAGCGATATGGCGGTACGGGCGGCATATTCTCCCACTGTGCCGGCACCTAATATTACAATTTCAGTTGGTGGTACACCGGTTATGCCTCCCAGCATTAAACCTTTGCCATCAAATATGTTGCTTAGGTATTCTGCTGCAATTAATATGGATGTGGCGCCCACAATTTCGCTCATTGCCCTTACTACGCTTAATGAGTTACCCTCATCGCGCAAATGCTCAAAACAAAGCGCGGTGATCTTTTTATTGATCAGGGCGTTAATAGTTTCGGGCTTAAGGGTTGATAGCTGCAACGCCGAGATGAGCGTTTGGCCGGGCTTCATCATCTCAATCTCGCCCAGTGTTGGGGGAGCTATTTTTATAATGATATCTGCTTCGTATACTTTTTTGGTATCGTAAACAATTTGCGCACCCTGTTCGCTGTAATCCTTATCCGAAAAATTTGCGGCCTGCCCGGCATTGCTTTCCAGCATTACCTCGTGGCCGTTATTTATTAGCAAGGCAACTGATAAGGGCGTTAGCGGAATCCTGTTTTCCTGGAAGGAGATTTCCTTTGGGATTCCTATATAAAGTTTATTTTTTTTATTCTTTACCTCCAACATTGACTCCTGGGGTTGCATCAAAGCTTGCTTTGCAATGTCTGAAAACCCACTGTATTTCCCTGAACTCATTCTGTATAAATTTCTGGCTGCTGAAGTTAAGCAAAAAACGTTTAAGTTAAATCAAATTTGCTTAATAATTATCTGTCGTGAATTATCATTAAGGGCTTTAATATCAATACTGATATAGTGCACTGGCAGCAGATCGGGAATCTTTTCGGGCCATTCAATAAAGCAGTAAGCATCCGAATAAAAGTACTCTTCATAGCCCAGATCCAGCGCCTCGGTTTGATTTTTAAGGCGATAAAAATCAAAATGGAAGATCCTGTTTTTTGTGCCGATGTATTCGTTTACAATAGAAAAAGTTGGGCTTGTTACCGGTTCGGTTGTTCCCAGGCTTTCGCATAACGATTTAATAAGCGTTGTTTTACCCGCGCCCATATCGCCGTAAAAAAGAAAGATCCGGGTGTCTTTTGCAAATGAAATTATTTCAGATGCAGTTTCTGGAAGTTGAGATACAGCTGTTACGTTTAAAAGCACGATTAATTTTTTTCGTACAATATTAAATCAAGTTCTTCTACTCTGCTTAACCCTTTATCTGCGGTGAGGAGAGGAAGTTTGTATGTTAAAGCGGAGGCCGCTATTATGCTATCGGGAAGTTTCAACTTGGTATTCTTTCTTATCTTAATAGCATTGAGCTTGACTTTTTCTTCAATATTCACAATTGAAACTGTCTCTATAAAGCTATTCAAAATTTTAAGTGAGTTAGGGTTGCTGTCGTGATATGCATACAATTCCATCTCTGTAATGATGGAAATATAGATACCTTGATCTTGAAGCATTTCAGCCACAACCAAGTCACCATCTAATAAATAGATACAAATATTTGTATCTATAAAAATATCAGTTCCATTCATCCCTAAGGCGCTGTTGTATTGTTAATGGATCTTCATTAACTTTTAATACACCACAAAATTTTTTAGCATCGAACTTTTTTTTATTTTGTCTTTCTGCTAATTGCTCCTTTAACTTTTTGATGTCTTTATTGCTTTTCAATATTAAAACCATACCCAAATTTAAATAAAATATTTCAATTTTACTTAGGCCCGTAAACCGCAATCGGGATCAAAACTTCTTCTAATGAAATGCCGCCGTGCTGGAAGGTTTCATTATAAAAGTTAACAAAATGGTTGTAGTTGTTCGGGTAAACAAAGTAGCTGTCTTCCTTGGCAAATACAAAGCTTGAGCTTACGTGCAGCTTGGGCAGCATGGCATCATGCGGATTACGCACGTGGAATACTTCCTTCGGATTAAAATTGAGGTTTTTACCCTGTTTGTACCGCAGGTTGGTGTTGGTATTCCTGTCGCCCACAATCTTGCTTGGGTTTTTAACCCTGATGGTACCATGATCTGTAGTGATAACAACCCTAACTTGTTTTGCAGCTAAAAATTTAAGCAGGTCAAATAGCGGCGAGTGCTCAAACCATGATAATGTTAATGAGCGATAGGCCGCATCATCACTTGCCAGCTCGCGGATCATTTGCATGTCTGTACGTGCATGCGAAAGCATATCAACAAAGTTGTAAACCACCACATTCAGCTCATTGCTCATCAGGTTGCTTACCGATTCGTTCAGCGCACGACCCTCATCAATATTTAAAATTTTATGATAAGAGTGCTTAACGTCCCGGCGCATAACGCGTTTTAGCTGGTCTGTTAGGAAATCGCTCTCAAATAAGTTCTTTCCTCCTTCGTCCTCATCATTCTGCCACATTTCGGGGTAGCGTTTTTCCATATCCAAAGGCATCAGGCCCGAAAAGATGGAGTTACGTGCATATTGAGTGGCTGTAGGTAATATACTATAGTAAGCATCCTCTTCTTCCAACCTGAAATATTCCGTTAAAATAGGATTGATGATCTTAAACTGATCGTAACGTAAATTATCAATCAATATAAAAAATACCGGCCCTTTTCCATCAAGCAGCGGAAAAACCTTCTTTTTTAGTAACTGCGATGAGTTTATCGGAGCATTTTCCGGTTCTTTTAACCACCTTAAATAATTGCGTTCAATAAACTTGCAAAACTGAACATTGGCTTCAGCTTTCTGAAGGGTCAGGATCTCGTGCATGCCGGCATCTTCCAGCTGTTCCAGCTCCAGTTCCCAATAAATCAATTTTTTATAAACATCAACCCACTCCTGGTAACTCAGGTTATCATTCAGTGTCATCCCCAGGTTCCTGAAATCCTGCTGATAAGCCATGGTGGTTTTTTCTGTAACCAGGCGCTTGTTTTCGGTAAGCTTTTTTATAGTAAGCTGGATCTGTTTTGGGTTTACCGGTTTTATCAGGTAATCATCAATTTTCGACCCTATAGCATCCTCCATCAGGTATTCTTCCTCGTTTTTGGTGATCAAAACAATAGGAACATCATTATTGATATTTTTTATCTGCGACAGTGTTTCCAGGCCGGTTAAGCCCGGCATATTTTCATCTAAAAAAACAAGATCGAAATGGTTATTTTTGAACGCTTCAACAGCATCATTGCCATTGGTTACGGTGGTAAGTTTGTAGCCTTTTTCGGTTAAGAAAAGTACATGGGGTTTTAAAAGGTCAATTTCGTCGTCGGCCCATAATATAGTGGTATCCTGCATGGTATATATTTTAATAGATTGAACCGGGATTAAGCGATGTTATTGATTAATCGGATTTCAAATCCGTGAAATCCTTTTACAATCGGCGAAATCCTTTTACAATCTGTGAAATCATATAATTAAACCCCAAAGCACGGCTTTTGTTGCAACTTATTAAAGGGATTAACATAAATTAACAAATATAAGACACAGCTATTACCTTTATTTAACATTTTTGCAAAGTATATATCTACATTGAATAAAAAGAAAATAATTAATGATCCTGTTTACGGGTTTATCAGCATCCCAACGGAGCTGATATTTGACCTGATTGAACACCCTTATTTTCAGCGGCTACGGTATATTAAGCAAGTGGGGATGACCCACCTGGTATATCCCGGCGCCCTGCATACCCGTTTCCACCATGCACTGGGCGCCATGCACCTGATGGGCATGGCCATTGAAACGCTGCGCAATAAGGGGCAGGAAATTTCGCCCGAAGAGGAAGAAGCTGTTACCATTGCAATATTGCTGCATGATATAGGCCACGGCCCGTTTTCGCACGCGCTGGAAGAAAGCATAGTTGAAAACATCTCGCACGAAGATATTTCCACCATGATAATGCAAAGGCTTAACCTGCAATTCAACGGCAGGCTGAGCATGGCTATAAATATTTTTGAGGGGAATTATCCGCGCCAGTTTTTGCATCAGCTGGTATCAAGCCAACTTGATATGGACAGGATGGATTATCTGAACCGCGACAGCTTTTTTACAGGCGTTTCTGAAGGGGTGATCAGCTCTGACCGAATCATCAAAATGCTGAATGTAGTTGACGATCAGATAGTGGTTGAAGAAAAAGGAATTTACTCCATCGAGAAGTTTTTGATAGCCCGCAGGCTGATGTACTGGCAGGTTTACCTGCATAAAACGGTGATAGCGGCAGAGCAAACACTGGTGAAGATCCTTAAACGCAGCCGTGAGCTGGCTGTTAACGGCGAAGAGGTATTTACAACCCCAGCCCTGAGCAAGTTTTTGAAAAAGCCTGTGAGCCGTGATGCTTTTATGAATGAGGACCATTACCTGGAAACCTTTGCCAGCCTTGACGATACCGATATTATGGCAGCCGTAAAAGTGTGGGCATTGCATGATGATTTTGTTTTATCAAAACTATGCAAAGACCTTATTCATCGCGATTTGTACAAAGTTGATATTACTAACGAGGCACCTGATCAGGCTTTTATTGCTAAACTTACCAGGCGCGCAGTTGAAAAATACAACATCAGCGCGCATGAGGCATCTTATTTTGTATTTGAGGATACCATCCGTAATAAAGCCTATAAACCCGGCGATGGTAATATTCAAATTTTAATGAAGGACCGGTCAATAAAAGACATTACCGAAGCCAGCGATAATTCAAACCTGGCGGCATTAGCAAAAACGGTGGAAAAGTATATACTTTGTTATAAAAAAGAGTTGATTAAGAATTAGTCCGAAAGTCGGAAAAGACCGGAAGTCCGAAAGAAAGATCAAGTATATTATTTAAAAATATTAACAAGTTAGTTTAGCGATTAAAAGGCAAAGATTCAAGCTTCGTCTTTCGGACTTTCCCGACTTTCGGACTTCCGGACCACCTCTAAAACATAACTTGTTCTTTATACTATTAACATTTAAATTTGCCCGATGCAATTTACCGCACAGCAACTAGCTTTGATGCTTAACGGAACGGTTGAAGGTGACCCCTCAGTGCAGGTAAATCAACTTGGCAAGATAGAGGAGGCGCAAGCCGGTTCATTATCGTTTTTGGCTAATCCCAAATATGAGCAATACCTTTATACAACAGATGCGTCTGCTGTAATAGTTAATAATGACCAGGTACTTACCCAGCCGGTTAAAGCAACCCTGATCCGTGTTGAGAATGCTTACAGCGCTATTACAGTGCTGCTGGAGATGTACAACACGCTTAAGCTTAATAAAAAAGGTATTGAGCAGCCCAGCTTTATCCATCCATCGGCAACCATTGGCGAGGATGTTTATATTGGTGCTTTTGCTTATATCGGGCCCAATGTAAAAATTGGCAATAATTGTAAGATCTATCCGCAAACCTATATTGCCGATGATGTGGAGCTTGCCGATAACGTTACCTTATATGCAGGTGTAAAAGTTTATTTTGACTGCAAAATAGGCAGTAATGTAATCATCCATTCGGGCACTATTATTGGCGCCGACGGTTTTGGATTTGCCCCTGTAGGCGATGGCACGTACAGTAAAATAGCCCAGATAGGCAATGTTGTTATTGAGGATGATGTGGAGATAGGCTCAAATACAACTATCGACAGGGCAACCATGGGATCAACCATAATCCGAAAGGGTGTAAAGCTCGATAACCTGATCCAGGTGGCACATAATGTTGAGATCATGTCAAATACGGTTGTGGCTGCCCAAACAGGCATATCGGGAAGTACAAAAGTTGGTGAAAATTGCATCATCGGCGGCCAGGTTGGTATTGTAGGACACATCAGCATAGCTAAAGGCACGCAGGTACAGGCACAATCGGGTATCAGTCGTACGTTAGCTGAAGAAGGCAAGAAATGGATGGGATCGCCGGCGCAGCCTTATTCCAATCACATGCGTTCACAAATTGTGATTAACCGCCTGCCTGAATTGGAAAGAAAAATTAACGAACTTGAAAAAATAATTACGGAATTGAAGAAGGATGTTCATTAGCTCACTGGTTCATTAGTTCATTAGTCTGTTATGGCGGTGTACTTTGAATGATTAAGATAATGCAGAATTCTAAAAAATGGTTTGGGCTCTATATGTTTGTTCCGCTTGTTAAAACCAGGCACCAATAAACTAATGAACTAATGAACCAATGAACTATAAAGATGAATGTAAAACAAAAGACAATTAAAGCGCCGGTTTCGGTTTCAGGTACAGGTTTACATACCGGTCAAAGCGTAACAATGACCTTTAATCCTGCTCCTGAAAATCATGGTTATAAATTCAGGCGAATTGATATAGAGGGCTCGCCGGTTATTGACGCCGATTGTGATAATGTAACTGATACTTCGCGCGGAACTACCATTACACAAAACGGGGCCAGCGTTAGCACCATTGAGCACGTTTTAGCTGCGTTGGTTGGCTTAGAGGTTGACAATGTGCTGATTGATATGGATGGCCCTGAAACGCCCATAATGGACGGCAGCTCTATCCAGTTTGTTGATGCGATAAAAGACATGGGGCTTGTTGAACAGGAAGCTGACCGCGAATATTACCACATCCCCTATAACATTCATTACTCCGAGCCTGACCGTAAGGTTGAAATGGTAGCCATGCCTTTGGACGACTACCGCTTTACCTGCATGGTTGATTATAATTCGCAGGTGCTGGGCAGCCAGCATGCCAGCATCTCAACTATATCAGAATTTAATAAAGAGATAGCATCATGCCGTACCTTTTGCTTTTTGCACGAGCTGGAGATGCTTTTAAAACACGACCTGATAAAAGGAGGCGACCTTAACAATGCCATTGTGGTAGTTGATAAGGAAGTGGACGAAGAAGAACTAGCACACCTGGCTAAGATCTTTAACCGTAAAGACATTAAAGTAGCGCCACAAGGCATCCTGAATAATATTGAGCTGAGGCACCAAAATGAGCCTGCAAGGCATAAACTGCTTGATATGATAGGCGATTTGGCTTTGGTAGGCGTTCCGCTGCGTGGCCATATTATGGCGGCAAGGCCCGGGCATGCTGCCAACGTAGCCTTTGCAAAAAAGATAAAAACCCTTATAAAAAAGGAAAGAAGCCGCAAGCACATAAAAATTTACGATCCTAATGCTAAACCGGTATATGATACCGTTCAGATAATGAACATTTTACCGCACAGGCAACCTATGTTAATGATAGATAAGATTCTTGAATTAACAAAAAGCCATGTGGTAGGGTTGAAAAATGTGACCATGAACGAAGAGATCTTCAAAGGACATTTTCCGGGGACACCGTTGTTTCCGGGGGTGTTGCAAATTGAGGCGATGGCACAAACAGGCGGCATATTGGTATTAAATACAGTGCCCGATCCTGAAAATTATATTACCTTGTTCCTTAAAATAGAAAATGCCAGATTTAAAGCACCCGTTGTGCCTGGCGACACGATCATTTTCCATTGCAACCTGCTTGCCCCGATAAGAAGAGGGATTGCACAAATGAAGGGAATAGGAATGGTGGGCGAACGCGTGGTAGTTGAAGCTGAACTAATGGCACAAATAGTAAAAAGAACAAAAACTGAAGAAGCATGAT
>Ga0193702_1000543_pt1 | contig 11859 bp, 12 predicted proteins | sample U3a1metaG_FD_143060 | JGI IMG/M metagenome (GOLD analysis project Ga0193702, IMG submission 143060) | Soil microbial communities from a riparian zone of the East river system, Colorado, United States - U3a1 | ecosystem: Environmental > Terrestrial > Soil > Riparian zone | place: USA: East River... | reverse complement strand
CAAGGCGGTCGACGATTTCGGCGCCGAGTTCCGCGCCACCTGGGACCTGCGCAAGCGCGCCACGAAAGTGTTGGGCCGCTACACCGAGAAGCACAACATCTGCTTCGACGGCATGAAGCGCGTGGCCCACGTGACCGACGCCACCGACTGGCGCGTCGAATACCCGTTCGTGGTGCTCACGCCCGACACCGAGGACGAGATGGCCGGCCTGGTCAAGGGCTGCATCGAACTCGGGCTGACCATCATCCCGCGCGGCGGCGGCACCGGCTACACCGGCGGCGCGATCCCGCTGACCCCGATGTCGGCCGTGATCAACACCGAAAAACTGATCGACCTCGGCGAGGTCGAGATGACCCGCCTGCCTGGCGTCGAGCGCGACTACGCGACGATTTATTCGGGCGCCGGCGTGGTCACCAAGCGCGTGGCCGACGCCGCCGAACGCGCCGGCTTCGTGTTCGCGGTCGATCCGACGTCGGCCGAAGCGTGCTGCATCGGCGGGAACATCGCGATGAACGCGGGCGGCAAGAAGGCCGTCCTGTGGGGCACCGCGCTCGACAACCTCGCCTCGTGGCGCATGGTCGACCCGAACGGCGACTGGCTCGAAGTCACCCGCCTCGACCACAATCTGTCGAAGATCCACGACGCGCCGGTCGCCAGGTTCAAGCTCGAATGGACCCACCCGGGCGCGCGCGGCGCCGCCCGGGCCGAGCCGTTCAAGACCGAGCTGCTGGAGATCGCCGGCCGCACCTTCCGCAAGGAGGGCCTGGGCAAGGACGTCACCGACAAATTCCTGGCCGGCCTGCCGGGCATCCAGAAAGAGGGCTGCGACGGCCTGATCACCTCGGCGCGCTGGATCCTGCACAAGATGCCCAAGCATACGCGCACGGTCTGCCTCGAGTTCTTCGGCCAGGCGCGCGATGCGATCCCGTCGATCGTCGAGATCAAGGACTACCTCGACAGCCTGCCGGCCAAGGGCGCAGGCTTCACCACGCTGCGCCTGGCCGGCCTCGAACACCTCGACGAGCGCTACCTGCGCGCGGTCGGCTACGCCACCAAGTCGAAGCGCGGCACGCTGCCCAAGATGGCGCTGTTCGGCGACATCGTCGGCGACGACGAGAACGCGGTGGCGCAAGCCGCCTCCGAAGTGGTGCGCCTCGCGAACACCCGCGTCGGCGAAGGCTTCGTCGCGGTGAGCGCGGAAGCGCGCAAGAAGTTCTGGCTCGACCGCGCGCGCACCGCCGCCATCGCCAAGCACACCAACGCCTTCAAGATCAACGAGGACGTGGTGATCCCGCTGGGCCGGATGGGCGAATACACCGACGGCATCGAGCGCATCAACATCGAGCTGTCGGTCAAGAACAAGCTGCAGCTGGCGGCGCAACTGAACGCCTTCTTCGCCGGGCATCTCCCGGTCGGCAAGAGCGACGACGCCAGCGGTGAAGCGATCGGCGCCGAAGAGATGCTGGGCGACCGCGCGCAGCAAGCGCGGGAAGTGCTGGCCGCGGCGCAGGCGCGCTGGACCTGCATCCTCGAGAGCCTCGACCGGCCGCTGGCCGAGGTGCGCGAGCAGCTGTCCACGCTCGGCCTCGACAAGCTGGCGCCGGTGTTCGAGGCGCGCCTCGCGCAGCAGCCCGGCGCCACCCTGTTCGACGTGGTCCAGGACCGCACCGTGCGCATCTCGTGGAAGAACGAGATCCGCGCCCAGCTGCGCCAGATCTTCAACGGCGGCGCGTTCAAGCTGATCCTCGACGAATGCACGGCGATCCACCAGCGCGTGCTGCGTTCGCGCGTGTTCGTCGCGCTGCACATGCACGCCGGCGACGGCAATGTCCACACCAACATCCCGGTCAACTCGGACGACTACGCGATGCTGCAGGACGCGCACGAAGCCGTGGCCCGCATCATGAAGCTCGCGCGTTCGCTCGACGGCGTGATCTCCGGCGAGCACGGGATCGGCATCACCAAGCTCGAATTCCTGACCGAGGACGAGATCGGCGACTTCCGCGACTACAAGTTGCGCATCGATCCGGAAGGCCGCTTCAACAAGGGCAAGCTGCTCAACCTGGCCGGCATGGGCGCCGACCTGCGCAATGCCTACACGCCCTCGTTCGGCCTGATGGGCCACGAATCGCTGATCATGCAGCAGAGCGATATCGGCGAGATCGCCAACAGCGTCAAGGACTGCCTGCGCTGCGGGAAGTGCAAGCCGGTGTGCACCACCCACGTGCCGCGCGCGAACCTGCTGTATTCGCCGCGCGACAAAATCCTCGCCACCTCGGCGCTGGTGGAAGCCTTCCTGTACGAAGAACAGACCCGGCGCGGCGTCTCGATCAAGCACTGGGAAGAATTCGAAGACGTGGCCGACCACTGCACCGTATGCCACAAGTGCGTCACGCCGTGCCCGGTGAACATCGACTTCGGCGACGTCTCCATGAACATGCGTAACCTGCTGCGCAAGATGGACAAGAAGACCTTCAAGCCGGCCAATGCGGCGGCGATGTTCTTCCTGAACGCGACCGATCCGACCACCATCAACGCCACGCGCCAGGTGATGGCCGGCTGGGGCTTCAAGGCGCAGCGCCTGGGCCACAACGTGCTCAAGAAGTTCGCGGTCAAGCAGACCAAGGCGCCGCCGCCGACCACCGGCAAGCCGCCGGTGCGCGAGCAGGTGATCCACTTCATCAACAAGAAAATGCCGGGCAACCTGCCGAAGAAGACCGCGCGCGCGCTGCTCGACATCGAAGACGACAAGGTCATTCCGATCATCCGCAATCCGAAGCTGACCAACGCCGATACCGAGGCGGTGTTCTACTTCCCCGGCTGCGGTTCGGAGCGATTGTTCTCGCAGGTCGGGCTGGCGACCCAGGCCATGTTGTGGGAAGTCGGCGTGCAGACCGTGCTGCCGCCCGGTTACCTGTGCTGCGGCTATCCGCAGCGCGGCGCCGGCGAGTACGACAAGGCCGAGAAGATGATGACCGATAACCGCGTGCTGTTCCACCGCATGGCCAATACGCTCAACTACCTCGACATCAAGACCGTGCTGGTCTCCTGCGGCACCTGCTACGACCAGCTGGCGACCTATGAATTCGAGAAGATATTCCCGGGCTGTCGCATCATGGACATCCACGAGTACCTGCTCGAAAAAGGCGTCAAGCTGGAAGGCGTGAACGGCACGCGCTATATGTACCACGAGCCTTGCCACAATCCGATGAAGCTGCAGGATTCGGTGAAGACCGTGAATGCGCTGGTGTCGACGTCGGACAACGTCAAGATCGAAAAGAACGACCGCTGCTGCGGCGAGTCCGGCACCTTCGGCGTGTCGCGGCCCGACATCGCGACCCAGGTCCGCTACCGCAAGGAAGACGAGATGGAGAAGGGCGCGGCCAAGCTGCGCGCCGACGGCTTCGACGGCGAGGTCAAGATCCTGACCAGCTGCCCGTCCTGCCTGCAGGGCCTGTCGCGCTACAACGACGACGCCGGCACCACCGCCGACTACATCGTGGTCGAAATCGCCAGGCACCTGCTGGGCGAGAACTGGATGCCCGAGTACGTGGCGCGCGCCAACAACGGCGGCATCGAACGGGTGCTGGTATGACCACATGCGAACTGTGCGAGCTGGCGGCCGAACCGGTCTACCGCGACGACAAGCTGGCGGTGATCCTGGTCGACGATCCGAACTACCCGGGTTTCTGCCGCGTGATCTGGAACGCGCACGTGAAAGAGATGAGCGACCTCGCGCCGGCCGACCGGCTGGCGCTGAACGAGGCGGTCTGGCAGGTCGAGCTGGCGCTGCGCGAGGTGCTGGCGCCGGGGAAGATCAACCTGGCCAGCCTCGGTAACATGACGCCGCATTTGCACTGGCACGTGATCCCGCGCTTCGCCGACGACGCGCAATTTCCGAATCCGGTATGGAGCGCGCCGGTGCGCCGGACCGAAGAACCGATCTTGGCGGCGCGCCGTGCGCTGCTGCCGCAACTGGGCGCGGCGATCCTGCGCCGTTTAAAACAATGAACCCTACCGCCATCACCCTCCACCAAAAATCGCGCGTGCTCGATATCGCCTTCGACGACGGCAGCGCGTTCTCGCTGCCGTTCGAATTCCTGCGCGTGTACTCGCCCTCGGCCGAAGTGCGCGGCCACGGCCAGGGGCAGGAAGTGCTCCAGCTGGGCAAGCGCGAGGTCGGCATCGCCGCGCTCGAACCGGTCGGCAATTACGCGCTGCAGCCGACCTTCACCGACGGCCACGACACCGGCCTGTACTCGTGGGACTACCTGCACAAGCTGGGCAGCCAGCAGCAGGCGCTGTGGCACGACTACATGGCGCGCCTGCAGGCCGCCGGCTTCGCGGGCGACAGCGGGCGCGAACCCGGCGCCGCGATCCCCGGCGCGCCGACCAAGGCCCACGGCTGCGGCCACCAACACTAAAAATATCTTAAGCGCCGCTTGATGTATTGATCGGCCTGTGGCTGCATGGTACCGTCGCCCTCTTTCTTTTTCGGGGTGACATCCATGAACCATCGCTTCACCGCCGCCGTGCTGGCGGCTGCGCTGCTGTGCGCACCGGCCTTCGGGGCCGACGTCCCGGGCCGTTTCACGCTGGACGTCAAGATCGACGGTGCGGGTCACCAGGCCAAGGGCCGCGAGCATTCCAGGTTCACCACCGAGGAGAGCGTGCATGCGGCCTTCACGCTGGTGGGCTCGGGCGTGCCCGAAGATGCCAACCAGCTCGACAGCTACAGGGCGCCGCCAAATCCGGCAAGCAGCGCACGACGCTGAAAATACCGACCAGCAGCACCTTGGGCGGTACCGGCGAGAAGATCATCAACGTCGAAATGAGCTGGAACTTCGACGGCAAGTAGCCGAGCTGCGCACGGCTGAGCGGCATCAACCGCTGTTCCTCCCGTGCGGTCTCCATAGCGCTTGTATAATGCAGCCACATCCAACTGGCTGCTTACTATGACCAACACCACCCATTTCGGCTACAAAACCGTATCGGAGGACGACAAAGTCCACGAGGTCGCCAAGGTCTTCCATTCGGTCGCGTCCAAGTACGACGTGATGAACGACCTGATGTCGGCCGGCTTGCACCGCTTGTGGAAGACGTTCACCATCGCCAACGCGGCGGTGCGCCCCGGCTTCAAGGTGCTCGATATCGCCGGCGGCACCGGCGACCTGTCCAAGGCCTTCGCCAAGCAGGCCGGCCCCAGCGGCGAGGTTTGGCTCACCGACATCAACGAGTCGATGCTGCGCGTGGGCCGCGACCGCCTATTGAATACCGGCCTGGTGACCCCCACCTTACTGTGCGATGCGGAAAAGTTGCCGTTTCCTGATAACTATTTCGACCGCGTGAGCGTGGCCTTTGGCCTGCGCAACATGACGCACAAGGACCAGGCGCTGGCCGAAATGCGGCGCGTGCTCAAGCCCGGCGGCAAGCTGCTGGTGCTGGAATTCTCGAAAGTCGCGGCGCCCCTGCAAAAGCCGTACGACCTGTACTCGTTCTCGGTGTTGCCTTGGCTGGGCCAGAAGATCGCCGGCGATGCCGACAGTTATCGCTATCTGGCGGAATCGATCCGCATGCATCCGGACCAGGAAACCCTGAAGACCCTGATGCAGGAAGCCGGCCTGGAACGCGTGGAATACTTCAATTTAACGGCAGGTGTGGCCGCCCTCCACACCGGTATCAAACTGTAGCTGCAAGGCTACGCGAGGATAGATAGCATGAAAAAACTGTTAGTCAGCATGATGATCGCCTTGACCGCGATGTCGATGATCGCCGAAGCGAGCGCGCGCCCGATGGGCGGCGGCCGTTCGATCGGACGCCAGTCGCCGACCGTGGCGCGGCAAGTCACGCCCGCGGCGGCGCCGGCCCAGCGTCCCGCTGCCGCCCCTGCGCCGGGGACGCCCGCGCCGGCGGCGATCCCTCCCAAGCCGGCCAGCCCATGGAAGGGCATTCTCGGCGGCGCGCTGCTCGGCCTCGGTCTCGGTGCGCTGTTCTCGCACTTCGGCCTCGGCGGCGCGCTGGGCGGTGCCCTCGGCTCGATCCTGATGATCGCGCTGCTGGCGCTGGCCGTGCTGTTTGTGGTGCGCATGTTCCGCCGCAAGGACACCCCGGCCAACGCGCCGTTCCAGGGCTTCACCAATCCGGTCCCGGCTGGCGCCACGCCTGAAATCGGCTCGCGCCTCGAGCCCTCGTCGTTCCAGCCGGTGCAGCAGAGCGCCGCACCGATCGCGCCTGCGGCCCCGGCCGCGCCATGGGGCGTGCCACCCGACTTCGACACCGCGGGCTTCCTGCGCCAGGCCAAGTCGTCCTTCATCCGCATGCAGGCCGCGTGGGATAAGGCCGACGTCAACGACTTGCGTGAATTCACCACGCCGGAAGTCTATGCCGAGCTCAAGATGCAGATCCAGGAGCGCGGCGCGAATGCCGACTTCACCGACGTGGTCACGATCGATGGCGAACTGCTGGGCATCGAAACCATCGGCGATGAGTATCTCGCGAGCGTGAAGTTCACCGGCATGATCAAGCCGGCGCCCAACGCGGCGGCCGAACCGTTTTCCGAAGTCTGGAATATGTCGAAGCCGGTGTCCGGCAACAGCGGCTGGGTGCTGGCCGGTATCCAGCAGCTTTCCTGATTTCCGACCTGCAAACTGGTAAGATCGAAACCGCCCGCTTCAACGGGCGGTTTTTTTAATGGTCCTTCACGGATTACGGCACGTCGTTCCCGCCTGCGCGGGAACGACGTGCCGTAATCCGTGAAGAACCTGTTTAATGCGTGCTCCCATGTCTCCGTCTCCATTTAACGCGAACACCACCCTGACGACGCCGGTCGTCGCGGCCATCAACCACCTGCTGGCGCAGGAAGCCTGGGCGCGCGAGGCGCTGGCCCTGCACGCCGGCAAGGAAGCCTGCATCGACGCCGGCAGCGTGGCCCTGCGCCTGCGCGTCACGCGCGACGGCATGGTCGCGGCCAGTACGGCCGAGGAGGCCGCCAGCGTGACCATCCGCGTCAAGCTGGCCGACTTGCCGTTGATCGCGCAGAATCGCGAGCGGGCCTTTTCGTATGTCAAAATCGAGGGGGACGCCGAGTTCGCCAACACGATCTCGCAGCTGAGCAAGGGCTTGCGCTGGGAGGCCGAGCACGACCTCGAACCCTGGATCGGACCGATCGCCGCGAGCCGCCTGGTGGGCGGCGCCAAGGGGGCATTCGAGGCCGCCCGGTCGACCCGGCGCAAGGTGGCCGAGAACGTCGCGGAGTTCTTCCTCGAAGAACAACCGCTGCTGGTGCGCCCGGCCATGGTGGAAGAATTCGCCGGCGAAGTGAGCAAGTTGCGCGACGATGTCGAACGCGCCGCCAAGCGCCTGGCCCGCCTCGAACAGCAGCTCGTGCAACGAACCCTGGACCACTGATGATCTTGAAATTCCTGCGCCTGCTGAAAATCCTGAGGGTCGCGACCAAGTACGGCCTCGACGAGATCGCCATTTCGGGCCTCAAAGTACCGCGCACGGCCAAGCTGATCGACACCGTGATTTTCTGGCGCGACATTTCGGCCCCGCGCGGCGTGCGCCTGCGCATGGCGCTCGAAGAACTGGGGCCGATCTTCGTGAAATTCGGCCAGGTGCTGTCGACCCGGCGCGACCTGATGCCGCCCGATATCGCCGACGAGCTGGCGCACCTGCAGGACCGCGTGCCGCCGTTCAGCTCCGACCTCGCGATCGCCCAGATCACGCGCTCGCTGCGCGCCCATCCGGACGAGCTGTTCGCCAGTTTCGAGCGCACCCCGGTGGCCTCGGCCTCGATCGCCCAGGTCCACTTCGCGACCCTGCGGGACGGCAAGCAAGTGGCGGTCAAGGTGCTGCGGCCCGGCATGAAGAAGTCGATCGACGAGGACGTCGCGCTGATGCACATCGCGGCCGAATGGATAGGCCGGGTGTGGGCCGAGAGCAAGCGCCTGAAGCCGAAAGAAGTGGTCGCCGAGTTCGACAAATACCTGCACGACGAGCTCGACCTGATGCGCGAGGCGGCCAACGCCAGCCAGCTGCGCCGCAACTTCGCCAATTCGAGCTTGCTGATGGTGCCCGAGATGTATTGGGACTATTGCTCGAGCAGCGTGATCGTGATGGAGCGCATGTACGGCATCCCGGTCGGGCAGACCGAGCGCCTGATCGCCGAGGGCGTCGACCTCAAGAAGCTGTCGAGCGATGGGGTGGAGATTTTCTTCACCCAGGTGTTCCGCGATGGTTTCTTCCATGCCGATATGCATCCGGGGAATATCCTGGTGTCGATCGATCCGGCCAGCTTCGGACGCTACATCGCGCTCGACTTCGGCATCGTCGGTACGCTCAACGACTTCGACAAGGATTACCTGTCGCAGAACTTCCTGGCCTTCTTCCGGCGCGACTACAAGCGGGTGGCCGAGGCCCACATCGAATCGGGCTGGGCGCCGCGCGAGACCCGCGTGGACGAGCTCGAATCGGCGGTGCGCGCCTGCTGCGAACCGATCTTCGACCGGCCGTTGAAGGACATCTCCTTCGGCCAGATCCTGCTGCGCCTGTTCCAGACCTCGCGCCGCTTCAACGTCGAGGTGCAGCCGCAGCTGGTGCTGCTGCAAAAGACCCTGCTCAACATCGAAGGCCTGGGCCGCCAGCTCGACCCCGACCTCGACCTGTGGAAGACCGCCAAGCCCTACCTCGAACGCTGGATGGCCGAGCAGGTCGGCGTGCCCGGCATGATCGAGCGGCTCAAGGCCGAGGCGCCGCGTTTCACCCACATCATCCCGCAGCTGCCGCGGCTGGTGCATCGCGCGCTGCTGCAGGCGGCCGAGCCGGCCACCGTGAATACCGAGCTGCTCAAGGAGCTGGTGGAAGAGCAGCGCCGCACCAACCGGCTGCTGTCCTTCGTGGTGTACTTTGTCGGCGCGTTCGTGATGGGCGCGCTGCTGCTGCAACTTTATCTGCGCTGGCGCCACGGGGCCTGAGCATGCCCGAGTTCACGCGCCGCGATCCCTTGTCGCCGGCCTTCTGGGACGAGCGCTTCGAGCGCGGCTTCACGCCGTGGGACCGGGGCGGCGTGCCGCAAGCCTTGCGCGAGTTCGTGGCGCGGGCAGGGCAGCCGCTGACGACCCTGATTCCGGGCTGCGGCGCGGCTTACGAGCTGGCGTTCTTGTCGGACCGCGGCTGGGATGCGGTCGCGATCGACTTTGCGCCGGCCGCGGTGGCCACGGCGAAGGCTGCGGCCGGCAAGTGGAGCGGGCGTATCGTCGAGGCCGATTTTTTCAAGTATGAGCCGGCCCGGCCGCTCGACCTGATTTACGAGCGCGCCTTCCTGTGCGCCCTGCCGCGCGCGATGTGGCCGCAGGTGGCGGCGCGCTGGGCCGCCTTGCTCGCGCCGGGCGCCATGCTGGCGGGCTTTTTCTTTTTCGACGACAAGCCGAAGGGTCCGCCGTTCGGCATCGACCCGGCCCAGCTCGACGCCTTGCTGGCGCCGTGGTTCGACTGCATCGAAGACGCACCGGTGAGCGATTCGATCCCCGTCTTCGCCGGCAAGGAACGCTGGAAAGTCTGGCAGCGCCGCGCCGAAGGCCCGGCCGAATAGTTCGCTACTTTTCCCCCGTCGTTCCCCCACTGCGGGAAAGACGACAAGGCGCCGCAGTCGTGTGTAAAATTCTAAAAGTAACCTATAAGTTACTTTATGGGACGTTTATGTTACACTACCCTGTATCGCCTCTCAACCACCCGGAATCGCACACCATGCCATCCACATTGCCTACCGAATCCGAATTGCTCGTACAGTTCTCGCGCCGCAGCCTGTGGGTCGCGCTGGTGCTGCTCTTGGTCCTTGGCGGCTACGCCATCGTTATCAACGTTTTCCCGAACAGCGACGCGGCCGCGCTGGCGACCCGGCTTTTTGCAATGCTGCCGATCGGGATCGCCATTGCGCTGGCGGCAATGCGTTCTTCGCTAAGAGGTGCACAAATAGACCGCGGCGGCGCGGCGATGAAAGCGGTGCTGAGCGACGAGTGGCGCCAGCACAGCCTGAACCGCGCTTACCGCAATGGCCTGGTCGCCGTCATGCTCGCCCAGCCGGCGCTGGCTGTACTGCTCGCCTGGATGCCCCTGCCGCATCCGCTTGTGCTGATGGCCAGCGCCACGGCACTGCTGGGCGCCGGCGCGGTTCTGTCCAGCATGCTCGTCTACGACCGTTGAGGGCGTCCGTGGAAGAACGTCTGAAGACCACGATGAAGGTCCAACGTGCGATGCGCGACCTGACCCAGGCCGAGCTTGCGGAACTGGCCGGCATTACCAGAAAGTCGATCAACGCCATCGAGATGGGCCATATGGTGCCTTCCACCATTCTGGCGCTGAAATTGGCGCGGGCGCTCGACGTGACCGTGGAAACGCTATTCAGGATTGAAAGCGCGGCCGACTGAACCTGCTGTCAGGATTGCCGGGAGAACCGTCGCTCCCGGGCTTGGCGCCCCCCTTAGCGGGAGACCATACTGAGCGTGTTCAGCATAGGTTCCCGCTTTTGCGGGAACGACGAACGAAAAAAAGCCCGCGCGAGCGGGCTTCCGGAAGTGCAGCGTTCTTTGCCGGCTGCGGCGATGGGGCCATCGCGCGAGCTTCTGTTTCTTGAAATGGTGGATGGCAAGTTCTATTCCTTACCATCAATGAATGCTGTGAAGAGATAATATTTAAACATTCAACTTACCCTTGGGTAAATAGATTTCTATTTTCCCTGCGGTAAAAACAACACCCGCATCCTGTCCCCGGCTGGCCCAACTATGGGTGTTGCCGCGCAAAAGGCTTTATAATTCAGGGTTTTAACGATTTTTGCGGAGTACCAGATGCCGATTTACGCCTACCGCTGCGATGAATGCGGTTTTGCCAAGGATGTGCTGCAAAAGATTTCCGACCCGGTCTTGACGGTCTGCCTGTCGTGCGGCAAGCCGTCGTTCAAGAAGCAGCTCACCGCGGCCGGTTTCCAGCTCAAAGGAACCGGCTGGTATGCGACCGACTTCCGCGGTGGCGCAGCGCCAGCGGCCGGCACCGCCAGCGCACCGGCGGCGCCGGCCGCCGCCAGCGATGCCCCGGCCGCCACGCCGGCGACGGCCGCAAGCACCGGCGCCAGCGACACCTGACGGCCGCGGAGCGGCAGCGATCCGACCAACAATAACCGAGAGATCCATGCGCAAATATTTCATTACCGGATTGCTGATTCTGGTGCCGCTCGCCATCACGGCCTGGGTGCTGAACCTCGTCATCAGCACGATGGACCAGTCGCTGCTGTTCGTCCCGGAACGCTGGCAGCCGCGCACCCTGATCGGCTTCGACATTCCCGGCCTCGGCACCATCCTGACCATCGCGATCGTGTTCGTCACCGGCCTGCTGACCAACAACCTGGTCGGCAATTACGTCGTGCGCCTGTGGGAGCGGCTGCTGCAGCGCATCCCGGTGGTGAGCTCGCTGTACGGCAGCGTCAAGCAAGTGTCCGACACGCTGTTCTCGTCCTCCGGCAACGCCTTCCGCAAGGCCGTGCTGCTGCCTTACCCGCATGCCGATTCGTACACCATCGGTTTCCTGACCGGCGTGCCCGGCGGCGACGTCAAGAACCATCTGACCGGCGACTACGTCAGCGTCTACGTCCCGACTACGCCGAATCCGACCTCCGGCTTCTTCCTGATGATGGAGCGCAGCAAGGTCGTCGAGCTGGACATGAGCGTCGATGCGGCCCTGAAATACATCGTCTCGATGGGCGTCGTTGCGCCTGAATACACGCCGCCCGCCAAAAATTAAGCCGCGCCAGCACTAGCGGCCACCGAATAACCAACCTAGACTGAAAACCATATGTCCTCCATGCGT
>Ga0193702_1000542_pt1 | contig 11863 bp, 4 predicted proteins | sample U3a1metaG_FD_143060 | JGI IMG/M metagenome (GOLD analysis project Ga0193702, IMG submission 143060) | Soil microbial communities from a riparian zone of the East river system, Colorado, United States - U3a1 | ecosystem: Environmental > Terrestrial > Soil > Riparian zone | place: USA: East River... | reverse complement strand
TTATCAGTTGGCGTGCCACTGATAACGCCTGTTGTGGTGTTAAATGTTAATCCCGCAGGTAAAACCGCATCGATAAAATAACCGCCAACAGGACTAATCTTCTTAACCATGCTGTTTAAATAATCGGCTGCGAAAACATTACCTGCGCCGTCGACAGCTACGCCGAATGGCCTGCTGAACCCTGAACCTATAGAAAACGGCGCTCCGCCTCCGGCAGGGATCTCCTTTATAGCATTGTTAAAACTGTCGGCTACATATACATTGCCCATGGCATCAACAGCTACATCTGCCGGACTGCTAAAACCGGAGCCTATTGTAACCGGCGCACCGCCACCTACGGGGATCTTCTTTACCGCATTATTGCCATAGTCGGCGACATATACGTTACCTGCTGCGTCAACTGCGACACCGATCGGGCTGCTAAAACCGGAACCTATAATAACCGGAACATTACTCCCCACAGGAATTTCCTTTACAGCATTGTTACCATAATCGGCCACATATAAATTCCCCACAGCATCAATTGCCAGGCCAAACGGATTATTAAAACCTGACCCTAAAGTAGCTATAGCGCCGCCGCCAACCGGGATCTCTTTTACAAGGCCGTTGCCTTCATCACTTACATACACATTACCTGCAGCATCCACTACTATGCCCGCCGGGTTATTGAAACCTGATCCTATTACTATGGGGGTGCCACCGCCAACAGGAATTTTCTTTACAGCGTTATTAGCCCTGTCAGCCACATATATATTTCCGGTAATATCTACCGCCACATCAGTTGGAAAAGAAAAGCCTGAGCCAAGGGTTAGCGGATTGCTATTATAGGCAGGTGCAGCTACCGGGCCACCACTGTTGGCTGGGGTTAATGGTGTAATGGCTGCATTTATCCCATAAGTTTTGGGGCTACTGTAGCTGATAACAGGTGCTGCGAATTGGTTAACAGTAATATTTACCGTCGCCGAGCCGCTGCCGCCATAATTAAACCCGGTAATGGTATAATTTTTTGATGGGCTTGCTGCCGTAGGCTTACCACTGATTATGCCTGCATCTTTATTAAAGCTTAAACCGGCAGGTAAAGCAGGGTTGATATAATAGCCGCCTACCAGCTTAATTTCTTTTGCTGAATTATTGAAATAATCTGCCACGTACAAATTACCACTGGCATCCAGCGCTACACCATATGGCGAGTTAAAGTTGGAGCCTAAAGTAAACCTGGCACCCCCACCTGCGGGGATCTCATCTACCGTGTTATTATCCCGTTCGGCTACAAATATATTGCCACTTACATCAACAGCTACGCCATATGGCCCAAGCAAACCGGTTGCAAGCGAAACCACGGTGCCATTACCGGCCGGGATCATTTTTATTGCGCCGTTAAACGAATCAGCCACATATACGTTACCTGCAGCATCAACCGCCACACCGCCTGGATGATTAAACCCGGAGCCTAAAGTAATAGTTGAGCCATTTGAAGCAAGGATCTCTTTTACCGTACTACTGTTAAAATCGGCCACATATACGTTACCTGCAGCATCAACCGCCACACCTGTGGGCCCGCTAAAGCCGGTGCCTATAGCAACTGGAGTGCCACCACCTACAGGGATCTTTTTTACTGCATTGTTGCCAAAGTCGCCCACATATATATTACCGGCTGCGTCAATTGCCACACCGCCTGGATCTATAAATCCTCCTGTGCTAACAAATGACGGAGCTCCGCCACCTGCCGGAATCATTTGTACCGCACTGCTGCCGGTATTACTAACATAAATATTGCCAGCGGCATCTACCGCAATACTATTAGGTCTGTTGAGGGCTGCAGTTAAAGTAAATGGTGCTGTGTTATAGGCAAAAGCAGGAATGGTACCACCAACTGTTGGAGTTAGTGGTGCAATAGCATGATTCATAATATAGCTTTGCGGGGTATTATAAGCTATGGTTGGCGCTGCCGGGAGATTAACAGTAATATTTACATTCGCAGAATTATTACCGAGGCTGTTATAAGCTGTAACCGTATAATTTGTTGCTGGAGTTGCTGCAATTGGCATACCGGAAATAACGCCTGTTGTATTGTTAAACTTTAAACCGGCGGGTAAGGTATTGATAAAATATCCTCCTAACGGGATTATTTGTTTAATTACATGATTATTGTAATCAGCAACATACAAATTGCCCTTTGAATCTATTGTTATGCCCTGTTGGTTATTGAACCCGGGGGCCAGCGTTATTGTGCTGCCGTTACCGGCAAGTATTTCTTTTATAGCACCGCTATTACTAGTACTCCCCTGCTCAGACACGTATATGTTGCCTGCGGCGTCAACTGCTATTCCTGCCGGGTTAGTAAAGCTCGTACCTAAAGAGACGGTAGCACCGCCCCCGGCAGGGATCATTTTTATAGGCCCGCTTCCTGTAGTACCCATATAAACGTTACCGCCAGCATCCGTAGCCACGCAAAGCGGCGCGCTATAATTTGAACCATAGTTTGATGTGAACGCGGCGCCGGGAGTTATTTTTTTAATCCAGCCGCTCCCTTTATCAGCTACAAATATATTTCCTAAATTATCGATAGCTAAACCAAATGGCTGGTTCAGACCTGTAATTAAGGTTTGAGGCGGCCCTATTCCTGCCGGGTACTTTTTAATGGCATTGTTAGCATAGTCAAGAACATATAAATTACCCGCAGCATCAAGCGCTAAACCCGACGTATTAATTGAGCTGCTTACGGTAACTGCTGCGCCACCTCCTGCCGGAAATTTCTTTACTGTACTGTTGCCGGCGTCGCTCACATACATATCTCCGGCAGCGTTAAATGCAACACTATTAGGCCCGCTTAACCCCGCGGCTCCTAGAATCACCGGCGTGCTGTTATAAGCTGGGGCCATCACACCAGTGCTAGTTGGCGAAAGCGGGGTCGGGGTAACACCAGCAACATACGTTACAGGGCTGGCGTTATAATTTATGGTAAGTACATTAACTTTAAGATTAAGAGGCGCCGTATTACTGCCTAAATTATTATATGCGGTAATAGTGTAATTTGTTGCGGGGCTTACTGCTGTTGGCGTACCGCTTATAACGCCTGTGCCGTTGTTAAAATTTAAACCTGCAGGTAAACCGCTGATATAATAGCCGCCAAGAGGCTTAACCTGATTAACGGACACACTATTGTAATCTGCAGTATACAAAACCCCATCCGGGCCTACAGCAACACCCGTTAACACGCCAAAACCGGTAGCCAACGAAATAGTTGCACCGCCTCCTACAGGAATCTCTTTTAATGTACTGTGATTATAATCGGCTACAAATACATTGCCGGAAGGATCTACAGCCACGCCATATGGATTACTAAAACCAGAACCCAGGGTAACCGGCGCACCACCACCAACAGGAATCTTTTGGATCAAACTGCTGCCAAAATCAGCCACATATACGTTGCCGGCAGCATCAACGGCCACACCTGCAGGATTGGTAAATCCCGAGCCAATAGCTACCGTAGCACTACCATCTGCAGGTATTTTTTTTACTGCGTGATTGTTGTAATCGGCCACATATACATTGCCCACAGCATCTGCCGCTACTCCATATGGACTGCCGTAACCTGTCCCAATAAGTATGGGCGCGCCGCCCCCGAATGGAATTTTCTTTATCGAAGTATGATTATAATCAGATACATACACGTTGCCTGCACTATCAACAGCTACGCCATCAGGGCCGCTAAAACCGGAGCCTATTATAACCGGTGCCCCGCCCCCGGCCGGGATTTTTTTTACTACGTTATTTATAAAATCGGCCACATAAATATTACCTGCGGCATCAGTTGCCACACCCCGAACAGAACTAAATCCTGATGCTTTAGTTACCAGGCTGCTGCCATAGGAAGCTGCCGCCACCCCAACATTTGCCGGAGTGAGCGGGGCTATTGCAATACCTTCGTTATAAGTATAAGCAGGCGGATTACCGGGATAACTGATGGAAAGCGGAACAATGGCGATATTTACTATAGCTGTGGATCCGCCATCGGCATTGTATGCGGTAACGGTATAATTTTTTGCCGGCTTTAGCGCAGCCGGCGTACCACTGATAACGCCTGTAGCATTATTAAAGCTTAAGCCCGTGGGTAAGGCTGGAGTTATATAGTAGCCACCTGTTGGTGTTAATTCTTTTATTGCGTTGTTACTATAATCAGCCACATAAATATTTCCTGTGGCATCTGCAGATACACCGTATGGGCCAATAAAACCTGTACCTATGGTAACCGGAGCACCACCACCCCCCGGAATCATTTTTACCGCATTATTACCATTATCAGCCACAAATACATTCCCAAAAACATCAACAGCTACACCATTTGGACCATTAAAACCTGTCGCCAGGGTAGTGGTAGCGCCTCCAACTGCCGCAATTTTTTTTATCGCATTGTTGTTATGGTCAGCTACATATACGTTGCCGGCCTTATCGACTGCTACGGCGTACGGATTATAAAAACCGGTGCCTATTGATACAGGGGCGCCACCGCCAACCGGGATCTTAAATACTTTACTTAGACCATGATCGGCAACATAAAGATTACCTGCAAGATCAGTAGCTAAACCCAGCGGACTATCAAAACCAGACCCAATTGTTGTTACATTACTGCTGCCCTTTGCTATTTCATATATCACTGAGCTGCCATTATCAGTAATAAATAAATTACCTGTTGTGTCTATAGCAATACCAATAGGGTGTACAAACCCAGAGCCTATATTAACCGTGGCGCCACCACCGGCAGGCATCCGCCTTACCAGGTCATTACCGTAATCGGCAACGTAAATATTGCCGTCTTTATCAATTGCCGTTGCTGTTGGCGTACTGAAACCCGAGCCTAACACAAGCGGAGCACTTGTATACCCAAAGGCGGTAACGCCGCTGCTGGTTGGTGTAAGAGGAGATATTGTATGCCCCACAACATAACTTTTAGGAGAGCCGTAACTGATGGACGGCACAGCAAATTGTTTTGATCTTTTTGAAAGCCTGCTTGTTTTTTGACCTGTTTTGGCCACATGGTCGCTTTTAAATTTCTCTAAAGAGTATGCTGCTGCATAAAGAATGTTAAAACAAAACAGCATCCATAATATCAATATGGATAACAGGCTAGCAAAGGCTATTTTAGGAAATAGTTTTTTTGATGAAGGTAAAGATGTTTTCATAATAATGTGGAGAGGTAATAGCTTTTAATTGTGATAGATAACAGGTTGATATTCCTATTTTTACCCTACAAAAGTCCGTTATGTATAGCTATGGGTCAATCATAGAAGCTTATGATTTTGGAGGTGAAAGGAGAATTAAGAGAAGAGATACAGGGGATTAAGAGTCAGGAATCAAGAAATAAAATCCGGGATATAAAGGCAAACAAATTAGGTTCTTCTTCTTGATTCTTTTTTACCCCTGGTCATTTATCAGGCGTTCGCGGATTGCTTTTGCTACAGCTTCAGATTTTGAGTTAACATGAAGTTTTTTATAGATATTACTGATGTGAGTGCATACGGTACCCATGCTTATAAAGCAATGGCTTGCTATCATTTTATAACTGTCACCTTTTACCAGGCATTTGAGCACATCTTTTTCACGAGAGGAAAGATCATATTCATTTTCGGTTATGTTTTTCTTTTCGCTGAAAAACTCCAGCACTTTGCGGGCTATGCTTGAATTCATTGGCGCGCCGCCCTGGCTCACTTCAGTAATAGCTTCCAATATTTTAGCGGGTGTTGTTTTTTTCAGCAGATAGCCTGTTGCGCCTGATTGCAGGGCATCAAAAATCTTTGCACTATCATCATATGAGGTAAGTATAAGCACATTTATATCCGGAAAATGGCTTTTTATCAGCGCGGTAGCTTCAATGCCATTAAGACCGGGCATATCAATGTCCATTAAAATAACATCGGCAGCATCCTGGCGCAAATGCTCAAGTACCTGGTTACAATCAGGATATACCCCGGCAACAACAAAACCTGGTGTACCCGAAATAAGGTAATACAAACTGTCACGTAAGGCATTGTTGTCATCAAATACAGAAACCCTGATGTCCAAATTGATTTAAGTTATCGTGTAAATATAGTCCGGAATGGTCACTTATTAAATAATATAACTATATGATATTAACCAGCAGCCTTGTAACAGTTCCATTACCCGGCTGGGTTGTTACCTGTATTGTACCGTTAATTTCAGCGGCCCGCTTCCGCATGTTCTTTAAGCCATTGCGGTTGTGCTTTGCATTAATATCAAACCCTTTACCATTATCGCTTATAATAAGCTCAAGCTGGTTATTTAATTTATTTACCGAAACTTTCATGGCCGTACAGTTGGCGTGTTTGAGAATATTATTGATGCATTCTTTAAAGATCATAAATATATTTTTCCGGGCTTCCATTTTTATCCGGGCATTCAAAATATCTTCCTGCATGCTGATGTCAAAATGGATATTCCTGGCTTCAAATAACGGTATGGCAAATTCCCGCATCCGCACCGCCAGGTCGTTAAAATGATCATTTTGTGGGTTTACCGCCCAAATAATATCGTCCATGGCATCAAGCATGGCACGCGAGTGAAATGAAATATGGCTAATGATCTCCCTGGTTTTTTCAGGTGGTTGCTGTTGTTTCAATTGCGTATCGGCCACCTCGCTAAAAATAGAAATACTGCTCAGGGCCGAGCCTATATCGTCATGAAAATCAGATGCAATCCGTTCTCTTATCCGTTCAATTGCCAAAATATGGTTTATCTTATACCTGTATAACTTATATAAAATAAACGCTATCACCAATACTACTAACAGCCTGAACCACCAGGCGGCCCAATAAGGCGGCTTTATTATAAAGCTAAAAGAAGCCAGACGCTTGTTCCAAACACCATTTTTATTGCCGCATTGCACATAAAATGTATAATTGCCTGACGGAAGCTGTGCATAGTTGGCGCTGCGCTGATCATCGGTATATTGCCACCGGGAATCGGCACCGTTAAGCTTATAGCGAAAGCTTATATGGTCAGGATCGGAATATAAAAAGGACGTGAATGCTATATTTATTGAATTATCTGAATGACTAAAAACCAGGTTCCCGGTGTCTTCCTGTTCCATAAAATGCCTTAAAACAGGTTGATTATTTACGTACACCCTTTCAATTACCGGGTTAGAGGGCACCAGGTTATTTTTCATGTCATGTGTAAAATAAGCATACCCGTTCTCAAAGCCAAACACAATATCGTTGTCAACAACGGTAAAAGGCGAGCTGGGGAAAATTTGCATCATTGATGTTTCATGCTCGGCCCTTGATGAGTTGTGTGTATCAAGGTTATAGTTTAAAATCCCGACTTCTGATCCTATCCAAACCATATTATCTATACTTACAACACTCTCACAGGCAGGATTCAATAAATTAGCTATAGTATTTACTACCTTGAAGCTTTTTGTTTGTTTATTAAAAATAGTTATCCCGCTGCCTGCAGCACAAACAATTTGATCATTAACAGCATTACAAATACCAAAGAAAAAATAACTGGATTTTTCACCTTTTCCTCTGTAAACAATAGTTGTATGTGTTAAGGTATTATAGCTAAATAAACCATCCCTTGATGCAATCCAAAGTATTCCCTTGTCATAAAAGCCATTTAGCAGGATATATTTTAACCGATCGTCAGATTTGTCGGCCATGTTATTGTTTGAAGCAATACTAATTTTGCGGACAAGAGGGTCATATTTAAACAAGCCTCTATTTGTTGTAATATAATACGTGTTCGCATCAGCCCTGATTATTCCGCGGATATTACATACAAGTGCGAGGGAATCAGGAATAGGTAGTTTTTTTTCTGATACGATGCCCAGTTGCTCATCCCACTCCACTATTTCTTTCTGGGTTGCTATGAGCCATTTCTTTTCGGTGAGCTGTGCAAAGTCATAGATCTTCTGTGTTCCGGGATTCGCATTCAGGATCTTTTCAATTTTCTTTGTTTTCCAGTTAACGCAAATCAACCCTTTATTATACGATGCCATCCAAACCTTTGTACTATCGTATTTATCCCTGGCAATTTTATTTATACCCAGCTCATCTGTATTGCTTTTATTTAAAAACCGCATTTTCAGTTGCTGGTTAAACATGTCAAGCATACTGATGCCAAAAGTTGCGCTTAACCACAGCCTGCCCGTTTTATCCGCGTAAAATCTTGTAATTATATTACTTGGAATGCTATACGGGTTATTATCGTCATGAACATAAGCAAGCTCTATCTTTTTTAAGATCGTGTTATATACTATTATTCCCTTTCCTTCTGTCGCCAAAAAAAGATATTTCTTTTCCTTATCAGCCGGAAGAAAGATCATATCATTTATTAAAACATCCCTTATTTCATTACATACCGGAGTTAGGTCTTTTAAATTATTAAATGAAAACAGCCCGTAATTTGTTCCTAAAAGAATTTCATTGCCGTTTTTATTTACCGAAAAAACCTTAATAAGCAAATTGTTATAAATTAAAGTATTTGTGGAAAATGTGTCATTCTTAATATTATAGGTATATACCTTTTCACGGCTCGAAATAAATAAGGTATTGTCATTAATTAAGTATGAGCATAGGGGATCGGTGATATTTTTAAGGGATGTGTAGGATATTTTTAGCGTTCTGACGTCTAATTTTGCTAAACCATAATCGCAAATAAACCACAGGTAGTTTTTTTGCAGGCAATAGGAATTAACCCCTGTAATATTATGTTTAGGATCTGTTTTAATATAAATAAACTTTCCCCTTGCGTCGTCATAATAACAGATCCCATTTGAGCAGATCCAGATCCTGCCATCATTATCAGCTTGAATACTTGTATAATTGCCCTTAAGCCCACTCGCCCGGTCAAAACTGTTAAAATCAATTGTTTTGTAGCCATCAAAACGTTGTACGCCATCGCTGCAGGTCCATATATAACCATGCCTATCCATTGCTATATCGGCTACCCCCCTGCTAATAAAGTGGTTTTGACTATTAAAGCTCTCAAAGCGCCAATCGGGATTTGGCGTAAATACCTGGGCCGGCAGATCAAGTGATAAAAGTAACAGCAGTAAAACAAATTCAAACTTGATCATAAAATTTAAACAGCTTAAAACAGGGGGATAATAAAGGCTTAAATGATAACATTTTAAATTTATTGTAATAATAAGTGATTGATTATAAATAATAAACTTTTTTATTTAATGCCTGCGGTGACACAGTACATTACAGTAATTAATTGAGCGGTTTATAGATTGAGAGTCAAAAATAATATTTATTTAATATAGATATATTACTTTTATACACAGATCTAAACCTGCACATATATGCACCGGACATACCGACAGCTCTTTTTTGCCCTGCTCAGCATCATATCAATTGCTATAACCTGTAACAGGTGCCAACAAACAAAGGCCCGGCAAGAATGGACCCCGCAGCTCGAAACACAATTGCGTGACGTTTTTTATCAGCAATCGGCAAGTATTACAACTGATGAAAGTGCAAAAAATGAATATGCCGATTGCTGTCTCGCCAAAATAAAAGAGTTGTTTCCGAAAGGGTTTTGGAATATAGAAGCGCAAATGAATGATAGTGTGAAAATTGTTATTATGAAGATGGGTACAGAATGTGCACAATCATTTAAAAACCACATAAATATTTGGCAGCCTGAGGTTGTACAACAGCTAAAACTTCAGATCTACTCTTATGCAGAAACTAAACTGTTGCCTGAAAACGTAAAAAAAGAGTATGTTGATTGTATTGCTTTTAAAGTGATGACCAAATTCCCAAACGGATTTGAAGGCAATAATAAAGACACCCTAAAAAACGCTATTAAGAAAGACAGGAACGACTGCCTTAAATTAATTGTAAATAAATTCCAAAAGCTTAAACAACGTCGACTTAAAGACACAAACTAAAGGTTCCTGCTGCTTACCCCCTGCTTGCATGAAAAATAAAGAAAACATTCAATATCAAATAACAAGCCAGCAAAACCTGGGCGCATACAAAATCAAATTTTATAGCCCCGGCCATTTTTTCCTGCTTAACCAGCTTCAGTGAAAAGGATGTACAGATAATGACCATAAGAATAAATAACAGAGTAATCCCATGCAGGGTATCAACCAATGTAAACGTAGTTGATTCAGGCAACGATGAATCAATAATATACTTATTACCAATAACAGCAAACAAAGCGCCTACGCTTAAACCGAACCGGGAATCAATGCTGTCTGTATGAATATAAAAACACATATAAGCAATAAGAAATGCTACATACATCCCCAAAAACATTTTCCAAAACAGCCCCATCGCGTCCCTATCAATTTGTAGCTTCACCTTAAAGTTACTGTATTCGGTATGCGGCTTTTTAAGGCTTTCATCGCCAAACCCTGTTTCATAGATCTTTACCCCGGTTGATATATCCAGGCTATCAATCCGCCATCCCCTCAGGGTAAAACGCGGATCGAAATGTTTACCCAGCGTATCTGCGGCAAAAACCAGCGACTTCGAATCAAATTGCGAATTTTCAATAGAAAAACGGAGCTTCTGCCTGTCAAACGGAAAATTGTCAATAGCCCATGAATCTTTCATTACGCATTGCAATTTCATCAGCAGGTAGATCTTTCCCCCGGTTGAATCAACGGTAGAAAATGAAGTAGTAACTGTTTTGGCCTGGGGTACTTCCAGGTTATGCAAAAAATCGAAGTTTTTATCCTTGTATTTCAGCCAAAGCCACAGGCTAATATTATATTCTTTATCCTTAAAATTGATATCGTGAATACTGGTAATATAAATGCCGCTATAAACTGTGTCCGGATGCTGTGCCTGTACTTCAAAAGACGTTAACAGGGTGATCATAAAAGCAATTACAAAAATGAATCGTTTATCAACGCGTTTTATCATAAATCAGGTTTTTGGAACAGATCCTAAAAATAGCTTTTTTTTATTGAAAAACCCTATCATACAGGCCGATACATTTAAATGAAGCTTAGCATAGCAATCCCTTGCCCATTAGCCATTTTAAAAGGCTTTATGTACACAGGCTTTATAATAAATGTCATCCATGCTAACTACTTCCCATTAATGATCTTGTTCAATTTATCAACCGCAACTTTATCTATTACCTTCTTATCTGGTTGCTGCGTTTCAACGCCCTTCTTATCTACTGTTTTTTTACCTTTAACCCACATAGTAAACGACAGATCATCTTTGGCTTGAATCGCTCCAGCCCATGCATGACCTTCAACCTTTGCATATATTTTTTTCCGTTGTGCAACGTCAGTGCTTTTAAAAATTGAATTTATCATTTCATGATCGGCGGGTTCGCCGTCGCTTATTAATCCCTTAACAAATTTAACCCGCTGCTCAAAAGTCATATTTGAAAGATTTTCAACTGAATCACCGGCCGTTCCCTTAGCCTCAAGTTCACCCGCAACCTCCCGTGGTGCTGAGCCGGTCCACATATCATGAGGAGACCAGAAAACTATATCTAAAACCCCCGCTTTAGGATCTGCCTGCAGTTTGTCAACAAAACCTTTTAAATATGAAGCTCTTGGCGATTTAACTACGGGTGCATCTACCGGGAACCGGTCTCCAAGCGCTCTTAATTGAATAGCAATCGGGCCACCCTGAACCAGCCTCGAAATCACCTGGCCCACTGTATCTCCTTTTGCCCCTAAAAATTTCTGATCCCAAAGCGTGCCAACATCCCCGGCCTTCCAGTTCTGTGATGGTTCGCTTTTGTCAGGTTCGGGTATCATTGCCTGTGCAGCATACTTATCACCCACGCCCCCGCTTATTTTACGGATAGCGGCAAAAAGGTCAGGATCCGGAACAGCAGTAGCCACGCTCTTGCCATT
>Ga0193702_1000541_pt1 | contig 11869 bp, 4 predicted proteins | sample U3a1metaG_FD_143060 | JGI IMG/M metagenome (GOLD analysis project Ga0193702, IMG submission 143060) | Soil microbial communities from a riparian zone of the East river system, Colorado, United States - U3a1 | ecosystem: Environmental > Terrestrial > Soil > Riparian zone | place: USA: East River... | reverse complement strand
GCGTCGGCGAAGTTGAACGGGTCCATGCCCATGTCGAGCAGGCGCACGATCGATTCCGGCGCGCTGTTGGTGTGCAGCGTGGCGAACACCAGATGGCCGGTCAGCGAGGCTTCGATGCCGGTGCTGACGGTCTCCTTGTCGCGCATCTCGCCGACCATGATGATGTCCGGGTCGGCCCGCAGGAAGGCCCGCATCACGGTCGCGAAATCGAGGCCGGCCTTGCGGTTGACCTGCACCTGGCGCAGCCCCTTCTGGGTAATCTCGACCGGGTCTTCCGCGGTCCAGATCTTGGTCTCCGGCGTGTTCAGGTAGTTCAGCACCGAGTGCAGGGTGGTGGTCTTGCCGGAGCCGGTCGGCCCGCACACGAAGAACAGCCCGTACGGTTTTTCGATCGCGCTGCGCAGCCGCTCGAGGTTAAACGGCAGCACCCCCAGCTTGTCGAGCGGGATCGGCTCGCCCGCCGCCAGGATCCGCATCACGATGTCTTCCACCCCGCCCGCCGACGGGATCGTCGCGACCCGCAGTTCGATGTCGAGCGGGCCGTACTTCTTGAACTTGATCTTGCCGTCCTGCGGCTTGCGGCGCTCCGAAATATCGAGGTCGCACATGATCTTCACGCGCGCCACCAGCGCACTGCGGTAGCTGGCCGGGATCTCGATGTAGGGCACCAGCGTGCCGTCCTTGCGGAAGCGGATCCCGGTCTTGCCCTTGCCCGGCAGCGGTTCGATGTGGATGTCCGATACGCCCTGGCGGTAGGCGTCGACGATGATCTTGTTGAGCAGCTTGACCAGTTCGTTCTCGACCGCCTCCGACACATCGCTCGCGCCTTCGCCTTCCTCCTCGTCCTCCATCCCCGACAGCAGCTCGCCGACCGAGCCGCCGTCGGCCGCCGCCGCCGTGCCGAAGAACTGCTCGGCGGTCTGGGCGAATTCGGCGTTGGTGCTCACCCGGTAGGCGATCTTCGACTTGGGGAAGATCTGGTTGACGATCTTGCTGGCGTGGACGCGCTCGGGATCGATGGCCATCACCACCAGCCCGTCCTTGCCGTCTTCCAGCGGCAGCCACTGGTTCTCTTCGACGTACTGGGCCTTGAGGTTCTTGAGCAGGTCGACCGGCTTGACCCGCTCGGCCTTGAACGGCTCGTAGGGCACCATGAAGAACTTCGACAGCGAGGCGCCGATCGCCGCTATCTTGACCTGGAATTCCTTGACCAGCACGTCCTCGATGTCGAGGTCCTTCTTGCGCGCCGAGCGCGTGGCCAGCTCCAGCTCGGGACCGGACAACACCGCTTCCGACACCAGCCCGTCGTACTTGGTGCGCACCATCTGGGGCGGCTTGAGGCGCTGGCTGAAGGCCACCGACAAGGTCTCGCACAGTTCCTTGACGCCCTCGGCGCAGATGCCGGCGAACGGGCCGCCGGCGCGGTTGTTGATGAACTGGACTACCCCCAGCAGCTCGTTCGACTGCACCGTCACCAGCGGCGCCACCAGCATCTGCTTGGTGCGGTAGCCGGTGCGCTGGTCGACTCCGCGCTGGAAGTGCAGCTCGGGCGAGTGGCGCTTGAGTTCGGCCTCGTCGTACACGTCGGCGAGGTTGATGGTCTTGCGGGTCTGTGCCACGAAGCCGGCGATGCTCGACGGCCCGATCGCCAGCCGCAGGTCGCGGAACGAGGTCAGCCCGGTCTTCACCTTCGAGACGATGTGGTCCTGTTCGGCCGTGACGGCATACAGCGTGAAGCGGTCGCAATCGAGCAGGTCGCAGAAGTCCATGCCCAGGTCGAGCATGATTTCGTCGAGGTTGCTGGTGGCGTGGATCTTGTTGGTGACCGCCTGCAGCTTCTTGAAGAACTCGAGCCGTTGGTCGGTGTCGCTGGCGCCGGAAGTCACGGAGTCGTTCATGCCACTTCCACCTCAAGGCCTTCGTAGGCCAGCACCACTGTCAGCCCGGCGGGCAGCGGTTCGTGGCGCGCCATCACTTCGGCGAACACGGCTTCGAGTTCGTCGTCGCTGCGCGTCGGTTCGTGGTGGGTGCAGTACAGGACCTTGGCGCCGACCCGTTTCGCGGTGTCGAACGCGGCGTCGAAGGTGCCGTGGCCCCAGCCCTGCTTGGCCGGGTACTCTTCGCGCGTATACGAACAGTCGACGATCAGCGCGTCGACGCCGCGCATGGCCTCGTCGATCGCGCGCTGGCGCCCTTCCATGTGCTGCTGGTAGTCCGCATGCCGGCCATCGCCGGCCGGGTAGATGTTGTAGAACGGCTCGTGGTCGCCGGTGAAGAACAGCGACTTGCCCTTGCAGTTGATGCGGTAGCCGAGGTTGGTCACCGGATGGTTCATGACGATGTTGTCGACCACCGCGTCGCCGACTTCGACCGGGGTCTCGAATTCGAGGGTGCGGTATTCGATGGTGGCGTCCATCTGCGCTTCGCTGACCGGGAAGTAGCTGTTCTGCAGCTGCACCCCCATCACGTGTTCGATGCCGTTGCCGGTGACCGGGTCGACCGCGCCATGCAGCCTGACCCGGCTGCCGCGGATGAACAGCGGCGTGAAGAAGGGCAGGCCGTGGATGTGGTCCCAGTGGCTGTGCGTGATGAAGATGTTGGCGCGCACCGGCAGCCGCGTGAGCAGGTTCTGGGCAAGGGCGAAGATGCCGGTGCCGCCGTCCAGGATGATCAGGGTGCCGTCGTCGGTGCACACTTCGATGCATGTGGTGTTGCCGCCGTAACGTGCGGTGCGCGGGCCCGGCGATGGTATCGAGCCGCGTACACCCCAAAAACGGAATTTCATGTAGAGACTCTCCCCCTGGCTGAAGCAATCGGTCGCAATCAAGGCCGATGATAGCCGGTTTGCGTCGCGCTGGCGCTAAAAAAATGCGGCCTCGCCATCGCGGCGTGCGCCAAAACCTCGGCGCCGGCCGAAGTTTACAGTCGGGGATGTACAGCCGCCAGCCATGGCGCTACACTCTCCACAATTACAGCCGGGCAATGGCCCGCTCCGCCCCAATTCATTGTCAGGAAGACGGTCGCCCCATCATGCAAGAGCTTAACCACACACAGATCGCGCAGCGGCTCCACCTGCTCACGGAACTGAGTGTCGCACTGGGTAACAGCCCGGACATTGGTTCCCTGCTCGACCGCATCCTGAACGTGGCCAAGAACATGACCGACGCCGATGGCGGCACCTTGTACCGCCCCAGCGCCGACCGCCGCAGCCTGTGCTTCCACATTTCGATCAACGACAGCCTTGGCATCTACCAGGGCGGCGTCAGCGGCAATCCGATCGACATCCCCAGCGTGCCGCTGTTCGACGCCCAGGACAACAAGAACCTCAGTTCGGTCGCGGCCTATGCGGCCAACTTCGGCCAGTCGGTGAATATCGAGGACGTCTACCAGGCCGACGTGTTCAACTTCTCGGGCATGCGCTCGTTCGATGCGACCTTCGGCTACCACTCGCAGTCGTTCCTGACGGTGCCGATGAACGACCACGAGGGCGAACTGGTGGGCGTGCTGCAGCTGATCAACGCCAAGGATCCGGTCAGCGGCGCGATCCGCGCGTTCTCGCAGACCGACCAGCGCTTCATCGAGGCGCTGGCGGCGCAGGCCGCGGTGGCGATCACCAACCAGCAACTGATCGGCCAGCTCGAGGGCCTGCTCGAGGCGCTGGTCAACCTGATCAACATCGGGATCGACGAAAAGTCGCCCTACACCGGCCGCCACTGCCAACTCGTGCCGGAGCTGACGATGCTGCTGGCCGAGGCCGTGCACCGGGCCGAGAGCGGCCCGATGGCCGGCTTCCGCATGACCGAGGCCGACCGCAAGGAGCTGTGGATGGCCGGCCTGCTGCACGACTGCGGCAAGATCACCACCCCGGTTCACGTGGTCGACAAGGCCACCAAGATGGAGACCATCTTCGACCGCATCCACATGATCGACACCCGCTTCGAGGTGCTGATGCGCGACCGCCGCATCGCCGCGCTGGAGCGCAAATGCGCGGGCGGCGACCACGCCGCACTCGACGCCGCGCTGGGGGCCGAGCTGGCCGCACTGCGCGCCGACCGCGACTTCCTGCGCATCGCCAACGTGGGCGGGGAGGGCATGTCGCAGGCCGATACCGAGCGCGTAGGCGAGATCGCGCGTTACCGCTGGGTCGGCGTCGACGGCCGGGAGCGCGACTTCCTCGACGCCGAGGAGCTCGAGAACCTGACCATCCGCTTCGGCACCCTGACCGCGGCCGAGCGCAAGGAGATCAACAACCATATCGCGGTCACGGTCCGCATGCTCGAGTCGCTGCCCTGGCCCAAGCACCTGCAGAACGTGCCCGAATACGCGGGCGGCCACCACGAGCGGATGGACGGCAAGGGCTATCCGCGCGGCCTGACGCGCGACCAGATGTCGGTGCAGGCGCGGATCATGGCGATCGCCGACATCTTCGAGGCGCTGACCGCGCGCGACCGGCCCTACAAGAAGGGCAAGCCGCTGTCGGAGTCGCTGCGCATCCTCGGCAATTTCTCGCTCAACGGGCATATCGATCCGGACCTGTTCGACATTTTCATCCGCAGCAAGATCTACCTCGAGTTCGCGCACAAGAACATGGACCAGCGCCAGATCGACCAGATCGACGAAGCGCAGATCCCCGGCTACCGGCCCTGAGCCGACCACGGACCCCGCGTGCGCCCAAGCCTCTCCAACTGGAAGAAGATCCTGGCCAAGTACGGCGCGCGCTGGGCGCTCGGCCTTGCGCTGACTACCATCGCCGCGCTGTACACGCTGGCCTTCTTTTCGAACGACCTGGTGGAGCGCCAGGAGACCCTGGTGGCGGACCTGCGCATGCGTCTCGAGCCGGCCCAGCTCGACCCGCGCATCGTGATCGTCGACATCGATGAAAAGAGCCTGACCGAGGTCGGCCGCTTCCCCTGGAGCCGCAAGCTGCAGGCCGCGCTGGTGACCCGCCTGACGCGCGATTACCATGTCGGCGCGATCGGTTTCGACATCTCCTTCCCCGAGCCCGACACCAGCTCGGGCTACGAGGTGCTGGACGCGCTGGCGCACAAGGAACTCAAGGACGTCCCCGGCCTCAAGGAGCAGCTCGGCGCGCTCAAGCCGGCGCTCGATTACGACGGCCTGTTCGCCGCCGCGATCAAGGACCAGCCGGTGGTCCTCGGCTACAACGTGTCGGCCAACCAGGCCAAGGGCGTGCTGCCGAAGCCGGCCTTCACCGTGGCCGACCTGAACGGACGCGAGGTCACCGCGATCGCCAGCCGCGGCTACGAAGCGAATATCGCGCGCCTGCAGGACGCGGCGCGCGGCGCCGGCATCTTCACCACGACCACCGATCCGGACGGCGTGGTGCGCACCTCGCCGCTGCTGCAGCGGATCGGCGACGGCTACTATCCGACCCTGTCGCTGGCCACCGCCGCGGTCTACCTGAAGGCGCGCGCGATCGGCCCTTACTTCAGCGGCACCGCCGACACGCTGTCGGAGAGCGAACTCGAAAACGGCGGGCTGGAACGCGTGACGCTGTTCCTGCCGCAGGGGCAGAAGGGCGTCCAGGTGGGCGAGGCCTTGACCACCACGGTGCAGTTCCGCGGCCGCGGCGGGCCGGCCGGCGGCGCGTTCCGCTACGTGTCGGCGGCCGACGTGCTGGCGGGGCGCGTGGCCAAGCCCATCCTCGAGAACGCGATCGCGCTGGTCGGGACCACCGCGCCCGGCCTCAACGATATCCGCGCCACCCCGGTCAGCGCCGAATACCCCGGGGTCGAGGTGCACGCGAACCTGATCAAGTCGATCCTCGACGGCCGCTTCAAGTCGCGCCCCTACTACAGCTTCGTGCTCGAATTCGTGGAGGTGGTGCTGGCCGGGGTGGTGCTGACCTTCGTGCTGGCGGGCTTGTCGCCGCTGTATGCGATCGCGGCCTCGCTGCTGGCGATGGCGGCCGCGCTGGGCCTGAACTTCTACATGTACGCGGCGCAGGACATGAGCCTGAACGTGGTGGTCTGCCTGCTGCTGATCGGCGCGCTGTTCGTGCTGAACCTGGCCTGGGGCTTCCTGTTCGAGTTCCGCAAGGGCCGCGCGCTGGTCTCGCGTTTCGGCGAGTACGTGGCGCCCGAGCTGGTGGCCGAGATGGCCGAGAATCCCGACAACTACAATATGGACGGCGAGAGCCGCGAGCTGACCGTGCTGTTCGTCGACGTGCGCGGCTTCACCACGATCTCCGAAGGCCTGACCCCGAAGGCGCTGCGCGAGTACATCAACCTGTACCTGACGGCGATGTCGGAAGACATCCGCGACAGCCACCGCGGCACGCTCGATAAATACATCGGCGACGCCGTGATGGCATTCTGGGGCGCGCCGGTGGCCTTCGCCGACCATGCCAGCCGCGCGGTGGCCACCTCGCTGCTGATGCAGGCCAGCGCGCGCCGCCTGAACCAGGACTTCATCGCGCGCGGCTTACCGGCGCTGAACATCGGCATCGGCCTGAACAGCGGCTTGATGCATGTGGGCGACATGGGCTCGAAGATCCGCCGCGCCTACACGGTGATGGGCGACGCCGTCAACCTGGCCGCGCGGCTGGAAGGCATCACCAAAGTCTACGGCGTGGGGATCGCGGTGGGCGAGGCCACGCGCGCCGCGGCGCCCGAATTCGTCTACCGCGAGCTGGACCTGGTGCGGGTCAAGGGCAAGAACGAGCCGGTCGCGATCTACCAGCCGCTCGGCAAACCCGAGCAGGTCGACGCCGCCACCATGGCCGCGCTGGCCACATGGGCCGAGGCGCTGGCGCTGGTGCGCGCCCAGCGCTGGGACGCCGCCGAGGCCGTGATCGGCGCGCTGCAAGCGGCCGGTCCCGACTTGCCGCTGTACGCCCTGTACCGCCAGCGCATCGCGGTCTACCGCGCCAATCCGCCGGGGCCGGACTGGGACGGGGTCACCAGCTTCGACAGCAAATAGCCGCAACGCAGGCATAACAAAAAGGCATGAAATAATGGAAAAAATGCATGCGTTTTCCTGTCTTTTCATTATCATTGTGTCATTGGCGCAACGCTTCCTCCATCTGGTTGCAGTTGCATACCAGAATTTTTCCTTAACTTGGAGAATTTTCTTACCCGCAACATAAAAGCCATTTACACTCTGTTAAACGTGATTTTCGAGTCGCGCCACCATTAAAACAACGACAGATTGTAGAAGAGCCACCCCATGACATTACGCTTTGCGCGCCTGCTAGCAGGCTCCGTGCTTGCTGCCTCGGTCGCCGCCGCCTGGTCCGCCGAGGGCCCCGCCCCGGACGTACTCCGCTTCGAGATCAACCGCTTCGACATCGCCGGCAATACGCTGCTGCCGGCCGCCGAGGTGAACGCGGCGGTCGCGCCCTTCACCGGCAAGGACCGCGATTTCGGCGACGTCCAGCGCGCGCTCGAGGCGCTGGAGGCGGCCTATCACGCACACGGCTACAAGGTGGTCACGGTGCAGTTGCCGGAACAGGAACTGAACCAGGGTGTGGTCAAGCTGAACGTGGTGCAGACCAAGATCGGCCGCGTGGTGGTGAGCGGCAACACGGTGTTCGACGAAGCCAACATCCGGCGCAGCTTGCCGTCCCTGCAGCCGGGCCAGACCCCGAACCTCGACCAGGTCTCGGCCAACCTGCGGCAAGCCAACGAGAATCCGGCCAAGAAAGTCCAGCTCAAGCTGGCGAGCGCGGAAGCCGACGACGAAGTCGACGCCAAGCTCGAGGTGACCGACGAGCGCGCATGGAAAGCCATGCTCAACCTCGACAACACCGGCACCGATTCGACCGGCAAGACGCACGCCGGCGTGGTGCTGCAAAACGCCAACCTGTGGGGCCGCGACCACGTCGGCAGCCTGCAATACACCACCACCGCCGAGCATCCGAGCCAGGTCAGCGTGTACGGCGCCGGTTATCACATTCCGCTGTACGAACAGGGCGATTCGATCGACCTGTTCGCCAGTTATTCGGACGTCGATTCGGGCACCGTGGCGGCCGGCCTGTTCAACCTCGCGGTCAGCGGCAAGGGCGCGGTGTACGGCGCGCGCTACAACCAGGCGCTGGCGCGGCGCGGCAACCTCGATTCCCATCTGACCTACGGCATCGACTACAAGGCCTACAAGAACAGCGTGCTGTTCGCCGGCCAGAATTTCGGCAACGACGTCACCGTGCATCCGCTCAGCGCGAATTACATCGCCACCCTGGCCCTGCCCGACGGCAGCGTCGACCTGTCGCTGACCCTGCTGCACAACATCGCCGGCGGCAGCCGCGGCGGCAGCGAAGACTTCACGCGCGTGCGCAGCGGCGCCAAGGCCAGCTACAACACGCTGCGCTTCGCCGCCGCCTACACCAAGGCCTTCGCCAACGAGTGGCAGCTGCGCTTGCTGGCCAACGGCCAGTGGAGCGGCGACGCGCTGGTGCCGGGCGAGCAGTTCGGCGCGGGCGGCGGCAGCTCGGTGCGCGGCTTCGACGAGCGCGCGCTGTCCACCGATTCGGGCGTCTACACGAATGCCGAGGCGTACACGCCCAACCTGTGCGGCAAGGCCGGCTGGCAGTGCCGCGCGCTGGCGTTCTACGACGCCGCGCACGGCGTGCGCAACCATGTGCTGCCGGGCGAGTTGACCAGCACGACGATCAGCAGCGCCGGCCTCGGCCTGCGTTTCGCCCTCGGCACGGCGTTCAGCCTGCAAGCCGATTACGGCCACGTGGTGCAGGCGGGCGCGCTGTCGGGCGTCGGCAAGAACAAGCTGCACCTACGCGTCGGCCTGGCCTACTAGGAGCCGGACATGAACATGAAAACATTCAAGCAAAGCACGCTGGCGTTGATGGTCGCGGCCTGTTTCAGCGCCGCGGTCGCTGCGCCGACCGTGCCGCAGATCGTCAGCGGCCAAGCCGCCTTCTCGCAACAGGGCAACGTGTTCTCGATTACGAACACGCCCAACACGATCATCAACTGGCAGAGCTTCTCGGTCAATGCAGGCGAGATCACGCGCTTCATCCAGCAGGACGCGAACAGCGCGGTGCTCAACCGCATTCTCGGCCAGGACCCGAGCCAGATCCTCGGCGCGCTGCAATCGAACGGTCGGGTGTTCCTGATCAACCCGAACGGCATCGTGTTCGGCAGCGGCGCACGGGTCGACGTGAACGGGCTGGTGGCGTCCACGCTGGACTTGTCGAACGCCGATTTCCTGGCGGGTAAAAAGAACTTCGCGGCGGGCGCCACGGCCGGTAAGGTCAGCAACCAGGGCACGATCAGCACGCCGAGCGGCGGGCAGGTGTACCTGATCGCGCCGAACGTGGAAAACAGCGGCGTCATCACCTCGCCACAGGGCGAGGTAGTGCTGGCCGCCGGTCATACCGTGCAACTGGTCGACTCGGCCAATCCCGACCTGCATGTGGTGGTGTCGGCGCCGGCCGACCAGGCCATCAACCTCGGCCAGGTGATCGCACAGGGCGGCACGATCGGCATCTACGGTGCGCTGGTCAACCAGCGCGGCGTGGTCAACGCCAACAGCGCAGTGGTGGGCCAGAACGGCAAGATCGTGTTCAAGGCCAGCGGCGACACTTTGCTCGAAGCGGGCAGCGTGACCAGTGCGACCGGCGCCGGCAAGGGCGGTACGATCGAAGTGCTGGGCGACCGCGTCGGGCTGACCGGCGCCGCCAGCGTCGACGCCAGCGGCGCGACCGGCGGCGGCACCGTGCTGGTGGGCGGCGATTACCAGGGCAAGAACGCGGCGATCCAGAATGCGCAGCAAGTGTTCATCGACAAGGATGTATCGATCCGCGCGGACGCGCAGCAGGGCGGCGACGGCGGCAAGGTGATCGCCTGGTCGGACGGCATCACGCGCGTCTACGGCGCGATCAGCGCGCGCGGCGGCGCGAACGGCGGCGACGGCGGCCTGGTCGAAACCTCGGGTCACGTGCTCGACATGCAGGGCAGCGTCGATACCCGCGCGCCGAACGGTCAAGCCGGCATGCTGCTGCTGGACCCGACCAATATCTACATCGCGAATGACCCAACCAGCGCGCAAGGGGCTGGCATGGCGGGTGTCGATATCAGCGCCAGCAGCTCGCCGTTCCTCGGCGTGGGCACGATCGCCGATTCGCTATTCAGCGTCAGTGCACTGCAAGCCCAACTGGCGCTGTCCAACGTGACGGTATCGACCACCAATGCCAATGGCATCGGCACTGGCGACATCAAGGTGGTCAATCCAGTGAGCTGGAGCAGCGCGAACCAACTGACCTTGAATGCGGAAGGCGGCATCGCCGTCAACAACAGCATCACTTCTACCGGCGGCGCGTTGACGCTGAACGCGGGCGGCGGCATCGCTGTCAACAACAATATCACCACCACCGGCGCCGCCCTGTCGCTGACGTCGCACAGCAGCGCCGGCATCACGCTGAATGGTTCGCTAAGCGCCACCAATCTGTCGCTGCGCTCCTATCTTGGCGATATCACGCAGCCCTCGGGCGCGATCACTGCCACCAGCTTGCTGGCCTACGCCGACGACGGCACTGTCGCACTTACCAACAGCGCAAATAACGTCGGCACCCTGGCCGGCTGGAGCGGTGTGCACGGTTCGGGATTTACGTTTGTCAACAGCAGCAACTTGACGGTCGATGTCGCATCCGGCTCGCATGGCGTGGTTAGTAATCATGGTCCTATCGCCCTGAGCACGTCGAGCGGCGACCTGACGGTGAACGACCTGACGTTCGGCGTGAAAGCGGCGGGCAGCAATGATTCGGTGACCCTCAGCGCGCCGCACGGCGCCCTGCAAATCGCGGGCGTGGTCCAGACCAACGGCGGCATGGCGACCCTGACCGGCGCCTCCGCCGTCAATCTGATCGGCAGCGGCTCGGTGAGCACCGCGGGCGGCGCAGCGCTGGCCATTGCCACCGACGCCGGTGGCCAGTTCTCGATGGGGGCGGCGACTCAGATCACCAGCGGCGGCGGGGCGATCGGGATCAACGCCGACGATATGGACCTGGGCGGCACCGCCGCCGCCGGCGCCATCAACAGCGGCGCCGGCGGTGTGTCGCTGACGACGAACACCAGCGGCACCAGCATCACGGTCGGCGCCAACGCCCAATCGGCGTCCGGCCAGTTGCGGCTGAGCGATATTGAGTTGGCGACCATCAAGACCACCAACGCGACCACCGGCGCGCTGGTCATCGGCGCCCACGGCGCAGGCACGATCGTCATCGACGGCGCGCTGAACCTGACGGGGCCGGGTAAGCTTGCGGGCGGCCTGAGCCTGGTGGCGGAAAGCGGTAACGTGACAGTCAACGCGTCCAGCCCGGTGACCGTGCCCGCCTCGCTGTTCCTGTACACCAACGGCGCGCTGGCCGTCAATTCAGCGTTGTCGTCCGGTAGCACCATCCTGCTCGAAGCCAACAAGATGAACCTCGCCGCCACGATCACCGCACCAGCGGGAGCGCAACTGGTCGCGCCTGGCGCATCGATCGACGTCGGCAGCACGGTCGATACTGGCACCTCGCTCGAATTGTCGGCCGCGGAACTGGACCAGATCACATCGCCCTCGCTCTCGATCATCACGAACACGGGCAACATCGACGTGACCGGCTCGGCGGTCATCGCCCCGGGGCACATCAGCAGCAGCATCTTGCTGTCTGCGCCAAACAACATCACCGTGGGCGCGAACACCGGCGTGACCTCGCCCGGCGGCCTGTACCTGAGCGCGACGAACGGCTTGCTCACCAATGCCGGCGCACTGAAAGGCAGCAACGTCACCCTTACTGCACCGAGCATGGCGCTCGTTGGCGGCATGATCACAGGTGCCATGTCGGTCGACTTGAACAGCGGCGGCGTCCACATCTGGCTGGGCGACACGACCGACAGTCCGTTAGCACCTA
>Ga0193702_1000540_pt1 | contig 11903 bp, 2 predicted proteins | sample U3a1metaG_FD_143060 | JGI IMG/M metagenome (GOLD analysis project Ga0193702, IMG submission 143060) | Soil microbial communities from a riparian zone of the East river system, Colorado, United States - U3a1 | ecosystem: Environmental > Terrestrial > Soil > Riparian zone | place: USA: East River... | reverse complement strand
GCGGCGATCCGGAGTTTTTAAAACGGGTAAATTATATTGTTAATGAGCTTAATGAATGCCAGGTGGCCCGCAAAACCGGCTACATTGGCGCCATACCAAAAGAAGATACCATTTGGGCCGAAGTGGCCAAAGGCGAGATCCGCTCACGGGGTTTTGATTTGAACGGTGGCTGGTCGCCATGGTACACGGTTCACAAGGTTATGGCCGGGCTTTTGGATGCTTATTTATATTGTAACAATAAAGAGGCGCTTAGCATTTGCAAAAAAATGGCCGACTGGACCGGCGAAACCATCAAAAACCTTGATGATGATAAGCTGCAAAAAATGTTGTTATGCGAATATGGCGGCATGGCCGAAACACTGGTTAATTTGTATGCCATAAGCGGTGATAAAAAGTATCTTGATCTGTCGTACAAGTTTTATGACAAACGCATATTGGATCCGCTGGCGCAAAAACAGGATATATTGCCCGGCAAACACTCCAACACCCAAATCCCTAAAATAATAGCAAGCGCAAGGCGGTATGAACTTACCAGCGATAAAAAAGACAAGGCCATTGCTGATTTCTTTTGGACGACTGTTACCAACAACCATTCCTATGCCACCGGCGGCAACAGCAATTATGAGTACTTAAGCGAACCAGGCAAACTGAACGATAAGCTTACTGAAAACACCACCGAAACCTGCAATACTTACAACATGCTTAAGCTAACCAGGCATTTATTTTCGGTTGATCCTTCAGCAGCTTTGATGGATTATTACGAAAAGGCGCTGTATAACCATATCCTGGCATCGCAGAATCACCAAAGCGGCATGATGTGCTATTTTGTGCCTTTACGCATGGGTGGCAAAAAAGAATACAGCGACCTTTTTAATACCTTTACCTGCTGTGTAGGCTCGGGCATGGAGAACCATGTTAAGTATAATGAAAGCATTTATTTCAGGGGAGATGACGGCAGCCTTTATGTTAACCTGTTTATTCCATCGGTACTAAAATGGAGCGAAAAAGGCCTGAGCATAAAACAGGAAAGCAACCTGCCTGCAAATGATCAAATCAGCTTTACCGTTAGTACTTTAAAGCCGGTAACATTGGCTATCCGTATCCGGAAGCCGCATTGGGCATTAAACCCGGCAATCAGCATAAACGGCAAACTGCAGCAATTAACCGCAGATGCACAAGGGTACTTTGTTTTAAACCGCAAATGGAAAAACAACGATAAAATAACATTTACAACTCCTGAAAACCTTTACACCGAAGCCATGCCCGACAATGCAAACAGGCGTGCTATATTTTATGGCCCCGTGTTGCTGGCAGGTATTTTAGGCAATACAGAGCCTGATCCACTTAAAGGGGTTCCTGTTTTTGTTACCAGCGAAACCAACCCGAACAATTGGCTACAAATGGTGGATAAAAGCCAGCTCAGCTTTCGCACAGTGAATGTATCAAAACCAGAAGAGGTTAATTTGATCCCTTTTAATCAAACAAAAGACGAATACTATTCTGTTTACTGGGATGTGTTTACGCCTGAATCATGGGTGGTACAACAAAAAGCTTATGATGAGCAAAAGAAAAAGCAACAAGAGTTAGAAGCCCGCACCACAGACATATTGCGCATTGGTGAAATGCAGCCCGAACGCGACCATAACTTTAGCGGCGAAAATGCCATTACCGGCGAAGATCATCAAAAAAAATGGCGATCGACAGAAAATGGCGGATACCTTGTGTACGAGATGAAGGTTGACGCCAATGCGCAAAATACACTGATAAATACTTACTGGGGCATGGATAACCGCGGCAGGGTGTTTGATATATTGATTGATGGCATAAAATTATCAACTGAGGATTTAACCAAGTACAAGGAGAGTCGTTTTTACGATATCAGCTATGCTATTCCCATTGAGTTAACAAAAGGAAAACAAAAAGTAACGGTTAAATTATTACCGAAGCAAGGCAACAATGCCGGCCCGGTTTACGGCAGCCGGATGGTGAAAGATTAATTAGTTGATTTTTGAGGCTAGCAATATTGCAATGGCTTCTTTACCGCAATTTACATGGAGCTTTCTATAAGTGTTTCGTAAATGTGAGCGTGCGGTATCATAGGCTATATTCATTTCGTGCGCTATCAGCTTTACACTGTAGCCCTTGGTTAACAATTGCAGGATCTCTGTTTCACGGTTTGTAAGCTCGTATTTCACCTGCAGGTTATTGTTTTGTTTTTTTGTTTTAAAAGAATCAATAACCTTTTTTGCAATCAATGGCGACATAGGTGCGCCTCCGTTTAAAACTTCTTTTATGGCATCAAAAAACTTTTCGGGCGAGGTTTTTTTGAGGATATAGCCGTCGGCCCCGGCGCAAATGCTACGAAACAAACGATCGTCATCCTCAAACTGAGTGTACATAATAATAATGGTTGCAGGCCTGAGTTCTTTTATCTCACCTACCCCGGTTATGCCATCTTTGCCGGGCATATCAATATCCATTATTACCAGGTCGGGCTGTTTAAGCGTTATTTGCTCTTTTACGTTGTTCACATTATTAAAATCACCAACCACTTCATAGCCGTTCTGCGCATTTAAAAGATACACCAGTGAGTTCCTTAACGCCTCGTTATCCTCATAAATCACTAATTTTTGATCCATATACCAATTATGTTAAGCCTTGCGGAATAAAGAAATACTTTTCCCTTCAAGAGGGATAGAAACGCTTACAAATGTGCCGTTTCCGGAGGTCATCTCTAACGTTCCACCCCATTTTTCAACCCTGCTTTTAATATTCTTTAACCCGTTACGGCCCTTATTTATTTGTTCGGGGTCAAAGCCTTTTCCGTCATCCTTAACCTCAAAACAAAACCTGTCCCTATTTGTCACCAGGTTTATGGTTACATATTTAGCAAAAGCATGTTTCCTGATATTATTCAGGATCTCCCTGAACATTAAAAAAATATCCCTTTGTTTTTCATGCGAGATGTGGTGATCTAAAAACTCTTCATTAACATTTATCTGGTAATCCACATCGTTATTATCAAAAATATCACCGGCATATCTCCTCATTCTTACGGGGAGGGTTCCCTGGTCGTCTGGTTTGGTTTTCATGTTCCAAACAATTTCATCAAGCGCCTCGGTTGATGCCAGTAACTCTTCGCGAATATCTGTTATATGATCTTTTTCCGTAAGCGTTCCTGCTAGTGGCTGCTGCCTTATCAGCTCTGTTAAAAACTGGATATTTGTTAACCTCGACCCAATATCGTCATGAAGATCACGGGCAATGGAGGTCCGCATTTTATCCATTTCAATAATTGCCTTTGCCTTTTGCAGTGTGCGGCTACGGTAAGCTGCTATTATTATTATCATCAATAAAAGCACCCCAACCGTTATCTCTGAATATTTGAGCGCCCGTTGTTTTTCAAGATTGGTTTTGTTTATTTTTTGATCTTTTTTTAACAATGCGATCTCCTGCTCCTTTCGCTCAACAGAAAATTGTTCTTCAAGCTTTTTAATTTGCACCGTTAGCTCGGTATTTTGGATCCCGTTAACCGCCTCATGATATTTTTCACTATATGCTAGTGACTTTTCAAAATCCTTCTGATCCGAATAAAATTTAGCCAGGTACTTGTAACCACTTACCTCCTGCTGTTTATCACCCCTTTTTATAGCTGCATCAACAGCCTTAAGCATTTTTTCTTCCGACTTCCTTTTTGCCTGGTATCCCGATTGCAGGAAAGCTATTTTGCCATCTATGGTAGCAATTGCTTTATTGTCTCCCGCCTTGCCGGCTATGTATTTCGCTTTAACGTAATAAGCTGCTGCATCTTTAGGCTTATTCATTTCGGTATAAGTATTTCCAATTTCTGTTAAAACCTCAGCTTCTTCCGATAAAAGATTCATATCCTGCTCTACCTGCAGCGCAATGTTAAACTGGGCTAATGCCTCGTTATATTTCTTAAGCCCCCTGTAAACGACACCCAGGCCAATTGCAGCTGTTGACACCCCGCGCTTATCATTAATAGTTTTTTTAAGTGATTGTGCTTTTAACGCATAAGGGAGCGCCTGTTGAAAAAGTCTTAATGGTATAAAATCGTTTGCAATTGCCTGGTAACAAAACGACTCACCTTTTTGATTACCAACTTTTAAAAAAAGATTAAGCGATTTTAAATGATAGGTTAAAGCCTTTTTATAATCGCCAAGGTTAATGTAGGTATTTCCAACATTTAAAGATTGGCCCGCCGTAGATTCGATATTATTATTTACCGATTGGTCGAGTTTACTGCATAGTTCAAGTGCGCTTAGCAAATGGGGCAATGCATCTTTGTAATTACCTTCCATTTTATACAGCAGACCTGCAGAACTATGATAATTTGATTTTATCCTGATCCCTTCCGGGCTATCGGCTTTTGCTTTATCAGCAAGCAGTTTAGTCTCGTTTAAAAAAAAGTGAGAGCTATCCAACATTCCTGTATTATAATAAATGCTTACCAGTTGTGCATAGGAGGTGCTTAAATAACGCGGGGAATTTAAGCGGGTAGCCAGCTTGATAGACTTATACAGATAATTTTTGGATAAATTCATGTCGTACCTGGTTAATTGAATTCCGAGCTTATTCAGGGCAGCACATTCCTCTTCGTTGTTTTTATGCAGGGCTGCAATCTTCTTTAAACTGTCGATAGCTGAATTTTGTGCATTTAGTTTAAAGGATAAAACCAGTATTATAAATACAGCAATTTTAGAAAAGCGCATGTGTAAGGAATTTAAGGAATTACATTTTCCCCTAAATCTAACATTTAATTAAAATAATATATCTTAAATAATAAACAATAATACATACGGGTAATATATTACGCCACCAGCTTATATATTTATGCTTACGCTGTTATTGTTCAACACTGCCACGGCAGGCAATAGAATTGCCTGGCCGTGCGTGTCTCTCCCTAATCAATAATTCATCATCAATATTTTATTAAAATAAACCCGGTTTTATATTTTGCTTTGCCTTTATCGCTGTATTCCAGCTGGTAAAAATAAGTGCCCGGCCTTTGCATGGCCCTGGTTTTATCGGAGTGCCCGTCAAACACCTTGCCTGCATTGTCATAGCCGGTTGCCTGGTACACCTCCGCTCCTGCTGCGTTCATAATGGTCAGCTTATTATCGGGGTATTTCTCAATATTGCTGATGATCAGCACATCATTGATCCCATCCCCGTTGGGTGAGATCCCCTGGTGCACCGCTACCCCGTCATCCGTTGTTTTTGTGCTGTCGGTTGGGGTTTCGGTATATTGAAGCGCCATGCTGGGTGCTGCACGGGTGGCCGTGGTGATATAGCTTTTGGTGGTGGTGCCATCCTGTGCCGTTACTACTACTGTGATCACGTTGCTCCCTACAACAAGCGGGATCACCTGCGAGGCGACGCCCGAGGCTACCGCCATGCCGTTTACTTTTATGGTGGCATTGGCATCCGTGGTTACCGCAATAACCTGCAAACTGGCTTCGCTGTTGGGTACTGCCGTGGTATAGTTCTTATAACCCGGGCCGCTTACCGTTACAAATGCCGAAACCGGTGAGAGCTTAAGGCTGGTTAACAGCGCATTATTGGATAAGTTGGACGCCCGGGTTACCGTTAGGGTATACGTTTTTGTGGTGGCATCCTGTGCGGTTACTACCGTGGTAATCACATTGGTTCCTACGGCCAGGGGCAGGCTTGCCGAGGCCATGCCCGAAGTTACCGCCGTGCCGTTTACTTTTATAGTGGCTGTGGCATCAGCCGTGGTGGGGGTTACCGTTATCCCGCTTACGGCATAGGCTACACTTGCCGTATACGTAATGGTTGCTGCTGCAAATACCGGGCTCAGTGTGCCGCTGCTGAGGGTAAAGTGCGCCAGTGTTGCATTGGAGGATGGTGCACGGGTGGCCGTGATGATATACGTTTTGGTGGTCACTCCATCCTGCGCGGTTACTACGATATTGATCACGTTGGCCCCCACGCTGAGCGGGATGGCGCCTGTGACTGCACCTGAGGCTACCGCTGTGCCGTTCACTTTTATCGTGGCATTGGCATCCGTGGTTACCGAAGTAACCGTAAGGCTGCTTTCGCTGTTGGGTACCGAGGTGGTATAGTTCTTATAGCCAGGGCCGCTTACCGTGGCCAGTGCGGTTGCCGGGGTGATCTTTAAGGAGGTTAACAGTGCATTATTCGACAGGCTGGACGCCCGGTTCACGGTTAACGTATACGTTTTGGTGGTGGCATCCGGCGCGGTTACTACCGTGGTAATGGTATTAGGGCCTACGGTTAAGGGCAGGCTTGCCGATGGGGTGCCTGAGGTTACCGTTACTCCGTTTACTTTTATCGTGGCACCGGCATCACTGGTGGTGGGGGTAACCGTTATGCTGCTTATTGCATTGGCTACCCCTGCTGTATAGGTGATGGTGGCTGCTGCAAATACCGGGCTTAGCGTGCCGCTGCTGATGGTAAGGTGGCTAAGGTTGGCATTGGACGATGGTGCACGCGTGGCCGTAATGATATAGCTTTTGGTGGTGGCCCCATCCTGGGCCGTTGCTACTACATTGATCACATTGCTCCCCACAGCCAGCGGGATAGCCGCTGAGGCTGCGCCGGAGGCTACCGCAGCGCCGTTTACTTTTATGGTGGCTGTGGCATCGGTAACTACCGAAGTAACGGTAAGGCTGGCTTCACTGTTGGGTACTGCTGTGGTATAGTTCTTATACCCCGGCCCGCTTACCGTAGCCAGTGCCGTATTGGGGTTTATCTTTACGGAGGTTAACAGCGCATTGGTTGACAGCCCGGCTGCTGCACGGGTTACCGTCAAGGTATAGGTTTTGGTAGCCGTGCCGTCGGATGAGGTTACTACCGTAGTGATGGCATTGCTGCCTACTGCCAGCGGCAGGCTTGCCGAGGCGGTGCCGGAGTTTACTATTGTCCCGTTTACTTTTATGGTGGCATTGGCATCACCCGCTATCGGGATCAGGGTGATGGCTGCTGTTGCATTCGGCACGATGGCAGTATAACCAAGCGTTCCTGCTGCAAATACAGGGCTCAGCGTTCCCTTGCTTGGGCTTAGGCCTGTCAGTGTTGCATTGCTGGTGGCTACTATCGTTTTTAGGTTTACTGTCGCTGAGCTTCCACCGCTGTTGTTATATGCGGTTATTGTATAGTTTGCGGCAGGACTTGCTATTGTTGGTGTACCGCTGATAACGCCTGTAGTATTATCAAAATTTAAGCCCGCAGGTAAACCGGGGTTAATATAATAACCGCCAGTACGTCCTATTTTACTAATTTTTTGGCTTCCTACATCGGCTACGTAAATATTTCCGGATGCGTCTACAGTCATTCCTATTGGATGAATAAAGCCAGAAGATATAATAACAGGGGCACCGCCGCCGGCAGGGATCTCCTTAACTGTAGCCGTAGAATAATCAGCAATAAATACATTACCAAAAATATCCGTAGCAATGCCAAAAACCTGGTTAAGGCCTGACGCTATAGTAACTGAAGGACTGCCATCGGCAGGAAATTTTTTAATAATACCTAACGAGAAGCCCGCTATATATACATTGCCGGCACCATCTAAAGCAATACCAGTGGGAGTACCTATTGTGGCAATTTTTACCTGGGCGCCGCCGCCCGCTGGAATCTTGTATGCAGATGAACCACCGTAATCAGCTACAAATATATTTCCGGCAGCGTCTGCTGTTATACCATCTGGATTAGAAAAACCTAAGCCTACTGCAACCTGGGCGCCACCGCCGGCAGGGATCATCTTTATCACACTGCTGTTTAAATCACTCACATAAACGTTTCCGGCAGCATCTACAGCTACACCATTTGGAGTTGTAAAGCCTGAGCCTACAATAACCGGCAAGCCACCATTAGCAGGAATCTTTTTTATTGTGTTATCGGTATGATCCGCCATATATATATTACCTGCGGCGTCAACCGTAAGTGCGGCGGGTGTACCCACAGAACTTATTATAAAAGGAGTACTGCTAAAACCCGGAGCCGTTACTCCGCTGCTTACCGGAGCCAGCGGTGCAATAACTTTACCTGTTTTATAAATTTGTGGACCGCTATAGCTAACGGTAGGCGGCGGTAAAAGATTAACCGTTATATTCAATTTTGCGGAACCGCTTGCACTAATATTATATCCGGTAACTATATAATCGGTAGCAGGACTTACAACTACAGGTGTACCGCTGATAACACCTGTATTATTATCGAAACTTAAACCCTGGGGTAAGGCAGGCCCTATGAAATAGCCGCCAACCGGTATTATTTTTTTTACTGCATTGTTTAAATAATCGCTTGTATATACATTGCCCAATGCATCAACAGCTATCCCATAAGGATGGTTAAACCCCGAGCCTATGGTAACTGTAGCACCGCCCCCCGCAGGGATAATCTTTACAGCACTATTATTAAAATCGCCCACATATACATTGCCCCCGGCATCTACGGCTATGCCAAGCGGCTGGTTAAAACCCGAACCTATAGTAACCGGAGCGCCACCAGCGGCAGGAATTTTCTTTATGGCATTATTGCCGGCATCGGCCACATAAACGTTACCGTAAACATCTACTGCTACACCTGCCGGGCTGCTAAAACCTGAACCAATGGCTACAGTAGCGCTTCCATCAAAAGGAATTTTCTTTATAACACTGCTTCCATTATCGGCAACGTATATGTTGCCGATAGAATCTATCGCTATACCTCCGGGGCTGTTGAATCCCGTACCGACTACAACAGTTGCACTACCATCAACAGGCACCTTATAAACTTTATTTTTAACATTATCTGCTACGTAAACATTCCCTGCGCCATCAACTGTTACACCGCTCGGGTCATTAAAGCCAGTTCCAATATTGGTAATAGCCCCGCCCGCTTTTGCAATCTTCTTTAACAAGCCATTTCCCTTATCGGCCACATATACATTGCCTTTAGCATCCACTGCAACACCGACCGGAAGGGCAAAGCCTAACCCAAGAGTAGCCGGGGTGCTGTTATAACCAACCGCAGATACATTTGTACTGACCGGCGCCAGCGGGGTAATTGCAATGTTTTTTGTGAATGACTTTGGCGTACTATAACCAATGGTTGGCGGCGGGAAAAGATCAACCTGGATAGGCACAACATGATATCCGCTGTCACCTGTATTGTTATAAGCTACAACATAATAATATTGATAGGGCGATTGCACCAATGGCGTACCGCTGATAATGCCGGTAGTATTATCAATAATTAACCCTGGCGGCAACGGTTTATTTACATAGTAACCTCCAACAGGCTTAATTTCCAGTATCCTGCTGTTGAGGTTATCAACAACATATAAAACTCCTTTATCATTTATCGCTATGCCTAACGGGTGCACTATTGCCGTGCTTATAACAACAGGGGTACCTCCACCAGCAGGCATCTTTTCAATGGTATTATTCCCTGTATTTGCGATATAAATATAACCGGAGGCATCTATGGCTACACCACTTGGCTGGTTAAAACCCGCACCCAGTATAACCGGGCTTCCACCGCCAACAGGGATCATTTTTATGGCGTTATTACCATAATCGGCAATATAAACGTTACCGGCAGCATCAACTGCTACACCCGAAGGCTGGCTAAATCCGGAACCTATAGTAACAATAGCCCCGCCGCCAACAGGGATTTTCTTTATCGCGTTGTTGCCTTTATCAGCCACATAAACATTACCGAGGGCATCAACTGCTACAGCACATGGATTATTGAACCCGGAACCTATTATTACAGAGCTTCCGCCATTTTTATCATTCTTCTTTACTACATTATTGAGCTGGTCGGCAACATACATATTGACGCCATCTACAGCTACGCCGCTTGGATAATTGTAGCCGGAGCCAGCTGTAAATGTATTGGGATTGCCGGCAGCAGCCGATCTTATCATATTAATACCCGCTTCAGCAAAATAAACAAGGCCTGAATTATCGACAGCTACGGCTAAAGGATTACTTAAGCCCGCTCTGAAAGCAGAAGGAATGTTGCTATAACCAGGCGCCGCCACACCTGTACTTTGAGGAGGCACAGGTGTAATAGCATTGTTTACAGCATAAGGTTGCGAAGAATATATATAGTTTATTACCGGTAAGGGAAGAAGATCAACCTTAATATTTACTGCAGCTGCATTGCTTCCAAAGTTATTATAGGCGGTTACAAAATAATCTGTTGCAGGGCTTGCAACGGTGGGCATACCGCTTATTGTGCCTGTTGTATTATCAAAATTCAACCCCGCAGGCAGGGCATTTATGTAATAGCCCCCTGTAGGTTTTATTTTTTTAACTGCATTGTTTAAATAATCTGCCACGTACAAATTACCGGCCGCATCTGTAATAACAGCGGCAGGAATATTAAAGCCGGCACTAATCGGAATCAGTGTATTGCCAAGTGCTGGAAGCTCGAGTATGGTTGTGAGACTTCCATCGGCAACAAATAAATTGCCTGCTGCATCTACTGTTAAACCTAAAGGATTACTAAAGCCTGAAGCAATAATAAATGGAAGGCCGCCGGCAACAGGTAATTTGTAGATCACCCCGTTTGACTTTTCAGCAAAATAAACATTCCCGGCTGCATCTGTTGTTACACCAAGCAGGTTGGTGTAGGTGCCTAAATTAATAACAGATCCTCCTGCAATGGGAATCTCTTTCATCGCGTGGTTGCCATTATCGGCTACAAATATATTGCCTGCACCATCTATAGCTACTCCGTTAGGATGAAGAAAGCCTGAGCCTACAGTAACTATTGCACCGCCGCCAACCGGGATCTTTCTTATCGCGTTGCCAGAATAATCAGAAACGTATACATTGCCGGCTACGTCTAAAGCAATTCCGGTGGGAGTTCCAATGCCTGAAGCTATGAGCACAGGCGCGCCACCGCCTGCAGGGATTTTTTTTACTGAATTGGTTCCATAATCAGCTACATAAATATTGCCCATCGCATCCATAGCTAAACTGCGTGGCTTATTAAATACTGCCCCTATATTTACCGGACTATTGCTATACCCGGCAGCCGCCACACCGCTGCTTATTGGCGCAAGCGGGGTAATAGCAGTTGCAGTTATATAAGTTTGCGGGCTGTAACTAAAATTAACTGCGTTAACTTTAATATTAACGGTTGCCTGGCTGCTTCCTGAACTGTTAAAAGCAGTAACAATATAGTCTGTAGCCGGGCTGCTTATGGTTGGCGTACCGCTAATAGTGCCTGTAGCGCTGTCAAAGGATAAACCTGCAGGCAGTGCCATATTTATATGATAGCCGCCAACTACGCTGATTTTATTTACTGTTTTATTGCCAAATTCCGAAACGTATAAGTTGCCGTTTGCATCTATTGCAACACCTGTCATGGTATCAGAGCCTGAGCCTATCATAACCGGGGCGCCGCCGCCAACCGGAATTTTCTTTACCAGGTTGCTGATCCCATCTGCTATATAAATATTGCCTGCGCCATCAAGCGTTATACCGTAAGGCGAAGCGGGGCCTGATCCTATTACAATTTTGGCACCGCCGCCGGCAGGAATTTCATAAATTGCATGGTCGCCTGAATCACCGGCATAAACATTGCCTGCCGCATCAACTGCTACGCAGGCCACATTATTAAAGCCCGAAGCTATAATAACCGGGGCGCCGCCTGCTACCGGGATCATTTTTACTGCTTTGTTGCCATAATCTGCAACATACAGATTACCTGAAAGATCAATCGCTATTCCAAACGGATTACTAAAGCCCGTTGCTATAACAACCGGGACGCCACCGCCAACCGGGATCATTTTTATATCGGGGCTGCTTATATCGGCTACATAAACATTGCCCGCAGGGTCGACAGCTACTCCCATCGGGTGACTAAACCCAGAACCCAGGGTAACCGGAGCGCCACCG
>Ga0193702_1000539_pt1 | contig 11920 bp, 10 predicted proteins | sample U3a1metaG_FD_143060 | JGI IMG/M metagenome (GOLD analysis project Ga0193702, IMG submission 143060) | Soil microbial communities from a riparian zone of the East river system, Colorado, United States - U3a1 | ecosystem: Environmental > Terrestrial > Soil > Riparian zone | place: USA: East River... | reverse complement strand
GGCGTATGATGTGCCTTACATAAACATTGCCGCCAAAGTGATGCTGGGTGTAAATAAATTAAAAGACTTTACGATAGAACGCAAATTATGGGGTTATGCCATAAAAGAACCTGTGTTCTCCTTTGATAAATTCCCGGAAGTAAATAAGGAGCTTGGCCCCGAAATGAAATCAACCGGCGAGGCTATCCGCTTTATACCCAACCTGCAGGACCCCTACTTCAGGCATCTGTATAAAGAAAAATCAATGTACTTGAGCAGATAGTTTTAGTTTAAACTGTCCGATTAAAGTTTGCCGGCGTTATTTTGGCGCCGGTAAGCTATGGTTTCACTTAGTGAATTTGTTTTGAAAGTTAACTTTAAGAATAACGCCGTCATTAATTTAAATAATTTTGACGCTGGCGAGATAAGTGATGTGCTGATGAAGATCCAGCGTTCATTTGATATCAGGTTTGAACACGAAGACCTGGAGCACGTTAAAACGTTTGGCAGCCTTTGCGATGCCGTAGTTAAAAAGATAAAGCTCAAAAACGCCGATGCATGCAGCACGCAGCATGCGTTTTACGTACTCAGGAATGCTATAAACACCACCATAGCCGCAGACAAGGACCTGATAAAACCTCAAACCAGGCTTGCCGATATTTTCCCCCGCGATACCCGTTTACAGGTTATTGATGAAATTGAAAAGGAACTGGGTTTTAAAATGAACCTGCTGAAGCCCAAAGGCTCCGTTGTTTTCATTTTTTCGCTGATTATGGGCGCTTCCGTTATCGGTCTGTTCTTTTCGCCCGCAATTGGTGGCCTGGGTGCTGTGCTTTCGCTGGCCGGGTTAATCCTTGCAGGTAAGTTTGGGAAAGAAATGCCGGTTAAAACGTTAGGCGACCTTGCCGAGAAGATCTCAAAAGAACATTACCGTAATTGCCGCCGCACAGCATCAACAGTAAACCGCAACGAAGTAGCAGAAAAGATAGAAGCGTTTTTTGGGCAGAACCGCTACCTGCAGCCCTCGGTAGTAACCAGGAACACGAGATTTAATTAATAGTACAGCATAAATAAAAAAGAGCGATGGAGTTAAAATCTCACCGCTCTTTTTTAGTTGCACCTACCGGTGCTGAATGTTATTAAGTTAAGCTTTTCTGCCCTCTTTTTTGCTTGCAAAAGAGAGGGCGGTCCAGCGCAGCGTCGACCGGGTGAGTCTTCTGCAAGCGGCGTTAACGCAAATGCATTAGCGCCAATGCACGGCGGTGTAGACTCACCCCGTCCGCTAGTCAGCGGATTCGCTCGCCGACCCTCTCTTCGGCAAGCCGGAAAGAGGGTGAGCTGCAATTCTACCTTAACTTAATGACATTGACCGGAGCTTCTTACTCACCATACAAAACATAAGCAGCAGTACCCGTAATTGCCAGCTCTCCTGTTGATACATCTTTAATCCCTTTTTCATCAACTGTATTTTCATCGGCAACTAAAGTCCATTTCCCTGCGGGGATCTTGATGCTTTTGCCTGTCGGGTTGCCATTCAGCACCACTAAAATGTTTTTCCAGCTGTCGCCGTTGGCGTTGTTGCTAAGCTGGTAAGCAATTATACCCGCATCGCTGGTGTCAATAAACTTTAAATTGGTTTGGATCATTTTGGTGGAGGGCATCCGGAATGCGGGGTGATTTTTTCGCAAAGCGATAAGCCCTTTATAGTATTCAAAAACGGCCTTATACTTTGTTTTGCGGCTCCAGTCGATTTGGTTAATGGAGTCGGGTTGATTGTAGGAGTTTGCTACGCCCTGTTTGGTGCGCAGCATTTCGGCGCCGGCATGTAAAAAGGACACGCCCTGTGAGGTGAGCACAATAGCATTTGCCAGCTTATCCATTTTTATCAGGGCTTCTTCCGATGCACCGGGGTTTGAAATTTTAAGCCTGTCGAACAAGGTATTATCATCATGGCAGGAGACATAGGTAATGGTTTGAAAAGGCTCAGCCGCCCAGGGCGCTTTGGAGTAGTTTACTTTGGTATAATCAACCTGCTGATTTGGCGTTGATGCAACGATGCCAAACTTCACGCTTTCGGCTTTATCGATGGCGCCGCTTACAAAGCCCTTTTCCTTTACATCGCTCCAGCCGCCTTTTATGCCATCGCGGATGTCATCGCTAAATACTGCTATTTCATTTAGTTTGGCTGCGTTCTTTTTTACGGCCCGCTGATCTTCGGGCAGCGGACTGTTCCCCGCTGTCCATCCCTCGCCATAAATAAAAATAGTGGGATCTATTTTATGCAGGGCAACGCTGATCTGGTTCATGGTTTCAATATCATGCACCCCCATCAAATCAAATCTGAAACCATCCAGGTGATATTCCTTTGCCCAGTACACAACCGATTCGATCATAAACTTCCGCACCATCGCCCTTTCTGATGCTACTTCATTGCCGCAAGCCGTTGCGTTTGAATAAGAGCCATCGGCATTTTGGCGGTAGAAATACCCCGGTGCAAACTGGTTAAAGTTGGAGTTTTGTGTGTCGCTGGTATGGTTATAAACCACATCCAGGATCACCCTTAACCCTTTTTTATGCAGGGCCTGTACCATTGTCTTGAACTCCTTTATCCGCACATTGCCATCGTATGGGTTGGTTGAATAGCTACCCTCCGGCACGTTATAGTTTAACGGATCGTATCCCCAGTTATATTTATTGTCTTCGGGCTTTGTTTCATCAACCGAGTTAAAATCAAAAGCGGGCAGCAGGTGCACATGTGTTACGCCAAGCTGTTTGATATGGTCGAGCCCGGTTGGCTCGCCGTCCGGGCTTTTGGTGCCGGTTTCAGCAAGGCCTAAAAATTTGCCTTTATTTTTAATACCAGAATTTGGGCTGATGGAAACATCGCGGATATGCAGCTCATACAGCACAATATCCGTAAAGTTTTTTAGCGCCGGTTTCTTATCATTTTGCCAGTCGGCAGGGTTGGTTGCTGCCAGATCTGCAACCATACCGCGCGTGCCGTTAATGCCTACGGCTTTGGCATAAATATCGGGGCATTCCAGCAGCCACTTGCCGCCCTGTGATACTTGGAAAGTATAGTACTTATTCTTCAGGTTTTTATTAATAACAGCCATCCAGGTGCCGTTATTGCTTTTAACCATGCTGATGGCGCTGATAGCCGCACCGCCATTTCCGGCATCATACAGCCTTAGCTTTACTTCTGACGCCAATGGCGCCCACACTTTAAATGTAGTTTTTAGCGACGAATAATTTACCCCGAGATCGTTCCCGGAATATGCCGGATAATGGTCAAATGGTTCCGTTTTTTGAACGGGTTTAAAGGCTGTAAGCATAGTTATAGAAAGGAAGATTATCAGATAACGTTTCATAATTGGTTATAAGGGCATTGCCCGGAATGAATGTTAAAGATAGAATAATTTGAAGGAAAGATAATTATGAAGCGTCTTTCTCCGGATCAGCCTCGCCATTTGAAAGATTTTTCATCAATAGCCCGCATGGTACAGAGTATGCCATCAAGGTGATCATACTCGTGCTGTAAAAGTTCGGACAAGGCGCCCTCCATTTTCCACTCCTGTGGTTCCCAGTTTTCATCTAAATAATTTATGGTTAATGCCTGGTGTCTTTTTACCCTCACTAATAAGTTTGGGAAACTCATACAATCATCCCACAACTCAAACAGATCAGCACTTAAATCATTCAGCTCCGGGTTTATGAATACTACGGGCTTATCAATATTCATGTAGATGAGCCTTTTCATAATACCCAGCTGCGGTGCGGCAATTGCCCGGCCAAAATTGTATTTCAGCCTGATCTCCTTCATCACATTATCCAAATCGGCAACCCAATCCTTAACAAGCGGCAGCTCTGCTCTTAAAACTGGCTGACAGGTTTCATACAACCGGGGATCGCCTAATAAAAGAAGATCGTTAAGTGTTTTCATGATACATTCTTAAAGATATTTAGCTATACGGTTAAAGCAAGATATGTTTACCGGTCTATCGGGCAAATATTGGAATTTAAAAAACAAGGTACAAAAAAACAGGACCTCCATTCCGGAAGTCCTGCCTGGTGAGTTTAGCTAAAACACACTAAGTATTGATTTGTGCCCCTGTACTTTTCTGTGTCCCCACCAAATTTTGCAAAGCGATAAGCGCTTCTTTTAAACCTCTATAACAAAAATAACACATCAAATGCTATCGGGCTTATACAAACCTGTACAAGATGATTCAATTTGGTTCACAGTGTTTTAGGGGATTTGGCAATAGGCTTTTAACAAAAAAAAAGGGGAGCAGGCATCATGCCCGTTCCCCCTCAACAGCGAGTTTCGCAAAAAATTATTTCATGCTATCGTGAATCTTGTTGATAGCATCCAGGTGTGTTTGTACAATGGGTGCAGTTTTTGCGGCAAACGCTTTTAAGTCAGCATCTGCGCAGTTTTTTGCAGCGTTCTGCATTAAATCAAGCGTTTTTTTATGCCCGTCAACCATGGCATCAACATAGGCTTTATCAAAATCCTTCCCGGATAATTTTGAAAGATCATCCAATTTTTTTTGATGGTCAGCGTCAGGAGCAGCAGGCAGTGTAATGTTTTTTGTTTTTGCAATGGCCGTAAGCTCATCATTCACTTTGGAATGATCGGTAACCATCATATCGGCAAAGCTTTTAACCTGTGCGTTAGCGGCCTTTGTTTGTGCCAGCTTGCCTAAAGCAACTTCTGCCATGCCGCCATTGGCAGCATCCGTAGCAAATTTGGCATCATCAGCGGTAACCGCAATGCCGCCTGTAGCGGCCGTGTTTTTAGTGGTGTCCTTAGTTTTGTTTAAACTGTCGGCATTTTCTTTGGCATCCTTTGGCGTGTTGTTACAACCCTGGAATGCATAGGCTGCAACTGCGATCATAATCGCATAACTTAACTTCTTCATAGGTATAATGGTTTGTGTGTTTATTTAAAATCAAACAAATAACAGGTCAATAAGTTTTAATTTATGATCCTGCAAACAATTGTTAACTAATTTATATCCTTGGCGTTATACTGTTTTGTCAAATAATGAGTATTATTAATAGGGTGTATTTATAATATATTGGTATTCATGAAAAAAAAGCTGGTCCTGTTAAATATATTCTTCTTTATATTCTCTGCAACAATTGCACAGGGAAGCTGGGAGCTTAAGAAAAATGAAAATGGAATAGCAGTTTATACCCGCAAGCCGGCAACCGGAAATTTAAAGGAATTGAGAGTTGTTTGCGAATTGGCTGCAACCAAAGCACAGTTGATCAGTACCTTGCAGGATATAGGCAATTATAACGAATGGGTATATTCAAACAAAAAGTCTGAAATATTAAAAAAACCGGATCCGCACAAAATAATTTACTATACCGAATCACGTTTACCGTGGCCCATTAAAGATCGCGACCTTATTGTACAGCTTGATATTAATTCAGGGCCCGAAATTTTAGAGATCCAGGCAAAAAGCCTTCCCGAATATCTGCCTCAAAATAAAAAATTTGTACGCGTTCCATATTCGCTGGCAAAATGGAAAGTAACCCAGGGGGATAACGATAAATTAAAAGTCGACTATACTTTTAGTGTGGATCCTGGGGGCAGTATCCCGGCATGGCTTGTTAATGCCACCATGGCTATAGGCCCGTATAATTCGTTTGTTAAGTTAAGGGAGGTGCTGAAGAAAAAGAATAGTAAATAATCCGTTTGCATTATTAATCCCTGTTATTAATCCTGATTATTAAATCAGGTCAAACAATCGTCGTAAACACAAATCGTCATTACGTGTCTTTTTCAGCGAGCTCATAAAAATATTTATCGCAACCTGAAACCTCAACAACTATTTAGGCGACTAACAACCTAAATAATTGAACATGAAAACAAAGATCTTTACACTGTTACTTCTCCTTTTAGCCGCCCTGTTTTCCGTTCGTGCACAAAGCCCGGCACAAAATCAAAAGATCAGAGAGGTTGAAAATGGACTGGTCCCAAATGCCGAAATTGTATTTGCGGATAGTGTTTTAAAGCGCTTTAATATTGAGGAACGAATGCATTATTATAATATTCCTTCAATATCCATTGCTGTGATCAATAACGGTAAGATCGCATGGGCGAAAGCCTACGGGCTAGCCGACGTAACTGATAACCGCAAAGCAGATCCGCATACCCTTTACCAGGCGGCATCTATCAGCAAATCTATCAACGCACTTTGTATTATTAAACTAGCCCAGGATGGTAGATTGGATTTGGACAAAGACATGCGCACCTACCTGAAGACCTGGACTTTCCCGGATAATAACCTTTCAAAAGAAAAAAAAATAACATTAAAGAACCTGCTAAGCCACACCGCAGGCTTAAGTACCGGCGGGTTCAGAGGTTATTTAAAAGGCGATTCACTGCCTTCTATTAACCAGCTGCTTGATGGCGTGCATCCGGCAAACAGCGATGCTGTAAAACCAGTGCTGGTACCGGGCACTGCAAAACAATATTCAGGCGGCGGAACCCTGGTTACTAAAAAGATCCTGGTAGATAACATCAGTGCGGACTATTCCGGATTGATCAGAACGACAGTATTGCAACCTTTAGGTATGACAGGCAGCACTTTTGTGCAACCTTTACCTGCACAGTATAAAAATTTTGCTTTGGCTTATGACATCAACAAAAAGGAGATGCCCGGCAAATATTATATTTACCCTGAACAGGCGCCTGATGGTTTATGGACTAACCCTACAGATTACGCCAGGTTCATTCTGGTCCTTCAGCGGTCACTTAAAGAAGACGGCGGTTTTTTAACCAAAAAAATGGCGAATGAAATGGTAACGCCGGTACTTGAAGGCTCGGATGCGGCATTGGGGGTTTTTATTAAAGAGAAAAGCGGTGAAAAGTATTTTACGCATACCGGAGCAAATATGGGTTATCGCAGCATTTATTACGGCAGTTTTAATACAGGGAATGGTGTTGTGATCCTTATCAATTCAGATAATGATAAAATATTGGATGAACTGGTAAATAGTGTGGCTGTGGCTTACAACTGGAAGGGGTTTTATAATCCGGAGGTACGGAAACTGGTTAAACTGCCAGATACACTAACGAATCAATACATAGGCGAATACCAAAGTGATCAACCCGCTCTAACAATTAAAGTTATTCGCAAAAATGGTGAGCTGCAGCTTTCAGCACGTGGTAATGGCAATTTTGAGCGGATGTATTTTACCGGTGATGGCAGCTTTTTTTTAATGTCGTCCCCAAATACTTTGGCTGCTATAACAAACGCTGATGATGGCAAAACGTATAACATGATAATAAAGCAAGGCGATAAAGTACTGATTAACGCCCGGAAAATAAATTAATATTTAAATCCCGGAAACACGATATGAAAAATGCTCCACCAGCCATTTTCATTGGACAGATATAATTTAAACCCTCCCTGCATAACAATCGTTTCTCCGTTTTCTAAAACAGCATCGTATTTTACACCCCCTTCGGCATGGCCTAAGCCACCGTTTTCATTCAGCTCAAATTTTATTTCTTTAATAAAATATTCCTCGTTAGTGAACGCTTTATAGGCATCAAAAATATTTTTTAGCCGGGCTACAAGATCTTTTTTGCTTAATAACCGCCTGTCGGGGAGTACAAAATGGTCTGCCAGTTCCCAGCTGTTTTCATCAAAGCGTTGCTTAAACCACCCGGATAAAAACTCAACGGCCCGGTTTTGAATGTCTTTTTTATGATTGGGATGAAACTCTTCATAATCAAAGTTTGTGGTCATCCCGGGGATCATGAAGTCATCGGTTTGTTGTTCAAAAAGCTCCTCAGTAATAAAATGGTACCGGGTGCGGCTGTCGCATTCTTCATCAAAATGCACAACAATGTTTTTTTTAGCGAGCAGGTTTGTTACTTCTTCCAATGCAAGTTCAATAGCCTTGTCATCCAAATCTCCGGTCTTTTTAAATTCCGGGTTACCCAGCAGGTCGTAAATTATGGCACGTTTTGAATTTGCATAGTTATGCTCAAACGCCAATATGTTTTTGAGAAATTCATTCTCAATTTCAGGGGGAAGATTACCCGAACTATGCGATTGCCCGCCAAGCTCAGCCTGCAGTTTTAAACGCAACAATTCATTTTCTATCCGCAGGTTTTCTTCGGGATCATTACTTAGTGGCTGGTCGGGCATCTCATTATTATTAATCATATTGATAAGGTATTAATTATTGGTAAGTCAAATTTAATTTTTCTATAGCTAATTGCAAATTCTTAATGTTGGGTTTGTGTATAAACAGCCTAAACTGCTATCTTTAGCTATATCCAAAAATAATCCTGTGATTACCGGAAAGTATATTGACCCCTTAGTTGACTTTGCTTTTAAGAAGATTTTTGGCAGCGAACCCAATAAAGACCTGCTGATTGCTTTTTTAAACGAGGTGTTTCGCGGGCGTAAGCATATTGTTGATTTAGTTTATAACAAGAATGAACACCATGGCGATTTAAAAGATGAAGGCGCTGCTATATTCGACTTGCTTTGTACCGGTGAAAAGGGCGAACAGTTTTTAATTGAAGTACAACGCGGACGGCAGGGAAACTTTAAAGAAAGGGCTTTATTCTATACTTCACGGCTCATCAGTGACCAGGCCCCAAAAGGCTGGCGCAGTGAATGGGCGTATAACCTTACCGAAGTTTACCTGGTTGCTTTGCTGGAAGATTTTACTTTGCAGATAAGCCCGGGGAGAGAATACTTGCATGATATTTATCTGTGTAACAGGGAAACAGGTGAAATATTTTACGATAAGCTGGGTTATACGTATATAGAATTACGTAAATTTGTAAAAGAGGGTCCCGAACTGGAAACCGATTTGGACAAATGGCTTTATTTATTAAAGAACATGAGCCGGATGGACAAGATTCCGGTTTACTTGCGAAAACCTATATTTGAGAAACTGTTCAGTATTGCCGAATATACTAATTTGACAAAGGAGGAGAAAACTATGTACGATAGCAGCTTAAAATACAAATGGGACAATAAAAATGTTCTTGACTATGCCAAAGAAGAAGGCATACAGGAGGGTATTGAAAAAGGCAAGTTGGAAGAAGCAAGAGAAATTGCCCGTGAGATGAAAAAAGATGGTTTGCCATTTGAACAAGTTTCAAAGTTCACAAAACTATCTATCGAAGAAATAAAAAAGCTATAGTTTTCATTTTAAAATTATCATAGTTTAAACTTCTAACTAAATCAGGAACTTTGGTATGTGTGGCAAAACCAGGACTCATTACATATTATTATTTATTGTCTAAATTCTCCCGGCGTTAAATTACCAGGACCTCCTTTAGTCGCTCCCCGAAGCAGGACACCCCCTCTTGTAAAAAACTTGTTTCAATACACTTAGGTAAAAAAGTATTTATGCTATTTTTATAATTATTTGTTTAATTTTAACATTTATAAACCAATTGTACGGACATTACTACTTTTACTATGAGGCGAAACCTATATTTGCTGTGGTTCTTGTGCGCTGGATGTATTGCGGCCACGTTTAATGCCTGTAGTAATTCTGCTTCAAATATCGAGGATCAGATTCCTGATACCATAAGCTATAATTTTAATATCCGCCCCATCCTTTCTGATAAATGTTATAAATGCCATGGTCCCGATGCCAGTAAAAGGCAGGCCGGTTTGAGACTGGATAAACCAGAAAGCGCCTTTAAAGCATTAAAGGATAATCCGGAAGCACATGTTTTAGTTCCGGGAAGTCCAGAGATGTCTGAGTTGTTTAGGCGAATATCAACCAATGATACTTCTGAGATGATGCCTCCGGTAAATTCAAACTTGAAGCGCTTAACCCCCCACGAAGTTGACCTCATAAAAAAATGGATAAAGCAAGGCGCCAAATACGAGAAACACTGGGCCTTTGTATCGCCAAAATCATGGCCCGTTCCGGAGGTTAAGGACAAAGAATGGCCTAAAAATCCAATAGATAACTTTATACTGAAAAAACAGGAGCAATATGGTGTTATGCCAAATCCAGAAGCGGATAAAGAACATCTTTTAAAACGGGTAAGCCTTGACTTAACGGGTTTGCCACCCAGCCTTGAAATGCAGAACAGGTTTTTGGCTGATAAAAGCCCTGATGCATATAACAAGGTAGTTGATGAGCTGATGGAAAGCTCTGCCTATGGCGAACAAATGGCTTTGCACTGGATGGATGTTTCCCGCTATGCCGATTCACACGGTTACCAGGATGATAATTACCGTACGCAATGGCCCTGGAGAGATTGGGTGATCCACGCCTATAATGAAAATTTACCTTACGATAAATTTATAACCTGGCAGCTGGCTGGCGACCTGATGCCGAATAGTACAAAAGAACAATTACTGGCCACCGGCTTTAACCGCAACCATAAAATAACCGAAGAGGGCGGGGTGATAAACGAAGAATACCGTGTAGCTTATGTTACCGATCGCACCAACACGTTTGGCAAAGCGCTGCTGGGCGTTACCATGGAATGCGCCCACTGCCACGATCATAAATACGACCCTTTTTCGCAAAAAGAATATTACCAGCTTTTTTCGTTTTTTAACAGCGTAAAGGAGCCTGGTCTGCAATCTGTAGTTGGAGGTCCGGAAACTTATGCCAAAAGACCGTTGATGCAGGTAACCAATGATGATGTAAAAGGCATTTTGAAATTTATAAACAAGCAGGATACCGGCAAGCTCATAGTTTCAGTAATGGGCGATAGCGAGGTTTACCGCAAAACATACATCTTAAAACGCGGAAACTATGATACGCATGGCGATGAAGTGGAGCCGGGAACTCCAAAATCTATATTGCCCTTTGATAATTCGTTACCTAAAAACAGGTTGGGTTTGGCTGAATGGCTTTTTGATAAAAGAAACCCGCTTACTGCGCGGGTATTTGTAAACCAAACCTGGCAGGAACTATTTGGCAAAGGCATTGTAAAAAGCTCGGGAGATTTTGGAATGCAGGGCGATCTGCCTTCACACCCCGAACTGCTGGACTGGCTCTCGGTTGATTTTATGAACCATGGCTGGGATATGAAACGGCTTGTAAAACAAATGGTGATGTCTGCCACCTATCGCCAATCGGCAGTAATCACCCCGGATAAAATGAAGGTCGACCCGGATAATACGTTGCTCTCCCGTGGTCCGCGTTATCGTTTGCCCGCCGAGCTGGTGCGGGATCTTGTACTGGCAAGCAGCGGCCTGTTAACCAAAACCATTGGCGGCCCGAGCGTAAACCCATACCAGCCACCGGGCCTTTGGGAAAATGCTACATCCGGTCGGGGGCTTTTGGCCAGCTATAAACAGGTTCATGGGCCTGACCTTTACCGTCGCGGTATGTACACGCTGATAAAGCGTACCGTTCCCCCTGTTGAAATGGCCATATTTGATGCCAGCAACCGTGATCAATGCGAGGTAAAAAGATTACGTACCAACACACCCTTACAAGCATTGCTGATGGAGAATGACCCTACCGTGCTGGAAGCCGCGCGGGTTTTAGCAGCTAAATTGTTAAGTGATAATAGCGCTGCAAATGATAAGATCAAAAAAGCCTTCCGGCTGATTATGTGCCGGATGCCAAATGAAAAGGAGCTGGGGATCTTAACGGGTTATTATAACGATCAGCTCAAAACATTAAATAAAAAGGATGCGCAAAAAGTGCTGAGCGTGGGCGAGCATCCTATCCCTCAAAACATAGATAAAGTTATGCTTGCCGCTATGATGAAAACAGTTGATACAATTTATAACTTAGAGGAAGCGATTACAAAAACCTGATGGCAATGGAAAAAGATATTTTAGAGCATCGCCTAAATATAAACAGGCGCAGGTTTCTTTCAAGGTTAAGCCTGGGGATAGGGAGCATTGCTTTAGGCTCGCTGCTTATACCCGATCTTTTTAGCGGCAGCGGCTCAGAAAGTGAAGCCGAT
>Ga0193702_1000538_pt1 | contig 11924 bp, 16 predicted proteins | sample U3a1metaG_FD_143060 | JGI IMG/M metagenome (GOLD analysis project Ga0193702, IMG submission 143060) | Soil microbial communities from a riparian zone of the East river system, Colorado, United States - U3a1 | ecosystem: Environmental > Terrestrial > Soil > Riparian zone | place: USA: East River... | reverse complement strand
TGAATTGTTGGTTCATTTCCTTAAAAGGAAACGAGGTCCCCCTCCGGACCTGCCTTTGGATATCTAAACTTCAATCTCGATGCCCCATCTCCTGGAACTCGAAGACGAAGATCTTAAATGGATTATTGTTGAATATTGACCACAGGTCGGAAGATATGTCGGGTTCGGATTGTCACTGGCATATCGGAATTTTATGACCCTGAATTGTTGGTTCATTTCCTTAAAAGGAAACGAGGTCCCCCTCCGGACCTGCCTTTGGATATCTAACCTTCAATCTCGATGCCCCGTCTCCTGGAACTCGAAGACGAAGATCTTGAATGGATTATTGCGTGCTGTCGTCCTCATGGAAGTCAATCAGACCATCACACATCCATTATGGACTATTTAGAAACTCATTTGGTATGTTTGAACCTTGTTTTTAGATCCTTTTAGCTATATTTATTTATGGCAGACCCGGAGGCAAAGTACCTTTGAGACCAACATGGATCATCCTCAGCAGCAAGGCTCTAAGAAGCGCAGTCAAAATTTTGATGATCTCTCTAACAATATGTCAGAAAATCTCAAGAGGAAGCGTCTGGCTCTGGACATTGGGGGGGGAGCTTCTACTCAAGGTAGTCCAACACCTCTACCTTACACTTGACACTTTTGGGCTGACCTGCTCACATTAGCAGACTGCGCGCTTGATGACCCTCCAATTAGTTCATCCAACTCGACCTCTAACTCAATCCGGCTGCCTCCTCTTTCGTTAAATCCCCCCTCTGAACAAACTGGTGCATCATCATTGGCAAAGGAACATCTCTCAGGTCAAAAGAGGGGCATCTTCAAGCCATGGACGACTGATGCCAACCTAGCAATTCAGACATCCCTGCATAGTGATAGCATCCAATTGTTAACCATTCTGGCAACGACCTCCATCAATATTCTCTATAACAATGAGCAAACTCCCAGTATAGGAGACAGGCATTTTTCTTCAAAATCATCTTCCTCTTCGGTTCAATTACCACTTGAAGGAGGATGCAGCTTGGGAGCTATAGCAAGACGCATTCGAAACCTGGAAAAGACTGGTGTTGACCTTGATATTGAAACAGCAATCAGCCTTATTCAATTTACTCTCAAATTAGACATTATGCAAGAAGCAACAAAAAAAGACTTTAAAACTTTGATCAGGGAGGAGATCCAGTCAGGAGGAGAGATGCTTGGTTGCACTGAGCGACAAGGGAAGCGCTGGAGAGGTTGGGGATCAAGACTTGCAGAATTTGCTGGTGCAGGCGAGCCTTTTGATTTTTAATTTGAACAAGTAAGATTAACAAAAGAACTAGCTACTATACATGGCTTAATTATCCTGGTCTTGGCCAAGTCTGTCAATTCCTTTAAAGAACTACCAGAGACAATTTCGATTGAGATCTGCAACATTATTCGAGCGGCCAATGAAGGTGTGCATGAGAGCTTATTTGTCATTTTACATTTTTATCAAAGTTTTAAACACAGGTCACGATATCAATCTAAATGTCAGAAAAAGTATCATTCCTGCCATCATTCATTTGCAGGCTCTTGAACCAGTTATAAGCTTGGGGTCTATTCTGGGGGAAGATCTCATTGCAGGACGGCTCTCATCTTTACAACTAGATCCCAGAGTCTTATGTTCTGATCTTCGGCAGAGTGATATTTTTTTTGACAGCTTGAGAAAAAAGTAAGTGCGTTTGATTGATGTTTTCTCATGATTGAATCTAATGTTAGTTTTTAGTCACTTCTCAGCTATTCGCAATTATGAAGCCTGGACACAATCTTATCCTGCAATATCATCTCATCCCATTTTGGGGTCTTCACCAGCAGAAGAGCTCTACGCAATTACGCACGCTGTTATCGTTATCCTTTTCGATTCCAAATCCCCAAAAAACAAAAACTCTCATTTAAAGAGATTGAGGGGTCAGAATTCAAATTACAATTTCACAGTCAAGCAGAGAAGGTTGGTGATGGGGGCTGAAACGGCAAAGAACATCCAAGAACTGGAGGATTGGGTAAGCCGTTGTTATGCTATCTGCATCTTAGGCCCTAAATTGTTAAGCAGTTTGACGAAAAACTTCAAAAAGGCCATAGAAAAGATGACGGCTTTGTCAAGTTGGATCCTGATTTGTTTATAGACTGGTAAGTGAGCTTGTTGCTATGTTATACTTGATTTATTTGTTTTATCAGTGAATCAGCAATGTTAATTGACATCCATGGGGAACTCTTATGCGCTTTTCATTTGAATATGCCCCATCATCTAAGATCAACACTTCTTGATCGTTATCGTTCATCACTACCAGGACATCTTAAGCATGTGGATACAGCAAATGATGAGGGCCCTGATACGTCTGCTGCTGAAGCTGTTCATTTTGATTGGTATAACCGCTATAGCACTCTGGTTAGTTTATTTTATTTATTTTCTAGGATGCTGCAACAATTATTTGCAGGGTGATGGAGCGCCGACAGATGTTCACCCAAGTCATCTTCAAAAACTCGGCAGGAAGCAGTGGACTCCCATCACTACAGGAAGACTTGAACCCCGTCAATCAAAGGAACTATTGGACAACACAGATCAATATGAAAGATTTATAAATGCATTTGAAGATGTCTTTGATTGGCAAAGTGAAATAGTAAGCAGTATTTTTTCATGTCATTTGTTATACAGAGGTAATGAGATATTTTAAGATGAAGGAGCATCATGAAGACATTTGCAATGAAATAATGCCTTGGATTCAAAAGCTGCCACTAAATGCTTATGTCCCCTTTGCACCTTGGAGCGGTGTTGTCATCAATGCTAACTGTGCTACTAGAGCACATAGAGATGTTGGTGATGATAAATATTGCATGGTTATGGTGGCCTCTGATTGTTCAGGAGGTGATTTGGTATTTCATGAGCTGGGTCTTGTGTTTTCTGTCCGTAATGGAGATTGTGCATTGTTTCAATCTTGTTCCTTGACACATTATAACTTAGATTTTAGGGGAATTAGGGGCTCTTTAGTATTCCATAGTGATAAAGCTGGTCGTAGATGGAAAGAAGATAGCAATGGCTGGATAAATAACGTTTATTACTCTTAGGATAGGGTTTTTTTGATTCTGAATAGTACAGGCTTTTATTGGTGCCCGGCGGTGGTGAACAAGTCTCCTTGATAATTAATAACTTATATTTCAAGGGAGTTAAGGGCTCTTTAGTATTCCATAGAGGTAAAGTAGGCCATAGATAAAATGAAGATATCAATGGTTAGAATATTACTCTGAGTAAGATATACGATCTTTTTTTGACAATACCCTGTTCTTTGTCATGTGACCAAGAAGTTGTTTGTTGATTCTATGGCCTCAAAAGTAAGAATCTGTCAGATCTCTTCGCTTGACATAATGAGTATCAACAATGAATTTAAAACGGACACATCCTCGTATGCCATCTCATCCATATCCTCCCCCGCCACACATGGTATTGCTAATTCCAACTCTTTTCATGACCGATATCAGATTCGAACCCAATCCAGTTACTTTCACGACGATGATAGCGCATTCAGTGCACATCAACTCAATCAGCATCTCGCGCATGATCTCAGGGACCGCGTTACTCAAGTCGGGGAAAACCTTGCTGGGCTCATCTTTCCTGACGTCGCTTTCGGTTTTCCTATCAACGATCAGTTTGTGGGGAACTTCTATGGCTCATTCATATCCCCTGGGGGGATTTTGAACCCAGTGAATTTCAACGATGACAGCAGCACTGCAGTTTTCCTTAATCGAATGATTTCAACTATTGCAGGCTATCTTGATGCTACAAAGCAGGTCTCACTAAAACCCCTACGCTATTTCACAGCAGTTCATTCGGCCAAACCACTCGAGGGCCATGCGTTCAGAAGGAAGCCTGACAACATCCTCATCCGTCTCGTTGACGGTTACCTTCAAGATGGACCTTTTGGATGGAGCGACACGCAGGCCCTTGTGGAACACACTAGGGAAAAGAAGCCGCCAATACGCATGACGGAAACGGTATCGGTAAAAAGTTACTTAACTTTTTGCTGTCAGCCAGAGAGGGATTATGTTGTATGCCTTTGCATCACTGGCGAAGGTTTTCACATAGTAACGACGGACCATGTCGGCCAGGTGGAGACTGATGTGATCCCGTTTGACCGCAATGTCAGCACTCTGATTTTCTTTCGGATGGTGATGGGTTTGGCATTTCTTCCCGACACCTACTTGGGAGCAGATACATCTATAACCCGTGGCAAAGTTGGCAAGCGTTCAAATGTCACATTAGCAGAAACGTATAAACCCTTCCCTTATGACAACCCCAATCCTTCTATCATGTTGTTTGCCCTTCCACCCGGCCTTTCTGCCAATGACCCTCTCTCAGTTACATCCACCCTGGCATCTCCCGACAACGATTGCGAAATCACTCAAATATCAATTGGCACCAAAGTCTACAAGGTGATCGGCCTTCTCTTCCGATCCCAGGCCTTGATAGGCCGTGCGACAAGGGCGTTTTTAGTTCAATTCCCTGATGGCAGGCAAGGCGTTTTGAAAGATAGCTGGATCACAGTAGAAAGAGAACCAGAAGCGGACTTCCTCCAAGGCCTTGATATTCCTTACGGACCAGATCTTGTCGACCATTGCATCCTTGGAAAGACAGACCTTTTTCGAAAGTATCCTATTAACCCTTCACCTGTCAACGAATGTCGAGAAAAGCGGCGCATAGTGACATACCCAGCTGGTGTTCACATTTCTGACTTTTCATCACTTTTGGAATTAATGTTTGCCTTCTTCGATATAGTCCTTTGTATGTGCCATTTCTTTATTGGTTTTGTAATGCTTGCTTTTCTTACTTTCGGATGCCTTTCTGACAGCCATATTGTACTTGGAAACTAAGAAGAAACTTCATCGTGATATCTCATACACAAATCTCCTACTGCGGGACCCTGGAGCTAATTCATGCGGCAGGACGATAGCGCGTGAGAAGTTTATGAAGGACTTTGGCCTTGCTGATATTGAGGGCCTCCGGAAACAGATGACATGTAGGGAGGGGCTGCTCATTGACTACGATTATGCAGCTGTCCTGGCCGACTCGGAAGGGGAATCAGAGGGTGAAGAGGATGAAGAGCTAGGAGAGGAGAGCAAGGCATTTGATCCTCACCACAAACTCTCAGGCGGTCGGACAGTAAGTTTGTACTTTGATATGTGATTTTACCTGCTTAGATGTTTTTCAGGGTACTCTTCCATTCATTGCAATGGAGTTACTTTTGTATGGCATGCCTCACCGCGTCGCACATGACCTTGAATCGCTTTTCTACGTGCTGCTTTTCATCTGTACGCATCTCAAGGGTCCCCACAATGCTGTAAGGGATCCTCCACTCTATGGTGGAGGTGATACATGCAATCATCCGTCACAACTCGGGAAATGGATGACCACAAGAGACCCCCGCACGCTTGGACATTTGAAGTATAGTCACATGATTGGCCATTTTGAAACAGACGTCCTTCCCCATATATCTCCCTATTTTAAACCTCTCAAGCCACACATCTCTGCCCTGTGGAATATTTTGTTCCCTCAGAGATTGACTACGCCCTCAATAGGGAAGGAAGCTACGCACAGCACAGCAACCTGCGGCGACGTCATCAACGTTTTCAAGTCTGTGCTTCAGGACGTGTCATTGATAGAGGAAGCAAAACAAGCAAACGTCCTTGGCAAACGTTCACGTCCTGGAGATCTTATCATTTCTACAAATGATTGGGATGCTGGCAATCCATCCAAAAAACTTTTGACGGCAAAACCAAACATCAAATCAAAGGTCACCCGGCAAGCCAAATTAATGACAAAGAGCCATCGGAGATTTTAGGGAGTTTAACTAAGGTCAGAGCAAGAAAGACAGGTAGTTCTCTTTATGGACAAAGTTTTTGTATGTTTCTGTACAACCCAATGTGCTCTTGTAATTTTGCTTTGTATTCCTTTCATTGATTAATTTAAGTTTTTATATTGTTTTTGTTTAAAAATAATACAACGGCCAGTTATCCTCACACATGCTAGTAAGTTTGTTTGTTTCTTTTTAATGCTAATTTTTTTATTCTATGGCAACTCTACCACGACGTATTAAATGTGTTTCACCATCTCAAAATGTATAAAATGATCGTATTTGTTTGTTATATGTGGGAATATTTCTGATATTTCTCATGGTCAACTTTTGTTAATTTTTTTAACTGTACTCACTGCCTGTGTTGCTGTTCTATACTTACATTTATTTCACCCACTTTCCAATATCTTATTGCGTATCATGCAAACTCGCAATCTTCCGAGTTCTGGCCAATCAACATCCCAAGCGTCGCAGTCTACAACCTCGCTAACAGCCAAACCAAAGAGGAAAGCCCCTGGAGGCCGGTCGCAAAATAAACCATCTGCCAAAAAAGGCACTACCTCTTCAGCAACTGAGTTAGAGATCACTGAGGAGGACATGGCAATGTATAGAGCTATCCAGGCAAAGTTGAAAAGCGAGAAAAGGACTGCAGTCGCTTCCCAGAATGAAGGCAAGTTATTTTAAAATTACTATATCCTGTTCTGATTCATAGGCTCTTTTAGCAATTCGGCAAAAGAACAAAAGCCTTATGGATGAGGAAATGGATGAAGATGAAGACTCTCAGGATGAAGTTTTTCCTCCCGCTAAGAGGGTTAGGAAGGAGCATATGGTTTTGGATGAAGACGAGGCTGGGATTGCCTCTGGTTTACGTCCTATGCTTGGAACTAGCGAAGCTGCCTCGCGTTTCGAACAAGATGAGACTGAAAGACAGGATGGTGATGCTGGAGCTCAGGCTGAAGTTAATGGTGGAGGAATTAAACAAGGTGGAGGTGCAGTTGATGATTTCAGTGGTGATGGAAATGATACTGGATTCAGTGATAATGGGGTCTGTCATTAAATTATCCACATGATTTCTACATGCTTATTTCTGCAATTTTAGATGTCCCTCTTTGAGTTTGAGGATAGAACCTCACTCTCTCAAAGATCTCGATCTAGATCTGTTACCCCTTGGCTGTCGAGTGATTCCAGGACTTCAAACAGCACAAAAGTAAGAGAGGGCAATTTTTCTCCAAAAACGCGTAGACTTGCCATTGCGTCAAAAGCCCGTGTTAGGACTTCTACCATCTATAACCCTCATGGGCCGTTTCTTCCCACCAGTCGTTTGTCACGCTTGGATTTTGCATGGGCTGCAATTAATGAAACGTCCAAGAATAGCAACGATCCTGTAATTGCCGATGCTCTCAGCCGAGCTTCAAATAATGACATCATTAAAAATCAGCTCATTAAATTTGTAAGCGGCATGTTTATCATTGAACAGTAGTTGACGTTGCAATCAGACCATGTATGGAAGATCAGCTCTCATCAGTAGCGTTGTCACCAAAGCACGTGAAAGGGTTCGAGGATTCTATGGTTTAAATGGGACTCCTGATAAAACAAGGGAAGATGTTGAGTGGTTGTTGACTGACTCTAAGTTCATGTATGGCGATGTTAATGTAGAGGTATGGTCATTGTTTCCTTAAGCCAACCTACTAAATGTTCCCTTGTAAAGAATCGTACTTTCAATGCCCAGAAACCATTTGGCACCCCCCTCATTGTCGAAATCATTGAAAGTCAATGGTTTTCCACATCATCAAGATCAAACTCAGATGTTGACACAACAGCAAAGATAGTGTCAGAGAAGACCATTCCCCTGTCAATTATTATTCTCATTCTTACTATGGTATGCCCCTTCTGTCTTTAACTCCTGAGCTGACTTTCAGAGTTTAGATTGAGCATTCATTGAAAGAGTGGAGCAATGGCAGGAAAGCTAACAAAATATCTTTCTCTGAGGATATGGCAAAGCAAAGGTGCGTTTCCCTGCATGTAGCCATGCTTTTATTAACATCTTTTCAAGCTACGGACATCATATGGGAAACTGGAAAAAACTAGCAGAGAAGGCTCCCAGATGGGCGAAGTTTTGGCTGAATGAACTTGCCAAACAAATTCTGTATGATTTATGTTTTCACAGGTTACTCTTCGCTAAGGAAGTGTTTTGCAGCTCACAGCACAATGATTTTCTTTACGGTTCTAATCAGGGAAAGGACATAGAGGGCCTTGACTTTGCAGCTCTTGATAAACTTGCCGAAGACTGGCAAGATGCAGATCTTGAAGCATCTGTCTGAAGTCAATAGGGCTGGGTTAGATATTATTTGGGTGCTGTTACCAAAGTGAGATAATATTGGGACTCCATGTGACGTTAGATATCCATGTTAATAACTGTTATATATTAGGATTACATAATATAATTTCGCAGAGAATGCCAGAGATGATACTAACACGAAATCTGATATCTAGGCGCCACTGGCACTCAAGAAGCTGTCGATGCTCCATTCTCCTGGTTTACCTACCTGTTTAGCAGGCTCAGTGGTTCCCCGTGTTGTAACATCCATGCCAGGGCCTGCAGAATCAACTCTTGTGATGAGTGCCTTGAGTTTCGGGTCTTCAAAATTTCCATTCCTGACTCTCCTGATTGGGTATTTTGGAGTTAAAGAGGGCCGGCATATCCTGAAATAGTATCTAACAATATATCACAACGACTTTTCAACCCCTCCTTGTGAGATATGTTAATAACGTGTTATTTACATGTTTTTTATTCCATGTTACTAACATTTATATAACAAACCCTGCACTAGAAGTCAAGGTCATTGTTGGTAGACGTTTGGTCATCAGAGGGAGAAAAAACACCATATGTTGAGCAGTACTACTACTATGGATAAGTAAAGAAAGTGACAAACTAAGAAAAAGAAAATATCTAAAGGGGGAATAAGGTGCATTAAAGGTTAGAAAAAAATTGAGAGAAAGGGCCTGTTAGGTAGATATGGCTTTCTATATGTATGTGTTCTTTCAACAACTAATCAGGCAGTAATTTTGACCCCGAAAGAGAAAGCTCCAGCATGTGTTTATACTCCTCTTGCAAGCAGACTTGGAATGAAGCTAGCTGTAAGAGATCTTGGGCAAGCTCAGAGGCTAGCTGACCTGCTTGGACAGGAGATATATTTTGAGAACGCATATCTTGGGCGTTTTTAATTTTCATTCTTAGATCTCCCTTCAATCTTTTGACCTTTGATGAGCCTAGATTGTTAGGAGATTGAATCCGTCTAGTTGACTTGAACTTGGCCCTCTTCAGTGAGTTTTTTGGGTAAATATGTTTATAACTGGGAGAACTTGGAGGAGGTGTTGCTGGCGGCCTCAAAGTAGGATTTGGGTCTCTTGTTAGAGGTATGGCATTTGGCTCCTGGAATGATATCGACAGAGAACTAGGCCTTGGAGGTAAACCCTCTGCGTTAAGCTTTGTACAACAATCAAAGAAATTTCAGTAATAAATATATTACAGAGCAAATTTCTTAAAATACCTCTTTGTGAATTAATTCATTTTGAAATTGAAAGTCCTCTTTTGATGGATATCGATTGAAAGTGCGGACGTATCTTTGCTGGAAAGCATCAAGGGGAACAGGATGCCGTTTATTGCAAGGTCCTGATTCCATCTATAAAATAAAGGAAAGTTACAAAGATAAAGTTCGTTATAAATTATTGTGATTACCTCCTTCTCATAGCATATTGAACCTTCAACAATATCTGAGTATGCTACGCTTTCAAAGGGATCCGTGTTTGGAATGTCTGTTGATGGAGATGAAGGTTCAAAGGTCATACTGGATAGAATTTTGGAGAGTGACTTTGAGATAAGAGCTTAGAAAATATTACAGGGTAGAATTATTGTAAAAATTCAACACTGACGTTGTTTTGCTTTCCCCTCATATGTCAGGTGACTCTTAATCTTCACATGACATGTCACGGCTACAGCAACCACCTTGACGAGACGTGATGCTATGTCTAGAGCCTCAGATATACCATATCAACCTCATGACCACAACCAGTGACCACAATAGTAGCCCCCTCAGTTGGGGGTGCGTACCATTTGAATGTGACTATAGCTAGTTCATCAACATATCTTGTGTAAAGTCATCTAGATCTTCAGAAGATTGTAAAGCTCTAATTCCTCATCGTATCCAATTCTTGTATAGCGGTTGTATTTATGATACTGCCTGTTCATCTGGTGTTTTTGGGAATGCCGTAAGTTGAGTGAGCTTACACATCGTAGAACACGATCCTCTCCATCATTATCATCAATGACAAGCTGCCGATAATATTTATATAGCTTATCATTCATGTGACTCACATATTGCTTTCAAGGAAGTACCTAGTAAAGTGGTGGTAAATACATAATACATACAACTTGAACAAAAATAGAGCTGCAATGGAAAATAACAAGAATTAGGAGCTGTCGCCGGGATGATGAATCGTTCTCTGCTTTGGGACCTTGCTAACTAATATTCTTAATGTGGTAAGATCTCAGGCATCCCTGAAAGTTGAACGTGGGAAAGTCAACGTCAAATTTGTTCTTATTGATCAATACCCAACAGTGTCATATGATTTATACCCGGTGGAGACCTTGCTTTACAGCAAGGTGACAAGTCAACAAACGACAAATAAGCAAGGGAGTGACCTTTTGGAAGCTTGTGTCTTATTAAAAAAAATTGGCCTCAAATGATAGTCTGCGCAATCTCTTAGGAAACCCCGTGGGAAAAGAGAGATCATCATGTGATGAGATGTTGAATCAACATTTGCTTGTTTTGGCAAATATTCACTTCTCCAGTTCCTTCTTCCACCATCACTCTCATCTTACCCTCACAACGCTCATCTTTATTAGATTGAAGGGATATGGTGTACTTGCTGGCAAATGCGACTCATATGTACTGCATGGTGTACATATGAAGTATTAGAAAACTGCATATGACTGCGATGATGTTAATGGCCACCCCTCACCGTTGACACAGTCGTTTTTAAGCAGGATATCCAGCCATATCAAGGACTGTAGCAGCCACACCTGGCATCCTTACTGCATTTCCTTCCACCTATCCAACATCAATAACATACTAGGCTTGAGGCATGCACCGCATCCTTACTGCATGCATTTCCTTCCACCTATCCAACATCAATAACATGATAGGCTTGAGGCATGCACCTACAGAGGTAAATTTCATAACATTATTTCTCTATATGGGTCATCACTTATCGGAATATTCTATAGACAAAGGTGAAGGATGGTTTATTTCAGAAACAAAGGTTCATAGAAGATGGGACACCCCAGGGTGGTAAGCTTTCCCAAATTTAACTATTATAAACCTGACCTTTTTTTATAGAATGTTTCATCATTGGCCATCTCCTCAATCAACAGATTTAAAGTGGTGAGCCTAAAGCTCTCCAAATCTGGTTTTCTATTTTGAAACTGTCACCTACTAGAGTTCCACAACTAAATTTACGCCCTTCCCAACAGATTCATAATTATTGTAAAACTTTGAGTATGAAACTATGAATATTTTTTAAAAATTTCAGGTCTATACACGCCATTGTTGTATAGCTTATTTGCATGTCAATCAGCTATATTATTAATAAAATTGTGTTTTTATTGGATTTTGGCGTATTTTCTGAAGGTCTTTGGTTCAGCTTTGGGGTGGCTTTGGGTGTCTTTGGTTCAGCTTTGGGGTGGCTTTGGGTGTCTTTGGTTCAGCTTTAGGTGTCTTTGAGGTGTCTTTGGGATGGCTTTGGTTCAGCTTTAGGTGTCTTTGGGATGTCTTCAGGTGGCTTTGGGATGTCTTTCAGGCTTCTTTGGGGTGTCTTTGGGTAGGCTTTAGGTGTCTTTGGAGAATTTGTTCCCAAGTCACATTGGCCTGAGAGTTGCCTGGGTGTCTTTGTGTCTTTGTTGTCTTTATTGTCTCTAAAGACACTCAGAGCCACTTAGGTTTCTCTCAGGACAAACATGTTTTTCCTGATGTACTAACCGGTTATTTGAAAACTGGTCTTTAA
>Ga0193702_1000537_pt1 | contig 12005 bp, 13 predicted proteins | sample U3a1metaG_FD_143060 | JGI IMG/M metagenome (GOLD analysis project Ga0193702, IMG submission 143060) | Soil microbial communities from a riparian zone of the East river system, Colorado, United States - U3a1 | ecosystem: Environmental > Terrestrial > Soil > Riparian zone | place: USA: East River... | reverse complement strand
AACACAACGGCGACCTGTCGTTGTAAGGTTCTTCACTGCGTTCAGAATGACAATACACTTAAACAAAAAAGGTGAAGCTAATTAGCTTCACCTTTTTTGTTTATAAAATAGCTGTTAATTCTGCATCATCTTTAAAAACGCGGATAGTTCATCCTTCATTTCGCGGCGGTCCACGATAAAGTCGAGGAAGCCGTGTTCCTGCACAAACTCGGCAGTTTGAAATCCTTTTGGCAGGTCTTTCTTTATAGTTTCCTTAATAACCCTTGGGCCTGCAAAGCCTATTAACGCGCCCGGCTCGGCAATATTTATATCGCCCAGCATAGCAAATGAGGCGTTACACCGCCTGTGGTTGGGTCGGTCAGTAATGATATATAAGGTACTTTTGCTTGTCCCAATAAAGCCAGTTTGGCCGAAGTTTTGGCCATTTGCATTAAAGAAAATGCCGCTTCCATCATACGCGCGCCTCCAGATTTGGATATCATCAGGAACGGTACTTTATGCTCGATACAATAATCGATAGACCGGGCAATCTTTTCGCCTACTACCGATCCCATTGAACCACCTATAAAGTTAAAATCCATACAGGCAATCACAATATCCTGGTCGTTCATTTTGCCGTAGGCCGCACGTATCGCGTCCTTTAGCCCGGTTTTAAATTGGGTTTCGGCCAGGCGGTCAATATATTTTTTTGTATCTGTAAAATGCAGGGGATCGCCTGATGTCAGGTCGGGGAATAATTCTGTGAACTCATTATTATCAAACAGGACGGAGAAGTATTCTTTCGAGCCAATACGCAGGTGGTAACCGCAGTAATGGCATACATATTGATTTTCTACCTGTTCGGTGTAGTGCAGGGGTTTCTTACATTGAGGGCATTTGTTCCATATCCCGTCGGGCGTTTCCTTCTTTTCCTCAGTGGTCGTAATTATCCCTTTTATCTCGCGCTTAAACCAAGCCATATCTTTATCGAACTCTTTCAATTGATTACAAAGAAACGATTTTTTTTAGATATGAGATGTGAGATATGAGATTTGAGACAGAAGAATTTAAGATAACTTTCGTTTTTTGACTTGTTTTTGAATAAAATCTCATATCTCATATCTCACATCTCAAATCTAAATTATAACTTCGGGCCTCAAATATAAACTCGGATGGACTTAAAAAATTATAAAGGTGTACTGCACGGCGACCAGGTGCAGGAGCTGTTTGAAGCAGCAAAGAAGCATAAATTTGCATTGCCTGCGGTAAACGTAATTGGCACCAACAGTATTAACGCGGTTATGGAAACTGCAGCCGCGGTAAAATCGCCGGTTATTATACAGGTATCGCACGGCGGCGCGCAATTTTACGCGGGTAAATCATTAGATAACTCTAAACTGCAGGCTTGCATATTGGGCGGTATTTCTGCTGCAGAACATGTGCACCTATTAGCCGAACATTATGGCGTAGCGGTTATTATGCACACCGATCATTGCGCTAAAAAATTATTGCCCTGGATAGACGGATTGCTTGATTACGGCGAAAAGTTTTTTGCGCGTACAGGTAAACCCCTATTCTCATCGCACATGCTTGATCTTTCGGAAGAGCCGATTGAGGAAAATATCGAAATATCTGCCAAATACCTGGCCCGTATGGCTAAAATGGGTATGACGCTCGAAATTGAACTGGGTGTTACCGGCGGCGAAGAAGACGGCGTGGATAACAGCGATGTAGACAGCTCACGTTTATATACCCAGCCCGAAGATGTAGCGTACTCTTATGAGAATTTATTAAAGGTTAGTCCGCGGTTTACCGTGGCTGCTGCTTTTGGTAATGTGCATGGGGTTTACAAACCGGGCAATGTAAAGTTACAGCCGGTTATCTTGCATAACTCGCAGGAGTATGTGAAAAAGAAATTTAACCTGAGTGCCGAAAAACCTATCAACTTTGTATTTCATGGCGGATCAGGCTCAAGCCCCGAAGAGATAAGCGAAGCGATATCTTATGGCGCTATAAAAATGAATATCGATACCGATATGCAATGGGCCTATTGGGAAGGCATAAAGAATTATTACCAATCAAAAGAAGGGTATTTGCAAACACAGATAGGCAGCCCTGATGGTGAAGATTCACCAAACAAAAAATACTACGACCCACGGGTTTGGTTGCGTAAAGGCGAGGAAAACTTTGTGAAAAGATTAACCCAGGCCTTTGGCGATCTGAATTGCATTGGTGTTACTGATAAATTGTAATAGATAGTTTTATTAAATAACAAAAGCGATGGGTTTCAAAATCCATCGCTTTTTTGTTTAGGGCTTATCTGTTCAACTTTTCAAGTTTAGCTTTTATTTTGGGGCTTTCATTATGTTTTAGCGCAATAGTATACTGGGCAATGGCACGCTCTTTATCTCCTTTTTTGGTATAAAAATCGCCCAATTCTTCATAAACTAAATAACTTTCGGGGTGGGCATCTTTATTTAAAGTCAAAAGTTCTAACGCCCTGTCCCATTGTTTTGAGCCGGTTAACTGGTGTGCCAGCGTGCTCACAAACCCGGGTGGGGGCAATACGGTATAACCCATCTGCCCGCTTAAATTTTTGTACCGATCTGTAAGTATGCTATTGCTGCCGGCAGGCGCGAAAAAAGTTGGGAACGGAAAATCAAAACTATAAAAACGAAACAGGCTAAGCAATGCGTCATAATACGCAACTGTAGACACGGTGCCATGATTATAGTCGGGATAATATTTCCATGAAAAGGAGCTGCCTTGTAGCCTCGCCATATCCCTCAGCTGAAAAATGGAACGGATATGAAGTGTAGGCGTGGTATTATCTTTTTTTACTGCCGAAGTATCCATTTGGCCGGGCTGTGTATGGGCTATGCCGAGGAATAACGGGATGTTTTTAAGTTTGCCCTCATCAAAAGCCAGCTTAGTTTCTTTTAACAGTTTTTGGTTATCCCACCACATACTTGGCTCAATGGCCGCATAAGCATTAAATAATTGGGTATGATGTACAAGCGTGTTTATTGCAAACAGGCCGCCGAATGAATGACCGAATAATACCCGGTAAGGCGCGGTAGGATAGATGGAATCGATATGCGGGATCAACTCTTTTTCTAAAAACGTAGTAAAGCTTTCACCCCCGCCCGAATTAGCAACAGAAAGACTGTCCTGCATTGGTGCGCCATTGCTGTGCGTAGGGGTAAGGTCGCGGTTGCGGTTGGCCGCTGTGGAGACTGCTACCACTATCATTTTTGGGAAGCTAAGATTGCCACTGCCGCCTTCCATTTGTTGTACCATTGCTGCCAGCGTAAGCTGCATATCGCCATCCAACACATAAAGCACCGGGTAATGCTGGTTACCGTAAGGAGTATCTTCGCCAGGTTCCGGGATTGATACCCATATTTTTCTCTTTTCCTTTAGCGTTTTTGAATAAACACTGTCGCGATGCCATAACAGGCCTGCATTAGTTTGTGCATAAAGCGTGTTTACGGTAAACAGCGCGGCGATAAAAAGTATGGTTTTCATATCTCTTTTTTGATCAATATTAGTGGATATAAAAGCAGGTTCTTACAAAATGTGACCAAACACCTCAATTATGTGATTAAACAGGTGGTTCAAGTTCTGTAGTTTCATGTTGTACGAATGTATTCGTACAAATATGTACGACAAATTTCGTATTTTCAAATTATTTGTAGTTATTTTTTTAAAGATGTTAAATAGCTGTCTTTTAAAACAATCTCCCGCTTTTTGCGGTTTCAATGCTACATTAATACCCATATTATGCCAAACAAGAAGAGTAATTTATTTGAAACGTTTGCCAATTGGGCCACCAATGCTACAGGCAGCTCGGCAGCGTTTATTACCGCAATTACGGTAATTATTGTATGGGCCGTTACCGGGCCCTTGTTTAAATATTCGGACACGTGGCAACTGGTTATAAATACCGGCACTACCATAGTTACTTTTTTGATGGTGTTTTTGATACAGAAATCGCAGAATAAAGATTCAAAAGCAGTTCATTTAAAACTGAACGAATTATTAGCCTCGCACCAGGGCGCAAGTAACCGGATGGTTGATATAGAGGATATTACGGAGGCTGAACTTGACCATCTGCATAAATTTTATGTCCAGCTTTCAAACCTTGCAAAAAAGGAAGACGATTTGACATGTACTCATTCTATTGACGCGGCGCAGGAAAATCATAACTTTAAACTTTCAAACTATAAAACCAAAAAGCATTATACCGATGCCCGAACTGAAAGAGATAAAAGTAAACAAAGTAAGTGACCCTGCCACCCTGGAAAAGGTGTTTGCCATACGCCGCCAGGTATTTGTTGTTGAACAGAATTGCCCGCCCGAGCTGGAGTGGGAATTTGAAGATGAATCTACCCATTTTTTAGCTACTGTAAATGGTGAACCCGCGGGGGCCTGCCGCTGGCGCAAAACAGATAAAGGCTATAAGCTGGAACGTTTTGCCGTGCTGGAGCAGTTTAGGGGCGGGGTAGGCAAGGAATTGGTTAAAGCCGTTTTAGCTGATCTGCCTGCTGATGCTACTTATGTGTATATGCACGCGCAATTGCCCGCCGTTACCCTATATGAAAAGTTTGGATTTGTTAAGACAGGGCCCGAGTTTGAAGAAGCGGGGATAAGGCATTATAAGATGTTTAAGAAGTGATTTTGGATTTCGGATGTTCGATTTCGGATTTAAAGAAATTATCAATGACAACTTAATAAGCTAATAAATAGTAGACAGCGCACTCAATCATTAGAAAATTAGTAGGAATAAGAATTGTTAGTCGAATATGCAAATATGGCCCATAGGGCCAACCCCTTTGTAGAAAAAAAATAAAAACAAAATATTGCCGCGTAGCGGCTATCCTTAAAGCGCATTTAGTATTTTTGTGGTTAAACCTAAGCGATAATGCCAAACACCTACACACAATTGTATATCCATTTTGTATTTGCCGTAAAATACAGGCAAGCCACCATACAGGAAGAATGGGAAGGCCGGCTTCAAAAATATATTACCGGTGTTGTCCAAAACAACGGGCATAAATTATTGGCAATAAATACCATGCCCGACCATCTGCATCTTTTTATCGGGTTAAATCCCAAACAATCCATTTCCGAATTGATGCGACAAGTAAAAGGTGATAGTTCGGAATTTGTTAACAAAGAAAAATTCACAAAACGAAAATTTTATTGGCAGGATGGATATGGGGCATTTAGCAATAGCCGGTCGCAAATTGATGGAGTGGTTAAATACATATTGAATCAAAAAGAACATCATGCGACAAAAACATTCCGAGAAGAATATTTGGATATATTAAAAGATTACGCCGTTGAATATGATGAGAAATACATATTTCACGACCTGTTGGACGGCGAAGGGTAGCCGCTAAGCGGCAAGATAGCGCGGTTGGATTTTTTCTACAAAGGGGTTGGCCCTATGGGCCATTTAAGAAAAATGAAACGTACCAGACTTACGAAGTTTACTAACCGACTTGCTAGTAAACTTCGTAAGTCTCTCATCGTTATATAAATATCCTACCAGAATACTCCATCGCCTCTTTAAATTTATCCATATTAAGCTCTTGTAGCGCATTTTCTGCCTGGAGGTAACCTATTAGGTTTTCTGTCGCAATGTTGCCTGTAAGGTCATCTGCGGCCATTGGGCAGCCACCGTAGCCCTTTAGTGCAGAGTCGAAGTGTTTGCAGCCGCTTAAATAAGCCGCTTCAATTTTTTCGCGCCAGGCATCAGGACGGCTATGCAGGTGGATGCCGAACTCGGTATCCAAAAATTGGCGGGCTAAAACCGGGTATATTTCTTTGATCTGCTGCGGCGTTGCCATACCGATGGTATCGGCGAGGGCAATTTTTTTTATGCCTTCGTTTACCAGTTTTTCGGCCCATTGTTCTACAATTTCTATATTCCATTCATCACCATAAGGATTGCCAAAACCCATAGACAGGTAAACCAACAATTCCTTTTGGTTATTGCTGCATAATTCATTCATTCTTTTTACCAGTTCGAAAGAATCATTAATGGTTGAGTTTGTATTACGCAGCTGGAAAGTTTCGGATATGGAGAAGGGATAGCCTAAATAGGTTATTTCCTCATGTTGCGCGGCTTCTTCGGCACCACGGTAGTTGGCGATGATGGCCAGCAGTTTTGATTTGGTGGTACTTAGGTCGAGTTTTTTTAGCACCTCCGCGGTATCACGCATTTGCGGGATAGCTTTGGGTGATACAAAACTGCCAAAATCAATCGTATCAAAACCTACCTGTAATAGCAGGTTGATATAATGCGCCTTAATTTCGGTCGGTACAAAATCATGCAGGCCCTGCATGGCATCGCGGGGGCATTCGGTCAGCTTTATAGATTCTGATAAACTCATAATATCAAATGTGGTACAAATCTGCTTAAATTACCCGTAATTAATCCGTCTGATTCCCTTATACCCATCCCGGCAGGTTGCTGCCCCACTACCCAACTGCCAATAACCGGGTAGTTGCCATCAAAGTTTGGCAGCTTGCATAGCTCCTGGTAAATAAATCCTTCGCTGCCATAATCGCCTTCAGAAACCGCTATTTCTTTTTCATTTTCAACAATAGTAATATTTGCTCCCTCGCGCGAAAGCAGGGGTTTTATCACATAATCCCTTAAATTGCTGCGGGTGAAATAGGCGGGCAATAAATTTTTATGGTAGGGGAACAGCTGCCAAAGTATAGGCAATATAGCCTTGTTGCTTAATATCATTTTCCATGATGGCTCTATCCAGATAGCTTTAAGCTGATCATTTACCAGGTTTTGCCCAAACTCTTCATCTATCATCCACTCATAGGGATACAGCTTGAAAATATTACGCATGGGCTGGTTGTCCAGGTCGACAAAATAGCCGTTGTTATTATCCCAGCCAATATCTTCAATATAAATAAATTCGGTTTCCAAACCACCCTGCATAGCGCAGTCCTGCAAATAAGCGGTTGTGGTAAAATCTTCTAAAACATCTTTTACACAGGTAAAATACAACTTACCGGGATAGAGGTAATCTTTAAGGTATTTCCAGTAATCGATGAGTTTTTCGTGTATAGAATTAAATTGGTCCTTAGGCTCATCAAAATCCTTCAGCCAAAACCATTGCACTATGGATGCTTCAAATACAGAGGTAGGCGTATCGGCATTAAACTCTAATAGCTTAGGTTCGTTTTTGCCATCAAATTGCAGGTCGAAGCGGCCGTAAATAGCAGGTGCGTCATTGTTCCAGCTATCAATAATATGCTGTACCATAAATTGCGGTATCATGAACTGGTTAAACAGGTTATGATCAATTACATGCTGCACGGCTTGTATGCACATATCCCAAAGCTCGGCAGTCACTGCTTCCAGCTTTTCAATCTCGGGCAAGGTAAAGGTGTAATAGGCCGATTCATCCCAATAAGGGACATCGGCCGTATGAAAACCGAAACCTAATTCTTCAACCGTTTTTTGCCAGTTGTTGCGTGGGGTAGTTGTTATTCGCTGCATAATTTATGAAGAAACGTGAAAGCCGCCTGTCCGGCCAAAACCACCCCGCGAAACACTTGCTTCGGACATGTGGACACCCGCGTTTGAATAGCCCTGGCGCATATACCTGCCGCCATAATACATACCATACGGCCTAAAAATATAGTAACCGAAAAAGCCGTTGCGGGCATGGGTGTAGCCGCCGTTGGTATCGGTGCGCATATATAACCGGTTATGCTCATGGTGGCTGTTACAGCCCAATAGCGCGGTTACTAAAACCAATGTTATTGTTTTTGATTTTTTCATGGCGCCGGTTATTTTACAGTTACAAAAAACTCGTAGTCTTTTTTAACCTTTACATCCTGCGTGTTGCCCGCATCATCCTCGCCTTCGGTTTTAAATGTTTCTAAACCGGGCACGGTATCGCGTTTGGTAAACTCGCGTACTATAGAGCCCCTGCGCCAAACGGTGTAATGCGTGGTTAATTCGTCTTTTAACGAGTCGATATGCCGGGTGCTAAGGGCTACTTCAACGCTGCCATTTTTGTCGACAGTTTTGGCCTGGTCTTCGTTATTATCATCGCAGGCGCTGATGAGCAGGATGAATGCAAATACAATAGGTAAATATAATTTCATATTTATAGGTGGTTTTAGTATTGGATGCAAGGTTTGTGCAGATGTTACTCAAACATACGGGAAATGTGGGGTAAAGCAAAACAGCCCCCTCTAAATCTCGATGCCATTAAGTTAAGAAATATACAATGCTCCGTTAGGAGCAAAATGTCTGTAGAAAAATAAAAAAGAGGAGAAATTAGCGTGCCATCGGTACGCAACTTAGTACGGTACCTATGGCACCGAATGAGCAATTTGGCATTTTTTCTATAGACATTTAGTCCCGCCGGGACTTGAAACGCTTAACTTAATGACATTGCCCTAAATCTCACCCGGTAGGGGAGACTTTTAGATTTTTTTAATCCACCTCAGCTACCTGTTTATCCTTTTTAGGCAGTTCTTCTTTTTCAAAAGTCCTGATGATCAGTCGTGTGCCGCCGTTATTGCTGATGTAGCTGCCTACCCAGTTAATGAATACGATGACCTTGTTCCTGAAGCCCAGCAGGGATATTAAATGCACAAACATCCATATCAGCCAGGCAAAAAATCCCTGGAATTTAAGTTTGCCCAAATCGGCAATGGCTTTATTGCGGCCTATGGTGGCTAACGAGCCTTTGTCGTTATATCTAAATGGCTTTGGTTCTTCGCCGTTAATTAAGCGCAAAATATTTTTCCCTGCCAGTTCGCCTTGCTGTATGGCAACCTGTGCAACGCCGGGATGGCCCTTTGGCGTTTCGTCGGTTATCATGGCGGCCACATCGCCGATGGCGAAAACATTGGGGATGCCTTTTACACGGTTGATGGTATCAACACTGATCCGGTTACCCCGTTCCAGTATATCTTTCGACAATCCATCGGGCACAACGCCCATTACACCTGCCGACCAGATCACATTTTTTGTGCGGATGGTTTTGCCGCCCTCAAATTTTATTACGTCACCATCATAACTTTCTACTTTTACGTTTAGCAGCACCTCGACTCCCATTTTTGTGAGAAAGCGCTTAGCTGCCTTTGAGCCTTCGTCCGAAAAAGGGCCCAATACCTTGGGTAAAAAATCGACCAAATAAACTTTCATTTCGGTCTTATTCAGCTCGGGATAATCTTTAACCAGGATATGGTTGCGCAGCTCGGCCAATGCGCCGGCTAACTCAACGCCGGTAGGGCCGGCACCAACTAATACAAAGGACAGGTAAGGTTCGCGGTCTTCTTTATTGGAGATCAGCACTGCCTGTTCTAAATTTTGAAGAATTAGGTACCGCAGGTTTAATGCTTCGGGTATCGACTTCATAGGCATGGCAAAGTGCGCTACGTCCTTATTGCCGAAGAAATTGGTAGTTGATCCGGTGGCGATGACCAGGTAGTCGTAGCTGATATCGCCGATAGAAGTGCTAATTGAATTTTTATCCGGGTTTATTTTAGTCACCTCGGCTATGTTAAAGCGGAAGTTTTGCTGGTTGCTAAAATTCTTTCTTAAAGAGAAGGCAATAGATTCGGCCTCCAAACTACCGGTAGCCACCTGGTAAAGCAGCGGTTGAAAGGTATGATAATTATGCTTATCCAACATTAAAACATCAACCGGTTTGTCTTTTAAGGCGTTTGCTACTTCAAGGCCGCCAAAGCCACCGCCGATAATGACTACCAACGGGAATTTTGAGTTGTTTTTTGAGTCCATGCGAAGCTGTTTTATACCAAATTTCGACCTTTTACTATCATTTAATAAAATACAAAAATCATTCCCTAAAACATTAACTGACAATATGCCGTGATTTTGAATAAGTGATATCTATCACTCCACAAGGTAACAACCATCATTAATACAGCGGCCAAATAGGTTTAGTTTTATAGTACTTTTTAAAACCTATTAAAGATAAAGTAAAATGGAAAATTTAGTTTCAAACAATGACGCATTGTTAACAGATGCACCCGGTATTAATTTAAATAAAACAATGAAAGCCCTGGTTTATCACGGCGCAGGCAAAAAGGCGTGGGAAGATAAACCTAAACCCACTATAAAGAAACCAACTGACGCAATAGTAAAAATTTTGAAAACCACCATATGCGGAACCGACCTGCACATCATGAAGGGCGACCTGCCGGAAGTAGCCGACGGCCGTATAATTGGGCACGAAGGCGTTGGGATAATAGAGGAATTGGGAAGCGGGGTAAGCAACTTTAAAGTAGGCGACCATGTGATCATTTCGTGTGTTACCTCGTGCGGAAAATGCGAGTATTGTAAAAAAGGTATGTATTCGCATTGTAAGGACGGCGGATGGATATTGGGCTATATGATTGATGGTTGCCAGGCCGAATATGTAAGGATACCGCACGCAGATAACAGTCTTTACCCAATCCCTGCCGGGTCAGACGAAGAAGCGCTGGTAATGCTGAGCGATATTTTACCTACCGGTTTTGAATGTGGTGTTTTAAACGGGCAGGTAAAGCCGGGCGATGTTGTGGCCATTGTTGGCTCGGGCCCTATAGGTATTGCCGCGTTGCTGACCGCACAGTTTTATTCGCCGGCAGAAATTATAATGATAGATATGGATGAAAACCGCCTGAACGTTGCAAAAACCTTCGGCGCTACACAGATCATTAACAGTGGCACAGAAAACGCGATTGAGCGGATAAAAAGCCTCACTAATGGCGTAGGGGTTGATGTAGCTATTGAAGCCGTAGGCGTGCCTGCAACCTTTGAATTATGCCAGGAGATCATTGCACCGGGCGGCCATATCGCTAATATTGGTGTGCATGGCAAAAGTGTTACGCTGCACCTGGAAAAACTATGGTCAAGTAACATTACCATCACCACCCGTTTGGTTGATACGGTTACTACTCCGTTGTTGTTGAAGACCGTTCAGTCTAAAAAGATAGAACCAAAAAAATTGATAACCCACCATTTTAAACTGAACCAGGTTATAGAAGCTTATGAAACATTTGGCAATGCGGCGAAGGAGAAAGCGTTGAAGGTGATTTTGACAAATGAATAAGTGACAATAACCGCTGTGTTGTGAAAGGGCCCCGAATTTCGGGGCCTTTTTTTAATTGGTTTCCAGCCGGATAATAGTATCTATGGCATCAGCTTTGACATTGTCGAGATATACAAAAACGCCCTCGGGTAGTTGTTTAAATTTGAGCGCGCTGCCATCGCTCATTAAAGTGGCCTTTGCTACTTTGCTTTTAATTGAGGGCAACAGGATATAGTTTTGTTGCGGCATATCCATTATGTGAGCAAACAAAGTATTGCCTTTATAGGTAACTACGCCCCATTGCTGCGGGGCAATGAGGTTACCGCGTGTTCCATAAATGCTTGCGCCATTTTTTTGCATCCAGTTGCCAACCAGTGTGAGCGTGTCGGCAAATTCGGGTTGAATCTTCCCGTTAGGCATGGGGCCGATGTTTAACAGGAAGTTGGCATCGCGGCCGGCGGCGTTTACCATATAATGGATGATCTGTTTCACAGATTTGTAGCTCCTGTCGGTGATATTAAAGCCCCAGCTGTTGTTGATGGTTTCGCAGGTTTCTAATGGTAGTTGGCCAATTTTTGATTCGGCGCTGAAGCCGGTCGTATTGCCGCCGGGCAGGTCCTTTTCAAACATCTGGAAATCTTCGCCATCAAAAGGGGCAAGGTGGTGGTTGTTGCCTATCAATATGGCCGGGTTAAGTTTGTGAATAAGGCCGTATATCTCGTCAAAGTGCCAGTTGGCATTGCGGCGTTCCCATTGGCCGTCAAACCAAATGCCTTTTACCGCGGGATATTTAGTGATCAATTCGGTAAGCTGGTCCTTCATAAATTTAATATAGCTATCCCAATCGCCTTTTGTGGGTTTGCCATTGACTATCGGGCTGCCAAAAGCATAATCGGGGCGGCCCCAATCCAGCAGCGAGTAATAAAAATGCAGATCGAA
>Ga0193702_1000536_pt1 | contig 12022 bp, 10 predicted proteins | sample U3a1metaG_FD_143060 | JGI IMG/M metagenome (GOLD analysis project Ga0193702, IMG submission 143060) | Soil microbial communities from a riparian zone of the East river system, Colorado, United States - U3a1 | ecosystem: Environmental > Terrestrial > Soil > Riparian zone | place: USA: East River... | reverse complement strand
GCTTTTAACTGGTTTTATATCCGCACCAAAACCATTAAAAAACAGCAAAAAGCCATTAATGATATTGTTGACCGGCTGGAAGGGGTTAATAAACAGCTGTTGGATTAAGATTCCAATAAAGATATTGTGGTTGCTGAGGGAACGACGAAGCCGCCTGTGAGTTTGATATAAATATTGATGGAACATGTTTATTATCAGTTACTTGCATTTATTTATTCCTTGATAAAAACCAAACGTGCTGATAATCAGCATGTTTCACTGCGTTCCGGGTGTTCCGCATGCAAAAATGGAACGCTTTAGCGGCATGATTACATCTTGATAAAATGCTAGTGTGCTGATAATCAGAATGTTTTACTTTGTTCCGGGTGTTCCGCTTGTGAAAATGGAACGCTTTGCCCCTTTAGGGGGCAAGGGGGCTTAACAATTCCTTTGCATTTTGCAATGCGCTTTCGCCGGGTTTGTCGCCGCTAAGCATTTTGGCAATCTCTAAAACCCGTTCTTCTTTGTTTAACTGTTTGATGCGGGTGTAGGTGGTTGCGGCCCCGTCATCCTTGTAAACAAAGTAGTGGCTCTGGCCCTTGCTGGCAATCTGGGGCAGGTGGGTAATGGTTATTACCTGCAAGTTATCAGCAAGCTTTTCCATTACCAGGCCAACCTGGTTAGCTACCTCGCCGGATACACCGGTATCTATCTCATCAAAAATTATAGTTGGTAATGCTGTATTTTGTGCTATCAATGATTTGATACTCAGCATCAGCCGGGAAAGCTCCCCACCTGATGCCACCTTGCTCATTTCGGAAAGGGCATGGCCTTTATTCGCGGTAAATAAGAAACGGACGACATCAAGTCCGTGAGCCCCCAAACCCCCTAAAGACGAGTTATGTCCTGCGGGAGTTGATAGCTCGATTTTTAGGTTGGAGTTATTCATACCCATCTCACCCAATGTTTGCAATACTTGTTTCTCAATTGCAGGGATAGCTTTGGTGCGATTGGCAGATAGTTGTGCCGCTAATTCTTCAAGCTCATTTCTATCTATTGTAAGCTGCACTTTTAATTTTTCAATCGCTTCATCACCAAAAACAGCCTGCCGTATTTTATCCGAGAGCTCATCCTGCAACTGTAATAGTTCGGCGTTGGTATTTACGCGGTGTTTTTTCTGTAAAATATAGATCAGGCTCAGGCGGGTATTTACTTCTTCTGCTCTTGCTTCGTCAGTATGGGTGCGCTGTTCAATGGTTTCTATTTCGGCGGCTATGTCTTTTAGTTCAATAACCGCGCTGTTCAACCGCTGGTGCAGCTCTGCAATTAGGGGGTTAAATTTTTCGAGCGCCAAAAGTTGGTGCCCAGCCTCACGCAATTGGATAATAGCAGATGTTTCGCCCTCTTCCATTAAGTAAAACGCGCCCAGTAAATTTCGTTTTATTTCACCTGCATTGTTAAGCGAATAAAGCTCCTGTTCCAGCATCTCCTGCTCATCTGCAGAAAGCGCTGCTTTTTCCAGTTCGTCAAATTGAAACTGGTAATAATCAAGATCAGCTTTTGCTTTATCACTTTCCTCAATAAGCTGTTGCAGTTTTGTTGTCGATTTTTTGTATGCTCTGAATTTTGTTCTGTAATCGCTCAGCAGATCATCATGTTTGGCAACGGCATCAACAACTAGCAGCTGAAACTCAGGGTCGTTAATTTCCTGGGTGGCATGCTGCGAGTGGATGTCTATCAGCTTTTCGCCAAGCGCTTTAAGCGAATTTAAATTAACCGGGGTATCGTTTACAAATGCCCGCGATTTACCATCAGCTGAGATCTCCCGTCGTAAAACCGTTTCGGCTTCGTAGTCCAGGTCATTATCCTCAAAAAAATGTTTTAAATGAAAAGCACCGATTTTGAAAGTGCCTTCAATAACACATTTTTTCTGCTGATTGAAAAAGTAACGACTTTCGGCACGCTGACCTAAAATAAGCGAAAGCGCACCTAAAATGATCGATTTTCCGGCCCCGGTTTCGCCTGTAAGGATATTTAAACCACCGTCGAAACTAATTTCGAGGTTATCAATTAGTGCGTAGTTATTAATACTGAGCTTCTGAAGCATAAAAAAAGTACCTCTGTTTTAAAGGTACTAAATTAGGAGTTTTAGTTGATTAAGTTAGATTGAGTTGCTTAAGCGAGTGGTTGTTTTTTAAACAATTTATCAACCAGTACCTCCTTAAATAATACATCCCTCGCAGCTTTAACCGAAAGGGATGTGTTATTAGTTTGCCCGCTTGGCGCGGTTGCAGTTCATAATTAGGGTAATTAGATCTTATTACTCATCTTCTGATTTTTCTACTTTCTCAGCTTTTTCGGCCTTTTCTTTTCTTTCTGCCTTGTCGGCTTTTTGTACTTTTTCATGCCGCTCCTGTTTTTCGACTTTTTCTACCTTTTCCGGCTTTTCATTCTCGTCATTATTATTGTTATTATTATAATTATAGTCAAAACTGAAGTTCATTTTTGATTTCAGGTATTTCCTGTACTCCGGGCTGCGCTGGTAAGCAGTCATTTTCTTAATAGCCTGTTCCAGGAGCCGCTGCTGGTTCCTTATTTCAGCATTATTTTGAAATTGGCCCATTTCGCGGCCTAATCTATCCATCTCTCTTTGCTTTTCTTTTATGGTGGGGTCATCATAGGCTCTTCTTAAACTATCGCCCAGCATCTGGATCCTTTTGTTTTGAGCCTTAACTTCCGGAGAGTCATAATGAGCGCTTACCTGCTCGCCCATCTTTTTTAAATCTTCCTGGGTTACTTTAATATCTGATGGGATATGGGTATCCAGTTCGGCCTGGTATTTTTTGTAATTATCGCTTTCGCGATCTCTGTCATCGTAATAATAATTTTCAGGGATGCCGTATTTCTTTTTTAGCTCGGTGTTCATCTTTTTAAACTCCGGCGTGTTATAGTAAGCACCTATTTTGCGGCCTTTTTCACCCATTTGCTCGGTAATCGCTTTAATCTTATCATTCTCACCAGCGTTTTTTGAATAACCATGACTGGCGTTTGAGAGCTCTTCCTGCAGTTTTTTCAATTCGGGCCGGTTATAAAAATCCTGGATAGCTTTACCGTTTTCTTCTAATTGGTGCTGTGTTTGTTTGAATGTGTCGCTTTGATAATATGCAGTAACCGCCTGGGAAAGTCTTTGTATTTCGGCACTTAGCGCCTGCATCTTTTTATCGCCGTCTTCATCGGCGTAGCTGTATGCATTGCCGTTCTCTTCATTATCGTTATCCCGTTTAACGGCGTGCGCAGCCTTTTTTACAGAATGTGCCTGCAAATGCGCTGGTTTTTTTACAGTAGCTTTGCGGCCAGTATCGGCAAGCAGTTCATTAATTATAGGAGAAAGGGCTTTTACAGAAATTTTTCCCTGCGCAACTTCGGGCTTAAGCAGGGCCATGGCGCCTATGCCCATGGTTAATATAAGCATGGCCAACAATGTTGGGCGCAGGCTGGGTAGTTGTTTTTTAGTTTTCATGATTCTTTCAATTCTGTTTAATAATTGGTACTTGTTGCCTGTTGCGGCCAGCGCTAGCTGCCAGTCGTTTTGGCGGGTTTGCTCCAGCTTTAATAAAGCTTTTGCATAGATGATAGGGTTTGCGGTGGCCTTTACAACCAGGTCGTCGCAACAGTTCTCACGTTCTTCGTTTATGATCTTATTTATCAGCAGCGCACATGGATTAAAGAACAGCAGGGTTGAAATAACCTGCTGCAGCATATTTACCAGGTAGTCGTTGCGTTTTATATGAGCCAGCTCATGTAATAGTATAGCCTCTATTTCATCTGCTGACAGATAGGTGGCTAAAGCAAATGGCAGCAGGATGATGGGTTTAAAATAGCCAACCATACAGGGTACATCAACAAGCTTGCTTAACCCAACCTTCACATTTTTAGGAATCTTAAGCTTCTCCGTAAACTTATTTACGGTTTGCTGAAGGGCAACATCAATGCCCAGGTTTTGCTTTATGGCGTTTATTTTTTTGCGGGCCCAAATAAGCCTGCCAGTGTTAAACAATAAGCCGATAACATATGCAGTTGCTATATAGGGAAGATATTCTTCAATACTATAATAGTAGCGTACGCTTTGATCGCTAAACCGGCCGATGCCCGACGGCAACTCAGTAAGCAGCGGTAATACAGAGAGTTTTGAAGGGGCAATAGCCAGCCAGTTATAAATATTTATCTCATTTATCAGCGTGTAGCCAAACCAACCGGTTATAGCTAACTGGCTTGCTACTGCCAACAAATACTTTTTTGAAGCAGACAATTTTCCCGAAAATATTAACGCTAACTTGAGTGCAAAATAGATGAGCAAACCTTGCCATAAGGAATGAATTATGGTGATCCCCAAAACCTGGCTTATGTTGTACAATATATTTTGCATTGTATTAAAGCTTAGCGTTAATGTTATCCTGGTTTATTTCTGGTCTTCTTTAACAGGCTGATCATTCTTTTCATCAGTATCCTTTGGTGCATAAATTTTTACACCGCCAACCGAATCTTTCAAGATCCATTTTTTACCTTTCATGCTCTTTTTCCACTCGGGACTATTGAACTGTTTTTTCATCAGCTCACCCTGTTTCTTCATTTGTTCCATTTGGGCTTTCCACTCGGGGCTGTCGAATTGTTTTTTCATCAGCTCACCTTGTTTTTTTATTTGTTCCATTTGGGCTTTCCATTCGGGGCTGTCAAATTGTTTTTTCATCAGCTCGCCTTGTTTCTTCACTTGTTCCATTTGGGCTTTCCACTCCGGGCTGTCGAAATGTTTCTTCATCTCTTCACCTTGTTTTTTCATGGCAAGCATTTGATTTTTCCACTCGGGGCTATCAAACTGTTTTTTCATCAGCTCGCCTTGTTTCTTCACTTGTTCCATTTGGGCTTTCCACTCAGGGCTGTCAAATTGTTTTTTCATTAGCTCGCCTTGTTTCTTCATGGCTAACATTTGGTTTTTCCACTCGGGGCTGTCAAATTGCTTTTTCATCAGCTCGCCCTGTTTCTTTATCTGCTCCATCTGCGCTTTCCATTCAGGGCTATTGAAATGCTTTTTCATTTCTTCGCCTTGTTTGCGCATAGCAGCCATTTGGTTCTTCCATTCAGGGCTGTTGAAAAATCTTTTTACCGAATCCGGAGCATCATCGCTATAGTACGTCTCCCCATAAATTTCAGTATCATTTGCAGGACTTACCTTTTTAGCTTTTGCCCTTTTGCCTTTGACTATAGATTTGCCTTTTTGCTTATGCTTTATCGTATCATTAAGAAAAGAGTATTGGGTTGAATCAAGCACACCAACAAATTGTGCCGTTTTCATTTTTTCTGTTACAGCTAATTTTGCTTTGTTGGCAATTATTTTGGCCTCAGCAATTTTGGGGTTAAACCATGCAATACAGCTAAGGGTGCCTGTTAATAAAAACAGCGCTATTATGAGATGGCGGATGCTGCCAATATGTTTTTTAGTTTTCATAATTCTTTCAATTCTGTTTAATAAATGGAATTTTTGTCCGGTAGCAGCGAGCGCCAGCTGCAGGTTTGATCTCCTGGTTTCTTCAAGCTTTATTAAAGCCTGGGCATATATTAAGGGCTCGCCGGTTTTTTCAACAACAAGGTCATCGCAACCGTTCTCTCTTTCCTGGTTTATAATTCTGTTAATTAATTGGGTAAAGGGATTAAAGAAAAGTAATACCGTAATAAACTGCTGCAGCAAGTTTACCAGGTAATCGTTACGTTTTATGTGCGAAAGCTCATGTAATAAAATAGCTTCAACTTCATCGGCCGATAAATTAGCACATATGGTAACAGGTAAAAGTATAAGGGGTTTAATATAGCCTATAACACAAGGCACGTCAATCAGCTCACTGAAATTTATCCTGATCTGCTTACTGATATTTAGCTTTTTTGAAAATGCATTAATAAACTGCTGCATTTGCCCCGCAGGTAAAAGCGATAGTTTTATTTGCCTTATTTTATTCCACTCAGTAGCAAGCCGGGCAATATTTATAGTGAGGCCGGTAAAATATATAGCACATATGTAAGGCAGGTAACCAGCTATTGCAGATGACCAGGAATATTGATAATGCGTATTTATAGGTAAATTTAAATAAGGCAATAATGGCAATACATGGCCGGATTTTAAATTAACCCAGTTATAGGCGTTGATCTCTGTAAATAAAGTATAAACAAAGCAAGCCGATATAGCCAGCATAGCGATAATGGCTAGGTTATATTTTTTTTCCGCAGTTAATGATGAGATGCCGGCAAAAGCTATCCTTAAAATAAAATACACCAGTAGCCCCTGCCACAGCGAGTGGATGATGGTGATGCCTAAAACCTGGCTTATGTTGTATAGTATGGTTTGCATTGCTTTAGTTAATTAGAGACTGGAGGTTAGAGATTAGTTACTATCCCGCAACTCCAGCCGTTTATTTTTTATGATTTACTACGTGTCTTTTTCAACTAATCTCTGGTCTCCAATCTCTAGCCTCTATTCTCAAACTGCTTCAAATAATCCTTTATCGCATCAATCTCATCTTTTGATGCGCGGTGGTGGCCCAAAGCCTGGATCACCAAATCGGATGTTGAGCCTTTAAACACGGTTGATATAATTTTATCAAGTGCAGTTTGCTGCGCCTGCTCCCGGGTTATCAAGGCTTTATACAAGTGGGTTTTAGCCGTTGTATCGCGTTCAACCAATCCTTTATCATGCATTATCTGCATTAATTTCAAAGTTGTGGTATAACCGGCATCCTTGTTCTTTGCCAATTCCTCATGCACATCACGAACGGTACACTGGCCTTTTTTCCAGATTACCTGTAATATCTCCAGCTCGCTTTCTGTTGGTTTTATTTCCATTTTAAATAGTTATACGAATATCTTCGTACAAAGATGTACGATAGATTTCGTATTTGCAAATTATTTATAAACTTTTTTAAAAAAGACGCATGGGAAGGGGGGAATGTTGCAACCGCTGATTGTTTTTTGATTAAAGGATCGCGCTGATTTATCTTGAAGAATGTAGACTTAGCAATTCCCACAAAATTCAAAAGATGAAACTCTATTCAGTCAAAGAGCAAAAGTCTTTTTATAATCAGCGAAATCGGCGTAATCAAAAAAATCAGCGGTTACTGTTTCTGCAGCGCCTGGTACTTAAGCCCGTTTGCCGGGTCGGCCTGGCTTAGGGTATTCATGGCTTGCAGTCGTTCCTGCGAATTGGTTTTGGTGAAAATGGATACAAGCTCATCACTTTTGGCTGTGAAAAATACCAGCGGAAACATGCTGCCCAAACGTTGCCTGTCAACCTGGCTCAGGATTGGGAGCAGATCGGAAATAACTTTACGACCCTTGCCTGCATTATCAGCCATAATATCCAGGCCGTTGCGGTGATAGTCGTACATAAACTCGCGCAATGGCTGATAGAGTTTATTGTTCAGATTTTCGGCAAGCCAGTAACGGTTTATGTTGCCATCAAAAGCTTTCCAGCCTTTGCTTGATGAGTTTTGTGCATTGGTAACAACATTTTGCGCGGCGGCAAAGTAGCTGGTGCCACCAAGTTTGGAGAACGAGTCGTAATCCATGCCTACAATAATATAAGCATAAAAAGCCATTATTGAACTTAAATTGCTTTGAAAATTCTGGTCGGTATAGTCAATACTTTGTCCTTCAGTATAAGTAAAATCAATGTCCTTATCATTAACGTTTAAGAGGGTTGAGGTATAGGTAGATCCATATACCGGCCTTGACGATTGTACCTGCAGTTCGCCGCTAAAATTGCTGCTGCCGTCCCAGGCTGTAATATTCAATATAAAATTACATTCAATTCGTTCCTGGGGCAAAATAGCATCGGCAGCCCATTTACGGCCATTTAAAAAATCTTTCATCGCAGTTTCAAGCTGCTGAAAGATCCTTTTATTGGTTGATTGTATTTTGGGTGATACAACCTGGATGCGCGCATTTAAATCTTGAGCAACGGCCTTAAGGCTTAAACAAGCTAACAGAATATAAATGCTAAATGCTTTCATTTTTTATAAGTTCCACAATTTTAATACAGATATCGCGGGCAACAGCGTCTTTGCTTTTAAGGTCGTAGGCGGTTTTTTGCAGTTTGTTATCTATAATGGTTATTTTATTGGTGTCTTTTTTAAACCCGGCACCTTCATCGTTCAGCGAATTTAACACAATAAAGTCAAGGTTTTTCTTTTGCAGCTTGTCAATAGCATTTTTTTCTTCATTGTTAGTTTCCAATGCAAAGCCAACAAGTATTTGGCCGGCCTTTTTTTGTTTCCCCAGCTCGCTTAAAATATCTGTAGTTTTTTTTACATCGATGCTGAAACCGGCATCTTGCTTTTTAATTTTCTGGTCAGCAACGGTAACAGGTGTATAATCGGCTACGGCGGCGCTCATCACACACGCTTTTGAGCCTTGAAAATTCTGCAGACAGGCATCCAGCATTTGTGCCGCCGAAGTAATATCTATGCGCTTAACAGAATTGTGTTTGCTTATTTGTGCCGATGGTCCTGCTATCAGGGTAACATCAGCCCCTAGTTGCGCCAGCTCATCTGCAATGGCAAACCCCATCTTACCCGATGAATGATTACCAATAAAACGGACAGGGTCAATAGCTTCATAAGTAGGACCTGCTGTAACAAGTATTTTTTGATCAGCCAGGGGAAGCTTCTTTTTAAGATCTGCCGATAGAAAGGCTATCACTTCCTCTGGTTCGGCCATGCGCCCTTCGCCATGAAGCCCGCTCGCTAATTCGCCTGTACCGGGAGGGATCATGATATTACCAAAGTTTTGCAGCTTGCTGATGTTTTCCTGTGTAGCCTCGTGTTTCCACATATCAAGGTCCATGGCGGGCGCAAAATATACCGGACATTTGGCCGAAAGGTAAACCGCCATCAGCAAATTATCACAAAGCCCGTTAGCCATTTTAGCAAGTGTATTTGCACTTGCCGGGGCAATAACTAAAAGATCGGCCCAAAGCCCTAATTCAACATGATTATTCCACTCACCGGTTTCGGTTACAAAATAATCAACAAACACAGGTTTTTTTGAGAGGGTAGATAGGGTTAGCGGGGTAATAAAATTAGTGGCATCAGGTGTCATCACCACTTGTACGGCTGCGCCGCTTTTAATAAGCAGCCTTATCAGCGTTGCCGATTTATAAGCCGCTATACTGCCACAAATACCTAAAACAATGTTTTTACCTTGAAGCATAACCCCCCTAACCCCCTAAAGGGGGAATTTAAAAAATTAAAATTAAACAAAAAAACTCCCATGCGGGAGTTTTTATATCATTGCTTTGCCCCTGTGCTTTTCGCTCCCCCTTAAAGGGGCCGGGGGGCTGGCTTATTGCTGTTCTTTAGCCGGGTTGCGGTAATAAACCTTATCGTCTAAAAATTCCTGGATAGCTACCAATGATGGTTTTGGTAGTTTCTCGTAGTATTTAGAGATCTCAATTTGTTCGCGGTTTTCAAAAACTTCTTCCAGGTTATCATTTGATGATGCAAACTCAGAAAGTTTTTGATGCAATTCTTCTTTTACATTGTTCGAGATCTGGTTAGCTCTCTTTGACATAATTACAAGCGACTCATAAATATTGTCGGTTTTTACATCTAACTCACGCAAATCGCGGGTTACAGTGCTGCTTGCTACAGCAGGCTTGTTAACAGTATTGTTATTAGCGTTCATATCTTTTTAATTTGGGATCTTTTTATCGTCGTTGCCTTTTTCAGAAGGCGGCTGTGTTTTTACAGAGTCTTTCTTAGCAATTTTCTTTGCCAGTTTTTCATTGGTCAAAGCTTCAGCAAGCACTCTCTTGGTATTAGCTATACCATCCTGGCTATATTTTTTATACCGGTTGGCATCAGCTATAAATTTACTCTTTGGATATTTTTCAACAAACTGGTCTGCAAATGTCGTTGTGAGGCCATAGCGTTCTTCCTGCGAGAATTCACTGCTGTGTTTTGCGTATTGGTATTGTGCTTCAATAGTTAAATATTCAAGCTCTTCGGCATATTTCGTATCAGGGTAATCGCGTAAAGTATTGCCAAATGCAATTACTGCAGCCTGGTAGTCGCCAATAGTTAAATAAAGTTTGGCGTTTGAATATGCTTTTGTTTCCAGTTTATCGCGCAATGTTTGTATAAGCTTGCTGGCTTCGGCAACACGGTCGCTTTTGGGATATAAGTTTATAAATAGTTGTAAACCATCTATAGCCTTACTGGTATTTGCTTGATCAAGCGAATATATAGGCGAATCAAGGTATAAGCAATAAGCATACATAAACCGGCACTCTTCAGCTCTGGGGCTTGATGGGTATGTATCGGCAAATGACTTAAAGTGATAACCTGCAGCAGTATAATCTTTTAACTTATAATTTGCATAAGCATTATAATAAAACAGATCCTCGGCGCCTTCATGCCCGCGGTAACGGGTGGTCAGATCTTCAAATAAACCTAAAGCCTTGGTGTACTCTCTTTTATTATATAGCTTAATAGCTTCAGAGTATTTTTTGGCATTATCGTTACTGGCCTTCAGTTTTTCATATTTACTTTTACAACTGCCCAGTATAATCATTAATACAGCAAATACACCGGCTAATAACGTTAGTTGTTTTTTAAACATTTTGCAAAGATAGTTGAATATTATAAATCAGTCAATTATTTATTTTATATAGACTTACCCGCGACACTCCTTAACCTTAACAGGCACGGTATGGGTAATTCCCGGCTAATATATAACGCTTGTTTTGCCTGTACTATATATATAGGTATCATTTAACATCTTTTAACAGAAGAGTTCATGGTTGATGGTTTATGAAGAAGGGTCATAGTTGATGGTTCATAGTTCATAGAGGCTGCGAAAGAACAAAACTTTGTAAGTTTCTTCGTTACGGCGATATTATAAAGCAGGAATTTTCTACCCATCCTTGTGCGCAGAGAAGTATCGATCGGTCCGAAGGACACCTTTGGAGGTGGGTGAATTTTACGCGCGATATTCACACCAATGCCTTTACCCTATGCAGATTAATACATCAAGGCCAAAGTGCGCTACTTTCTTGCTATGAACCATGAACTCTTCTTCATGAACTAAGCCCTTTTTTTGCATTAAAAGCTTTTGATTGCCCTTTGGGAATAGTGAGCGAACTCCAGTTTTCGGCAGCTACCATTTTGGCTATATATACTATCTGCCCAACATGGTAGGGGATATGCGCCAATTGGCGGTTAATGGCTTCAATTACGGTGTGCCCTTCACTCCTTATATATACTGTACGCATCAGGTCATCTTCGGTAAGCGTATCTATGCTATTATATATGCATTGCCATCCTTTATCCCATAAGGCCAGCAGGTCGTCTTTTGATGAAAGGTTCTCTTCAAACTCCTGGTCGCGGTCCCGCCATGTTTTTTCGCCGTCAGTGGTTAAAAAATCCGTCCACCTTGAAAGTGAATTACCGGCTATATGTTTAACTATAATAGCTACACTGTTCGATTCCTGGTTGTACTGCCAGTGAATTTGTTCGTCATTTAGCTTTTCAATAGCGCGATCGCCTAAAGTCTTGTAATAACCGAACAGATTTTTAACGCTTGATAGGTAGTTATTGCCGGTGCTTTCCATATTCTACTGCTGATTTGATGGTTGTTTTTAATACCTGATGATGGCGTGTGCATTAAACAAGGGTCTAATTTCAATGTTTTTTAATTATTTTCAAGCGTATTTGTATATAGAGTTAAAAAAAACGGCCCTCATGATTTTGAAAAAGCAAGGGGCTTACACGGCGTTTATGGATGCAGCTCTACAAACCCATAGCAACAGGCAAAGTCAGAAAGTAATTTTTCCTCCTGATTTGCAAAGTGTTACCATTACACTAGCGATTATTCTTATAAACCTTTTGGATAAGTTAAAAACCTGCGTATCTTTGCGGCCCGCTTCGGAAAAGAAACGGTTGTTATTTGAAAGGCAGAGGAGGTGAGTGAAGGACTAAAAAAAAGTGAAAATAACACTTGA
>Ga0193702_1000535_pt1 | contig 12026 bp, 10 predicted proteins | sample U3a1metaG_FD_143060 | JGI IMG/M metagenome (GOLD analysis project Ga0193702, IMG submission 143060) | Soil microbial communities from a riparian zone of the East river system, Colorado, United States - U3a1 | ecosystem: Environmental > Terrestrial > Soil > Riparian zone | place: USA: East River... | reverse complement strand
ACCCTGAAAGAATACAAGCAGTCAGTTTTAGTTTTCGAAAAGCAAACCCGTTTTTTTCAAAACGGGTTTTTCTTTTTAACAATTTTTCACAAATGCTGTTTGTTAAATAAGATTCTTACCGCTTGTGTATAGGTAAGTAGTATTTGCCCTTCAACATCAGAACTACGAAGCTTATCATATTTCATTTCTTAATAGAAATTATTAGCCGCAATTTTATACAGTAGCCAATTATCAACTAAAGTATAGCCCTGTTATGAGAAAATCATATGCACTTTTAATAAGTCTTTTATTATCTGCTGTTGTCTTTTCACAAACTAAGATTGGTAAAATATCAGGCATCATCACTGACGAATCACAGAAGCCAGTTCAATCGGTTTCTGTATCGTTGTTGCGGGCAAAAGATTCATCGCTGGTGAAAATTGCGGTGACAAACAAAGAAGGAAAGTATGAGTTTGAAAATATTATTGAGGGCAAGTTCCTGCTATTGGTTTCTTCTGTGGGCTTTCAGAAAAAATTCGGTCAATCATTAGAGATCACAACTGAAAATTCAACTTTTAATGCTGAAACTATTAAACTTTCTGCAGATGCAAAATCAATGCAGGAAGTGACGGTGACCGCTAAGAAACCATTTATTGAAACAAAGATCGATAAGACAGTAGTAAATGTAGATGCTTCTCCAACAAGTGTCGGTTCAACTGCTCTCGATATATTAGAAAAATCACCAGGCATTACTATTGACAACGATGGCAATATTAATTTAAGAGGCAAACAGGGAGTCATTGTGCTGATGGATGGCAAACAAACCTATTTATCTGCATCTGACCTGGCTATGCTTCTACGCAATATGCCAGCATCATCGCTTGACCAAATTGAGATAATGACTAATCCTTCATCAAAATATGATGCTTCCGGAAATTCTGGTATTATAAATATCAAAACAAAAAAAGGGATGAACAATGGGTTTAACGGAAGCATAATGATAGGTGCAACTACGAGTTTCTATAAACCCGATGAAGCACTTTATATGATCCCAAAATCACAAAACAGTTTCAATTTTAATTGGAGAAAAAATAAGTTCAACTTTTTCGGCAACTATAATCCCAATATTTTTCGCGGCATGAATCGCCTGAGTCTTGACAGTCGTTTCATGGATGAAAACTATAATACTACTGGTTATAATTTCACCGAAACAAAATTCAAATTTGGCAACAATAATCATACATTAAAATTGGGGTTAGACTGGTATGCAGATAAAAAAAATATTTTCGGAGTTATCGTTAGTGGATTTACATTCAAAGGACATCCTACACCAGTTTCTGTTTCTAACCTTGTTGATGAAAATATGCAGTTAGAAAGCCGGTTAGTGTCTACAACTGATAATAAGCTCAAATTTCAAAACGGAACTCTTAATCTAAATTGGAAACATGTGTTTGATACTACGGGTAAAGAAATAACTGCAGATTTTGACTATGTGACATACGACAATGTTTCTGATATGCTTTTGACAACTGAATTTTATGATGGTACATTACAAAAAACAGGAACATCCTATTTGAAAGGACATTTGCCGTCAGATATTAATATCTACACTTTCAAAACTGATTACACACAACCTTTTAAAGGTGGGAAGATCGAAGCCGGTATAAAAATAAGCTATGTAAGAAATGATAACCTCGTTAACTATGAACGAATGGTTAATAACGAATGGGAAACTGACCATATCCGCTCTAATCATTTTATTTATGATGAAAACATAAATGCAGGATATATTAATTACAGCAAGGCAATTAAAAAATGGACACTGCAGGCTGGCCTAAGAGTTGAGAACAGTGTTGCAAATGGCAACCAGGTATTAACACATGAGACATTTAAAAGAGATACAACTAACCTGTTCCCAACTGCATTTATAAGTTATAAGCTAGATAAGAAAAACATATTGACAATTGCTTATGGCCGTCGTATACAGAGGCCAAATTACCAGGACCTGAATCCATTCATTTATTTTCTTGATACACTATCCTACAGGCAAGGAAACATTTACCTGCGTCCTCAATATGCTCATAATATTGACCTAACACATAGTTTCAATGGTAAGTTTATAACCACATTCAATTTCAATAAGACGGACGATATCATTTCCCAAATAGTAAAACCTGAGCCTAATAGTAAAATACGATACCTAACAGTTGATAACGTTGCCAGTTTTACCAATATCGGTCTTTCTTTTACGGCACCGATTGCATTTGCGAAATGGTGGAGTGGCAATTTCTTTGCAAATGTTTTCAATAATCATTATGAAGGTGGCTACGATACATTAAGCATTGACATGTCTTATACTTCTTTTACAGCTAACGTAACAAATAACTTCACTTTTAAAAAAGGATGGAGTGCAGAGTTGAGTGGATTTTACCGTCATAAGGCGCTTGCAGGCCTTACACAAATGGAACCCATTTACCAGATGAGTATTGGTTTACAAAAACAAGTAATGAAAGGAAAAGGCACTCTTCGGTTTAATTTCCGGGATCCATTTGCATGGCAAAAATTTGAAGGAAGAAATACATACGGAATGATCGATGGCGGATTCATTTCCCGACCTGATACAAGACAATTAACCGGAACCTTTACATGGCGTTTCGGAAAGACAGGTCAGCAAAATCAACCACGGCGCAGAAACAGCAGTTCACAAGATGAACAAAGCAGGGTAGGGCAGAGCCAATAAAAAAGTTTTCTCATGTGTATTAAAACCTCTCTTTTCTAAGAGAGGTTTTCTTTTTCTAAAACTTTATTTTATAACTCAGCTTAAAATCTTCAATTTTATAAATCTAAAATTAAATTATGCCGTCATTTGATATTGTTTCAAAAGTAGATGCACAAGCACTGGACAATGCAGTTAATGTGACATCAAAAGAGATAACTAACAGGTTTGACTTTAAAGGAAGTCATGTTGTAATTGATCTGAATAAAAAAGATTTCAAGATCAATATCGAAACTGACGATGATATGAAAATGCGCCAGCTTTGTGATGTACTTGTAAGCAGGGCACACAAACAAGGGATAGATCCGTTAGCATTTGATCTAAGTAAAGAAGGAATACAAAGTGGCAAAACCTGGAAAAAGGAAGTGCAGGTAAGAAATGGTCTTCCACAAGATGATGCAAAGAAGATAGTTAAACTAATAAAAGACTCCGGAATGAAGGTGCAGGCATCAATAAATGATGACCTTGTGAGAGTAACAGGAAAAAAAATTGATGATCTTCAATCAGTCATTCAGCTATGCAAGTCATCTAATCTTAAATTGCCCCTTCAATTTGTCAATATGCGGGATTAATTAGTTTATAAACTGTTCATAACTAGTTATATTTTGTGTATATCTCAAATTTAATTTGTGCAAAACAAGTGGGTATCAAAGGAGCAAAAAATTTGGAAAGTAATTTTTATCAAAGCATCTTAGCATTATAAGATTGAATGAGCCGTCAAAAGCGAGTTTGATCTGAGATCCGGAAAGTCCGTCAAAAGATTCGAAGGGTCTGCGATCAGAGGAATCCGTCAAAAGAAGAATTTGGTCGCTTGAGGTCGATGGTCCGTCAAAAGATACAGAACCTCACGGAAAGCGTTGGGTTAGTAAGACGTTCAGGAGCTTCGGCAAATGAATGGAAGAAAAATCCGGCGCTTTTCTATTTTTTAACCCTTCTGTTGGTGATTAGCTCATGTTACGTTACTTTTGCAGCTAAATTTTTTAATTAGTACGGCAAAACCCGTACAGCCTTTAAATCAAACATTTATGAAACAGGATATTCATCCGAAAAGTTATCGTCTAGTAGTTTTTAAGGATATGAGTAATGGTCACACCTTTTTGAGCAGATCAACTGCTGGCTCTAAAGAAACAATTAAATGGGAAGATGGAAATGAATATCCCCTTGTAAAATTGGAGATATCAAATACATCTCATCCATTTTTTACTGGTAAGAATATGCTGGTTGATACGGCAGGCCGTATCGATAAATTCAAACGGAAATACGAAAAGAAAAAATAAATTCCTACATTAGGATATTATTAAGTTTTTGTTTTTCATGGCTATACTTTAGTCCCGGAGATTCTTCTTCGGGGCTTTTTATTTTTTTAAAATCTTTAGCTTTACCGGATGCCCGTTAAAATCATATTCACTGAAGAATTTTGCCAGCCTGAAAACTTATATCCATTTACGCTTACAAGACAAATACAGGATATAAGAATAGGTATTCTCACTATACGTGAAAAATGGGAAAAAATTCTTGGTGTGACATCTTATGATCGCCTGGAGGATGATTATAAAGATCTTGACCGGTCAATTCATCTTGAAGATATCAGTGAGGATGATACTTGCTTTATGATACATGGAAATATTCTTCCTGCTCAAAAACTTATAAAGGCGCTAAAAAAATTAAAGAACGGAGAATTTATTTCTGCGAATGGAAATACAGGTGTTATTTTCAGATTTTCAAAAAAAGAGATCCAAGAACCAAACAAGATCAAAGTATCAAAAGCAATAACAATTCGTGATGAAGTAAAAAGCATTCAATTTCCCTGGGATATTGTCCAATTGAATGATTATGCGATCCGCCAGGATTTCAACTTATTGACAGAAAAAAGAAAGTCGCAAAAGATTTCAAAAACGAATAGGGTTATTAAGGCAGGAAATATTTTTATTGAGAAAGGAGCAATCGTTGAGCATTGTATCCTAAATGCATCTGAGGGTCCTATCTATATAGGTAAAAACTCTCTCATTATGGAAGGCACTGCTATCAGGGGTCCGTTTGCATGCGGTGAAGGAGTTGTCGTTAAAATGAATTCCCGCATTTATGGGGCTACCACTATAGGTCCTTATTGTACCGCAGGCGGCGAAATTAAAAACTCTGTGTTCTTTGCTTATTCAAATAAAGCCCATGATGGCTATATTGGAGACTCAGTAATAGGTGAGTGGTGTAATCTTGGAGCCGGCACTACTAACTCAAATATCAAGAATAATGCATGTGCAGTAAAAGTATGGACGACAAAAGGAGAGATAGATGCAGGAAAAAAATGTGGCGCTTTCATGGGTGACTATTCGAAAACATCAATTAATACATCTATAAATACAGGAACAGTAATGGGCGTCTGCAGCAATGTTTTTGAAGCAGGACTTACGCCAAAGTATATTCCCAATTTTTCCTGGGGCAGTGATGGTTTGAGAAGATATGAGTTGGAAAAGGCATTGACAGATATTGATAACTGGAAAAAATTGAAAGGAAAAGCGATCTCGGAAAACGAAAAAACGATTCTTACCTATATCTTTAAAAACTACTAAAACCAAATCATGCGTACACAAATTGCAGCAGCTAACTGGAAGATGAATTTGACTTTTCAGCAAGGGGAAAAACTCTTAGATGATATCCTGGCAGCAGAAATTAAATTAAAAGATCAGCAAAAAACAATTTTTGCAGTTCCTTATCCTTACCTGACAATGACCCGGAGTGAAGTTGCAGATGAAAAAAATTATTATGCAGCAGCTCAAAATTGTTATCATAAAAAATCTGGCGCTTATACTGGTGAAATATCTGTTGAAATGCTTCATTCTTTAAATATCAATTATTGCGTAGTTGGTCATAGCGAAAGAAGAGAATACTTTTTAGAGACAAATGCAATACTTGCGGATAAGGTGAATCTATGCCTTGAAAGCTTTATTACTCCGATTTTTTGTTGCGGTGAAGCTTTAGCAATTCGTGAAGCTGGTACACAGAACGAATTTGTAACAAAACAACTTCAGGAGTCTTTGTTTCATTTGACACCAGAACAAATTAAAGGAATTGTGATCGCTTATGAACCAATATGGGCAATTGGTACTGGTAAAACAGCAACAACTGCTCAAGCACAAGAAATGCATGCACATTTGCGTTCTGTTATTGCAAGCAAATACGGCGAGACCATTGCAAACCAGGTTCCTATACTTTATGGTGGCAGTGTAAAAGCTAATAATGCAAAAGAATTATTCAGTTGCCCGGATGTAGATGGGGGATTGGTTGGTGGCGCATCGCTGGTTGCAGCTGATTTTATCGAGATCATCCGTTCACTGAAATAAAAATATATACCTGCTCAATATTATATTGTAATCAGCCGAAAGAAACAGTTGCTGCTTAGCATTCTGAATGTAAGAGTGATTGTAAATAATAAAGAGATCTACCCATTAACTAATGAAGACCCTGTTGTAATAGAAGTATATGACAAACATCCCCGCATAGTTGTAACAGACGGGTTTCATTTTACAAAACCAATTGATCTTAATTATACGCAACCCAGTTACTATCATTTTAAAGTGGTTTGTTCTATTGATGACATGCAGCTGCTTGGAAATATCTTTGTATTAATTGTTTTCTATCTTCTGGGGTTTTTTACCGGTAGCTTTGTTCTTAAACTGCTTAGCTTTTTGCCAATATTCTATTTATTGTTTGCCTACTATATAGACAGAAAATCATTTCTTCAAATAAAACAGGATAAATTATTACGGAGTGATAACAGGAGATAGTAATTCTACTTTTTCGTGATCATTTAATTTGTTTAAGTCAAGCACTGTTGCTCCTTTCTTTTGATCAGCATGATACATCATTTTGAATTTAGCACCCCAAACAACTTCTGAAGCAATATAAGAGAACCGCTGCACAACTGTATTTGAAAAAACCTCATCAAATGCTTTTACAAACACCAATGCTTCGATCTTTGCATTCACCATATCCGTGTAATTAAAATTATAGAGTGGGCTTTTTTCATTTATCGGATGAACGATCGTCCAGCTTAATGCCAATGCATTGATCTTTGAAATTTCAAGATCAAGATTAAAAAATCGGTTAACCATCTTTCCATTTTCTTCTAATTGCATGGCAAGGTTGACTTTTACTTCTGCCTCTGATAAAAGATTGTTCTTATATGGTGCCATGCGGAACATTAAGGCAGTTCCATTTTTATACGGAGCTACAATTGCATTATGACTGAAGCTGAGAAATGCACGTGGGCGGGAAAATCTTCCGTAAAACAAACCTGTCGCTATCGCAAAACTTAACAAGCCAAGGAAGGCTTCAAAAGTTGAAACAGCACTTGCGGCAAATCCAACAGGGCTAATGCGTCCATAACCAACTGTTGTAAATGTTTGTGCGCTGAAGAAAAAAACCTCACTAAAATTTTTAATAGCTGATCCCTGGTTCACACCCGCAAGATGATCGATCCCGATTATGTAATAAATACCTGCGAAAAATAAGTTGGTAATTATATATGCTATTAATAAAAATGAAAGAAATTTTGTTCTTGGCATTGCCAGCATCGTATGATACCAACTGTGTCTTTCGAAAATTCCAATCCCTCTTTTTATCACGTTATCACCGCCGCTGTTACGATCATAAAACCGGCCACTGCTATTTTCACTGTTTACTCCAAAACCGGTGTTCAGATCCGATTGAATATTTATTTTTCTTTTAAAAATCGCCATGAGTTATTTGTTAATTAGTTCGGAATATTCACTCTTCTTGTCCTTGTGAATAAACAAAACATTTATTGTTTGGCTTATTTCATTACAAGCCTGCTATTTTCTGAAATTAAAACCACTTCGAAGTTAAGCTGGTTTTAATATTTATAAACGAAACCTGTAATTGCTTTGATATTTGGTTATATCTTTATTGATTTTTGAAGAACAGGTAGCTATTCTGCAATTGCAGGAAGAATTATCAAAGATACATTCATGATTAGCGAATCAAATATCTACACAAATGGAGAGTATTTTGAAAATAACCCCACATGGGACATAGAGGACAGTCCATGGAAGGCTGATATTATTAATTCAATTATTGAACGAAATAAAATTAGTGTAAACGACATTGTCGAAGTAGGTTGCGGTGCAGGTGGAATATTAACCAGCCTTGCTGAAAAAAACCCATATATACGGACATTAACCGGGTTTGATATATCTCCGCAAGCTATTATACTTGCAGTAAAAAGAAAAAGTGAAAGAGTTAATTTTTACCTCGATGATTTTATAAACAATAATTTATCGACCAATGCAGATGTTGTTCTTGTGATTGATGTCCTTGAACATGTAAGCGATTACTACGGTTTTTTACAGAAACTTAAACATAAGGCAAAGTATTTTGTTTTTCATATTCCACTCGACCTATCTTGTCGTACGATCCTGAAACCACATATAATGCTTCAGCAACGTCAGTCAGTGGGTCATTTACACTATTTTTCAGAAGAGATGGTCTGGTGGTTACTAAAAGATTTAAATTTTATAGTTATTGATTGGGAATACACAAAACCAACTACTGATGTTAAAAAATCAGGATCTTTTAAACAATATATCAAAAAGAAATTACGCAACTTTTCATACGGCATAAATAAAAAAACCAGTGTTAAGCTTTGGGGTGGCTACTCTTTAATGATCTTGGCCCAACAAGAGCTTACAGCCACAGTGCATCCTGGTGGACAACAAAAAGAAATCTAAAATAAATCTATACCAAAACAGCTTTAGGTTCAGGTTTGAATAAAATTATAGTTATTTGCATAAACTTAGATCGTGCAACTTCTACTAAGGGGATTTATTTTCAGAGTCATTTTTACTGTTATCGGTTTTTTGATCAGCATGCTAATAGCAAAGCTTGCTGGCGCAAGCCAGTTTGGGACTCTTTCATTGATCATTGTGAATGCGGCTTTGATTCATATCATTACCGGGCTGGGCACAGATGCAGCGATTGTTTGGCATGGGGTAGCGGGTACTAATTACGATCGCAATAAGATCTTTTCCTTTACATTGATAACCGCTACGATCCAGCTTTTATTCTTTTATATCATTGCAATTCTTGGCTATCTTTTTTTAGGACAAACACTTCTTGGAGGCAGTCTTGATCTAAGAGTTTTTTTTGCGGAAATAGTTTACTTCACGGGCCTGGTATTAATGGACAAATTTTTATCGCTTTATTACTCACAACATGAAGCCAGGCTTTGTAATAAAATATTATCAATTGTTTCTGGTTTACTATTCCTTGTTGTATTGATCGTTTGGCTTATCAAACCGATATATATAGTCGATTTTCCTATCTGGATATATAGTCTTTTTGTTTTTATTCCCTCTTTCATTTTGGCTTTCTTTTTCATAATTAAGTTTAACCCGGCATTTAAAAATGTTTCCCAGGAAGAAATGCGATCATTTTCTTCTTTTTCATTTGTTGTTTTAATTACAAACCTGATTCAGTTTGTAGCCTTCCGTGCTGATTATTGGTTGATCAGTATTTATTACGATCATACTTCGCTTGGAGTTTTTGCACAAGCATCAAAATTTGTACAGTTATTATGGGTAATTCCCAGCATATTTACAGGATTGATTACACCGGCATTAAAAAAAGAGAATGAAAAATTGACGACCGAGGGTCTTGTTTCTATTTGTAGAATAATGGTTTTTACACACCTTATTTTGGGATTTCTTCTGATATCACTATCGGCCATCATTTATAAATTCTTTCTTCCTGATGTTTATTATAAAGGCTTTTTTTCGCTTTTGATAATGCTACCGGGATATCTCGTTTATATAGTTAACATTATCCTGGCTGCGTATTTTTCTGCAAACAGGTTATTATGGGTGAATTTATATGGAAGTATTCTTTGTTGTGCATTGATGTTGTTGTTTGATTTTTTATTAATACCACGATTGAACTATATAGGGGCAGGAATAGCCAATTTGCTCACATATTCTATCACCATAATCTTTATTATTTTTCAGGCAAAAAAATTCATCAAGGTCGCTTTTAAAGACTTTTTTATCATTAAAAGGTCCGACTTTAATATATTTTCAAACAAGATTATGAATACAAATATTTAGTATGAAGGGTGTTCTTTTTTTGCCAAGTTGGTATCCCAGCCGTCTTGATGCTTTTACCGGTGATTTTATTCAGCGTCATGCTTTGGCACTTTCATTATTTATACCCGTTCATGTTGTCTTTATTGTAAGAGATAAAAAAAGGATTGTTACTGACTCTGTAAAAATTGAAGAGACCAAAATTGGCAATCTCACAGAAACTATTATCTATTATTCTTGTAAAAATTATAAATTGGGAATCGCTGACAGGCTTATGTCAATGCGTAAGTTCAAACTCATCTATCAGGATTTTTTTTCAAAGAAAATCACCGAAAATGAAAAACCAGCGGCAGTTCATGTACATGTGCCTTATAAGGCGGGGTTAATTGCCTTGTGGTTAAAAAATAGATATAACCTGGAATACAACGTGACAGAGCATTGGACAGGTTATGATAAATCAACAAAAGATAATTTCTATTCACGACCCCTATCATTCAGATATATCACAAAGAAAATTCTGCGCAATGCTAAATATATTGTTCCGGTAAGCAAAGACCTTGCAGAGAAATTGAATTCTATTGCGCCGGGCATCAGGATAAATGTTATTCCGAATGCAGTAAATGAAAAGCTTTTCTATTTTGAAGCAAGAGAACCGAAAGTCTTTAGGTTTATCCATTATGTATCATCATTGAAAGGTCAGAAGAATACAGAAGGACTCATCAAAGTTTTTTCAGAACTCAAGAAAATAAGACAGGATTGGGAATGTATAATGTATGGTCCGACAGATCAGGAATTATCCAAACTTGTAATGACAGCAGGATTAGAGGATAAAATTAAATTTACTGGGGAAATTTCTTATGCAAAGGTGGCTGAGATAGTTCGTTCAGCCTCTGCCTTTGTTTCATTTAGTAATTATGAAAATCAACCTTGCAGTATTCTTGAAGCTTTATGTTGTGGAGTGCCGGTAATAGCTACTAAAGTAGGAGGTATTCCGGAAGTTATTAACTCACAGAATGGAATAATAATAGAACCCTTAAATGAATCCCAACTTCTCCAGGCGATGGAAATGATGATGGATAAATTCAAAAACTTTGACCTGGAAAGTATAGCTAAAAGTGCAAAGATGAAATTCAGTTATAATGCCGTAGGTAGCCAATTGAATTTACTTTACCAATCCTGATTAAGGTTTACGACACTTACCACATTTTTTCCAAATCCTGTTTGACGAATTCATAATTCCTCTCCTGGTAATAAGTCTTTTCCCGGCGGTGAAGTAAAATTGATATTTTTTTAAAGGATCTTGCTAAAAAAGAAATAGGAAGTAATACCAGGAAAAAGATCAACGTCAGCAATACCTTATTGGTTACGCTACCTATTATGTTCCCGAATTTCATCCAAAGTTGATGTATAAAAACAGTAACACGTGGAAACAGGATACACAGAAAAGCCAGGCTAATGGCCGACAATAAGAATATTTTTTGATGATAAATCAGGAACAAGATAATCAGTGCCGTCATTAACACAACAATTGTACTATAACCTGAATTATTCTTCATATATTAAAACAACGTATAAACAAATGGAGCAAGGGCAGATCCACTGCCAAAGACAATTAATAACCCTATTATCAGCAAAATAACGATCATTGGAACCAGCCACCATTTTTTCCTGGTCTTTATGAACAACCAAAGATCTTTTAAAAATTCTACCATCTTCATTCTAATTTTAATAACGGCTGCTGAAGTTTATCAAAAACAAAATTACTGATTATTAAGAAATCCATCCCAGTCTGCATAAAGCATTTATAGGCATCCTCAGGGCTGTTCACAATAGGTTCATCCCGTACATTGAAACTGGTATTAACCATCACAGCATAACCAGTTTGTTTTTTGAATTCTTGTAATAACTTCCATAAACGATAATTTGTTTCCTTATGAACCGTTTGTATTCTTGCAGTATAGTCAACGTGAGTTATGGCAGGCAAATCACTTTTGACAAAGCGGAGTTTTTCATACATATCATCAGGATTCATTTCGTCAGGATAATCGTACCGACGGTTTTTCTGAACCCGTTTTGCCATGAGCATATATGGCGATGGATGTTCGATCTCAAAATAAAGTTTCGCATCTTCTGCTGCTACCACAGGGGCAAAGGGTCGAAAGCTCTCCCGGAATTTAATT
>Ga0193702_1000534_pt1 | contig 12042 bp, 7 predicted proteins | sample U3a1metaG_FD_143060 | JGI IMG/M metagenome (GOLD analysis project Ga0193702, IMG submission 143060) | Soil microbial communities from a riparian zone of the East river system, Colorado, United States - U3a1 | ecosystem: Environmental > Terrestrial > Soil > Riparian zone | place: USA: East River... | reverse complement strand
GGGCACAGCATCAACCAGTGCTGTGATGGTAGAAGCGTTAGGCATGAGCTTAACCGGCGGCGCGGCAATACCCGCCGTTGATGCCCGCCGCAAAAGGCTGGCGCAACTTTCTGGAAGAAGGATTGTGGAGATGGTAAAGGAAGACCTGCGCATATCAAAAATATTAACCCGCGATGCTTTTGAGAATGCCATTAAAGTGAACGCGGCTGTAGGCGGCTCATCCAACTTTGTTATTCATCTTACCGCTATTGCCGGCCGTATCGGTGTCGAGTTAAATTTAGAGGACTACGATAAAATCGGCAGCAAAATGCCGCTGCTGGTAAACCTGATGCCATCAGGTAAATTCCTGATGGAAGATTTTTACTATGCGGGCGGAGTACCGGCCATCATCAACCAAATGCGGTCCGAATTAAATATGGATACGCTTACGGTAAGCGGTAAATCGCATAAAGAAAATATTGAAGGCGCGGGTGTAAATTATAATAAGGAGGTGATCTACAACTATGATGAGCCGATGATACCCGAAGCCGGCATTGTTGTGCTGAAGGGGAACCTTGCTTTAAACGGCGCGGTTATCAAACCATCTGCCGCTACACCGGCCCTTATGCAGCATCGCGGCCGCGCCGTGGTTTTTGAAAACATAGAGGATTACCATACCCGTGTGGATGATCCTAATTTAGATATTGACGAAACCTGCGTAATGGTTTTAAAAAGCGTTGGCCCCGTTGGCTATCCCGGCATGCCCGAGGTTGGCAATATGGTGCTGCCTAAAAAGTTATTGGACAAAGGCGTTATTGATATGGTACGCATATCAGACGGGCGCATGAGCGGAACGGCTTATGGCACGGTTATCCTGCATGTATCGCCTGAATCGGCCATAGGCGGGAATTTAGGTTTGGTGGAGAACGGCGATATGATAGAGCTTGATGTAGCCAATAAGAGGATCCATTTAGAAGTGTCGGACGAAGAGTTGGCCGTACGCAGGAGCAACTGGAAACAACCGGCCTTGGCATCGCAGCGCGGGTATGTAAACTTATATGTTAAGCATGTGCAGCAGGCAGACAAAGGCGCCGACCTGGATTTCCTGGTTGGCGGTTCAGGCTCAAGCGTTACACGTGATTCGCATTAACCAACCAAAATGACCCTGCTCATCCTCCTTTTATGTATCATAACACTTGTCCTGTTAATTACATGGGCAAGGATCAATACATTCCTGGCTTTTTTGGTGGTATCAACCATGGCGGCTTTGCTGTTGGGCATACCGCTGGGCAAGATATCACAATCGGTAAATAAAGGGCTGGGGGATACTTTAGGGTCGTTGGTGATTATTTTGGTATTGGGCGCCATGCTGGGTAAGCTGGTTGCCGCCAGTGGTGCCGCCCAAAAGATAGCCAATGTTTTAAAAAACCTGTTTGGCGAAAAATATATCACCTGGGCCATGATGGTAACCGGGTTTATTGTTGGCATCCCGTTATTTTATAATGTAGCCTTTGTTTTACTGGTACCCATCATTTTTTCGGTGGCCTACAATTACAAGCTGCCGCTGGTTTACATCGGTACGCCTATGCTGGCATCGCTTTCGGTAATGCACGGCTTTGTGCCGCCGCACCCATCGCCCATGGCTTTAATTGTTTTGTTTCATGCCGATTTGAGCAGGACATTTTTATTGGGGATAGTTATCGCTATCCCTGCCTGTATTGTTTCGGGGCCACTGTTTGCAAAAACAGTACGAAACATTAAATCGGGCGCGGTAATTACCTCACCTGTAGAGCAGTTAACGGATGATCAGCTTCCCGGTATCACCAACAGCATTATATCTTCCTTATTACCCGTACTTATCATCGCGGCAACTATTGCGGTGTCAAAACTATTCAGTCAAAATATCGCCATAAAAAAAGTGGCCGATTTTTTAGGTGAGCCTAATATCGCCATGATCGAAACCATTATTATCGCTACTTATACCTTAGGCATATACCAGGGCAAAAAATTAGTGGATATAATGAAAACCTATACCGATTCGGTAAAGGACATCGCCATGATATTGCTCATCATTGGCGGTTCGGGCATATTTAAACAAATTTTGATAGATAGCGGCGCAAGTAATCAAATAGCCGCTATTTTAAAAGATGTAGACCTGCCACCCTTATTTTTAGCGTGGCTGATAACGGCCATTTTCAGGTTAAGCCTGGGCTCGGCAACGGTAGCTGGCTTAACGGCAGCAGGTATCCTTTACCCGCTAACGCTGCACACCGCTATCGACCCAAGCCTGCTGGTACTGGCCATAGGCGCGGGCAGCATGTTTTGTTCGCACGTTAATGATACGGCGTTTTGGTTGTTTAAAGAATATTTCGGGCTTTCAATGAAAGATACCTTTATGTCGTGGTCATTAATGGAAACCTCAGTATCGGTTATGGGCCTTATTGGGGTATTAGGGCTTAGCCTGTTGCACCTATAATATACAATTGCAATAAGATTTTTACAATAAAAAAGCAAAAACTATATCGTTTTAGTAATTCGTTTTAGACAAGTGGGCCTTATTTAAATTATTTATAATAAATTTACTCAATCTAAAATGGCCAATCACTTAATCAACCGTGCATAATACCTGATATGGACAGACCTCACAAAGAAGTTACCATTTACGATATCGCCAAAAAACTAAATATTTCGGCTGCTACGGTAAGCAGGGGCTTAAAAGATAGTGCAAGTACCAATAAGGATACCAAAAAGAAGATATTGGAAGCGGCTGCCGAAATGGGATATCATTCCAATTCGTTTGCCAGCAACCTGCGTAACAAACGGAGCAACATCATTGGTGTTATTGTGCCCCGGCTAAACAGCGTGTTCATGTCGCAGGTTATTGCCGGTATTGAAAAGGAAGTGAGCAATGCCAACTTTACGCTCATCATCAGCCAATCGTTGGAGAGCATGAAGAAAGAGGTGACCAATGCTGCAGCTATGTATAGCAACCGGGTAGACGGCTTGCTGGTTTCATTAGCCTATGATACCGAAAACATCGCTCATTTTGAAAACTTTATCAGGCGTGGCACGCCGGTTATATTTTTCGACCGTGTTTTCGAAAACACAAAATACCCGGCTATTCATATTGATAATTTTATGGCTGCCTATGAAATTACCACGCATCTCATTAAACAGGGATGTAAAAGAATTGTCCATATAACCGGCAACCAAATGCAGAATGTATATGCAGATCGTTTTAAGGGCTACAAACAGGCCCTGGAAAACTATGGTATTGCATTTGACGAGAAACTGGTTATCATTAACGGGTTGAGCGCCGCCGACGGCGTGGAAGCGGGGGAACAGATCTTAAAAATGGACCCGTTGCCTGATGGTGTTTTTGCCGCTAACGACCAATGCGCGGTATCATGCATGCAGGTAATAAAAAAGGCCGGGTTAAAAATTCCGCAGGACATAGCTTTTGCGGGTTTTAATAATGACCCCTTAACCTGTATTATTGAGCCTAATTTAACAACCGTTAATTATAAGGGATACGAGATGGGCCAGCTCTCGGCAAAATTGCTGATGGACCTCATGTATCATAAGAACATCCCGCCAACCAATAATTTGGTATTGGAGCATGAAATTATCATAAGGGAATCATCACTCAGAGCGGGTTAAGCTGCCTGATATTAAAATAAAAAAATAAAAAATATTAAGTGTTATATTTACAATGTGATCGATATTATTACGGTAACAAACCTAACTTTACAGCGTCAAATATATTTTTGGCAGAAGCAAGCCGTATAAAATGTTTATAGTAAAAAAAATTATTTTGAAGTGTAATATATGATGCCATTTTTCTTTTTAATTAAATCGGGCTGTTGAATAAACTTTTAAAATGGAAGAAAGTTTAAACAGGGAAAAGCCTGAAGTAAGGCTTAGGGCATTCAGGGCAATTGACGACCCGGATACTTGTGCACGTTTTATAGAAGGGCATACCCATGTTTTAACCAGCATTGGGGTTACCAAGGTTTCCTACAGTAAAAATGAATGGGTAAATAACCCTGCCGTATTTGTAATGGTTGTAGAATCATTAGATGGCAAAAAGGTATTTGGAGGGGCGCGGGTACACGTAGCCGGGGGCACAGAACCATTGCCAATTGAACAGGCAACCGGCGCTATGGATAAAGGCATTTTTCAGTTAGTTTATAAATATGCCCGATACGGTACCGGCGAACTTTGCGGCTTATGGAACTCGCGCGAAATTGCCGGGTATGGGGTAGGCAGCATATTTTTAATACGTACCGCTGTTGCTATTTCTTACCAGATAGGTATCCAATCGCTTTTTGCTTTATGCGCCCCTTATACGGTAAAGCCGGTGGAGGTTGTTGGCATGAGGCTTGAATCAAGCATAGGCCAGGCCGGGACTTTTTATTACCCCAAACTGGACCTGGTAGCCACTACCATGCTGCTTAAAGATGTAGCCGGGTTACCCACAGCAATGGACGAAGAAAAGAAATCTATAATTAGCATCAGGGAGAATTTAACAACCATTCGTGAGGAAGAGCTGAGAGGAAAAAAAATAACCATACACTATGACATCCAAATCCCCCACCTTGACCAATGGGACCTGCAGCAAATTATTGCCAATGCAGAAAGCGTAATGCTTAGTGCTGCGGTGAGCGATAAAGATTGGGATTTAATTTAAAGCTATACTACTACATCTAACTATATAAGGCACTTTTCCGTAACAGGCAATTATTAAAATATTGTATGAAAAATTTGGCAAGTTTGCTGGCAAGTTCTAAAGAGCAGCAACAAACGTATATCCCTTTATTATTAAGATTAAATAACCCTGCTGATAAACAAACCTTTGATGCTTTAATAAACGAAGGCAAGGTCTCTTTTGTTTATGACGAAATGTATGGCCAGCTACAGGAACTGGTTAAAAGTTTACACCCGTCTATAAAAATAAAAAAAGAAGAATATCCTGCTCTTATTGATAAACACCTTGCCGGTAAAGATATTAATGAATACGGTGTTTGGGTATATTACCCCTGGAACCAACGGCTGGTGCATTTACTGGATGACGAAGAATTTATTGAAGTACGTACCAACCGCAACCGTTATAAAATAACCAAGGAAGAGCAGGATAAACTGCGGACCAAGAAAATTGGCATAGTAGGCTTATCGGTAGGGCAATCTATCGCCTTAACTATGGCGATGGAACGTATTTGCGGCGAACTGCGGTTAGCCGATTTTGATACGGCAGAGCTAAGTAACTTAAACCGCATCAGGACCGGCACTCAAAACCTCGGCCTTAATAAAACCATTATCGCGGCGCGCGAAATATTGGAGATTGACCCTTTTTTAAATATTAAAATATTTAATGATGGGCTGCACGCCGGTAATATGGATGAGTTTTTTTTAGGCGATGGCAAGCTTGACCTGTTTGTAGAAGTTTGCGACGGCCTGGATGTAAAAATTGAAAGCCGTTACAAAGCCCGCGAATTGCAGATACCCGTTGTAATGGACACTAACGACCGGGGCATGATGGACGTGGAACGCTTTGACATAGACCCGGATCGCCCTGTTTTGCATGGCCTTGCCGACGGGCTTGACCCCGACAATATCAAGGATCTTACCAACGAGGAAAAGATACCCTACATATTAAGAATGATAGGTGCCGACACCATATCTACCCGGTTAAAGGCATCCATGCTGGAAGTAGAACAATCCATTAATACCTGGCCGCAGCTGGCATCATCAGTTACATTGGGTGGCGCGCTTACTACAGATGTGTCGCGGCGTATTTTGTTGGACCAATACCACGATTCGGGGAGATATTATATTGATCTGGACGATTTGATCAAAGATGAGAAAGGTAAAGATACCGCCGCCATCCCGGCATCATACATTGGCCCACCGCAACTGACCAGGGATGACCTGCTGAGCGCGGTTGAAAATTTCAACCCCAAAAATGCAGGCGTTATATTACCAGAGGATACCATATCATCCATAGTTAAGGCCGGTATTGTAGCCCCTTCCGGCGGTAATTCGCAACCCTGGAAATTGCTTTATACCGACAAGGGGTTATTCGTATTTCATGACGAACATTTCTCTTATTCGCTGCTTGATTTTAATAACCTCGGCTCATACGTTGGTATTGGCGCTGTTATCGAAAATATCAGCATAAAAGCATCAGCATTGGGTTTTGATAGTATATGCGATTATTTCCCGGTTAAAAACGATCATCGGATAGTTGCCCACATTGCCTTTAAAAAAGGGGAAACTTCTGCTACTGCCAAATACCTGGAACCCGGCATTGCCATAAGGGTTACCAACCGCGACCTGGCCGCGAAACAACCATTGCCAAAGGACTTTTATGATAAGCTTAAAACAGCTATCAGCACCTACGAAGGCGCAGAATTATCAATTGTTGATGATGAACTTCTGATGAAGGAATTGGGCAAGATACTGGCATCGGCCGAGATGTTACGTATCATACACCCGCGCGGGCATTATGATACCTTCACTAATGAATTGAGATGGACGCCCGAAGAGATAAACCAGAAAAGGGATGGCCTTGATGTAAATTCATTAGGTGCTACAAACTCCGAGCTGGCAGGTTTTAAAGTAGCTTCAGATACAGCAGCTATCGCGTTTTTAAGGCAGCTTAAAGGCGGTGGCGCGTTTACCAAAATGGTAAATAAATCGGTAGCGGTTTCATCGGCATTGGGTATTATCACCATGCCAAAATATTCTGAACTGGATTTTTTACAAGGCGGCCGTGCTGTTGAGCGTATATGGATAGAAGCCAATTTAGCGGGCGTATCTTTCCAGCCAATTTCGCAACTGATGTTTTTACTGGCCCGGTTAGCTCATGGGACCGATGGGATGTTAGACGGTTATTTTGGCGAGGAGCTTGGCAAACTAAATACAAGGTTGAATACTTTATTGCCTTACCTGGCAAATAAGCAGCCGGTATTCATGTTCAGGCTGGATAAAGCGGGAGAGCCTAAGGTAAGATCACTGAGAAGGCCAATTGAATCATCATTTATTTATTTGCCAAACGCTTAAATAACTTATATTTATCGTACTATTATTCTATAAATAGCAGCACCAAATATGAAGGTATTTACCCATAAAAAATTTCTCCTTTTAGCTTCTTTTTTATTCCTATTTACCTTAAATGCCGTATCGCAGGTTGTGTATGATGGTAAAACAGATATCATATTCGTTGGTAGCGGGATCAAGTATTATGTTGATAACAATGCATCGCAAAACATTAATACCATACAGCAACAAAAAAACTTTGTAACCTCTACCGAAAAAGTGCCTGATTTTGGCTTGCTGAAAGTGCCTGTATGGCTAAAAGTACAGGTAACCAATAAAAGCGATTTCCAGAATTTAAGGATGCAGTTTGAGCAATCGTTTCTGCAAAATATAGACTTTTATTACCCGGAGGGTGGCAAATACAAAGTTAACCAGAGCGGTGAAGTTTATGATTTCAAATCGAGGTTGATCAACTACCATAAGTTTGCCTATAATTTCAACATAACTAAAGATTCAACCGTTACTTATTACTTCCGCGTAAAATCTATCCTTAAAATGCGGATGCCAATCACGTTAGGTAAAAAGGATGCTGTTGTAGATAGTAACCTGGCCAAAAACATTTGCTTCGGTTTCTTCTTCGGGTTAATGCTCGTGATGTTCTTTTACAACCTGTTTATTTACATCGTTTTAAGAGAATCTATCTACCTGTATTACGTGGCCTATATTTTAATTGTGGGCCTTGTGCAAACAACGTATGAGGGGTATGCCTTCCAGTACCTATGGCCCAATAACGGCTTTATCGCTATCCGGTCGTTTTTTGTTTTAACGGCGCTCGTAAATATTAGCGGCCTTGAGTTTGTTCGACGATTTTTAAACACGAAGACCTTCCTTCCAAAGCTGGATAAGATATCTTACGGCATCTATATCATTTACGTTATCGATATTTTCTTCATCGTAAAAGGCGATTTCTTTACCGGGTACCAGATCATACAGGCATTTGGCGGCCCGGTATCCATATACATATTAACGGTCTCTATCATGATCGCCAAACGTGGTTACAGGCCGGCTAAATTCTTCCTGCTGGCATGGACACCGCTAATAATCGGCATTATCGTATGGTTCATGGGCGACTTTAATGTACTGCCTTATAATACTTTAACCAACTATAGCATGGCCATTGGCTCGGCATTGGAAGCGATATTACTATCCTTCGCGCTGGCCGATAAGATAAATATATTTAAAGCCGAAAAGGAAAAATCCCAATTAGAAACGTTGGTAGCATTACAGGAAAACGAGCGCATCATCCGCGAACAAAACACAATGCTGGAGTTGAAGGTGGAAGAGCGCACACACGAGTTGAATGAATCAAACCAGGAACTGAATATAACCCTTGATGATTTGAAACAGGCCCAAAGCCAGTTGGTCGAATCGGAAAAAATGGCCTCGCTGGGCCAGTTAACTGCCGGTATTGCCCATGAGATCAACAACCCCATAAACTTTGTAACTTCAAATATCAATCCTTTAAAGCGCGATATTGAAATGATGATGGATGCCCTTACGGTAATTGAAGGTGTGGGTATCTCTGATGCAACTCCTGCCGAAAAACAAAAAAAGATACAGGATTATAAAGAGGAAATGGATTTTGATTACCTCACCACGGAGATCAAACACCTGATAAAAGGGATAAACGAGGGTGCTACCCGTACCGCCGAAATTGTTAAGGGCCTGAAGATATTTTCGCGCCTGGATGAAGACGATCTGAAAAGGACGGATATTAATGAAGGGCTTGAATCAACTATGGTTATTGCCAATAACCTGTTAAACGGCAAAATAGGCGTAGTTAAAGAATATGGCGAACTGCCTACTGTAGAATGTTACGCAGGCAAATTGAACCAGGTATTTTTAAACATTATTTCTAACGCTATTTATGCCATACAAAAACGTTTTGGTGAAAATGTTGGGGGCGAACTGGCAATTATAACCACGCACGATGATAAAAACGTATTTATAAAGGTAAAAGACAACGGGATAGGCATGGAGGCCCAAACACAGAAAAAAATATTCGAGCCATTTTTTACCACAAAAGATGTAGGTGAGGGTACCGGTTTGGGCTTGTCTATTGCTTATAATACTATCAAAAAGCATAACGGGCAAATAATTGTTAACAGCAGCCCCGGCGAAGGAACAGAGTTTATTTTAGAAATACCTATAATATTTAAGGCAGAAGCAACTTAATACTTCTAAAAGTTGTATAAGCCCTATAATAATATTTACACTACCTTTATCATATAAGCATTAGTTAAAATGTCAGAAAAAATAAAAATCCTGTATGTGGATGATGAGCCCGATAACCTGGTGGGTTTTAAAGCCTCTCTAAGGCTTGATTATCATATCCTCACTGCGGTAAACATTCCGCAGGCTATGTCGTGTTTAAGCAACCACCCTGATATTAAAATTATCTTTTGCGATCAGCGCATGCCGGCCACTACAGGGGTTGAGTTTTTTGAAGACATACGCACCAGCTACCCGCTGCCCGTACGCATATTATTAACGGCTTATACAGATGTTGAATCAATAATTAATGCTATAAATAAGGGTAATATATTCAGGTATGTAAAAAAACCATGGTTAGAGTCTGATCTTGTATCAGCCATAGAAGAGGCCCATAAGTATTATATGGTTAATTCAATGCTGCTGATCAAAAATGATGAATTGCAAAAAGCCTATAATGAGCTGAATAAATTTGCCTACAGCGTTAGTCATGACATAAGGGGCCCGTTATCCGGAATTTTAGGCGCCATCAATATCGCTCGCGAGATAGATGATATTGAAGAGATGAAGGAGATGCTGTTCCTGATGGAAAAATCATTAAAAAAGCTGGATGCTTATATCATAAGCATGCATGATTATTATACCCTGCAGCGCGGCGAGCTAAAAATATCAGATATTAGTTTTAAGGATCTACTGGAAGAATTGAAGCCTTTATATAATGTGATGTCCAAAACAAACAATGTTGCATTTAACATCAGTGTGGAGCAGGATGAGGTTTTCAGGAGTGATGAAGTACCGCTAAAGCTTATTTTTAACAACCTGCTGTCAAACGCGTTTAAATACCAGGATAAATCACGTAAACAGAAATCAGTTGATGTAACTGTTGAGGTTAAGAAAAGCGTGGCTACAATTCATATAAAAGATACCGGCATAGGTATTTTAGGCAGCCATATTGGCGAGATATTTAACCTCTTTTACCGGGCAAATTCGCAGGAAGTAGGATCAGGCTTTGGATTATATAACGTAAAAAGCGCCTTGCTAAAACTAAACGGGCAAATTGAAGTTAACTCAGTTATGCACCAGGGAACAAGTTTTAAGATAACCATCCCCTCTATTTAACCGCACATGGCATTATCATTTATAGTTATTGATGATAGCGAGCTGGATTGTTTTATAGCGCGAAAAATTGTTGGCCATGCCGATAAGGGTTTAACGGTAAAAACTTTTCAAAGAGGCAATGAAGCGCTTGATATGATCCGGAAAAATATGGCGGATTATGCCGAAGCCGATATGACCATAATTTTGCTTGACCTGCAAATGCCTATAATGAACGGCTTTGAGTTTGTTGAGGAATTTGAAAAATTTGCACCCGAGGCAAGAAAAAAATTCCGCATCGTAATATTATCATCTACAAGAAACAGCAACGATATCTTCCGGATATTTACTTATAATACCGTACACAGCCTGATGGAAAAACCCCTGACACGCGAAAAACTACTTTCATTGATGCAGCAGGTGGGCGCAATTAGGGTTGATTAACAAGCACGTTACAGTATTATAATGATCCCCCAACATAGTTTATCTTATTAAGGTAATAGAACCTGTCCGGTTAATTTTCACATTATTATAATCGTCTTCCCCGTCAAATACCCAATAATAAACTCCTGCCGGGATATTTTTACCTTTATAGGTGCCGTCCCAATAATCGCTTGCCGATTTTTCGGTGATCAGTAGCTGCCCATACCGGTTAAATATTTTGAGGCTGCCAAAGGTTACCACGCCTTTTATAGTAAAATTAAAGTGGTCATTTATACCATCACCATTGGGTGTAAAGGCAGTGGGCGCTGTTATCTCATAAGGCGGCGGCGGGATTACGATCACATTTATGGCCGCATCAATAGAGCATCCGGTATAAATGCTTGTTGCCTTAATATAATAGGTACCGCTATATTTAATAGCGGTATAGTTGGTTATTTCGCCCGTTTCGTTCGAGTTTCTATAAAAAGTATACGTTAGCCCCGGCTGGGGTATATAGGTTTTTGTGAGGTCCACCGTAGCCGGGAAATGAACCGCGGCGGGTTCAATAAGGCTGTTAATAATAGTGGGCGTCTTAAACGCAACAATTAAAGGCAAAGTGTTGGTACACCCCTCGGGGCTTACCCCTTTTATATAATAAGTTCCCGAACTAATTATTTTGGTAGCATTAACCAGGTAATTATTAGCACCGGCATCCGAATAATAACTAAAGGTAGTGCCGGGTGTACTCCCGGCCGTGACCGAAGGTGCCGTCAGATCGACCGGTGTACCCGGGCACGCTATCAGCGTATCCGGTACCACCATTTTAAAGCCCGCGTCAATCTTATTGACGATCGTTGTTAAGAAGTCCCCGCAGCCGTTGCCTTCATACGGCAGTACCTCCAATACATAACTGCTCTGGTCGGGCGGTGGTGGCGATATGGTAAGGGTTTGCCCCTGCCCCAGTGCCTGTCCAAAACCGGCAGTGAACCAATAATAATATTGAAAGCCGCTGGGGCCGGCAAGGGTAACAGAGTTTTGCCCCGTGCAATACGCGTTCCCCGATATAGCCGATGCCGCGGCTCCGTCTTCCACGTCTATATAAGCATAACCAAAATCGGCGCATACGGTGTCTGCACAATCGGTAACTGTAAATTCTAAGCGCATGGTAGTGTTTGGGTAACCATGCAGGTCAACGGCTGTCTTTGACCAGTCTTTATAAAAGATACCGCCAATATT
>Ga0193702_1000533_pt1 | contig 12075 bp, 9 predicted proteins | sample U3a1metaG_FD_143060 | JGI IMG/M metagenome (GOLD analysis project Ga0193702, IMG submission 143060) | Soil microbial communities from a riparian zone of the East river system, Colorado, United States - U3a1 | ecosystem: Environmental > Terrestrial > Soil > Riparian zone | place: USA: East River... | reverse complement strand
AAAATATTTAATCTGCCAATCGATCATGGTACGCTAAAATTAATGAGCGGAGTTGTTATGGCACTGAATGTTGGATTACTCTACTTGGGCTTTACGAAATTAATTGGATCCGGATTGGCAAGGCTTGTCATTTTGTTCTTGGCGACTGGAGTTGCGATGATGAGAACCAGCGACATGATCGCATTTAATAGTGAACATATAGTTATCCTGTTGCTTTGCATTTCATTCTTTTTTCTAAGCCGATTATATCGTTCAGGTGCAGGAAGATATAATAACAGAATAATTTTGCTCGGTTTTGTGCTTGGACTCGTTCCTTACGCGAAACTACAGGGCACACCTATGGCTCTCTTTATGGGATTGGTCGCTTGTTTGGTTGTTTATAAGACCTTATCCATTAAATCCTTAGGGTTATTAATAATTTTTGCCTTGACTCCTACGATTCTGGTTTTGCTTACCCTTTATTTAAATGGTGGATTAAGTGAATTTTGGTTGTCCTACATTGAGAATAACTTATTTTATGCTACTGCGGTAGAAAACAACAACTTGACTAATCGATGGAACTTGTTGAATGAAATTATCTTCCAACCAGAAGAGCTACATTTCTTTTTCTATTCTTGTTTCGTGATTATTCTTGTTGGAGTGGTTGTGGGTTTAATAACCATCAGAAAAATTTCGAGAGAGAATAAAGTCATGATCGTATTATCTCTTCTCTTCCTTCTTGTTTCCATGTATTGCATTACTACCCCGGGCCGGACTTTTGGACACTATATGTTGCTTATCCTGCTTCCGCTAACTATGGTTGTTGCTTTTATACTTCATTCAATTTGCAGAATTATAGAAATCAATTGGAATGAACGCAGACTCTCAATATTTCTAATCAGGTTGTTTGCATCAATACTTTTCATTTGTATTACCAGTCTATATTTTTTTATAAAAGAATTTACATTGCATCCAAAGTATTTAGTCAAAGCACGAGAATACTATGATGGCTTCTGTCTTCATGGAGACGTTGTAACAATTTTGAATCGCTATTATGAGCCGAAGGACAAAATGGCTATCTGGGGTTGGGCAACGGAGTTATTTGAAGGCACAAAATATTTAATGGGAACACGTGATGGCGCCACACCATTTCAGATTGAGGAGGGGCCCATGCAGGCCCATTACTTGAGCCGATATTTAAAAGATCTCCAGGTTAATAAACCCAAAATTTTTGTAGAGACTATTTCGCCTTCCTTCTTCCGTTTTGCGGACCGAAGTAAAAGTGGGTTTGAAAATTTTCCATTAATCTCAAATTACATCAGGACAAATTATAATTTTGAAGGAGAGATTGGAACTGCGAGATACTTTTTGCGAAAGGATGCGACCTTCCCGGAAAAAAAATGGAAGAGAGATATTTCAATTCCCCAGGACGTCATAAGAGAATTCCATTCAAATCTTGAGCTACTTGAAAAGAACGGGACTTTTCTCAAATTTAAGGGGTGGACAGTACTTGGAATGAACACTGATCATCAAAAAGTAACATTAGCTTTAATATCCAAGTCAGACACTTTGTTTGTCGATAGCTATCAAATGTCAAATAAGGAAATCGTTGACTTCTCGCCCAACAACACAGGCTATCTAATGTGTGGATTCATTGGATATATTCCACTTAAAGAAATTCCAATGGGAGACTATGAAGTTGGATTATTCGTTGAGAACGAAGGTAAGAAATCGTTTAAGTCATGGAATCAAATTTACTCCTCACGTCCTAACCCAAATTGATTTATTGTGATATCCATTCAGCAGATATGATCTTTCGGTAAACAGGAATATTTTAATTTTTAACTATGGAATTTTCAGAAGTCAATAATTGGGTTTTTAACATCGTGATAAAAAAGAAACGTCCATTTTTCTTGTTGCCCTTGCTCCCACCATGCTTTTCGTAACTCCATTGCTTTTTTTCCATCAAAATCATACTTGGCAGCAAAGCGATGTTTCATTTGCTGAAGTTGAGGAGCATCATCCCCACCAAAAAAAATTGTTTTATCAGTTTCTTTGATCCAAAAAACCTGGTGATAAGGCGAATGAGCCCCTGTTATTTTATAATGTACGTAATCATCAATTGTTCCTTCGTCCTCTTTTAATAAAACAACTTGCTTCGATCTTTTTAATGCTTCCAATTCCTCAGTAATAAATGAAGGAAATCCTTTTTCAAAAGCAAAACTCAATTCCTTTTCCTGTAAATAAAACAAAGCGTTAGGGAAACTTAATTCCTTATGGTTTGTTCCAAAAGAAATTCCACCAGCATGATCTTTATGTAAATGCGTTATTAAAACTTTTGTAATATCTGGTGGATTGATACCTGCATCAGCAAGGTTTCGATGAATTTGAAGTTTCCCATCTTTTTCAAAACCAAGCCCTGTATCAAGTAATAGAATATCTTTTGAAGTTATGATAACGAATGGTTGAATTTCCACCAATAAACTTCCAACAGGTCTTTGTTGCAGATCGTGAACATCTTCATCGAAGGGAACAAATAGTTTTGTTTTATCGATCGTAAATGTGCCTTCACTTAAGGGAATGATTTTCATTAAACGAATTTCAGGTAATTCATTTAATTAACGTAATACCATTTGCCGGTCGGCATCCAAACGTATAAGTATAAACAAAAGAATTGTGTTCGTAAGTAAAGAAGTACCACCATAACTAACAAACGGAAGAGGAATACCAATAACCGGCGCAAGACCAACCGTCATTGCAAGATTTATGACAATATGAAAAAAGAAAACAGCTCCCACCCCATATGCATAACACCTGCTGAATACACTTCGCTGTCGTTCTGCAACTGTTACAATTCGAAATAATAAAACGAGATAAAGCCCCAATAAAACTAAACTTCCTATAAATCCAAAACCTTCGCCAATTGTACAAAAGATAAAGTCGGTTCTTTGCTCGGGCACAAAATCAAACCGTGTTTGTGTGCCTTTAAGCAGCCCTTTACCAGAAAAACCTCCGCTACCAATAGCGATCTTTGATTGCTTTACATTATAATCTACATCCTTATTTCCAAGTGCTTTTGCTTCATCTTTCCTGTGTTCTTTTTTATATTCTTTCGGAATGTCCTTACCAATGGTGCTGAAAATTCTTTCTACCTGGTGTTCTTTCAAGATATGTTTAAAGGCAAAAGGAACTCCAAAACGCTGAATGCCTATACATAATAACCCTATAAGAATTATATTGACAAGAAGAGACCTGTTTCTTTTTACCTGGCGTCGCATAATAAAAATAATAAACACTGTTATTGCCAGGAGTATAATTGCTAATAAGTTTTTTTCCACAAGTAATGTTGCTACTACTAATGTCCCCGCTGAAAACCCAATTATAAGAACAGCGGATGGCAAACCTTCACGATACATAACAATAAAAAATGAAAGATAAACCAACGCCAAACCTGTTTCACTTTGCATGATGCTGAAGACGGCGGGCAATAAAGCAATTCCGGCTGCTATAATTTGTGACTGCGTTCGTCTGAAATCCGTTTCAGGTCTTGAAAGATATTTTGCCAAGGCAAGACAAACACAAATTTTACAAAACTCAGCAGGTTGAAATTGAAAGCTGCCACCGACTTTAATGATAGATTCAGTCCCCTTTACATTTGATCCTAATGGGAAAACCAGAAGGATCAAAAATATGCCTGCAGCATACCAAAGATTAGCAGTAGCCGGAAAAAATTTACTGTCCGTAAGAAGTATGAACATGCCGATAACTATCGACACAACAAAAAAGTAAAACTGACGGCTATAATCTGTTTTAAATCTCAGAAATGTTTGTATGACATTATCACCATCATGATATGTCACTCCAAAGATCGCCATGATACCAACTGCTGATAACAGAAACCATAGCCATACAAGACTCCAGTCAACTCCTTTTGATATTTCGGGGTTACGCTGACTCATGTACGAGCTAACTGCTTTTGACGGTAAATTCTTTTATCATTCCAAATAGCTATCTCTTCTTTCTTCTTTTGCTTTCTTTGATCTTTATTTTTTTCTGAATCTGGCGTTGATGTTTTCCCAAAAACAAATTTCTTAATATATGAACTGTCCTTGGTTTTCTTAAACCATTCAAATGCTCTTACAGAATCAGTTTTTTGTTGAACCCGAATAAAATATTTGGGCATTAGATTAGTGTTTGAAATTCTTTCAAGATCCTCTTTACTTTTTGTTTGCAAAGTATCGTTCAGATATTTCTCCATTAAGATCCGTGCAATTGGCCCCGCCCAAGTAGCGCCGAAGCCTGCGTTTTCTACTGTTACTGCTATCGCTATCTTTGGATCTTCTTTGGGTGCAAAACAAACAAACATAGAATTATTGGGTAATTCGAGCTTTCTACCATCAAGAAAAGTAAAGTTTTGAGCAGTACCAGTTTTGGCGCAGATATTTATACCGGGAATTTTTGCAATACGTGCAGTGCCTTCTTCTACCACGTCCTGCATTCCATTTTGGACTGCATCATAAGCTTCATCAGGAATATGAGTTAATACTTCATGTTTCCGTCGATATTTACCAAGCAAAACAGTATCTTCTTCAGTTTCGTCATCAATTTTTTGAACAAAATGTGGAATGTAATAATAACCTCTATTGGCAATAATACACATGGCATTTGCTAATTGAAGAGGGGTAGCTGTCATTCTATCTTGCCCAATTCCCAATGTAAGGTTGGTGCAAGAATTCCATTGGCCACGATATATTTTATCGTATTCAGTAGTATCGGGAATACCTCCTTTGTCTTCACTTGGCAGATCTAACCCAAGCCGGGTACCTAATCCAAATGCATTCATGTAATCATGCCATTTCTGATATCCCACTTTTACGTCACCATACTTTCGGTTATCAACGATCAGGCGATAAGTATTGCAAAAAAATGAATTACATGAATGAGCAATTGCAAGACGAAGGTTAGCTGCATGTCCTGCCCAGGTTTCCAAACAACCAACTCTTTTGGCGCACCCATAATACCCACCGCTACAGGCTATCCCACTTTTAGGAGTTATCACACCTTCTTCCAATGCTATTAATGCATCAATAGGTTTAAAGGTTGAACCTGGGGGATATTGCCCTTTGATCGCACGATTGAGCAAAGGAGCTCTAACATCTAACACCAATTTTGAATAGTTTTTACTTTTCTCTGGTCCTGTTAATTCATTCGGATTAAAATTTGGACCAGAAGTCATTGCGAGAATACCGCCTGTTTTTGGGTCGAGTGCAACCACGGATCCAACTTTATTAGCCATTAGCTTTTCGGCTAGTTGTTGCAGATCTATATCAATATACGTTCTTAGCCCACGGCCTGCGATCGCAGCCGTATCAAATTCTCCCTTTTCATAAGAGCCTACCAACCTATTTTTATTATCCTTAATTAAATATTGAACGCCGCGTTGCCCCATTAGCACTCTCTCATAAACAGATTCCAATCCTGTTTGACCGACATAGTCACCCATTCTATAAAAAGCATCAGAGGTTTCTATTTGTTTGGGAGTTACTTCAGCGATATACCCAAGTAGATGTGCAGCAGCATTGAAAGGATATACTCTTACGGGTCTTTGTACCAAAACAAATCCCGGAAATTTCCAACTGTTTTCTTCAAACCTTACCTGCATTTCGGGAGTAAGCAGGTCTTCAAAAATGGAAGGACGAACTGCAGTGTTCTTAAATCTTGCATCAAGTATTCTTCGATTAAATTCTGCTGTATCAATATTCATCATCCTGCAAAAATCCAAAGTATCAATGCCTTTTATTTCTGCAGGGGTTACCATCATATCATACATAATGGCATTATTCAAAATGGCTTTTCCCTTACGATCGAAAATGATCCCACGTTCGGGGTAAACGATCTTTGGATAAACAGCATTATCCATTGCGAGTTTCCTGTATTTATCTGAAACAACCTGGAGATTGAATAACTGTGCAAGTATCAAAAGAAATGCAACAGAAAATATGACTCTGATGATACGGCTTCTAGATTGGTTAAACACAGGCATAAAAAATGTACGAGGTAAGTTGTACGCAGTACGATTGCAAATTACAACGAAGAAGTTGTTTTTAAAATGGAGTGGGTATTATTTAATTTTCTATTATAAATTGGTGATCAACTATGCAGTATTGGTCCGGTATTTCAACCGTCTTGGAAATAGAATTTCCGCAGTAAAAATCAGCAGCATACTGATAGCTGTAGTCGAAACTACTTTTACCAGGAAATCAAGAAAATTGCCAACCTCAAGCCATTCCAACAATAACAGGTAACCGTGATGAAGCAACGAAAGCGCAAAGACATACACTGCATATGGAGCCCAACCCATTGCTTTTGCAGAAGGCTCACTGTAATTAAATTCAGAAGTATCTTTTGGGATCAGGATGTTGACGATAAATGGACGGAAATAAGCGACCAATACACAGGCGGCAGCATGTAACCCGGGAGTAACTGTAAAATAATCATACGACAAGCCGGTAAGAAAGCCTATTACCAATAACCAGAATCTTGAAATTGAAAATGGAAGCCAAAGGATAAAAAGAAAATAAATTACGGGAATAATAAACCTATGTAGAGCCGGCACATTATCAAGTATAAAAACCTGTAATAGGATAAAGAAAATGAAACGAATTATATTTCTTAGCACAAAATTCATTGTTTCCTTTTATTTAATTCATCTACTTTTTTCTGTGTGGCTTTATCCAATGTCACTTGTTCATCCCTTTGCAGATTTTCCACCACAAAAACCTGTTGCAGATTTTGAAAATTAGCGGAGGGCTTTACCCGCAATACATAAAAATTGGTGCTCTTATCCTCCACTATATCTGCCACGGTACCGATGATCCAACCTGGAGGATAATTATAGGAATTAATGCCGGTAAGGACAGTATCACCTCTTAGTACAGAATCACTCTTGGGAATATTTCTTAATGTTAGATAAAGTGGACTTTGACCATCCCATTCTATTCTACCATTATTCTTGCTTTTTTTCATCATAGCACTCACTGTGCTTTGTATATGGAGCAAGCTCATTACCTGGCTAAAATTCTCACTCACACCAACAATCTGCCCGACGACACTTCCATCCGAATTAATAACAGCCATATTATCTTTAATACCTTGTTTTGATCCGCGATTGATCTGAAAATAATTCTTCTGGCTGTTGATCGAGTTACTCACCACCTTTGCCTCTTTAGCCAAATATTTTCTCAGCATGTGAAGGGTATCATAGCTAACGGTATCTGTTATGACGTGAGAGCCTGTATCTACTTTTATAAAATTACCTGGTAAAAGATTCAAAAGAGAGTCATTCATTTTATGGATACGCAAATTCTCTTCTTTCAAATGAAAGTAATCATCTACGTTGTCATATTTTGAATTGACGTACCCCGTTATTTCATTTGCCTTTCCAAAAAAAACAGCCCTGTGATATTTATTATAACGGAATAACATGGAAAGTGCAAGAACCTGCAGCAACACAAAGCTGATAAAAGTGAAATACCGGCGGATGAAGAGAAATACGTTACGCATTTACAATAAGGCTCAAGGTTCAGTATGCAAGGTACAAGGAGTAAACACTATTTATAACGAGGTTGTGCCTTGTACCTTGTGCCTTAACAACTTTTTATCTCATAACAAATGGATACCTGTCGTAGTGCTTTAATGCAATGCCTGTGCCACGCACCACACTTTTCAGTGGATCATCGGCAATATGCACGGGTAATTTGATTTTTTGGCTTAATCTTTTATCTAATCCTCGTAACAAAGCCCCACCACCTGTCAGGTAAAGTCCCCGGCGATAGATATCGGCAGCCAGTTCCGGCGGTGTTTGTTCCAACGCTTTCAAAATTGCTTCTTCAATTTTGAAAATGCTTTTATCTAAAGCTTCAGCTATTTCCTGAAAACTGACCATGATCTGTTTTGGAATACCTGTCACAAGGTCACGACCATTTACAGGAATATCATCTGGAGGTGTTTCAAGGTCTTTCATAGCGGCACCAACCTGTATCTTGATCTGCTCGGCGGTTCTTTCCCCGATCAATAAGCTGTGATAGCGGCGTAAAGCTTCCATAATATCAGCAGTAAATTCATCACCGGCGATACGGATACTCTGGTCACAAACAATACCGGCAAGAGCAATAACCGTGATACCCGTTGTACCACCACCAATGTCAATGATCATATTGCCAACCGGCTCTTCCACATCAATACCAATTCCCAGCGCAGCGGCCATAGGCTCATGAATAAGATAAACTTCTTTTGCGCCAGCTTGTTCAGCACTGTCACGAACGGCTCTTTTCTCAACTTCTGTAATTGAAGAAGGAATGCAGATCATCATTCGCCAGCTTGGGGGGAACATCGGTTTTTTTGTATAAACCAATTTGATCAACTCACGAATCATCAGCTCCGCTGCGTTAAAGTCAGCGATCACACCATCTTTCAGCGGACGAACAGTACGAATACTTTCATGTGTTTTCTCATGCATCATCAGAGCCCTTTTACCCACAGCAAGCACTTCCTTGGGATTGTTGCGATTCAGAGCAATGATCGAAGGTTCATTTACTACAACTTCGTCGTTATGTATGATGAGGGTATTTGCTGTACCCAGGTCGATGGCAATTTCTTGTGTAAACCAATTAAAGAGTCCCATTTATGAGTATTGGATTTAATGTGTGCAAAGTTGGGTGAATTTGTTCGAATTATCAAAGCGAAAAGCCTGATAGCCAAAGATTTTTTTAGGGGTGAGGCATTTGGCAATTTGCTGTTAAAAGAATTTCTTCATGGGGTCGGCTGCAGGAATTCTATTAAACATCGTTGCGTCGCACTCTTGTACATTCAGTACATTATTCTCCACTTCTACATTGTCACCCTGAGCATCGGGAATGGCTATTCGGCAATTATAGAACGCAGATAGCAGCGTTTTGTTATGAATTTTAAGAGAGAATTTTCACAGTTCGTTATTGCTGGGTTGTGTGAAATCAAATTGATTAACTTCAATTCATGCGTTTAATCAACCGCATTGTTGTCATTCTTTCTGTTGTCAGTTTGTTTGCTGATATAGCAAGTGAAATGATCTATCCTGTCGTCCCTGTTTACTTAAAAGAAATTGGTTTCTCTGTTTTACTGATTGGTATATTAGAAGGCGTTGCAGAATTTACTTCCGGCATCAGCAAAGGATATTTTGGAAAACTAAGTGATGAAAAAGGAGTTCGATTGCCATTTATAAAAGCGGGATATTTTTTTAGTGCGATCAGCAAACCAATGATGGCAATCCTTGTTTATCCTTTGTGGATCTTTTTTGCAAGAACCATTGATCGTTTTGGCAAAGGATTGAGAACAGCAGCAAGAGATGCATTGCTTTCGCAACAATCAACCAAAGAAACAAAAGCCAGCGTTTTTGGTTTTCACAGGGCGATGGATACAGTTGGTGCTGCCATTGGGCCGATCATCGCCCTGGTGTTTCTTTACTTTTTCCCAAAAAAATATTCATCGTTATTTTATTTCGCATTCATTCCCGGTATTATTGCCGTGCTGCTCATCTTTTTACTTAAAGAAAAAAAAGAACCTGTTTCAACTTTAGAAAAAGGAAATTTTTTTTCATTTCTTAAATATTGGAAGGTTGCATCGGTAGAATATAAAAAACTTGTTGTTGGATTATTATTGTTTGCGTTGTTCAATAGTTCAGACGTGTTTTTATTATTGATCACAAAAGAAGTTACCGGGAGTGATACTACAACTATCGCGGCTTATATCTTTTATAATCTCATTTATGCAGCGGCCTCATTTCCTTTGGGAAAAATGGCTGATAGATTGGGGATCAAAAATGTTTTTATCATCGGGCTATTGATGTTCGCAATTGTATATGGAGGGTTTGCTTTTCATCCTTCAACTGCAGTGATCTTTACTTTATTTTTTATTTACGGAATTTATGCAGCAGCTACAGAAGGTATTGTCAAAGCATGGATCACGAATATTGCGCATGATGTAAACACGGCAACAGCAGTTGGTTTTTATACATCTTGCCAAAGCGTTTGCAGCTTGCTTGCAAGTATCATTGCCGGTTTTATTTGGTCACAATTCGGCCCTTCACTTACTTTTGGCGCCACTGCTTTTATTGCGTTTTCTGTAATAATTTATTTTCTATTGAGTTTCAGGAAGAATTGATTTTCCTTGCCATTTTCCTCTATTCTGGCACGAAAATGGGGTTGAAACAGTAATTAAAAACCAATTTTTTATGAGGAAGGTATTTTTATTATCTGTAACCCTTTGTTTATTTCTTTTATCAAATGCCCAAAGCAAAAGCACTCACAGCTCTTCTTACCAATCAGCACTTGGTGTAAAATTCTGGGATGGTGCAGGTATTTCTTTCAAACATTTTTTTCAAGGAAATAATGCTGGCGAATTCATTGGTTTTTTCTGGAATCACGGTTTTCGCTTAACTGGTTTGTATGAAATACACGGAAATTTTGCAGATGCACAAGGTTTGAAATGGTATGTCGGTCCCGGAGCCCATATTGGTTTTTATGATTACTATGATCATCATGATAACCATATCGATGGCACGTACTTCGGTATTGATGGAGTTTTAGGTCTTGATTATAAATTTAACGGTGCACCTATCAACATTTCTATAGATTGGCAGCCGTCCTTTGAGTTTGGAGATTATGTAGGCTTTTCCCATTATGGCGGGATTGGAATTCGTTACACTTTTTAGGTTAAGTCTCTTTAGTTTTTAGCTATAAGGTTAATTGTGAATGAGGTATTTTTCTAATACCTCATTCTTTTTTTTATCTTGTTCGTCTCTAAACAAGCTATGATGAAAAAACTACTGCTCCTGGTCATTGTATTTAATTCCATTTCATTATTATCGTTTTCGCAGGACGAGTTTGCAAAACTCCAGGCCGATTTTCAAAATATGATGAATGACCCCAAAAACATCTATGGTAAAAACAAGGATGTTGGAAAATATTATGATATCCGTGGATTTAAAATGTATGTTGAAGTGTACGGACAAGGGAAGCCATTATTATTTATTCATGGCAACGGAGGATCAATAAATAATTTTACAAAGCAGATCCCTTATTTCGCACAGAGCTATAAAGTGATCATAGCGGACAGTCGTGCACAGGGAAAATCTGTCGATCCAACGGATTCGATCAGCTATGAAATGATGGCAGATGATTATGCCGCTTTACTTGATGCAATGAAAATCGATTCTGCTTATATAGTTGGCTGGAGTGATGGTGGCATTAATGGATTATTGATGGCCATTCGTCATCCTGAAAAAGTAAAAAAACTAGCTGTCACCGGAGCAAATCTTCGACCAGATACAACAGCAGTACCACAAGAAATTTGGGATATGGTAACACCCGTTTATGCCGGGTTAAAATCTAAGGCAGATAAAAATGAAATGGAAAAAGGTGCATACAAACTATTTAAACTATTGGTTGAAAATCCGCATATTCCCTTAAGCGACCTTAAAAAAATAACTTGCCCTACATTAGTGATTGGTGGAGATCATGATGTGATCAAAGAAGAACACACAATGGAGATCTATAAAAATATTCCAAATGCTTATTTATGGATATTGCCAAACTCAGGGCATAGCACACCGATCGTTTATACAACTGAATTTAATTTTAAAATAGATAACTTTTTCAAAAACCCTTACAGGAAGATCAAGGGAGAAGCAAGATTTTTTTGAGAATTCACTGGTGAGCAAATCCTAATCGCCTTTCCATCTCATTAGATAGTGTCGGCAGTCTTCTTCGTTCGATAAGAAAACTATTCAGCTGCGCAATTTCTCTGAAGATATAATGTTTGTCAGCCGCGGCTTTTAAATAGTCTTTGCCTGAACTTCCTCCTGTTCCGATCCTTGTACCGATCATACGATGCACCATGTTCATATGACGGTAACGCCATGAACTTAATTGTTCATCTATTTCTAACAAACAATTTAATAATTGAAAAGGTTGCTGCAATAATGGGTACCCGCGGTAAAGCATAATAAATAAGGCAGCTCGGGATGCGGCAGGAGAAAATTGAATATTCAAAGTAGAAGCT
>Ga0193702_1000532_pt1 | contig 12094 bp, 9 predicted proteins | sample U3a1metaG_FD_143060 | JGI IMG/M metagenome (GOLD analysis project Ga0193702, IMG submission 143060) | Soil microbial communities from a riparian zone of the East river system, Colorado, United States - U3a1 | ecosystem: Environmental > Terrestrial > Soil > Riparian zone | place: USA: East River... | reverse complement strand
ATATTTATACTCCTTATAAAGGCCCGACTGCGGGTCCTTTACTCTTTTAAAATTCATCAGCCTTTCGATCTTTAATTTATCGTTATGATAAAGGTCTATTACCCTGATGTTTTCCAGCTTGCCAATGGAATCGATTGCATTGGCAAAAGCTTCAAGATTCTGCCCGTTTTTGGGTTTGTAGGAACCGTACGAGTTATTGTGCGAATCTTTAATGTAAACAAAATCTGTACGCTGCATCGGGGTAATTAGTACTATTTTGGCCGTTGGATTTAATGACCGGATCTTATTGATAATTATTCTGAAAGAGCCATAAACCGAATTGTTACCCTGGTTATTTTTATAGTCTGCAAGTGTTCCTAAATTTCTGCCTTGCCACCAGTCATTGGTTCCTAAAAGTATGGTATAAAAATCTGCTTTAACCAATCCTAAATCATTGATGCGCTCTGCTATGTTTCCTGATGTCCACCCATTGTATCCTTTATTAATATAGTGCAAGCCCGGGCAATTTTCAACGGTCCGTGTCAGGTATCCTTTCGTAACCCGGTTTCCGGTTTCATCTGTATGGTCATTCAAATAAGTAAATGAATCGCCGATTGCCACCCACGTCAATTCCTGTGGGCTGAACGAACACAGCAGTGAGAAAAGAGATAACAGGATGACGATCTTTTTCATATGTGCTTTTTAAACGATTGATTTTTTCCTTGTAAATCAGCTTTGATCCGGGTTTAGTAAAACAAATATAGTCATGCTCTTTGGTCCATGTGCTCCCAGTACCAGTGATTGTTCTATATCTGCAGTTTTTGAGGGGCCGGCAATAAATGAGCCGTAATTGTAATGCTTAGTTGCCGGGTGCAGATAAGCTTCGTGCATGGTGGGCACAATATCATTTTCGTTTATAATAACAGCCAAATGCTGGCATATAAACGGAAGAGTACGGTTATCCATCAGGTCGTCTGTTATCCAAACCGCACCGTTTTCAGCCACAGCAAAATGTGCTTTGATAATAGCAAGCTCAACATTCTCCAGGTCATGTCCGTCGTTTGACTCAAGGGGTGTTTGTTTTATCAGCTTTTGTATTTCGGGTACAGTTGAATAAATGCGGCTGTCTTTTGCGTATTTTTCGTTTGCAACGGCCACCAATTCTGCCAGGTCATGAATAAGATAAACGGAACCTCCAATGGCTGTTAAAACAGTTGAAAATGCATCCAGTGACCCTTTTATATTTTTTTCAAAGAAACTGATATCAGGCAGTAATGACTGCTCTGGTTTATTTGCTGCGGTTCGTTTTAAAATCAGTTCTTTGCTCTTTGATGTGCTCATCAGGTTCAATTCAGTTTTTACTTGCTTGATTTACGATTTACAGAATACCATTCTTTGAAAGATCTTTCGGGGCTCTCGGGCATATCCCGGTGCTTATACCATGGATTTAAACTATTGTTTACAGCAAATGGCGCATGTTTTAAAACCCAGCGGGCGGTTTTGCCCGCCATATTATAAGCAGTAGGTGAGGCGAGCGTTAACGCCATTGCCTTCATTGATATTTTTTTGGCTGCAGGTGCATGGCCTGCTTTAACAATTACCTGGCGCCATTTATACAATTGTTCATGTATATTAATTTTTACCGGGCACACATTTGAACAGGAACCGCATAGGGTAGAGGCAAAAGGCAGGTCGCCATATTTTTCCATGTCAAGATTGGGCGCTAATATAGAGCCTATCGGGCCTGCAATAGCGGTGTGATAACTATGCCCGCCGCTTCTTCTATAAACAGGGCATGTGTTCATGCAGGCCCCGCAACGGATGCATTTTAATGAGTTTCGGAAATCTTCCCTGCCCAATTGTTCGGTTCGTCCGTTATCAACTAATATAATATGCATTTCTTTCCCTTTTGCAGGGCTTTTGAAATGGCTCGAATAGGTGGTGATGGGTTGCCCGGTGGCGCTCCTGGTCAACACTCTTAGAAAAACGCTCAGGTGTTTCTTTTCCGGGATGAGTTTTTCAATACCCATGCTGGCAATATGCACATCTGCCAGGTTAACGCCCATATCTGCGTTGCCTTCATTGGTACACACAACAATTTCACCTGTTTCTGCAATGGCGAAATTTACACCTGTAAGCGTTGCTTTCCGGGTCAAAAAAACTTCTCTTAAATGGGCTCTTGCTGTATCTGTCAGAAATTGCGGATCAGATACCCCGGCGGGCGTCCCTAAATGTTTATGGAATAACTCGCCAATCTCCTCTTTCTTTTTGTGGATGCAGGGCAGCACAATGTGGCTTGGCGCTTCTTCTGCCAATTGCACTATTCTTTCTCCAAGGTCTGAATCAATTACTTCAATCCCTTTTTTTGACAGAAACTCATTCAATCCGCATTCCTCGGTAAGCATCGACTTGCTTTTCACCATCCGGGTTACCTGGCTATCCTGTAATATGCTGTGAACTATTTTATTGTGCTCGTCGGCATCAGCGGCCCAGTGTACTTTTACACCATTTGCAATGGCATTCGCTTCAAATTGCAGAAGGTAAGTATCTAAATTAGCCAACACGTTATGTTTGATCAGTGAAGCCGCCTCCCTTAGCGCTTCCCACTCCGGCAGCTGATTAACGGCTTTATCTCTTTTGGCCCTTACCCACCATAAGGTTTCATCATGCCAGTCTACCCGGTTCTCATCTATATTAAAATCCCCGGCAAGCGCTGCGTGGTCTTTTGTTGTATGTTCGGTCATCTTATCCGGCGTTTAATATTTCAGCTATGTGGATCACTTTTACTTTACTTCCCTGCCGGTTTAAGATCCCTTCCATATGCATCAGGCATGACATGTCTACCCCGGTAATATATTCTGCACCGTGGTCGAGGTGATCTGCAACACGGTCAATTCCCATTTTTGATGATACTGCCTCTTCGGCTACGCAAAAAGTTCCGCCAAACCCGCAGCATTCATCAACCCGGTTTAACGGGATGATCTCAATGCCTTCTACCATGTTCAGTAAGCTTCCCGGTTTTGAAAATGCGGGGGCAACCAACTCGCTCATTTGCGAAAGATGCAATCCCCTTTGTCCGTGGCAGCTTTGATGCATACCTACTTTAAACGGAAACTTTGCGGGGAGGGAAGTAACTTTTAAAATATCGGTTAAAAAGGAGGTTAGTTCATAAACCTTTTGGCTAACCGGTGTTTTGCCGCCGGGAGACTTATCGTCATGCAGGTGTTCCCTTATGTGTAAAACGCAACTGCCCGAAGGAGCTACTATGTAATCAAATTCTGAAAAGTTCTTTAAAAAAAGATCGTTGCAGCCACCTGTTAAATGTTCAAACCCTGAATTAGCCATAGGCTGCCCGCAACAGGTTTGATTGAGGGGATAAACTACGTTGACGCCTAATTTCTCCAATAATTGTAAGGTAGCAATTGCTGCGCCCGGATAAAACTGATCCACATAACAGGGTATAAATAGTCCGACGGTCATATAGCTATTGATTGATTTGCCGAGTAATATTTTAGTTCAATAATGTTATTAGGAATATTTTTGGTATTCCATTGCCGGTGCAGCACCAATGCCGCGCCAACGGCTGATGCTTGTGCCATTGAAGCTGCAAATATCTCCATTTCAGGAAAAGAAGCTGCAAGCAAATGCATAAATACACTATTTTTACTAAATCCGCCATCAACAAATAATCTTCTTACATCAGTACCCTTAAGAACAAGGCGCGTTGAAACGATCTGTAGCCTCACCAAGTCCCTGATGAGCTGATGATAAGCCTCGGCAGCATTATTAAATGCCGACAGGTCCCGCGCGGCAAAATCTATATTTTCAACAAATTTTGATTTAAGCAGGCTATCAATTTCCGGGTCAAAAATAAGGGTTCTGAAGATAATAGCATTGCAGTTAAAGTGTTCAGCTATCCGCTTAACCTGCTGCTCATGTTCAAACCCCGAGAATAGCCGCGACGCCTTAACGGGCTTTCCCTGGTATTGCAAATAACACAAACAATCACTTTTAAGTTCATCATTTGTTAATGGCGAATGATTGAAAGGGTTTAAACTGATACACCAGGTACCCGTAGAAATTAACACGAACGGTTCTGTGAAATTAACCAGGTATGGAATTAAAGCCGCTGAACTGTCATGTAACCCGATACCAACATGATAGTTGCTGCCGGGGGAAAGCGCCTTGAATACTTTATTTATAGGTTCAATGGGGGCAAGCTTTGAAACGATGCCTTCCTGCTGGATCCATTCATGATACCTGTTGTTCTCAAAATCCCACATCGCCGTATGGCAGCCAATACTGGTTAAATCCGTATAATGTTTACCCGTTAACACAAAACTAAGGTATTGGGGTAAGTGTAAAGCGGAATTGACCCGGTTAAATATTTCAGGCTTTTCCATTTTTAGCCTGTATAGTTGCAGCCCGGAATTCAGGCTGCCCAATAACGGGGACGAAGTTTGAATCCCGAACTTTTCCCCGCCGCCATATTTATTATAAAAGTCCTCAAGCAATTCTTCAGGGAAAGGTTTCAGGTAATTATATAAAGAGCAAACGGGCTTCCCGTCATCCCCTACCAGCACAAAACTTGCACCGTATGCCGAGAAATTAATTGCCTTTACCTGGAACTCTTTTAGTTTAAAGATCTCATTTAGCGAATCGAATATGGATAATCTGAGGCTTTCCAGGTTTTCGCAGGGGAAGCCATCTTCATCGGTAGTTTCAATAAAACGGGCTGATTTCTCATAAACTATCTGGTAGTTTTCATCAAATAAAAACAGCTTTTTGTTGGTTTTGCCAACATCAAATATGGCTATAACGGGTTTGCCTTTCATCATACGTCAATTTACAACCCCGTAGCCACAGTTTTTAAGCCGCGTTCTTTTATTAAACTATCCCTCACCTGCAGTTTCCGGTAAGCGCCAACCGGGTTTAATGCGCCGCCTGAGAGCAGACTTGCTTCTGCAACCAGTGGGCGCACATCGGTGCGGTAAGCCTGTTGCAGGATCTCCTGGGTAAGGGTTACGTCATTGTTTTGCTGGGCTGCTGTTAATGCCGCCTTGTCAACAATTAAAGCTTGTGCATATGCTATTTTAATGGCCTGTACCGATTGTAAAAGATCTTCAATCGGGTCTTTTACGTTATGCGAGGCATCAATCATCCAGCCGATATCAGTTGCGTGGGTCATCCCCCGGGCATCCATGCCTTCCACCAGCTCATTAAATATCAGGAACAATTGGTAAGGGTTTATACTGCCTACGGTAAGGTCATCATCCCCATATTTCGAATCGTTAAAATGGAAGCCGGCCAGTTTTCCCTCCATCAGCAATAAAGAAACGATCTGTTCGATATTGGTATTGGGTAAATGGTGGCCCAGATCAACCAAAGTAGCTGCTTTTTTGCCCAGTTTGTTTGCCAGTAAAAGTGACTGCCCCCAGTCGCCAATGGTTGTTGAATAAAAGTTTGGCTCAAAGGGCTTGTATTCAATCCATACTTTCCAGTCATCAGGCAGTGCACTGTAAATTTCCTGCAGGCTCTCCAGGGTATTTTGAAATGCTTTGCGGAAATTGAGCTGCCCGGGAAAGTTTGATCCGTCAGATAACCAAACAGACAATGCTTTTGAATTAAGCTGTTCACCGTATTTAATCACCTCGATATTATGCTCAACAGCCTGTTTGCGGACAGCCTTATCCACATGATGCAGCGAGCCGAATTTGTAGCTGAGCTTTTGACCGGGCTGATCCTGGAAGGTATTTGAGTTTACGGCATCAAAATGGAGCCCCCGCTGAGCTGCCAGTGTTTTTATTGCCGCTGCATTGCCGGGGATATCCCAGGGGATATGTAATGAAATGGAATTGCTTGATTTATTAAGCGCATTAATAAGGCCCACATCTTCAATTTTTTCTTCCAGGCTGCGGGGTTCGCCGCCACCTGAAAATCTTCCGAACCGGGTGCCCCCTGTTCCCAGGGCCCAGCTGGGTATGGCTATATTAAATGCCTGGAGCTTAGCCATCACATCATTAAGCTTTGGGATGTAAGCGCCTATAAACTCAAACTTGCGCTTATGCTCAGTCAGCTCAATATGGTTTAGCTCATCAATTTTATATTGATCCACATTCATAATAAAACATTTACAGGTTTATAATTCACTCGCAAAAAACCGGGCTATGCAGCTTTTAAATATATAACTAACAGCCGTTTTTGGATTGGTCTAATATAGTAGTTGTAAACGCATGTTTGTCGAATTTTTTATAAATCCATCGGATAAAATTCTCCGACATGGCGCTGACAGGGCATTTATTCCCCACTACTTGTTTGGGCAAAAAGCGTACGCACTACCTGGTGATAATTAAAATGGAAAATCGACTTTTATACCTGTTAATGCCATTAAATATTCCTTTAAGCTCTGAAAATTTAAAAGGTCGACTAAAAAGGAGAATTTAGTTGGGGATATTTAGTCGCAAATGCGGGGGGAAATCCACAAAAATATCACATAATATTTTGGAATTTTTCTATAGAAAACATAAGCTCTTTAGGGTCGGCCGGTATATAATTATTTACCGCTCCGGAAATATTTATTGCCTTTAAACAATTCTGGTTAATATTAACGAAAGTTTTAGTACGATATACTGCTCATATAAACATATTATAGTGTTATGATTAAGTTAATGTGGTATGATTTTAGCATGTTATTGTTCATTACAACCTACCTTGATTGTTCTTCTTTGAATAATTGTTAGCAATTGAAAGGTGTTTGAATGCAAGGTTTTAGGCGGGGTTTATTTTTGATGAATTATTTATGAGCGCGAGATTTAGATCATTTTACTTACTTATTGGATTTGTTGGATTAGGGCTATTGGGTTACCTTGCATTTGAAACTTATCCGTATATTAATTTCGGACATGTATTGTTGGTTACCACCGGCGATATGGTGTTTTTCTTCCTTGCTTATAAAACATATCCGGTATAAACAGCCAATATTTTTGGATAGCTCATGTCCTGGTAAATTACAGGGACAAATGGTATAGAATAATACTAATCCATTATATTTTTTTGTACTGCTTCTGCTCTGGTTATTACTTTCTGTTAGATTTTAAAGGCTTAAAACGTAAAATTTGTTAGTTTTAACAAATTTTAACATTTATACCTCACTTTTTTTTGGCAAAAATTTGATCATCTGTTTAAGTTTGCCTACCAAAAAATAATAATCATTTAATGGAAGACATAAATAGTAATACCGGGCATCTTTCGCCTGATGCCGTGGCCGGAAGTTCATCGTATTCAACAGATATAAGAGCGCTGAATGAAATGATCCAAAAGGAGAGCGCTTTTATTGATCTCCTGAAAATGGAGATGGACAAAGTTATTGTAGGACAAAAATATATGGTCGATCGCCTGCTGATAGGTTTATTGGCTGATGGACATATCCTGCTTGAAGGTGTACCAGGTTTAGCGAAAACGCTGGCCATCAATACACTGTCGAAAGCGATCCAGGCTGATTTTAGCAGAATCCAGTTTACGCCCGACCTGCTGCCCGCCGATTTGTTGGGTACAATGATCTACAATCAGAAAAAAGAAGAGTTTATAGTACGGAAAGGCCCTTTGTTCAGCAACTTTATATTAGCCGATGAAATAAACCGCGCCCCTGCAAAGGTTCAGAGTGCCTTGCTCGAAGCTATGCAGGAACGACAGGTCACCATTGGCGATACTACGTTCCCTCTGCCTACACCGTTTTTGGTGCTGGCCACGCAAAACCCGATTGAACAGGAAGGTACCTATCCGCTGCCCGAAGCGCAGGTTGACCGTTTTATGCTAAAAGTGGTTATCGGCTATCCGAATAAGGAAGATGAGAAAAGGATTGTACGGGCCAATATAGCACCACAGGGAATGTTAAAGCCAAATCCTATTATCCGTCCTGATGATATCATCAAAGCGCGCAAGGTGGTGAGGGAAGTTTATATGGACGAGAAAATAGAGCAGTACATTATTGATATTGTTTTCGCAACCCGTTATCCTGATCAATATAAGCTGGCTAACTACAAAAATCTGATCAGCTTCGGTGCATCGCCAAGGGCAAGCATTAACCTGGCGCTGGCATCAAAGGCTTATGCATTTATAAAACGCAGGGGATACGTTATTCCGGAAGATGTTAGAGCTGTTTGCCATGATGTGTTAAGACACCGGATTGGGCTAAGCTACGAGGCTGAAGCTGAGAACATGACTTCTGAAGATATTATTACCGGAATATTGAACGCGGTAGAAGTACCTTAAAGAGATTTGAGATGTTAGATATGAGATTTGAGACAGAAGAGTCAGAATTTAAGAGCCAGGGGTCGGAGTTTAGCCTCTTGAATTTCGCTTTTAAATCTTATCGTTAAACATTTGTTTCTTAATTCTCAAATTTCTAATCTCATATCTAACATCTCAAATCTCACATCTAATAAAGAACATGGCGCGAGACACTAAAGAACTGCTTAAGAAAGTAAGAAAGATAGAGATAAAAACCCGCGGGCTGAGCAATCACCTGTTTTCGGGCGAATATCACTCTGCCTTTAAGGGGCGGGGTATGGCCTTTAGCGAAGTGCGCGAGTATCAGATTGGTGATGAGATCCGCACCATAGACTGGAACGTTACCGCCCGCTTTAATCATCCTTATGTTAAAGTGTTTGACGAAGAGCGGGAGCTTACTGTAATGTTGTTGATGGATGTGAGCGGATCTGAAAATTTTGGTACGCTCTCGCAGCAAAAACAGGATTTAGCTACAGAATTATGCGCAGTGCTTGCTTTTTCGGCCATTCAGAATAACGACAAGGTAGGGGTGATATTTTTTAGCGATAAGATTGAGAAGTTTATCCCGCCCAAAAAAGGCAGGAGCCATATTTTAATGATCATACGGGAACTGATTGATTTTACACCAGAGAATAAGGGCACTAACGTTGCAGAAGCCTTGAAATATTTTACCAGCGTAATTAAAAAGAAATGTACGGCTTTCATTATGTCAGATTTTATGAGCCCGGCTTTTGAGAATGAGCTTAAAATAGCCAATAAAAAACATGATATAATTGCCCTGAGGCTGTACGATAAACATGAGGAAGAATTTCCTGACCTGGGATTGATCCCTAATAAAGATGAAGAAACCGGGGGGCTGACCTGGGTAAATACCGGGGATCCGAAAGTGCGGATTGCCTTTAAAGCAGATGCATTAAGAAGGAACGCCGCTTTAAAAGAAGTTTTCAGCAGGAGCGGCGTGGATGCAACTGATATTGGTACCCATGAATCGTACGTTAAACCTTTAATGACATTGTTTAAAAAACGGGAGAAGAAAAGATAATGGTGAAGAAATGTTTCTATAATTTCCTGGTTTTAATAACGCTTTCAAGTTGGTTTACTTTAAATGTAAATGCGCAAACTATAGTTGTTGAGGCAAAACTCGATCAGCAAACTATCCGCATCGGCGACCAAACCAAGCTGCGGTTAATTGTTCATCAACCACTGAAAGAAAAAGTAAACTTCCCTAAGCTGGCTGATACGTTAACCGGCAAAGTACAGATAGTAAGCAGCAAGCTGGATACCGTTATTGACCAAAATGCCCATAACCAGTTAACGGTAACCCAAAGCTATACCATCACTTCGTTTGACCAGGGAACATATACTATTCCGTCATATTCAATAGGCTCTGCTGCCGGAGTTTTAAAAACCAATGAGCTTACGCTGATGGTGCAAACCGTACAGGTTGACACCACCAAAGCTATTTATGATATTAAACAGCCGCTTGCAGTGTCCTATACATTTTGGGATTGGCTGAAAGATCATTGGGTGTGGGTTGCGCTTGGCTTAGCTGTTGTTATAGCGATTATAGGTGTAATATGGTACTTGAAAAAACGGCCAAAAACTGTAACGATAATAAAAGAGATAAAACCGGACATCCCGGCCCATATTATTGCCTTAGGCAAATTACAGCAGCTGCGTGATAAAAAGCTATATCAGCAAGATGCCGTTAAGCAATACCATAGCGAACTGAGTGATATTATCCGCGAATACCTGGAAAAACGGTATGTGATAAAAACACATGAAAAAACCACAGACGAAATTTTTGCAGCCTTAAAATACATGGATATTGCCAACGAGTACCGGGTTAAGCTAAGCCAGGTTTTGATATTGGCTGATTTGGTGAAATTTGCAAAAGAAAAACCATTGCCTGTTGATAATGAGCTGAGCATGGAGAACGCCCTGGGTTTTGTATTAAAAACACAGCAGGCAGCAGAATTGCCAACAAATACAGAGGGAGGAAGCGAGCGTGTTTAAAGGAATTGAATTTGCGCACCCGGGATTTTTTTGGTTGTTTATTCTTATCCCGATAATAATAGCATGGTATGTTTGGCGCGAGCGTAAGTTGTACGGCTATTTAAGTGTATCGGCAGTAAGGGGCTTCTCGGTGCCGTCAAAAAGTATCATTCCAAAGCTGCGCCATTTGGGGATTGCTTTGAGAGCTTTGGCTTTAGCAGCATTGATTATTGCACTAGCCCGGCCGCAGTCGTCTTTAAGCTGGCAAAACAGCACTACTGAAGGGATTGATATAATGATAGCTTCGGATATCTCGGGCAGTATGCTTGCCGAGGATTTTCAGCCCAATCGGATGGAAGCAGGGAAGAACATAGCCATAGATTTTATAAAAAATCGCCCCAACGACCGCATTGGTTTGGTGATATTCAGCGGTGAAAGCTTTACCCAATGTCCGCTCACTATTGATCATGACGTGTTGATAAATCTTTTTAAGGATATTAAAAACGGAATGATTGATGATGGTACAGCGATAGGAATGGGCCTTGCCACAGCTGTTAACCGCCTTAAAGAAAGTGAAGCAAAAAGTAAAGTAATCATTTTACTTACTGACGGATCAAACAATGCTGGATCAATCCCGCCTGTAACCGCAGCCGAAATTGCCAAACAGTTTAATGTAAGGGTTTACACTGTAGGTTTAGGCACAAAGGGTTTTGCGCCATACCCGGTTCAAACACCTATGGGGATCCAGTATCAGCGCATGCCGGTAGATGTTGACGAAGGTACGCTTACAAAAATTGCCACTATAACAGGCGGTAAATATTTCAGGGCTACCAACAACGAAACATTAAAAAACATTTACGAGCAGATAGATAAGCTGGAAAAGGCTAAAATTGACGTTACTCAGTATCATAAAAAAACAGAGATGTTTTTACCCCTTGCTTTGATTGCCTTGTTGCTTTTATTGCTTGAATTTGGGTTAAAGAATACAATATTGAAAGGGGCTATCACATAATATGCTACGTTTTGCACATATAGATTATTTATGGGGATTGTTATTGATCCCGGTTTTCATCCTGCTTTTTATTGTGGTAAGCCGGTGGAAAAGCAAGGCCGTAAAATCATTGGGCGACAGGAATGTTGTAAACCTGATGATTCCTGATGTATCATTTTCAAGGCCATGGCTAAAGTTTATTTTGTTTGCCGTTGCGTTTGCTTTTTTGCTGATAGGCGCGGCTGATCCGCAAATAGGATCAAAAATGGAAGAGGAAAAGCGCAAAGGAGCTGATTTGATGATCTTACTTGATGTATCAAACAGCATGCTTTCGCAGGACCTGGTGCCTAATCGCCTGGAAAATGCCAAGCGTGCCATTGCACAACTTATTGATAACCTGCACGGCGATAAGCTGGGAATTATTGTTTTTGCAGGTGAAGCCTACGTACAGTTGCCGGTTACAACAGATTATTCTGCAGCCAAGCTGTTTTTGAATACCATAAACACCAATATGGTGCCTACACAAGGTACGGCAATTGGCTCGGCGATAGACCTTGGGATGAAATCTTTTGATTTTAAGGACGGAACCGGCAAGGCTATGATAATTATTACCGATGGCGAAAACCATGAGGATGATGCGGTTGCCGCCGCCAAAAATGCTACCGATAAGGATGTTACCGTTCATGTAATTGGTGTAGGCTCGCCTGAAGGTGCACCGATCCCTATTTACCAGGGTAACAAACAAATAGGCTTCCACTTGGATAGCGCCGGCAAAACCGTTGTAAGCAAGCTGAACGAGGATATGGGTAAAGAAATTGCTGCGGCAGGTAACGGCGCTTA
>Ga0193702_1000531_pt1 | contig 12099 bp, 10 predicted proteins | sample U3a1metaG_FD_143060 | JGI IMG/M metagenome (GOLD analysis project Ga0193702, IMG submission 143060) | Soil microbial communities from a riparian zone of the East river system, Colorado, United States - U3a1 | ecosystem: Environmental > Terrestrial > Soil > Riparian zone | place: USA: East River... | reverse complement strand
GCCGTAATCAACGGCCCGGATGAAGCAAACAATCCTAAATTCAGCCAAACTAATCACTAATTCGTTACATTAAGTTTGTGTTAACCTACCTTTTCCTTCAAAATCAATCAGTATTTTTGGGTACAATTTCTATCCCATGAAACTAAAACTGACCCTCTGTATTGCTGCAGTTAGCATAAGTTTACAATCAATCGCCCAAATTCCCGGTAAAATAGCAGCCACTAACCAGGTGCTGTTACCAAACGGCTGGAAACTTAGCCCGGTTGGCCGCTCGCTGCCGCTTGGCGATCTGCCTTTAAATATGCAGTTATCCGCATCCGGTAAACTCCTGGCGGTTACCAATAACGGGCAAAGCACGCAATCCATCCAGCTGATCGACCCCAAAACCGAAAAGCTGCTAGATGAGCGGATCATCAAAAAATCATGGTATGGACTGGCTTTCAGCCATGATGAAAAAACATTATATGCATCAGGCGGAAATGATAACCGCATCCTGGCCTACCCTATTGAAAACAATAAGATTGGCGCCGCCGATACCATAAAGCTTGGTGAGTCGTGGCCCAAAAATAAGATCTGTACCACGGGTATTACCCTTAATAAAAGCAATACCCGCTTATATACCGCTACCAAAGAAGACAGCGCTTTATATGTAATCGACCCAGCAAGCCATAAGATCCTAAAAAAGGTAAAGCTGGCTGCTGAGGCGTATAGTTTCATCCTGTCGCCTGATGAAAAAACATTGTACATCTCCATTTGGGGTGGCGAAGAGGTGAGCTGCTACAGTACAGTAACCGGGGCAATAAGCAACATTAAAACAGGCAATCACCCTAACGAATTACTGCTGAATAAAAAGGGTACCTGGCTGTTTGTTGCCAACGCGAACGACAATTCGGTTTCGGTTATAAATACTGCTACCCGCAAAACTGTTGAGGTGATCTCTACCTCGCTATACCCTACAAAGTTAACCGGCTCAACAAGTAACGGACTCGCATTATCAGCCAATGAAAAAACATTATATATAGCCAATGCGGATAACAATTGCCTTGCCGTATTTGATGTTACTAAACCAGGCGAAAGCAAAAGCCAGGGCTTTATCCCGGTTGGCTGGTACCCTACCAATGTAAAAACGCTGGGCAGTAAAATACTGGTTGCAAACGGTAAAGGCTTTACCTCTATGGCTAATCCCAAAGGACCGCAGCCGGTTAAAAAGACCGATAACAGCGGCTATCAGAAAAGCCCCGTTAACAGCAGGGAACAATACATCGGCGGATTATTTAAAGGTACTTTATCGTTTATTGATGCGCCAAACGAAGTGCAGCTAAAAGGCTATACCAAACAGGTATATGCCAATACGCCTTTCAACAATAAAATAGCAGCCACCGCTGCAGGCGAAACCGGCAACCCTATCCCGCGCAGGCGGGGTGAGAAATCGCCCATAAAACATGTGTTCTACATCATAAAAGAAAACCGCACTTACGACCAGGTTTTGGGCGATATGCAAAAGGGCAATGGCGATACTTCGCTGTGCATTTTTGGCGCTAAAGTTACACCCAACCTTCATGCTGTTGCCAATGAGTTTGTTTTGCTGGATAATTTTTATGTAGATGCCGAAGTAAGCGCAGATGGGCACAACTGGAGCATGGCAGCCTATGCTACCGATTTTATTGAAAAAACCTGGCCAACCAGCTATGGCGGTCGCGGAGGAAATTATGATTCGGAGGGCACCCGCAAAGTCGGAGATCCGCGCGATGGCTACATCTGGGATTATTGCAAAAGGGCCGGGGTAACCTATCGTACCTACGGCGAATTTGTTGACAATGGCAAACCAAACATCAAATCATTAAAAGACCACTTTTGTGCACAGGCGCCGGGTTTCGATCTGAGTGTAACCGATATCAAACGTTCAGAAGTTTGGGCGCATGATTTTGATTCATTGCTAAGCGTAAATGCCGTGCCGCAGTTTAACACCATCAGGATCAGCAATGACCATACCAGCGGGCAAAGAAAAGGAGCGATATCGCCCATAGCTGCTGTAGCTGATAATGACCAGGGCGTTGGCCGCATTATAGAGCATCTTTCGCTAAGCCCGATCTGGAAAGAATCTGTTGTGTTTGTATTAGAAGACGACGCCCAAAACGGCCCCGATCATATTGATGCCCATCGTTCACCTGTTTATGTTGCCGGGCCCTACGTAAAACGCAATGAGGCTATTCACAGCATGTACTCCACCTCGGGTGTGCTGCGCACCATCGAACTGATATTAGGTTTGCCGCCAATGAGCCAGTATGATGCGTCCGCCGTGCCGCTTTATGAATGCTTTACCGGCAAGCCCGATTTTTCCCCTTACATTTTAAAACCTGCACAGGTTAACCTTGAACAGCGCAACGTTGCCGATAACAAAAGCAGCATTCGTTCCGAACATTTTAACTTCACCAAAGAAGATGCAATTCCTGACCTCGACCTTAACGAGGTGATCTGGAAATATGTAAAAGGCGAAAACGCTGTTCTACCCGCCCCTAAACGCAGCGCCTTTGTGATATTGGAGAAAAAGAAAAAAGATAATGACGACTGATAGGAAAGTTGGCAGTTGTTAGTGGGCAGCTGGCAGTAATGCCTGTTATATAAATCATTAAGTATTCAACACATTAATGCCGCGGGTTTAGCATGTTGCAACCCGTGGCGCTAATGCCATGTTCTTTTGGCAAACGCCTGATGACAATCATCCGCACATCCGCACATTCAAAATTCGCACATCCTCCCTCCTTTTCAAAAACAATTTCATAAATTAGAGAGTTTTAACACCAATACATCCACCCATGGCCATATTAGAAAACGACTTTCTGAAGGTAGTGATAAGCACAAAGGGAGCACAGCTTACTTCAATTTACAACAAAGAAACTCAAACTGAACATTTGTGGCAGGCCGATCCCAATATTTGGCCCTGGCACGCACCAAACCTGTTCCCGGTTGTGGGCGGTTTGATAAATGATGAACTATTGGTTGATGGCCATACCTATCACATGAGCAGGCATGGCTTTGCCCGGCAGTCGGAATTTGTACTATTGGAGAATGATGAGGTGCATGCTGTTTATTCACTTCCAAATTGTGAAAAAACTTTGCAGGTATATCCTTATAAATTTGATTTCCAGGTTTTATACACATTGATTGATAATGCGCTGCGGTTAACTTACAAGCTCATCAATCACGATAAAAAGACAATATACTTCTCCGTGGGCGGCCACCCGGCTTTCAGGGTTCCGTTTAATGCAGGCGAAAAATATGAGGATTATTACCTTGAGTTTGAAACCGAGGAAAAACTGGTTACCCACCTGTTATCGCCCGATGGCTTTTTTACCGGGGAAACGCATCCTGTTGCTGCGCCAAAAAACAGGCTGTATTTAACCAGGGACCTGTTTAAGGACGATGCGCTGGTATTTAAAAATATCAAATCGCGCGAGGTGTGCATAAGGAGTGATAAACATGAGCAATCTGTTTCGGTTGAGTTCCCGCATTTTAATTACCTTGGTTTGTGGGCCAAACCGGGCGCTGATTTTGTGTGTATTGAACCCTGGCTTGGCTGCGCCGACACGGTTGATAAACATGTAGACATCAGCAAAAAAGAAGATGTGCAGCATTTAAAAATAGGGCATGTTTTTGAAGCGGCATATTTTATAAGTATTTAAAGAGAGTTGATTGAGTTGGATTAAGTTAGACTAAGTTGAATAAGTTTATAAAAACTGATCCTGCCATGGAGTTTACAGAAAGGGTCTATAATTATGCAAGGTTTCAAGAATTTAATTAACTCAATCAACCTAATCCAACTCAATCAACATACTTAACTCACACCAACCTAATCAACATAAATATGACAACAGATTCTACCAAAAGATTTACAGAGCGGGTTGATAATTACGTAAAATACCGGCCCGGCTACCCTGATGAGGCAATTGATTTTTTGCAAAACGAATGCGGGTTAGCTGAAGGATCTGTTGTTGCAGATATAGGCGCAGGAACAGGCATTTTCACCAAAAAGCTGCTTAATAAAGGTTACATCGTTTACGCTGTTGAACCTAACCAGGCTATGCGGCAGGCTGCAAAGCAATGGCTGGGCAGTAACGAAAATTATACGGCTGTTGATGCCATTGCAGAAGCCACAACCTTGCCCCCAAAAAGCATTGACATGGTTGTTTGCGCGCAAGCCTTCCATTGGTTTAATAGTGACAGGACCCGTTCTGAATTTAAAAGAATCCTGAAAGATGATCACTATGCTGCTTTGATCTGGAACAACCGCCAGACCGATACCGATGATTTTTCACGCGCCTATGAAAGCCTCCTTAAAAAGAACTCGATAGACTATAACGAGGTAAACCACCGCAACATAAGGGACACTGATTTTAAAGTCTTTTTTAAGGACGGCAAATACAAACAGGTAAACTTTTCAAATGCACAGGTATTGGACCTGGATGGATTACTGGGCCGCGCATTTTCGTCATCGTACGTGCCGCCGCAAAATTCTGACGCTGGTAAAAAATTCAAGGAGATGTTAGAAGATATCTTTGAAAAATACAATATCAACGGTACGGTAAGCTTTAAGTATCAAACCGAAATTTATATCGGCCATTTATAAATACAGGTTACGCAGTCTTTTGTGCAGCTGAGATATTCTTTAACTCGTTTTTGGCCAGGGCAAGCCATTTGCGGTTACTTCTCTTCTCTACCTGGCCAAGGTGCGGCTCTTCATTCAACATATCGGCAAATATGGTTAGGGCATCGTCACTGCGGTCAATCCTTAATAAAAACAGTCCGTATTTCTTTCGAATTTCTGTTGCATGGCGCGGATAAGCGGGTAGAATTGTTGGCATAATTAACAATAGTTATACTATTATTGATTAAAAAGAAGATTTTTCAGAAAAAATCATCATATACAATCATTTCTATCCATTTTTTATTAACATAAATTTCAGATTTACCATAAATTGGAGATTTAATAAAAAATAATTAACTTACCAGTATTAAAACACTTAAAACTTATTGACAACCGTCTTAATTTATCACAACTATGAAAAAATTATCAAAAAAAGAAATGAAAGAGGTAAAAGGTGGTCACGCCGGCTATATTTTTAATTGTCACATTGGTACCTCCCCAACTTCCATCTGTGCTGATACCGCACAGGACATTTATACAACTTGTTACGATCCAAATAATCCTCCTCAAATCACTAATTGCAGCCCAACTACGACTGCATGTAGTTATAATACCATTAATTGCCCATGATCTGAGCGATTACATTTAAAAAAGCCTTGACATTGGACTGCCCCCAAAAGGTTAGACACTATTTGGGAGCAGTCCAATTAATATGGCCTCTTTTTTATTTGCACAAAATTTGCAAAGCTCTCTGCAGCCCCTGCTTATTCCTTAGGTAACTCATTTAATATCGGATGGTCTAAAGCAGAAATTTTTGTATGCCCGTTCTTGAGTTCATCAAACACCACAATTTCATTTGCTCCCTTTTTAAGCCATCCTGCCGGGATATATATAGTTTGCTGCGGACCGATGTTCCAATATTTACCCAAATTATGCCCGTTTAAAAACACAAACCCTTTGCCGTAACCATGCAGGTCAAGGTAAGTATCGCCAACTGTTTTTAAGGTAAATACACCTTTATATAGTGCCGGCTGAAGTTTACCTGCGGTTTTATTAGCTGAATATTTAAAGCTATTAACAGTGCTGAAAGGGAATTTATACATTTTCCAGCCGGTAGGCTCGGCATCATTTAAAGTAACTTTCTCGGTAATCCCATGACGGTTATCAATCAGGAAAGGCCCGTAATTGATGCGGCCGTTGTTCTCTACCAGTATGTCTAACACATCACCTTTTTTGGCATCGCTTATCTGCAGCGAATCCTGTTTAAACCTTCGGTCAAGCACGCTGATGCGTTTGCCATTTAGGTAAACTGTTGCATAGTCGCGCATTTCCTTAATTTTTAAAAGGCCCGATGCTGCGTTTTTAAGCGTGGTACGGTATAGCACAAAGCCATAACCCTGGTTCAAATCTTCAAAGCAAAGCGGCTTAGCCGACGCAACAGGCACCCCTGTGTTGCTAAACAAAGCAGCCCTGCTCACCAGGTTAATGTTTGGAATAGCCATTGCTTTATTAGTTTTCGGCACTTCCTGTAATTTTTCACCGGCAAGTAAATGCTTCTGTATTACCTCCCTGAATTTATAGAACTTGGCGGTTGGGTTACCTGCTTCATCAAGTGGCGCGTCATAATCATAGCTTGAAGTTTGTGGTGCATAGGGATCCTTCTTGTTCATGTTGGCGCCATTCATAAAATCGCGCGTGGTGCCGCCATGAAACATATAAAGGTTAATGGAGATCCCTGCTGTTAAAACTTCATCCAGCTTTTTAGCATCTTTATCGGCATTGCTGCCTGCATGTGGGGTTCCCCAACTATCAAACCAGCCCGGGTACCATTCGGCTATATAATATGGCCCTTTACCGTCATGATATTTATTGATCAGCGCTTTTACTTCTTTAGGGTTATCCAGGCCGTTTACGGCCGGTAAATAGCCCGGCAAATAACCTGCCGGCAACTGTGTAGGGCCGTCGCAGGTAAAAAGCAAGCCGCTAAAACCACCTTCACGGAATATTTTACGGTTTATGTCCAAATACTCTTTATCGTTGCTGTACGAACCGTATTCGTTTTCTATCTGTACCATTAAAATATTGCCGCCATTGGTAACCAGCAACGGCGAAAGCTGCTTACCCAACTGCATAATATAATCGTGATAATATTTCAAAAACTTAGGGTCTTTACTCCGCACTTTTAGTGTTTTATCTTTTAACAGCCACCACGGGTAACCGCCAAACTCCCACTCGGCACACACATAAGGGCTTGGGCGCAATACAACCCAAAGGCCTTCTTCTTTTGCTATGCGTACAAATTCTGCTATATCGTTATTGCCGGTAAAATCATATTTTCCTTCCAGGGGTTCCTGGGCGTTCCAGAAAACGTAGGTACCAATGGAGTTTAAACCCATGGCCTTTGCCATTTTCATCCGTTGCCGCCAATAGGCCCGCGGGATCCTGGTGCAATGCATTTCGCCCGAGATGAGCTGCAATGGCTTGCCATCCAGTAAAAATGTTGAATCGCCAAGGGCGAAAGTATGACTGGCTTTCTGAGCGCTGCACAGGTTTACGGTGACTGTTAACGCAAAAAGTAATCCGATAAACTTTTTCATTTGATCCGGTGATTAATTGGGGATGCAAAGTAACGAAATAAAATAAATGTCGCAACTACATTAATTAAAGTTACACAATACATTTGTGAGCAGCGAAAATCGTTTTTAGGGTTTCCACCTCTGTTTGCTGCGCAGGCCTTCGACCTGCGCTAATGTATTACGGCCTTTCAGGCCTTTAATATTGTAGTAGAGCCAAAAACATCAAGCCCTGAAAGGGCGACATCTAATAGCGCAGGTCGAAGGCCTGCGGGAGTGCCATATGGAACATGCTATTTTCAAAAGTGATTTCCCTGTTTGTGAGCCTTTAATTTTTATAAATTAAAAATAAAATTTACCTTGCATCAGGAAATGGTGTCTTCCTTTCAAAAACCGCATTCGCTGATGACGCCTGCAACATCGATCAAAAGCAATAAAGCTTGTTGATATAAAGTTTGTGGGTGAAAAATTTAAATTCTGTACCTGGTAATAATCAAATCCCGGAAATATCCGGTGGGGTGTTTATTGCCTGCTTTTTGTTAAACCTAAAGCCATTAAATCATAATGACTAAAAAAAACGAGATTCCTTTCAAAGAGCATTTTACAATAATAAAGCATCTGCTCCGGTGGACCATCATGACCATCCCTGTTGCTATAACTATCGGCAGTGTGGTCGCCTTTTTTTTATGGCTGCTTACTGCTGCTACTCATTTCCGGTTTGATCATAAATGGCTGCTGTTCCTGCTGCCGCTGGCCGGCTTGTTCATTCATTTTATTTATCAAACCGTTGGTAAATCCTCCGAAAAAGGCAACAATCTGATAATAGACCAAATTCATGAGGAAGGTGCAGGCGTACCCCGAAAAATGGCTCCGGTTATTTTATTCACTACCGTAATAACACATTTATTTGGTGGTTCAGCCGGGCGTGAGGGTACAGCCGTACAAATAGGCGGCAGCATTGCCGCAATGTTTGGTAAATGGTTTAAATTGAACGGACCTGATACACGACTGATCCTTACCGCAGGGATAGCGGCGGGCTTCGGGGCCGTGTTTGGTACACCGGTTACCGGGGCAATATTTGCCATGGAAGTTGTAACCATTGGCCGGATAAAATATGATGCCTTGCTTCCGGCTTTAGTAGCGGCAGTAGTCGGCGATATAACGGTTGGCGCCTGGCACGTTAACCATACCCAATATCATATTGCACTGATACCTCACGCTACCGGTTTTATAAACACCTACCTGCATTTCGATTTGCTTTTGCTCGGCAAAGTAATTATTGCCTCCGCAATTTTCGGCTTAGCCAGCTTTCTTTTTGCGGGAATGGTGCACGAAATAAAAAGCGTCTGCCTTAAACTGTTTAAGCATAACTGGATGATCCCTGTATTTGGCGGACTTGTAATTATAGGCCTCACCTTCCTCAATGGTAAGCCTGATTACCTGGGCCTGGGGGTTGATGCTGAATATCATGGCGCAGTTACCATCCCATCAGCTTTTAACGCAGGCGGGGCCGATACCTGGAGCTGGCTGTGGAAAACCATATACACAACGGTTACCCTTGGTACGGGCTTTAAGGGCGGCGAGGTAACGCCGTTATTCTACATTGGGGCTACTTTGGGTAATACCTTATCGGCTTTGTTAAATGCGCCTGTTGGCCTGTTTGCCGCCCTGGGCTTTATCGCTGTATTTGCCGGGGCAACCAATACTCCCCTGGCCTGTACCTTTATGGGGATTGAGTTATTTGGCGGCGAACATGCCCTGTTATTTGCTGTTGCTTGTTTTACGGCTTATTTTTTTAGCGGTAATTCAGGTATTTACAGCGCACAAAGAATAGCTGTCCCCAAAATATCAGATAATGATTTCCCCGGGGATGTGTCCATCTCCGATGCCACTAAACGGCGAAGTTATATGTATCATAAATTGAAGAAATATTACATCTTCAAAAAAGAACATGACAAATAAGGCAGATTATTCTTTCGTTCTTATTTAACCTTAACTTCAATGGGCGAAACATGAAAAAAGGCGTACCTGTCAATATCCACAATTTTAACGTCCATCGTTTCATTGCTTTTTTTAATGTTGACATTAATGCTGCCATCAGCATTAACCGGAACGCTAACAAATTTCTTGTTATCTGCTTTTGCAGGTGTGATAAGGCCCTTCATCAGGTTTGCACTTAAGGCAACAGCTATAACAGTAAGTACAATTTTTGTGTAAAGATCAGTTTTCATAATTATTATTTAAGGTTTAAGAATTCGCGGGAAACTGGGGTATTAAATCATTTTTTATAAAGTCGGCTTAATAAGTCGTTGCACATAATGGTTAACTCATGTTCAGTTCCCGGCGCCGCATCATTGCATAAACAAACAATACCAATATGCTGCGACGGGCTTACAAGGCAATAAGTTGTTGTGCCAAAGCTTCCGCCCGCATGCATTACCTCCCGGTTTCCGTTTGGTAACGTTTTCGAGAACCAAAATAACCCAATATTATTGTCCCCCTCTGCCGAGTGTTTAAAAGTTACCTGATGAGCCAGCGCTATTGCAGGGTCTTTTTCATTCATGTTCAACTTTAAATAACTCAGCATATCATCAATTGTAGATTTGATGGAAGCAGCCGCCGGAACACTTACCCATTGCAAAAGTAATGGCATTTGCACCCCTTTTTCATTATAACCTTTTGCAAAGCGGGCTTCATCTGAATAACTTACTGAAAGCCTGGTATCATCCATGTGGACCGGCTTTGTTATGTATTTTTTTACCAGGTCTGCATAGCTCATATGATAAACCTTTTCCAGGATAATACCAATCAGTTGGGCGCCTGCATTTGAATAATTAAATTGGGCGCCGGGTATACTATGTATCCTGGTTTTTTCCAACTCATCCAAAAAACGTTTTTCCGAAAAGTTTTTATAAAGATCAATGATCTGTTCCGGAGAAAGGTCTTTTTTGTAATCGGGAACATTTTTGGGAAGTCCCGAAGTATGGTTTGCAAGGTTGATGATCTTTACAGGATGCCTTTTATAGGCTAAACCAGGGTACGGACCACCAAGGTATTTTGTAACATCATCATTTAAACTGATCTTTTTCTCCAATACAGCATGTGCAAGTAAGATCCCGGTAAATGATTTGGTTATTGAAGCTATTTCATAAATAGTTTTTGCAGTTGGTTTTACTTGCTTTGCCTTCTCAACACTCCCATAATTGTAGGTATAGCTGCTTCCATTTTCAACTATACCTATTGAAAGGCCAACATGTACAGGCTTGCTTATAAACTTCACCCCTGCTTTATCCACTTCTTCATTTAATAACCTTTCCGCCTGGTTTTGTTTATGGCTAACCTGGCCAAAGGCTATCAATGTATTTAAAACAATAAAAAGTATTACTACTATTTTTATCTTCATTTAGTACTTACATATGTTTATAGTACACATTAGCGGCGATGTATATAATAATTGACAATATGCCTAAAGCAATCACTATTAAATCGCGTTTGGAAAACTTACGGATCGATTTACGCTTGCCAAAATATTTTATAATCACAATAAATGCCCATATGGGCATTGCTAATAAAAAAATTGTAATTATTATTAGCACAATTGTTAATGCCATAGCAGGTTTGCATTGATATATGGCAATTTAAATCTAATAACTCAAATTGTCAAACACCTAAACTCGTATTAACCCAGGTTATATGCATTTACCTAATATTAAACTAAAACAGCAGTAAATTCCGGTTAAAACAATCCCAGCTGCCCTTTATCATCCATATCTATATCATCGGGATTAGTTATCTCAAAATCTATTTTTTTAGGTTGTGATTCCACTGATTTTGGAGATGATTCCACCGATTGATCAGAAGATTTTTCAACCGGCGGCTTTACCTCTTCCGGTTTAACATCCACCGGCTTCTCAAGCTTTGCAGCAGGTGCTTTTTCTACAGGCTTTTCAACCTCAGTTACATCTGTTTCATCAGCTGTACTACCTGCTTCATCAGCGATCACTTCCTCAGTTATATCTGTTTCATCAGCTGTACTACCTGCTTCATCAGCGATCACGTCTTCAGCTCCATCTGCTTCATCATCTGCACCAACTGCTTCATCAGCGATCATTTCTTCCACCTCAGGCTCGATTTCAGCAATCAGCTCAACTGATTTTACCGGGTGTTGCGAAAGCCTGTTACCCATGGCCTTCATCCCTTTAACATCAATTACGGTTGAAAGGTCAATCTCAAGCGTTTCAGGGGTTTGTTCTTTTCCTTTAAGCTGTTCTACTTTTACAACAGGCTGCGCAGCGCGCGAGATAAGCACCAACTTTGAGCCATTTTCCTCGCTGATGATACTGGTTTGTTTACCTATAGCCAGGTTATCAAACACAAACCGTTTTACCATATAGTTTTTCGATTTACCATCAATATGGATAGCCGAAAAAACTCTTGCCTGATCGTACTTTTCAATCACGATCATTTTATCATCAAAGTGATTGTTCAGGTCAAAGCTTGTAAGCTCGTAAACGCCATTGCTCAGCACGGTCAGGATCCTGTCGTCACCGTCAAATTCGCCCAGGTATTTACCGCGGCCATCGGCATTCAAGCGTTTTAAAATATCGTCATACCAGATCTTTCTTCCGGCCAGGGTTGAAACGCCTTTGCTCTTCAGGATGATCTTTTTAACCGGGTATTTTGTAATGATATTACCCATCGAACCACGGCCTTTTATGGCCAGCGCTGCAAAGTCCTCGTCAAACTGCAGTTTTTTAAGCTTACTGTGCGGCTTCAGCTGCACATTCACAATCTCAGCTTCACCGTTAGGATTGGCGCTAAAATAAAGCACACGCGTACCCTTGGTTCCTTTGGTTAAATCATATTCCGTATCGCGGGTAA
>Ga0193702_1000530_pt1 | contig 12144 bp, 8 predicted proteins | sample U3a1metaG_FD_143060 | JGI IMG/M metagenome (GOLD analysis project Ga0193702, IMG submission 143060) | Soil microbial communities from a riparian zone of the East river system, Colorado, United States - U3a1 | ecosystem: Environmental > Terrestrial > Soil > Riparian zone | place: USA: East River... | reverse complement strand
CACGGCATGGGCTTCTCGCCCGACCACAAGACGCTGGTGGCGGTATCGAATGGCTCCAACTCGGTCACCTTCATCGACACCGAAACCAATACCGTCAAGGGCAAGACCTACATCGGCCGCTCGCCGCACGAAGCCTTCTTCAGCGCCAACGGCAAGGAAGTCTGGGCCGTGGTGCGCGGCGAGGACTACATCTCGGTGATCGACGCGGCGACCTTCAAGGAGACCGCCCGCATCCCGGTCGCCAACGGCCCCGGCATGGTGCAGTTTCTGCCGAACGGCAAGCTGGCCTTCGCGGTCTCGAGCTTCACGCCGGAAGTCGACGTGATCGACGTCGCCCGCCGCCGCATCGTCAAGCGCATCCCGGTGGTAAGCCCGTTCTCGCCCTTCCTGCAATTCACGCCCGACTTCAAGGAAATGTGGATGACCCACAAGGACGTCGGCAAGGTCACCCGGATCGACGTGGCGACGATGGAAGTCAAGCAGGTCATCGACACCGGCCTGGTCACCAACCACCTCGGCTTCGCCCGCACCGCGCGCGGCACGCTGGCCTATGTCTCGGTGGGCGGCGAGAACGTGGTCAAGGTCTACTCGACCGGCCCGCAGGCCGAACTGCTCGACACCATCCCGGTCGGCGCGCTGCCGCATGGCGTCTGGCCGTCGGACGACGGCAGCCGCATCTACGTCGGACTGGAAAACGGCGATGCGGTCGACGTGATCGACACCGCGACCGACAAGGTGACGGCGCGGGTCCCGGTCGGCCAGGCCCCGCAGGCGCTGGTCTACCTGTCGCATGCGGCCACCGGCGGCAAGGGCGGCGACAAGCTGGTGCCGCGCGTGAACCAGGATTCGGTCAACCTGCCGCTCAAGCCGACCGGCGGCCAAGGCACCGGCTTCGTGGTGGTGCGCAACCTCGGCCTGTTCGACTCGATCGAAGTCTTCCTCTACAAGCTGAAGCCGGCCACGGTCTACAAGCTGTACGTGGACGGCCATGCCGACCCGGTCGGCAGCGTCAAGACCAACCCCGCCGGCATGGCCAACGGCACCTCGATCGGCCCGCTGCGCACCGTGGTGGCAGGCCTCGCGCCGGGCGCCGCGGGCCATACCGGCCTGTCGGTGGCCGAAGCCGGCGCCAAGCCGGAGGCGGCGGTCTTGCGCAGCGTGCCCTAGTTTCGGCTATATTCATCACGCGAGCACTTTTTGTAGGAGAACGACGTGCGTATCCTGGTTGTCGAAGACGAACCCAAGGCAGGCGACTACCTGCGCAATGGCCTGATTGAATCGGGCTATGTGGTGGACCTCGCGCGCAACGGAGCGGACGGCCTGCACCTGGCGCTCGAAATGCAGTACGACGCCATCGTGCTCGACGTGATGATGCCCGAGATGGACGGCTGGCAGGTGCTGCAAAAGCTGCGCCCGCACGCCGACACGCCGGTGCTGTTCCTGACCGCGCGCGGCGAGCTCGACGACCGGCTCAAGGGCCTGAACCTGGGCGCCGACGACTACCTGGTCAAGCCCTTCTCGTTCGCCGAGCTGCTGGCGCGCCTGCGCACCCTGCTGCGGCGCGGCCCGATCCGCCAGGACGAGCTGCTGCAGGTGGGCGACCTGCAGATCGACGTCCTGAAGCGCAAGATCACGCGCGGCGAGGCCCGCATCGTGCTGACCAATAAGGAATTCGCCCTGCTCCAGTTTTTTGTCAGCCACCAGGGCCAGGTGCTGTCGCGCTCCCTGATCGCCTCGCGCGTGTGGGACATGAATTTCGACAGCGACACCAATGTCGTCGACGTCGCGGTGCGCCGCCTGCGCCAGAAGATCGACGACCCGTTCGACGCGCCGAAGCTGATCCACACCGTACGCGGGGTCGGCTACCGCTGCGAGGTGGAGGCGTGAGCGGGGCCGCCAGCCGCTACTCGCTGACCATGCGCCTGGTGGCGCTGTTCGCGCTGCTGTCCTTCGTGCTGCTGGCCGGTCTCGGCGTGAGCTTGTACAGCGGGCTCGAAACCCAGCTCACACTGCGCGACGACGCCGCGCTGGTGTCGCGCGTCGACCAGATCCGCACCCTGCTGCAGGACGCCAACACGGTCAGCCTGATCTACGAAAAGCCCGGCCTGTTCGTCAACATGCTGGGCAATCGCGAGGCGCTGCTGGTGCTGCGCTTCGCCGGCGAAAAGCCGCTCATCGAGATCAACCCCGGCAACAGCCCGATCCCCGACGTGATGCCGCTGGCGCCCGACGCCAAGCTGTCGCTGGGCGCGGTGCACCGTTCGGTCGACCGCAGCGGCGTGCCGTTCATCGCGGTGGCCGCCACCGCGCGCACCGCCGACCCGCGGCGCAATCTCGAAATCATCGCCGGCCGCGTGATGACCGAGCGCAGCCACATCCTGAACAGCTACCGCGAACAGATTTTCCTGCTCGCCTCGGCCGGCGCCCTGCTCGCCGCGCTGGCCGCGTTCGCGCTGGTGCGCCACGGCCTGCGTCCGCTGCGCAGCCTGGCGCGCCAGACCGAGGGCATCGGCGTGGCCAACCTCGCCGCCCGCATCGGCGGCAAGGGCGCGCCGCGCGAGCTGGCGGCCCTGATCGCCGCCTTCAACGCCATGCTCGACCGGCTGGCCACCGGCTTCGCCCAGCTCGGCCAGGTCTCGGCCGACATGGCGCACGACCTGCGCACGCCGATCGGCAACTTGCTGGGCCAGACCGAAGTCGCGCTCGGCCAGCCGCGCAGCGCCGAGTATTACGAAACCCTGCTGGCCTCCAATTTCGAAGAGCTGCAGCGCTTGTCGCGGATGACCGACAACATGCTGTTCCTGGCCCGCTCCGATCACTCGGAAGGCGTGATCGAACGCGCCGCGCTCGACATCGGCGACGAGTTCCAGCGCATGGCCGATTATTTCGAAGGCCTGGCCGAGGAGCGCGGCATGCGCATCCTGACCGAGGGCAGCGGCCGGGTATGGGCCGATCCGGTGCTGCTGCGGCGCGCGCTGGCCAACTTGCTGGCCAACGCGGTGCGCTACGCCGATCCGGACACCGACATCGTGCTGTCGGCACGGCCCGCGCGCGGCGGCATGGAGCTGGCGGTCGACAACCAGGGGCCGACCATCGCCGCCCATCACCTGGCGCGGCTGTTCGACCGCTTCTACCGCGCCGACGCCTCGCGCGGCGGCTCGTCCGCCGCCAGCGGGCTCGGGCTGTCGATCGTGCGCACCATCATGGCCCTGCACTGCGGCCAGGCGCGCGCCGCCAGCGCCGACGGCCGCACCCGCTTCGTGCTGTTCTTCCCGGCCGCCGAAGCCGCGCCGGGCCTGGCTCAATAGCTCGCGGCCACCGCCAGCGCGGCGCAGGCGGCGATCACGGCCAGGCTGACCGGGTCGCGGCTCACGTAAAAGATCGGGTCTTCGTCGACCTGGCCGCGGAAGGACAGCAGCCACAAGCGCCCCAGCCAGAGCACCACCAGCGGCACGATGCCGAGCAAGAAGGTCGGGCTGCGGTACAGCGCCACCACGTTCTGCGAATTAAAGTACAACATGAACACCAGCACCGACAGCAGCGCACTGTTGATGCCCATTACGCCGATCGGCGTGAGGTCGGCGGTGGTGTAGCCGCGCCGGCCGGACTTGTCGCGGCCGTCGCGTTGCAGGCGCGACAGCTCGCTGTGGCGCTTGAGCAGGGCCAGGCTCAGGAAGATAAAGAAGGAAAACGCCAGCAGCCAGAACGAGGCCGCAATCCCGGTCGCCGCGCTGCCGCCGAGGATGCGCAGGGTGTACAGGATCGCGAGCACCACGATGTCGACCATCAGCAGGCGCTTGAGGTAGCAGGAGTAGGCCAGCGTGCTGGCGAAATAAATCCCCGTCACCAGCAACAGTTGCGCGCCGAAGGCCAGGCACAGCAATAGCGCGGCGACGGCCAGCAGCACGCTGGCGCTCAGCGCGAACCGCGGCGGCAGCAGCCCGGCCGCGATCGGACGATGGCGCTTGACCGGGTGCTGGCGGTCGTCGTGCGCGTCGAGCACGTCGTTGAGCAGGTAGGCGCTCGAGGCGCACAGCGAAAACGCGACGAAGGCCAGCAGCGATTGCAGGGCGGCGGCCGGGGTCAGCGCATGGCCGGCCAGCATCGGCACGAACACCAGCAAGTTCTTGAGCCACTGGCGCGGCCGCAGCGCGCGCAGCAAATGGATGGCGCGCTGGCCGCGCGCCTGCAACGCGGCCTGCCGCAGCTGCAGCGGTTCCTGCTTCATGCGCGCACCTTATCCTCGCCCAGCGCGTCGCTGAAGGCCCGTGCGTCGTCCGGGTGCAAGGTGGCCAGGCGCGGCGTCAGGCGCTGCGATTCGGGGCAGGACGCGGTAATCGCGGCAATGCGGCAGACGATCAGGCACACCGCGATCGGCAGGAAGCCATCGAATTGTCGCGCCTCGTGCAACTGGCCGACGAAGACGGTCATCACCAGCAGGCAAGGCAGCACGACCAGGCTGCGGCGCAAGGCCGGCGGCGCGCTGCGCCAGCCCAGCGCCGCGACGCCATACCAGAGCAGCAAGGGCCCCAGGTTGAGCAGCAACTCCTGCGGCCGCTGGGTCAGCAGGAAAATATTGTAGGGCAGCTTGCCGCCCTCCCACGCCGCATGGGCCGGCAACAAATAGAACAGCAGCGCGCGCACCGCGCCGTAGACCGCCAGTTGGAGCAGCAGCAAACGCGCCAGCCGGCCCGGCGGCATCTGCCCCCACCACACGCAGGCGCTGGTGGCGATCAGGAACAGCGTGGTCTCGTGGTTGGTGGTACCCAAGGCCAGCATCAGCAGATACGGCAGGAATTCCTTGCGGTAGATGTGATACAGGCAAAAGGAAAACACGAACACGATGCCGATGTCGTAGAACGTGTAGTAGCGCAAGGTCGGCGCCCAGATCGCCAGCAGCAGCGGCTGGGCCAGGAAGGCCAGGTCCTTGCGGATGAATTCACCGGCCAGCCGCTTGAGCGCCCACAGCGCCAGCATCGCGGCCAGCAACTGCGAATACAGGAAGCTGTCGAGGTAGCTCATCGAGGGAATCACGGCGCGCAGCAACTCGGCCGGCGCCACGAACATCATGCGATGCTGGAATGGCGGGTTGGCAGTCAAGTTCATGACGTCGGCGATCGGATACCAAGCGCGTTCCTCGCCGTAGCGGACCAGGAAGACATAGAAGCCGGCGCTGCACAGCAAGAACACCAGGCGATCGGCGATGTCCGACTGGCCCCTCGGCGCTCGGCGCAGGCGGCGCCGCGCCAGCCAGAACGCCATGACCGCGCCCAGCCACAGGGCGCCGGCGTAGAGCAGGAAGTTATCGGCCTTGTCGACATAAAACTCGACCGGATGCAACTGGGCATACGAGATCAGGCCGTTGAACAGGGGCAAGGAGCGTTGATAATACGCGTCAGCAACGAGCGTGTGCCCGCACAGGGCGTAGAGAATCAGTACGGCGATCCCGCTCAGCAATGCAAGCGGAAGGAAGCCGGTGCGGCGAGAGGTGTCCATGGTCGTCATCGAGTATTGTCGTAAATGGGCCAACCACAGGTCCGCCGTCCTTGTTCGACGCCGCGCCCGCTTGAAAGTTCACCGCCTGCGCCAGCGGCTTGTTTAGTAAACCAAGTAAACTAGGCCTGATTTTCGGCGCGGCAATTGATTTCGTGCCGGGGCGGCTGTATAAAATCGTGTGCGCCCTGTTTACCAAAACCCGAGTGGAGACCCGATGCCTTCTGCAGCCAGCACGCCATGGCGGTGACGATCCGCGATATCGCGCGCGCCACCGGGATGTCGATCGGCACCGTTTCGCGCGCGCTCAAGAACCAGGCCGGCCTGACCGAGGCTACCCGCGCCCGCATCCATAGCACGGCGCGCGCCATGGCCTATGACTTCTCGCAGCTGAAACAGGGCCGCATCCGGCGCATCGCCTTCCTCTTGCACCGCCAGCACAATACGCTGTCGTCCAGCCCATTCTACTCGCCGGTGCTGCATGGCGCCGAGGAAGCTTGCCGGCGCCGGGACATCGCGCTGTCCTTCATCGCGGTCGGCCCGGCCGAGCCGCTGCAGGGCCAGATCCGCCTGCACCAGCCCGACGCCATCCTGTGCGCCGGCTTCTTCGAGCCCGAACTGCTGGCCGCCCTGCGCGCCACCGGCAAGCCGCTGGTGCTGGTCGATATGCTGCTGCCCGGCTACACCTCGGTCAACCCGGACCACCAGCTCGGCGGCTACCTCGCCACCCGCCACCTGATCCAGCAGGGCCGCAAGCGCATCGCCATGCTGTCCGGCTCGCTGGCCCATTACAGCATCCAGCAGCGCGCCCACGGCTTTCGCAAGGCCCTGTTCGACGCGCGCATGCTGGCCAATCCCGAACTCGAACTGTGCATCCCCCAATCGGCCGACCAGGAAACGGGCGTGCGCGCCGCGGTGCGCAGCCTGCTGGCCATGCCGCAGCGTCCCGACGCCCTGTTCTGCTACAACGACAGCACCGCGCTGGCCGCGCTCCAGGCCTGCCTCGACGCCGGCCTCAAGGTCCCGCACGACATCGCGATCGTCGGCTTCGACGACATCGGCGCCGCGGCCGGCGCGATCCCGCCGCTGTCGAGCGTGAACATCGACAAGGAAGCGCTGGGCGCGCTCGGCGTCGAACTGCTGCTGCGCAAGCCGGACGCCGAGGTGCTCGAGACCACCCTGCCGGTCCAACTGGTGGTGCGCGAAAGCAGCACCGACGACTAATCCACGCCGACCGACCATGCACACGATTCCACCCTTCCCCGACTTCCGCGCCCCGGCCGTGCTGCGCGCCCACATCGCGCAGTGCATGGCGTTCTACCATCCGCGCTGCATCGACCCGAGCGGCGGCTTCTACCATTTCTTCAAGGACGACGGCACGGTCTACGACCACACGACGCGCCACCTGGTTTCGAGCACGCGCTTCGTGTTCACCTACGCGATGGCGGCGCGCCATACCGGCGAGGCCGCCCACCACGCGCAAGTGCGGCACGGCCTGGCCTTCCTGCGCGAGGTGCACCGCGACCCGGCCACCGGCGGCTACGCCTGGCAGCTGGCCTGGCGCGACGGCAAGAAGACCGTGCTCGACACCGACAACCACTGCTACGGCCTGGCCTTCGTGCTGCTGGCCTACGCCCACGGCCTGATGGCCGGCGTGAGCGAAGCGCGGGCCTGGCTGGACGAGACCTTCGACCTGATGGAGCGCCATTTCTGGGAGCCCGAGCACGGCCTGTACGCCGACCAGGCCAGCGCCGACTGGAGCGTGCGCTATCCCTACCGCGGCCAGAACGCCAATATGCATGCCTGCGAAGCGCTGATCGCCGCCTATGAGGCGACCGGCCACCGGCCCTTCCTGCACCGCGCCGAAACGCTGGCCGCCAACATCACGGTGCGCCAGGCCGGCCGTGCCGGCGGCATGATCTGGGAACACTACCGGCAGGACTGGCGCGCCGACTGGCAATACAATCTGCACGACAAGGCCAACCTGTTCCGCCCCTGGGGCTACCAGCCGGGCCACTTCACCGAATGGGCCAAGCTGCTGCTGCAGCTCGAACGCCACGGCCCGGCGCTGCAAGACAGCCCCGAATGGCTGCTGCCGCAAGCCGAGGTGCTGTTCGCCAGCGCCCTGCACCACGCCTTGGACAAGCAGCACGGCGGCATCTGCTACGGCTTCGCGCCGGACGGCACCGTGTGCGACGGCGACAAGTACTTCTGGGTCCAGGCCGAGAGCCTGGCCGCGGCCGCCCTGCTCGCCGCGCGCACCGGCAAGCAGCGCTACTGGGACTGCTACCGCGCGCTGTGGGAATACAGCTGGACCCATTTCATCGACCACCACCACGGCGCCTGGTACCGCATCCTGAGCCGCGACAACCGCAAGTACTCGGATGACAAGAGCCCGGCCGGCAAGGTCGACTACCACACCATGGGCGCCTGCTACGAAGTGCTGCGCGCGATCGAAGGCGACGACCATGCTGGCTGAGTTCCGTGCGTCTCATGTCGCTGACGGCAGGCCAACTTACACCCCGGTCGTTCCCGCGCAGGCGGGAACGCATGCGTTCCCCCCATAGCGACTCAGCTACGCGATGGGTTCCCGCCTGCGCGGGAACGACGGCAGTTCATCTACAGGAGATCGATCGATGGGTATCAACTTGAAGCACGGCTGGCTGGCACTTGCCCTGACGCTGGCGGCGGCTGCCCACGCCGCGCCCGACACCCGCCAGGTGGCGGCGGTCAATGTGTTCATCGGCACCGGCGGCGACGGCCACACCTACCCCGGCGCCACGCGGCCGTTCGGCATGGTCCAACTGAGTCCGGACACCCAGGTCCGCCACTTCAAGCAAAGCTACCCCTGGGCCGCCGGCTACCGCTACGAAGACGACACCATCCTCGGCTTCTCGCACACCCATTTCTCCGGCACCGGCCACTCCGACCTGGGCGACATCCTGTTGATGCCCTACAGCGGCGAGACCAAGCTCGAACCCGGCTATCCCGAGCGGCCGTTCTCCGGCTACCGCTCGCGCTTCTCGCACCAGGACGAGCACGCCGAGCCGGGCTACTACGCGGTGCGCCTGCTCGATAACGAGGTCGACGTCGAACTGACCGCCAGCGACCGCGTCGGCCTGCACCGCTACCGCTACGGCCAGGGCGCCGAGGCCAAGCTGATCCTCGACCTGCGCAACAGCGTCTACGACTACAAGGGCAAGAACCTGTGGTCCTCGCTGCGCGTGCGCGGCGACAGCATGATCACCGGCATGCGCTCGACGCGCGGCTGGGCGCCCGGCCGCCAGCTGTACTTCGCGGTCCAGTTCTCGCGCCCGTTCAGCGCGCGCCAGTTGCACAACCGCGAAGACGCGGTCGAATACCGCGGCTTTGCCGGCCCCGGCAGCGGCCCCGGCGACAAGGCCATGGTCGAAGGCAAGGCGCTGGTCGCCGCGCTCGAGTTCGGCGTGCCGGGCAATCGCGAACTGCTGGTCAAGGTCGCGATCTCCGGGGTCAGCGAAGCGGGCGCGATCGCCAACCTGGCCGAGATGCCGGGCTGGGACTTCGACGCCGAGCGCGCCAAGGCCAGCAAGGCCTGGAACGACGCCCTGTCGGCCGTGCAAGTCGAGGCCGCGCCCGCGATGCGCACCATGGTCTACACCGCGCTCTACCACAGCATGATGGGCCCGACCCTGTACATGGACAGCGACGGCCGCTACCGCGGTCCCGACAACGAGGTGCACCAGGCCGACGGCTTCCGCTTCCACTCCACCTTTTCGCTGTGGGACACCTACCGCGGCCTGCATCCGCTGCTGACGTTGATCCAGCCCGAGGCGCGCAATGTCGACTTCGTGCGCTCGCTGATCGCCTCGCAGCAGGTCAGCCCCTACGGCATCCTGCCGGTGTGGCAGTTCGCCGGGCTCGAGACCTGGTGCATGATCGGCTACCATGCGGTGCCGGTGATCGCCGACGCCTACATGAAGGGCCTGAAGGGTTTCGACGCCGAAGCGGCCCTGAAGGCGATGACCGCCAGCGCCGAATACGGCCCTTACGGCGGCCTGAAATACTACATGCAGCTCGGCTACGTGCCGATCGACCTCGAACCGGAAGCGGCGTCGAAGACGGTCGAATATGCGTTCGACGACTGGAGCATCGCGCGCATGGCCGAGAAGATGGGCAAGCGCGACATCGCCGCCAAGTACTACAAGCGGGCGCAGAACTACCGCAACGTGTTCGACACCAAGACCGGCTTCGTGCGGGCCCGCAAATCGACGGGCGAATTCCGCGAGCCCTTCGACCCTGCGGTGTCGAACTTCGGCAGCGACTACACCGAAGGCAGCGCTTGGCAATACTCGTGGTACATGCCGCACGATAACGCCGGCCTGATCGCGATGCTGGGCGGCGACGCCGGCCTGCAGGCCAAGATCGACATGGTGTTCGACGCCAAGGTCGACGAAAAGGTGTATGCGCACATGGAAGACATCTCCGGCCTGATCGGCCACTACGCGCACGGCAACGAGCCCTCGCACCATGTGGCCTACTTGTACAACTACGCGGGGGCGCCGTGGAAGACCCAGCAGCGGCTCGGCAAGATCGTGTCCAGCCAGTACGCGCCGACCCCGGCCGGCTTGGCCGGCAACGACGACCTGGGGCAGATATCGGCCTGGTTCACCTTCACGGCGCTGGGTTTCTATCCGGTGGCGCCGGGCAGCAACGAGTACGTGATCGGCCGGCCGTTCGTCGACAAGGCGGTGCTGAACCTGCCGAACGGGAAAAAGTTCACGATCCGCAGCGAGGGCCTGAGCGCGGCCAATCAGTACATCGGCAGCGTCACGCTGAACGGCAAGCCGCTGAGCCAGAGCTTCTTGCGGCATGAACAGATCACGGCTGGCGGCGAGCTGGTGTTCACGATGCAGGCCGAGCCGAATAAGCAATGGGGACGCGCCAAGGACGCGCGCCCCTACACCCAGACCCCCTACCAATAAGCTTCGTCGTTCCCGCGCAGGCGGGAACCCATAGCGCCTATGCTCATCCGCGCTATGGGTTCCCGCCTGCGCGGGAACGACAGCGAGATCAGGAGATGACGATGAAACGAATCTGGCTCGGCGCGCTGGCCGCGCTCACCATGATGGCAAGCGCCGCACAGGCCGCCGACACCTTCAGCGACGTCCAATCGGCGCAGATGGCCGCGCGCGTCAAGGCCGAGGCCAAGCACGCCTGGGACGGCTACAAGCGCCACGCCTGGGGCCACGACGCGCTCAGGCCGCTGAGCAAAACCGCGCACGACTGGTACGGCAGCTCCTTGCTGATGACGCCGGTCGACGCGCTCGACACCCTGCTGCTGATGGGCCTGACCAAGGAAGCCGGCGAAGCGCGCGAGCTGATCGCCGCCAAGCTGAGCTTCGACCAGGACCTGACCGTGCAGAATTTCGAGATCACGATCCGCCTGCTGGGCGGGCTGATCTCGGGCTACCAGATGACCGGCGACGCGCGCCTGCTCGCGCTGGCGGACGACCTCGGCAAGCGGCTGCTGCCGGTGTTCGACTCGCCGACCGGGCTGCCCTACACCCACGTCAACCTGCGCACCGGCAAGACCAGCGGCACGGTCAGCAATCCGGCCGAGACCGGCACCTTGCTGCTCGAATTCGGCATGCTATCCAGGCTCACCAAGAACCCCGTGTACTACGACAAGGCCAAGCGCGCGCTGGTGGAAACCTACCGGCGGCGTTCGGCGATCGGGCTGGTCGGTAGCGGCATCGACGTCGAGACGGGCAAGTGGACCAATCCCAGCGCCCACATCGGCGGCGCGATCGACTCCTACTACGAATACCTGTACAAATGCTGGCGCCTGTTCGGCGACCCCGAGTGCAAGGCGATGTGGGACGACAGCATCGCCAGCATCAACCGCTACCTGGCGGACGAGGTGCGCGGCGAGCTGTGGTACGGCCGCGCGGACATGAACAGCGGCCGGCGCACGAGCACGCGTTACGGCGCGCTGGACGCCTTCATGCCGGCGCTGCTGTCGCTCAGTGGCGATCTCGAGCGGGCCAAGCGGCTGCAGGAATCGGGCTTCGCGATGTGGCGCGCGCACGGGATCGAGCCCGAATCGTACGACTATGCGGCGCGCGCGGTGATCTCGCCCGGCTATCCCTTGCGGCCGGAGATTGTGGAGTCGGCCTACTACCTCTACCACTTCACGGGCGACGCGCACTACCGGCTGATGGGCAAGGAAATGTTCGAGGATTTCGTCAAGTACGCGCGGGTGGCGGACGGTTATGCGGCGCTGAAGGACGTGCGCAGCAAGGAGAAGCTGGACTCGATGGAGAGTTTCGTGTTCGCCGAAACGTTCAAGTACTACTACCTGCTGTTCGCGCCGCGGCGGACGCTCGACTTCGACGCCATCACCTTCAACACCGAAGCCCATCCGCTGCGTCTTCCCCGCTAACAACTTGGGGTCACATCTGACATTCGTACATTTCGCAAGCGAAATGTACGAATGTCAGATGTGACCCCATTGCCGTTTTCGCCCGTACTCCAACGGACCGTCAGAGCGAAAACCGTGCGATTGACTGGCCGCGCGCCAAATTTCAAGCGGTGGGGTCACATCTGACATTCGTACATTTCGCAGGCGAAATGTACGAATGTCAGATGTGACCCCACTAGTTTCGGATG
>Ga0193702_1000529_pt1 | contig 12176 bp, 14 predicted proteins | sample U3a1metaG_FD_143060 | JGI IMG/M metagenome (GOLD analysis project Ga0193702, IMG submission 143060) | Soil microbial communities from a riparian zone of the East river system, Colorado, United States - U3a1 | ecosystem: Environmental > Terrestrial > Soil > Riparian zone | place: USA: East River... | reverse complement strand
CCCTGCCGGACCGGTTGGCATCATCATGGTAGCTGATGGATCATACAAGCTCATGAAAGCATCTAAATGTCCTTTGTTCCATTCGTTTGCCGAATTATTCATTGCATCAGTGATCTCTTTAGCTGCCGCGCTCTGCGGCGTTGTTTGGGCATGTGCGCCAATTGCAGCAAGTAGCAAGCAGAATACAATTGCAGCTTGTCTAAAAATAACTTTATTCATAACAGTAAGTTTAATTTAAATAGTAATAATGAATTTAATTACAACCCTTACAACAACTACAACCTTTTCAACCTATTTCTTCTTCTTCGACGCCTTAGCTTTCGGATTAAAATCAAGCGCCAGCTTTATCCACTGGTCAAAATCCTTCTGGTTATGAAAAGTCTCTTCGCTTACATACACATAATCGTTCATCACTTTGCCCCGCATTATCATCTGGCGAACACCGTTTTGTTCCAATACTTTTTCTGTTGCATCAGCCCCAATGCGGCACATCATTTCATCGCCGCTAACACAAACGCACATCTTTCCATCAACCATAAAACACACTCCGCGAAACATTTCTTTCTCCGTCACATCGGGCAGGTGCACAAGGGCTTCTCTTATTCTGTCGGCAAGTTTGGTATTGTAGGCCATTTTATTTAGTCATTGGTCATTATGTCATTAGTCATTGGGTGGTAGTTGGCAACCCCGTATTTCATCCACCTAAATTAATAATAAATTGGGTAGGCGGCAATGACCTGGCAATTATCCCCGAGCGCAATATCGAAAAAAGCCATCAAAAAGTAAAAAACAACGCATTCTGAAACAAATTCATCTTTGAGTACTCCAAACTATTAATCATCAGCACTAAAGTCTTCCGGACTTTCGGACTTTTCCGACTTTCGGACTTTTTTCACAAATATTAAAATGTTTCCAAACCACAGTCGTCTTCTATATTAAATAACATTGAAGAAATTGATAACCGCCATAATGCCCGAAGAAAAACACAAGACTATCATACAAGCCATAGGCGAGTATGGTAAAAACTTGCTGGGCTTTATCAGGCGCAGGGTAAAGAACGATGCCGATGCCGAAGACATTCTGCAGGATGTTTGGTACCAGTTTAGCTCGGTTATTAATTCGGAGCCTATTGAACAAACCGGGGCATGGCTTTATAAGGTTGCCCGGAATAAGATACTTGATAAGCATAAAAAGCATACCGAAGTTTTGATGGATGATATGCTTGCCGGGGATGAGGATGACGATGATGCGCCGGACTTTAAAGCCATCCTGATGACGGAAGCTAACACGCCAGAAACCGAATATGTGCGCAACCTTTTTTGGGATCAGTTATTTATTGCGTTGGATGAGCTGCCGCCGGAGCAGCGCGAGGTGTTTATGTGGCATGAGCTGGATGATATCCCCTTTAGCGAGATTGCCGAAAATGCCGGCATAAATGTGCAAACGCTGGTATCGCGCAAGCGGTATGCGGTAGTGCACCTGCGCAAACGGTTAAAACAATTGTACGAGGAAATTACACAATATTAAAAAACATTAACATGAGATCATTTTTTTATAAGAGGCGATTTTTGTTTATTCCATTTGGAATAGCCGCCTTTCTGTCGCTCATCAGCTTTGTAGTGATGAATTTGTGGAACTGTTTATTGCCTGGCATATTACACGTTGGTGTAATTACTTTCTGGCAGGCCATGGGCATATTTATTTTATGCAAAATTCTTTTCGGCTTTGGTAAAGGCGGCGGCCCCGGCAGGTGGGGAGGCGGTGGCGGCCCCTGGATGCGCCAACGGATGGAAGAGAAATTTAAAAACATGACGCCCGAAGAACGCGAAAAATTTAAAGAGAAATGGAAAAACTGCGGTCACGGCCGCTGGGGAAGGCATGGCGGACATCCTTATGAAAAATATTGGGATGACGTTAAAAGTGAAGAGAAGGAGTCTTAAGTCTAAGGTCTTTAGTCCTGAGTCGGGAAATAGTTGACTCAGGACTTTAGACTATTTGCTAAAATAAAATTGCGGCCTTTTGTCCTGTTTTTCAATTCCCGATAGTTATTTAAGTTAATGACACCGATAATTAATAACCATTAACCACTGAACAATGACCGACATATTAGTATTTACAACAAGCGTTGAAAAGCCCGAGCACGTTAGCCAGGTAAAGCCCTTGCTTACCGCTGTTCCGGCAATTACCGGCTGGAACTTCGACCTGGAGGATTGCGACAACATCCTGCGGATAGAGTCCAGCAATATTTCGCCCCGGTATATCGAAACGCTGCTGCAAACGGCAGGGTATGATTGCCGCGAGCTGGAATATTAAACTACCCTGCTTATGAAAGCATCAACCGAAAGAAAAGTGATCCGCTGGATGCATATCCTGCTGAGTATCCCGGTTGTAGGCTACATCTATGGCCCTGTGGCACAGTTGCATTATGCCGCAATAGCGGTACGATGGGTGTTTTTCCCTATCATCATATTATCAGGCTTCTGGCTGTGGAAAGGGCATTGGTTTAAGAGCTTGTGGCGACAGAACCGTTGATTTTAGGTGATTGAGGGATTTTTCACAAGTTGTTTATTTTTTAAGGCGTTCAAGAAGGTTTCACCGTTTCGCTGATTTTAAGCCTCATCGCAATAAAGCTGTAAGCGAACTCAGTTATCACCCCTCCAATATCCTTCTCAAATAATTCACCTGCCCCAAATGGTAATTTAAGTGGCCGTGAAAAAAGATCAGGTAATAAGCGGTGCTTTTTTGTCCCATCATTTCAAGCGGATAAATCTCGTCCAGCTTTTGCTGACTGATGCCCTGCAAACTGCTTTTTACCACCTCAATTAAATTATCAATCCCGGCAATAAGCTCCTGGCGCGGAACATCGGTTGCTGAAAATTCATGCTCGCGGTTGCGTACATAGCCGGTATTGCCAATTTTGGCGCCGATGCTAAAATTAAGACTACCCGTTAAATGCACCACCAGCGTACCTGCAGAATTGCTGATGCCATCGGTTTTACGCCAAATGTTATAATCGTCTTTAAAATTTTTTACCTCATCGCGCAGTTTTAAAAGGTCGCGTTCATAAAGTTCGGCTAAATAGTTTTCCATTACTTTGGTTAATTGGTTTGCCCCCGCCCCCTAAAGGGGAGGATTTGTGAAAATGCATCAACAAAAAAGCCAGTCTGGTGTGATTGGCTTCTTATTGATTAAAATATTCTTTCAAGATTTCTTTTAGTCGTTTAACAGCCTCATCTTTTTTTATAGTGGACATTTCCGACTTATCAAATATATTTAACAAAAGCATTTCTATTCCTTTTTCTGTTTTATGTAAATGATAATATATCACCCTAAAACCACCGCTTTTGCCCTTGCCTTTACTCTTATCTGTTATTCGCGTTTTATAAATTCCTTGTCCATAAGATTCTCCCAGATATGGATCCCTTATCAAATCGCCTTCAAGCTTTATGATAGTTTCTTTAAGTGTTCTGTATTTTTTTAATAAAGGTTTTAGGTCCCGTTTGAATTCAGGGGTAGGATTAACAGTATTACTCATCCCAAAGATCATTCATTGATAAAGGCTTCAGTTCGCCATTTTTTATCATAGCGGCCTCCTTTAAGCTTCTTTTTAATGAGTTTAATTCATTTTCCGTAAGCCCGTCGTCATCACTTTCAATATCAATGTGACCGCCCTTTACATTTTTGACGATATCAGAAATTGTTGTAATTATGCCAGTTTCACTATCTGGTAATTGAATAGTTAAAGTAGTCATGTTAGTTAATACTTTATGTTCAATACAAATATAATAATAAAATATATTGGTTTTTGTTCCCTGGAATCAAAACTCTGCCAACCAATTAAAAAGTATTAACCACCCTGTTAAATAATGTTAATCTTATAACACCTAAGCAGTTATATCCCTATTTTTAATTCATTATTACCAAAATCACAAAATATGCTACAAAATTACTTCACAATGGCATGGCGGAACCTTTGGAAAAACAAGGGTTTCTCTATCATCAATATTTTAGGCCTCTCGGTAGGTATTGCTTTTACCTTGCTGATAGGCGCCTATGTTTGGGGCGAGCTGCAAGTGAATCAATCCCTTAAAAATGCAGATAACCAATACATTTTACAAAGCCGATGGAAGGATCCGAACCTTGGCTTTGAGTTGGGCACCATTGCGCAGCTGCCCAAAACTTTAAAGGAAGTTTACCCAACGCTGGTTGCCAATTATTACCATTGGGATGGCGTTACCAGCAATGTATCAAAAGGCGATAAGCATTTTCGCGAAAGCATCCAGGTGGGCGATAGCACCTTGTTAAGTATGTACGGTTTTACCTTGTTGCATGGCAATGCCCAAACTGCTTTTAACGATCCTTTTTCGGCAGTAATTACGGAGCCATTGGCTATAAAATATTATGGCAGCACCGATGTGGTTGGGCAAACGCTTACCATTGAAAGCTTTACCGGGTTGAAACATGATTTTACTATTTCAGGGGTTTTTAAAAAGATCCCCAAAAACTCGGTGACCAGTGTTAATGACAATAATAACAGCTCCATCTTTCTGCTACATCGAATTGCAAAAGGGAGTTACCCCAAAGCAGTTGGAACAACCCATGCGCCATTTAATAAAACAAAATGCACCGCAACAGATCAACGATAACCTTACGCCTTACCTGGTGCCGTTAAAAGCCTATTACCGACAGGCAAATGGGGGCACGGTAAACAAAATGATGTACACGCTCTCGTTCATCGCGTTTTTTATTTTGCTGATGGCGGTTATTAATTTCGTAAATATCTGCATCGGAAGGTCGTCATCGAGGATGAAAGAGATGGGCATCCGAAAGGTTTTAGGCGGATTAAGAAAACAACTGATCTGGCAGTTTTTAATAGAATCGACCTTATTGGTAATGATGGCAACCATTATAGCCTTGGGATTATACCTTTTCGCTCGCCCGTATTTAAGCGATGTTTTGGGCAAAGAGATAACCGGGCTGTTTGCATTCCCCTTGTATTTTTACCTTATTCCGTTTGTGTTTGCCTTATTTGTAGGCTTACTGGCAGGCATTTATCCGGCGCTGGTTTTATCGGCCCTAAAATCGGTCGACTCATTAAAAGGTAAACTGGCCTCTATTAAAGAAAGCGTGCTGTTCCGCAAAACGCTGGTTACCTTTCAGTTCGGGATGGCCGCATTGGTTTTTATAAGCGCAATCATCATCTCGCAGCAGGTCGACTTGTTTTTTAGCAAGGACCTTGGCTTTAAAAAAGATTACGTGGTTTATGCCCAACTACCGCGCGATTGGAGCAAAAAAGGGGTGCAGAAGATGGAAAGCATCCGCTACCAAATGTCGCAACTACCCGAGGTTAGCAGTGTGGCTTTATCATGGGAGATTCCGGATGGGGGCAATGGCGGCCCCGTACAGCTGTATAAACAAGGCACAGACCCTAAGCAGGCTGTAACCGCACAAGGCCTTAGTACCGATAATCAATATGCCTTAACTTATAACATCCCATTAAGGGCCGGGTTATTCTTTTCGCCATCATACACCGCCGCTGATTCAGCAAAAGTTGTGGTCAACGAAACCGCCTCAAAGGCCCTGGGCTATAAAGATCCTAATGATGCTATTGGCAAACAGGTTAATTTAACAGGCATCCCAACGCTGTTTACCATAAGCGGGGTAACAAACGATTTTCATTTTGGGTCGATGCAGGAAAGCATAAAGCCGGTGGCTTTTTTAAACGTAAACTATACCACCTATTACCGTTTCTTTTCCATAAAGCTAAAACCCGGCGATGCACAAAAAAGCATAGCTGCCTTGCAACAAAAATGGAGCGTATTAATGCCTGATGCCCCGTTTGAATATCATTTTGTGGATGATGCCCTAACGAATCTTTATCAAACCGAGATCCAGCTGAAAAAAGCATCGTACATAGCAGGGCTGCTGGCCATTGTTATTGTTCTGCTTGGCGTTTTGGGCCTTATATCACTAAGCATTCAAAAACGGACAAAAGAGATCGGGATCCGCAAGGTGCTGGGTGCATCGGTACCGGGAATTATCAACCTGTTTTTAAAAGAGTTTTTGGGGATAGTTTTTATTGCGGGGATAATATCCTGTCCGCTGGCATATTTGATAATGCACAACTGGCTTAACGGCTATGCTTACCGCATTTCTATCACCGGCTATCCGTTCATACTGTCGCTGTTATTATTAACCCTGTTAACCATAGTATTAATAACGCTGCAAACCATTAAAGCAGCCATAAGCAACCCGGTTAAAAGTTTAAGGACGGAGTAGGGGTTAGAGGCTAGAGACTAGTTAATTAGAGATTAGTGATTTCGCCTTCGTTGGTCTTGTGACCAACGAACGATGATGCTTATGTTGTGAATTTACCCGCATGATATCTCTAAAGATATTACATGCCAAATACACACCGCTAGTTGTTGGTGACAACACCAACAACGGCATGAAATGGCGACAACACCAACGATCCCATTACTTTGTAGGATCATTAACCGTACCTATAAACAGGATGAGGCCGCTGCTCATTTCTCTTATTGCAAATATAAAAGGGTGATCAATGGTAACTGTTTTGGGGATAAGAATAGCGGTTGAAACTATCCCTACTGATGTAGCAGCTGCCGCAGTAGTGCCGCTTTCATCAATATCAACAAAAGCCTTGTGTTTAACCTCGCTTATTTTAAGATTGCCGCCGGGGGTTATCAACGAAAAATCGGCATCATCAGTAAACGGAATTTGCATACCTAAAGCTTTCAATGCATCATTTAGCGTAGCGCTGTAGGTGAACTTGAATTTTGGCAATGAAATTTCAGCGTTAATTGCAGTTAGCCTTTGCGTGAGGCCCTGCCATTTGGCCGAATCAAGCCCGGTTATCACATCCTTAATCGGGGTGCCATCTGTAGGCATTACGATAACCATGCTGAATTTTTTATCAGAATAAGGCAGTTCAAAAACGCTGATGTTGCCTTCAGCATTATAGTTATAGTCCTTGGTGCCGGTCATAAAGCTGGCCTGTACCTGGCTGCCATCGGGTTTATAAAATGGCTTCGACTTTGTTTGAGCCGGGTCGAATTTTTGATTCCAGCTGCTTTTAAAATAAATAGCATTTACCAGGTACATAACCGCCTGCCTATCTATCTCGTCAATAATGCCGGGTATTTTCCCATCGGTATTATCTTTAACCCAATTGTTAATCGTATTTACTGACGATTGATCAGTAAAATCAAGGGCCTGTACCTGGGCATGAAAATTATCAGTATTGGTTTTTAAAAAAGGCGGCAGCACGTTAAACCCCTGCTTGTACCAAATGGAGTTAGCTATTTTAAGCGTAGTATTTGGGTTAAGCAGGGGCAGGTTGGTGATGAGGTTATTGTAATAATTATTTACTTGTTGCTGGGTAAGGCCGGCAAAATTTAGGGTGTTTCGTATAGCATCAAGCGTTTGGCCGTTAGCACCATTGCTGGTCATCCCAAGCGCAAAGCTCACACTTAGGGGCGATGCAAACAGGTTATCGTTTGAGGTGTTTGCGCTGTTTAGATTTTTAAACAGTTTGATGGAAAACACATTATCCGCTGTAACTTTTTGTTCCTCAAAGGCAGAAAGTACCAGGTTCTTTCCCTTAACAAGGGGCGTTACATTATTTTTTTTGCAGGAAGCAATAGCAACTATCAAAAAGCTTAATAATAACAGCGGAGTTTTGTGCTTTACCATCATAATAACAATAAGGAGTAACTAATTTATTTTCACCTGGTTATTAAATATTACGGGGATGGCGGGAGAAATGATACAGGGGGCATGAAAAATATTGTTCGGTAAAAAAGTTGGTTATTGCATGGCGCAGAATTGACTCACCCGACGACGCTTCGCTGGTCGACCTCTCTTCGCTGCGCGGAAAGAGGTAAGGGGAAATAAATAACTTAACTATTCCACCTCCACAACAACCATCTCTGTCAATTCCTTAGCTCTTGTTGTTTTATTTAAAAACGGGAGGCTAAGCCGGGTTACCCAATAGCGTTGAAATGTGGCCAGCGTTTGAGTGTGCAGGTCTTTGGCATTTAATCCTTTTGCCTCGTCAGCCGTGGTGTATAATAAAAATGGTTTTGCCGGCAGGGCTTGTTTCCCATCGGCATTAAATGTTACAACGGGCTTGTTACTGTAAAATTCGAAAGGAGCAGCTGTATCATCTATAACTGCAGCAACTGATAGATTACGCGGGTTATGGTTATTGATCCATACGGCGGCCTCGCTGCTTGTTTGGTAGTGTATTAATGATGGATAAAAAGAAAGGTTAAGGTACAGGTTAACAATAAATGAGGCCAGCAAAGTACGGAGCGCGATTTTTTGATAGCCGTGGATCCTGATAAACTTCGAAAAAAACACAAGCATTATCAAAAGCATCAGCAAGGTTAAAGCAGTAAACCAGCTAAACACCTCTGGCCCGAAAAAATAGTGAAGCGAGGCTACCAGCAGCAACATAAGACTAATAACAACAGCCTGTACAACTGCAATGGCGCGAATGCTTTTTTTGTTGGATAAATAATAAAGGTACTGTGCCGAAATAATCGCAAAAAACGGGAACACAATATTTAAATAATGCGGCAGTTGAAACCCCGATCCCGAAAATAGCAGGAAGGTAAGCAATGCCCCGCTAATGCAATACCACTCCATAGTTTTTGCATGTTTGAAACCTTTTTTTATAAATTGAAAAACAGCCGCAAACATTATAAACGACCATGGTAAAAAGGCCCAAAGCGCAGTATGAACAAAGAAGAAAGGATCACCGTGGCCTTTTATGGGGCCGGTGTTAAAGAAGCGGCCAAACTGGCTGTCCCAAAAGAAAAACCGGATGCCTGATACTCCTTTTTGCCCAAAAATAACTTTTTCGGGATGCAGGTCAAACTGTTGATACAGGCACCAAAGCTCAGGAAGGATAAATATAAAAACCAGCACAACGGCCATTAGCCATCGCCAGTTAAATAACGACCGCCATTGCCGGGTAATAATAAATTGACCCACTATGGCACCACCAATAGGTACAATGGCAAACATACCCTTTGTCATGATGGCACATGCGGTAAAAACGCAGCCAATAAGCAATTGCCAAAAACTATTGTTGGTATGTGCCCTGTAAAAGTGGTAAACGGCGGCAATAATAAGTCCGGTTAAATAAGGCTCGGCACGCACATCGTTATTGGAGAGCACAATGTGCTGGGCGGTGAGCAATATCAGCACACTCCATAAAGCAACCTGCTTGTTGTATAATTCTTTGGCAAACAGCCAGGTATAAAAGGCCCCCATCATTAAAAACAGGATCCCCGGCAGTTTATAAGCCCAGGTAGTGAAACCAAATAATTTAAACGAAAGCGCTGTTACCCAAAACGGAAAATGGGGTTTATCAAGCCAGTCGGCGCCATGATAAATAAGCTGAACAAAATCATTCCGCTGTACCATTGTTTTAGAAATAAGCGCATAAATAGCCGCATCCGGGGCCTGGACAGGAATAAGCAAGCCGCTAAAATTTATTAAAATAGCTAACCCGGTAAAAAGGTAAAGCAATTTATTTTGGGCAGATGTTGGGGTTTCGTCTGTCATAGTTGAAGAACCATAAAGGTAACGAGATTTTAGGTAAATGTTTACTGATTAAAGTTAGGACGCGGGCAAACAAGGTATATCAACATTTTTACACTAAATTTATAAGGTTAAACAATATATCCCCGATATTGAATCGCAAACCAACTAACCTTAATTATGAAAACATCCTTCAAACTTTTAACCTTCGTATTGCTGCTTTGTCCGTTCCTGTTATCGGCACAAACAGGCAAGGTTTATGATAACCTATCGCTACCCAGCAAGATCTTAAAAGGCGACCGTAAATATGCTGTTTACCTGCCACCGGGGTATGAAACATCTGAGCGCAGTTATCCCATCCTTTACCTGCTGCATGGCAGTGGCGACGATCAAACCGGTTGGGTACAGTTTGGCGAAGTATTAAATATAACCGATAAAGCCATTGCCGATGGAATTGCCACCCCAATGATAATAGTAATGCCCGACGCCAACACAGGCCGCAAAGGGTACTTTAACGATATTAAAGGCGACTGGAATTATGAGGATTTCTTTTTTAAGGAACTGGTACCCTTTGTTGAAAAGAAATACCACGTAAAAAGCGATAAGCACTACCGGGCCATAGCCGGCCTGTCAATGGGTGGTGGCGGCAGCTTTATGTATGCTTTGCATCATCCGGAAATGTTTTCGTCTGCTTGTCCGCTCAGCGCATCTGTTGGGCCGCTAACGCTGGATGACGCCCGTACATCAATCACCAAAAATAATCCTGGCATTGCCGATTCACTGATTGTAAATTATTATAACCAGCATAGCGCCATTGCATTGATCAATAATATGCCCGATAGCCAAAAGAAAGCCGTACGCTGGTACATTGATGATGGAGATGATGATTTTTTGTATGAAGGTAACTGCCTGGTACATATCGCCATGCGAAAAAAAGACATCCCGCACGAGTTCCGCATTCGCGATGGCGCGCACACCTGGACGTACTGGCGTGCATCATTACCAAACGTGCTGGAGTTTGTATCGCAGGCATTTCATCAATATTAATTGAAATGCGGGGCAACCGTAATGCATAAATAGGGGGTAATAGTAATTGAATTACTGATATGGCTTGTCACGCTGTCACAGTAATTAGGTTGTGATAAGTGTGACAGTGATATAAATTATTTTATTTCAGATAGAATTATAGTACGGATATGGCTTGTCACACTGTCACAGTTGTTATGGTGTGATAAGTGTGACAGTGATGTAAATTATTTTATTTCAGATAGAATTAAGGTGCTGATATAGCTTGTCACACTGTCACAATTGTTATGGTGTAATAAGTGTGACAGCGATATAAATTATTTTATTTCAGATAGAATTAAAGTACTGATATAGCTTGTCACGCTGTCACAGTTGTTATGGTGTAATAAGTGTGACAATATAGTTTATTATGTATTTTTATATTATAAATTTTTATAAAATATAGAATACAATAGAATATTAAAAAGATATAGATTACTGATATAGCTTGTCACACCGTCACAGTTGTTATGGTGTGATAGGTGTGACAGTGATATAAATTATTTTATTTCAAATAGAATTATAGTACTGATATAGCTTGTCACGCTGTCACAGTAATTAGGTTGTAACAAGTGTGACAATATAGTTTATTATGTATTTTTATATTATAGATTTTTATAGAATATAGATTACAATAGATTACTGATATAGCTTGTCACACTGTCACAGTAATTAGGTTGTGACGAATGTGACAGTGATAATTAACTAATCTCTAATTAACTAGTCTCTGGTCTCTAAAATCAACTAACACTAATCTCTACCAACGATGGAACGCCGTCAATTTTTAAGAAACACCGCATTAACCGCAGGTTCGCTTGCATTATTAGGAAGAAAAAGCTTTGCAGCCATGCTGGCCGACCCTGCTTACCAGCAATAACGTAGGTATGTTTGCCGAACAGGGCGGCACGATTGCCTGGCTGATAAACAAAGAAGGCATTGTTGTTGTAGATGCCGAGTTCCCTGATCCGGCAAAGCACCTGATTGCAGAATTAAAAAAACAATCCGATCTGCCTTTTGAGTGGCTGATAAATACCCATCACCATGGCGACCATACCGGTGGTAACATCTCGTTTAAAGGGATTGTAAAAAACGTTGCAGCTCATGCCAATTCGCTGGCTAATCAAAAAGCGGTAGCGGTAAAAAACAATAAAGAAGATCAGCAGCTGTACCCCGATACTACTTTTACCGACACCTGGAAAGTTAAGGTTGGAGATGAGCATATTACCGCACATTATTTCGGTACCGGCCACACCAATGGCGATGCCATGATCCATTTTGAAAATGCCAATATTGTACACACCGGCGATTTGGTGTTTAACCGCCGCTATCCGTTTGTTGATAACAGCGCCGGGGCATCAGTAAAACATTGGCCAATAGCCCTGGAGCAGGCAACAAAAAAGTTTGATAAAAATACCATGTTTGTATTCGGGCATGCTTTTGATCCGCAAAAAGTAATAGGTAACATGGAAGATGTAAAAGCCATGCAGGATTTTATGGAGAAGCTGGAAGCCTATGTTGCGGGTGCAATTAAAGCCGGTAAA
>Ga0193702_1000528_pt1 | contig 12225 bp, 12 predicted proteins | sample U3a1metaG_FD_143060 | JGI IMG/M metagenome (GOLD analysis project Ga0193702, IMG submission 143060) | Soil microbial communities from a riparian zone of the East river system, Colorado, United States - U3a1 | ecosystem: Environmental > Terrestrial > Soil > Riparian zone | place: USA: East River... | reverse complement strand
CGGAATTTGAGCGTGACCGGCACGTCCACCGCGCCGACCACCGCATCGAGGATGCGCGCGACCAGCGCCTCGTCCTGCAGCAGCGCGGAGCCGCACCAGCTGTTGCAGACCTTCTTGACCGGGCAACCCATGTTGATGTCGATGATCTGCGCGCCGCGGTCGACATTGAACTTCGCGCAGTCGGCCAGCTCTTGCGGATCGGCGCCGGCAATCTGCACCGCCTTCGGTTCCATCTCGCCCTCGTGGTCGGTGCGGCGCGCGCTCTTTTCGCTGGCCCACAGGCGCGGATTCGAGGCCGCCATTTCCGACACGGCATAGCCGGCGCCCAGCTGTTTGCACAGTTGGCGGAAGGGGCGATCCGTCACGCCCGCCATGGGGGCGACGAAAACGTTATTACGCAGCAAGTACGGACCGATTTGCAAGAGGCACCCGGGTGATGGCGGAAACCCTCTATTTTAACCGAAGTGCTGCTCAAATAATCAGCACTTTTTTGTATGAAAGTTCTGCTGGGTAGATCGAAACGCCGTTGCCGGGCAGGGGGGAACCGATACTCAGTATCAAGATGAGCTAGCTTGTGGCACGCGTGCCATGGGTTCCCGCCAAAGGGGGGCGCCGAGCCCGGGAATGACGACGCTAGGCGAGTTCGTCGAGGGCGCGCGGCGCGAGGTGGCCGACCTCGCCCCAACTGCGCAGCGCCAGCTTGCCGCCACTCACGGTGAAGCGGTTGATGCTGGCGTTCATGACGACGAAATCGCGCCGCGTGTCGAGCGGCAGGCCGAGCGCCGTGCGGTAGGCGCACTCGAGCACGCCGCCATGCGCGACCAGCGCCAGCGAGCGGCCCGGATGGGCCGCGGCCCAGGCCAGGATCGCGTCCATCGCGCGCCGGTAAAACTCGCGGAAGGTCTCGGCGGTGCGCGCGCCGGGCGGCATGCGCGCATCGATGTCGCGCGCCTGCCACGCCGCGAACTCGGGCGGGAAGCGCTGCTCGATCTCGGCATACAGCAAGCCTTCGAAGCCGCCGTAGCAGCGCTCGCGCAAGGCGGCGTCGCGCGCGACCGGCAGGCCGTGGCGCGCGCCGACCGCCTCGGCGGTTTGCCAGGCGCGCTGCAGATCGCTGGCGACGATCGCGTCGACGCGCTCGCCCGCCAGCGCGGCGGCCAGCGCCGCGGCCTGGCGCTCGCCCTCGGGATTGAGGGCGATGTCGATGTGGCCTTGCAGGCGGCGCTCGGCGTTCCAGGCGGTCTCGCCGTGGCGGATCAGGATGATGTCGGTGGTCGGCAAGGTGCGCTCAGCTCAGCGTGGGGGCGATCTCGGGATTGAGCGAATAGACGCCGAAGATGATATCCTCGTCGAGGATGTGGCCGCGGATCGCCAGCAGCGCTTCGGGACCGGTGAAGCGGCCTTCGAGCGGGAAGCGCGGGATGTCGAGCGCGTACAGCGTGAACAGATAGGTGTGCGGGCGCAGGTCGTTCCATGGCGGACAGGGACCGTCGTAGCCGTAGTACTCGCCGGCCATGTCGGGGTCGGTGGCGAACCAGCCGGTGTAATCGTTGATGCCCTGGCGCAGCTGGTGCTGGGTGCCGTTCTTGATGGTGAAGGGCACCAGCGGGCCCGGCTTGCCGTGCGGCGTGACCAGCTCCGAAAACAGGCCTTCGCTGAGCGCCTTGAGCGCGACCGGGATATCGACCAGGGTCCAGTGATAGAAGTCGGTGCGCGGCAAGTCGTCGGCCACTTCCCGGCCTTCCCGGTTGACGTCGGCGCCGACGGTCGGCGCGTCGAGGTCGTGGCAGAACAGGATCAGCGACTGGGTGCCGGCCGGCACGTCGTCCCAGGCCAGGTGCGGATTCCGGTTGCTGGACAATCGCACATGGGCGGCCGGATCGATCACGGCAAACGCGCATTGCGGCGGGATCGGACCGCCTTCGTTAAAGGAATCGCTCCATAGTTTCATCGCACACCTCCCCTGCCCCTGATGATATTGACCTTCGCCGCGGCGACAGGTTTCACTTGGGGCTGATCTGTAACCAAAAAGTGACCGGACCGTCATTGGTCAGCGACACCTGCATGTCGGCCCCGAACTGCCCAGTCTGTACCATGCCATGCCTCGCGCGCGCCCGGCGCACAACATACTCGAACAGCCTCAGGCCGTCCTGCGGGCTGGCGGCCGGCGTGAACGAGGGCCGGGTGCCGGAGTTGGTGTCGGCCGCCAGCGTGAACTGCGGCACCAGCAACAGGCCGCCGGCGACGTCGGCGAGGCTGCGGTTCATCTTGCCGGCCGCGTCCGCAAACACGCGGTAGGCCAGCAGTTTGGACAGCAGCGCGTCGGCCTCCTTCTCGCTGTCGCCGCGCTCGGCGCACAGCAGCACCATCAGCCCGGCGTCGATCGCGCCGACGGTGGCGCCGTCGACCAGCACCTGCGCCTGGCTGACCCGTTGCAGCAGGGCGATCATGCGGCCAGGGTCACGCGCGCGAACTTGCGCTTGCCCACCTGCAGCACGAAGCTGCCGGCCGCCAGCTTGAGCGCCTTGTCGGCCACCACCGCGCCGTCGATCCGCACCCCGCCCTGCTCGACCATGCGCATCGCTTCGGACGTCGAGGCGCACAGGCCGGCTTGCTTGAGCACATGGGCCACGCCCAGCGGCGCCCCGGCCAGCGCGACTTCCGGCACCTGGTCCGGGATCCCGCCCTTCGAGCGCTTGACGAAGTCGGCCAGCGCCTCCTCGGCGGCTTGGGCGGAATGGAAGCGGGTGACGATTTCCTGCGCCAGTGCCACCTTGGCGTCGCGCGGATTGGCGCCGCCCTCCACCGCGGCCTTCAGCGCGGCCAGCTCGGCGATCGAGCGGAACGACAGCAATTCGTAGTAGCGCCACATCATCACATCGGAAATACTCATCAGCTTGCCGAACATCGTATTGGCCGGTTCGGTGATGCCGATATAGTTGTTCTTGGACTTGGACATCTTGTCGACGCCGTCCAGGCCTTCGAGCAGCGGCATGGTCAGGATGCATTGCGGCTCCTGCCCATAATCCTTCTGCAATTCCCGGCCAACAAGCAAGTTAAATTTCTGGTCTGTTCCACCTAGCTCAAGGTCTGACTTCAAAGCCACCGAATCGTAGCCCTGCATCAAAGGATAAAGGAACTCGTGGACTGAAATGGGAGTCCCACTCCGGTAGCGTTTGGTGAAGTCGTCGCGTTCCATCATCCGGGCCACGGTGTAGCGCGAAGCCAGCTGGATCATGCCGCGCGCGCCGAGCGGGTCGGACCACTCCGAGTTGTAGCGGATTTCGGTGCGGGCCGGGTCGAGCACCAGCGAGGCCTGCTTGAAATAGGTCATCGCATTCTGTTCGATCTGCTCCCGGGTCAGCGGCGGGCGCGTGACGTTGCGGCCCGAGGGGTCGCCGATCATCGAGGTGAAGTCGCCGATCAGGAAGATCACCTGATGGCCGAGGTTTTGCAGCTGGCGCATCTTGTTGAGCACCACGGTATGGCCCAGGTGCAGGTCGGGCGCGGTCGGGTCGAGCCCGAGCTTGATGCGCAAAGGCTGGCCGCTGTGCTCCGAGCGCGCCAGTTTTTGGGCGAATTCGCCCTCGATCAGCAGTTCATCGACACCGCGCTTGGTGATGGCGAGCGCTTCCAACACGGTGTCCGTCAGCGGCAAAGAAGGTGAACCTTGCGCGGCGGCAGCGTTCCTGGAAGGTGAAGAAGTGGTCATAAGCTACTTATATAGGGCTATGTCAAAAATGTTGGAAGGCGCCGGGAGTTTGATATAATGCTCGATCCCGTCAATCTTGCCGAACGAAAACTAATCGAAACAACAACAAGAAAGTATTAGTCGTCCCTCGTCTGTTCAGCGGCAAATTTTAACTGATTGCATGAACCCTACAAAACAATTCACAGGCAAACGCTGGTCCAGCCTGCTGGGAACGACGCGAAAGGCGCGCATCATCAGCGCGGGCGCGATTTTCCTGGCGGTGTGCGCCTTCGGGGCCGCCGGCGTCGCGCCGCTGGCGCCGGACGCCTCCGACCTGCCGGTCAAGTCGATCGCCCAGGACCTCGCCCTGCCGAACCTGGCCGACCAGATCGCCTCCCTGCAGCGCGAAGACCAGCAATTCATCCACGAAGAGAAAGTGCGCGCCGGCGATTCGCTGGCCTCGCTGCTCAACCGCCTCGGCGTGGACGACCAGGACGCGGTCCGCTTCATCAAGGCCGACCGGGTCGCCAAGGGCGTGATGCAGCTGAAAACCGGCAAGCGGGTCCAGGCCCAGACCGATGAAGACGGCCAGCTCCAGTGGCTGCACGCGACCGTGGTCGATGGCCGCGACGTCCCGATCAAAAACATTTCGATCACGCGCAAGGACAACAAGTTCATCGCCCAGGAAATGCCGGCCCAGCTCGAGCGCCGCGTCGAGATGCGTTCGCGCGAAATCACCAACTCGCTGTATTCGGCGACCGACGCCACCTCCGACGGCGGCAAGCTGCCCGACTCGATCGTGGCGCAGATCATCGAGATGTTCTCGACCAGCATCGACTTCCGCTCCGACCTCAAGCGCGGCGACCGTTTCAACGTGGTCTACGAGACCTTCTGGCAAGACGGCGAAATGGTGCGCGCGGGCCGCATCCTGGCGGGCGAGTTCGTCAACCGCGGCGTGACCTACCAATCGGTCTGGTTCGACGACCCGTCCAGCAAGACCGGCGGCGGTTACTACACCTTCGACGGCAAGGCCCTCAAGAAATCCTTCCTCAAGTCCCCGCTCGAATTTTCCCGTATTTCCTCCGGCTTCTCGATGCGCGTGCATCCGATCTCGGGCAACTGGAAGGCCCATAAGGGCATCGATTTCGCGGCCGCGCTGGGCACCCCGATCCGCGCCTCGGGCGACGGCACGATCGATTTCGTCGGCGTGTCCGGCGGCTACGGCAACCTGGTGGTGGTCAAGCACTGGGCCAATTACAGCACCGCTTACGCCCACATGAGCCGCTTCGCATCGGGCATGCACAAGGGCAGCAAGGTCAGCCAGGGCGACGTGATCGGCTATGTCGGCGCGACCGGCTGGGCCACCGGCCCCCACCTGCATTACGAATTCCGGGTCAACAACGAAGCGCGCGATCCGATGACGGTCAGCGTGGTGGCGCAAGCACCGCTGACGCCGCTCGAGATGGCGCGCTTCAAGAATGCCGCGGCCGACATGACCCACCGCTTCGCGCTGCTGCGCCCGGGCGGCGCGGCGATGGCGGCGCGGTAAACCGCGTTCATCGATCGGATCACCTGGGGCGGAAAAGCGGAAGTTTTTCCGCCCCATTTTTTCGGGGATACTCATGAGCTCTTCCCTCTACATCGGCTTGATGTCGGGCACCAGCATGGATGGCGTGGACGGCGTGCTGGCCGATTTCGGCAGCGGCGCCATCCACACCATCAAGGCTGCGTTCGTCGCCTTCCCGCCCGCCTTGCGCGCCGGCCTGATGGCCTTGCAAGCGAACGGCGACAATGAAATCGAGCGCGAGGGCATGCTCGCGGTGCAACTGGCCGCCAGCTACGCCGAATGCGTGGCGGCCCTGCTACCGGCCGCGCCGGGTCCAGTACGGGCGATCGCCGCGCATGGCCAGACCGTGCGCCACCGTCCCGAACTGGGCTTTACGCGCCAGACCAACCATCCGGCCCTGCTGGCCGAGCTGACCGGCATCGACGTCATCGCCGACTTCCGCGCGCGCGACGTGGCGGCCGGCGGCCAGGGCGCGCCGCTGGTGCCGGCCTTCCACCACGCGCAGTTCGGGCGGGCCGGCCAAACCCGCGCGGTGGTGAATATCGGCGGCATCGGCAACATCAGCGTGCTGCATGCCGACGGCCGGGTCAGCGGCTACGACACCGGCCCCGGCAATGTGCTGATGGACATCTGGGTCGCCGCACAGCGCGGCAAGGAATACGATGCCGACGGCGCCTGGGCCGCGACCGGCACGGTCAACCCGCTGCTGCTGGGCATCCTGCTGGACGAGCCCTACTTCAAGCTGCCGGCGCCGAAAAGCACGGGCCGCGACCTGTTCCACCGCGCCTGGCTGGACGCGCGGCTGGCGCACTGCCCGCCGCTGCCGCCGGAAGATGTGCAAGCCACGCTGGCCCGGCTGACGGCCGTGACCATCGCGCGCGCGATCCACGGCGAGGCGCAACAAGTCGATGCGGTGTATGTGTGCGGGGGCGGCGCCTACAACAGCACCCTGCTGCGGGAACTGGCGGCCGAACTGGGAGGAACCACGACGGTGGCGTCGACCGCGGTGCTGGGCGTGGCGCCCAACCGGGTGGAAGCGCTGGCGTTCGCCTGGCTGGGTTACCGCTTCCAGCAAGGCCAGACCGGCAATCTGCCGGCGGTCACCGGGGCGGCGGGCCCAAGGATCCTGGGCGCGCTCTACCCCGCGTAAGACTCAGACCGAGAACGAGGAGCCGCAGCCGCAGGTCGAGGTGGCGGTCGGATTCTTGATGACGAACTGGGCGCCTTCGAGGTCGTCCTTGTAGTCGATCTCGGCGCCCACCAGGTATTGGTAGCTCATCGAATCGATCAGCAGCTGGACCCCGTTCTTGACCATGGTGGTGTCGTCCTCGTTCACGATCTCGTCGAAGGTGAAGCCGTACTGGAAGCCGGAGCAGCCGCCACCCTGCACGAACACGCGCAGTTTGAGGTCGGGATTGCCCTCTTCCTCGATCAGCTGGGCGACCTTCTGGGCCGCGCTGTCGGTGAAGATGATCGGCGACGGGATAACGTCTTGCATTTCTGCAACTGCATTCATGTGTGACTCCGTGTGTAAATCAGGTTGAACCCATTATAGACCCTTGGCGCGACTCATGCTTCGGCCGCGCTGTCGGCGGCAGCGAATGCCGGCGCCAAATGAAACACCGGCTCGCCCGCCGCCTGGTGGGTCAGTTGCCCGGTGACCATCGCGCCGCCGTGCATTTCGAGCAGTTTGTAGTGGACATCCCCTACAATACGGCCTTTTGGCTGCAATTCAAGCAGTTCCGACGAATAAACATGGCCGGCGATATAGCCGTTGACCACCAGGTGGGCGCAGCGCACCTCGCCCTGGATGCGCGCGTGCTCGGAAACGATCAAGACGCTTTCGGCGCCGTCGCCGGCGATGACGTTGCCGTGGACTTCGCCGTCGATGCGCAAGCCGCCGGTGAAGCAGAGGTCGCCCTCGATGCGGGCGGAGATGCCGACCAGGCTATCCATTTCGCTTTTCGCGTTACGACCGAACATGATGGGCACTCCTCAGGAGAACGCAAGCCCCGGGCTTGCAAAATCGACCAGAACTTTGATCAATTTACCGCCCTCGACATGACACGCTTTGATCTGGATCGTATCGCGGGCCGATCAAGGCAGCAGGGCGATCTGCTGCAGGCCGGTCGTTTCCTCCAGGCCGAACATCAAATTCATGCACTGGACCGCCTGGCCGGAGGCGCCCTTGACCAGGTTGTCCTGCACCACCAGCACCACCACGGTGTTGCCGTTGTCGGGGCGGTGCAACGCCAGGCGCAGCATGTTGGCGCCGCGGGTGCTGCGGGTTTCCGGGTGCGAGCCGAAGGGCATGACGTCGACGAAGGGCAAGTCCTGGTACTGCCGCTCGAACAGCGCCTGCAGGGCGGCGTTATCGATCTCCCTGGTCAGGCGCGCATACAGGGTCGAATGCATGCCGCGGATCATCGGCACCAGATGGGGCGTGAAGATCAGGCCGATTTTCTGGTCGGTGAAACGCTGCAGCTGGGCCACGGTTTCCGGCGTGTGGCGGTGGCCCGAGACGCCGTAGGCCTTGAAGTTGTCGCTGGCTTCCGAGAACAGGGTGCCGATCTCGGCCCTGCGGCCGGCGCCGGAGACGCCCGATTTGGCGTCGGCGATCAGCGCACCCGCGTCGACCAGCCCAGCCTTCAGTAGCGGGTAGAAGCCCAGCTGCATGGTGGTCGGATAGCAGCCGGGATTGGCGATCAGGCGGGCGGCTTGCACCGCCTCGCGATTGAGCTCGGGCAGGCCGTAGACCGCCTCGGCCAGCAGCTCGGGGCAGGTATGGGGGATCTTGTACCATTGTTCGAAGGTGGCCTGGTCTTTCAGGCGGAAATCGGCCGCGAGGTCGATCACCTTGACGCCGGCTTGCAGCAGCGCGGGGGCCTGGGCCATGGCCACGCCGTGCGGGGTGGCGAAAAACACCACGTCGCATTCGGTGAGATCGACCTTGTCGGGCGCCGAAAAGGCCAGCGCCACGCGGCCGCGCAGCGAGGGGAACATATCGGCCACGGGCAAGCCGTCTTCCTTGCGCGACGTGATGGCCGTCAGCTGCACACCGGGATGTGCAGCGAGCAGGCGCAGCAACTCCACGCCCGTGTATCCGGTCCCGCCGACGATGCCAACCTTGATCATGTTCTTATTCCTTGGACAGTGAAGTCAATCAGGCTGCAATTTTAACAGCGGCCGCCATTTGGCGCGCGCGCCAACCCCGTGGGGTCACATCTGACATTCGTACATTTCGCTAGCGAAATGTACGAATGTCAGATGTGACCCCATTGAAAAGGCAATCGGGATAGGGGCGGCTAGCGTTGCTAGCCGGTCCCCTCCCACACCACCCGGCATGCGGGTCCGCACCGGGCGGTTCGAGAAGTTGAGGTTATGTGAGACGAGGCATGCCAAGGCGGTCGAAGTAGGCAATCGTCAGCACATTGTTCAGCGCCATCGCACTGTTGCGCCACCAGCGGCGGCTGTTCTTCGCCACCAGTAGCGCCACCTTGGGTTTCGCGCCAAGGCTCATCAGCTCCCGATAGATCGTTGATCCATGCCTCCAGTGTTTCAGCTGGATGGCCCGTAGACGGTGACGCATCCATTCGTCCAGTCTTTGCAGGACGCTTGGTGTTTGCGCCAGTCCATAGTAGGCCTTCCAACCCAGCACATAAGGGCGTAGATTTTCGATCACCTCGTTGATGCTACGGCCACCGGATCGGCAGGTGAGCCACCTGATCCTTTGCCGGAACGTCTCCAGCGCCTTCCTCGACACTGCACGTTTTACCGCTTGTCCCCGGGCCAACCATAACCCATAGCCCAAGAATTTCCGGCCAAACGCACTAGCGACTGCACTTTTCGATTCATTGATCTTCAAGTGCAATTTGTCGTAGCGGCGCTTGAGCAGAGCCATCACCCGCTCCCCAGCTTTCAGGCTGCGCACGTAAACGTTACAGTCGTCTGCATAGCGAGCGAAGCGATGACCCAGTCGTTCCAGCTCACGATCCACCTCATCGAGAAGCACATTGGCCAGCAGCGGCGAGAGCGGACCACCTTGCGGCGTTCCCTCTGCACGCTCGACCACCACTCCGCCATCCATGATCCCTGCGTTCAGGTAGGCGCGCACCAGCCGGATCACGCCGGTGTCGTTCACGCGTTTGCTGAGGCGGTCGATCAGGATGTCGTGGTTGACGCGGTCGAAGAATTTCGACAGATCAACGTCGACCACAATGCGGTAGCCGTCTTGCACATGCTGCTGTGCTGACAGCACGGCGTCACGGGCTCGGCGGCCGGGTCGGAACCCATGGCTGTGTTCACTAAAAGTAGGATCGATCAGCGGTTGTAGCACCTGCAACAGTGCTTGCTGAATCAGCCGGTCGGTCACGGTGGGTATTCCCAACTCCCGTTCACCGCCGTCCGGCTTCGGAATGCCAACGCGCCGTACCGGCTTGGGCCTGTACGTGCCTTCCATCAATTGCTGCCGGATGGTTGGCCAAGCGTGCTTCAGGTGCTGTCCGGACTGGGCAATGTCCAGTCCATCGACACCGGCGGCTCCCTTATTCGCCTTCACGCGTTTCCACGCGCGTTGCATGTTCTCCCTCGCAAGCGCTTGCATGAGCAAGTCTTGCCCTGCGCCTCCCGGCTCCTGTCGCGGGAATCGTGTTTCATCGCTGGGCGCTTTGGACGAGGCTTCACCCCGCCTTACCGCGACCCGCCCCGCTGATGCGGGCATCTGATGCCGTACATGATTCATCGACAAGGCGTTTGACGCTCCTTCTCGTTCGGCCCTTCGCCCAGACTGCGGCTACTACGGCCTCTGCTGACTTCTCGCTCCGGCTTGCACCGTCGCCCTTTCAGGCATGAAGCGAGATCTCCCCAGGTAAGAACGCACTCCTTCCCTGCACAACCGCCGAATTTACGCCGCTTCGCCTTGACCACGAGAGCTTCGCGGTTTCATGCCCGCTCGCCCTGCTCGGCAGCGCCTTTTATCCGATTCTTGTCCATCGGCTCGCAGGTTCGATCCACGCTTCCTCTCCACGGTCGGTCGCCCTTCCGCAGTTGCGCTTCACTTCGCTCGCTGTGGTCAGCTTGCGGGAGGACTTGCACCTCCAAGAGTGCGCCCATGCTGGGCGCACATAAAAAAAGCCGCCGGACCTTGCGGTCGGCGGCTTCGGGAAGCGGCGAAAAATTAACGCTTCGAGAATTGCTTTGCGCGGCGAGCTTTGCGCAGACCCACTTTTTTACGCTCGACTTCACGTGCATCGCGGGTCACGAAACCGGCACGCGCCAGGTCGGGCTTCAATGCCGCGTCGTAGTCGATCAGCGCGCGGGTGATGCCGTGGCGCACCGCGCCGGCCTGGCCGGACTCGCCGCCGCCGTGCACGTTCACCTTGATGTCGAAACGCTCGACGTTGCCGGTCAGTTCCAGCGGCTGGCGGATGACCATCAGGCCGGTCTCGCGCGAGAAGTACTCGGCCGCAGGCTTGCCGTTGACGATGATTTGGCCAGTGCCAACCTTGATGAACACGCGAGCGACTGCACTCTTGCGACGGCCGGTGCCGTAATTGTAGTTACCGATCATGTCAGCTCCTTAGAGAACGAGTGCTTTAGGTTGCTGCGCGGCGTGCGGATGGGAACCTTCCGCGTACACTTTCAGCTTCTTGATCATCGCGTAGCCGAGCGGGCCCTTGGGCAGCATGCCCTTGACCGCTTTTTCCAGCGCGCGACCCGGAAAACGCTGTTGCATTTTCAGGAAATTGGTCTCGTAGATGCCGCCTGGGTAGCCGCTGTGACGGTAGTACGTCTTGGCGGTCGCCTTGGTGCCGGTCACGCGCAGTTTGCCTGCGTTGATGACGACGATAAAGTCGCCGGTGTCGACGTGCGGAGTGAATTCCGGTTTGTGTTTGCCGCGCAGTCGGAGTGCCACTTCGCTGGCAACACGTCCGAGGATCAAGTCCGTCGCGTCAACCACGAACCAATCGCGCTGGACTTCATGTCCTTTAGCGGAAAAAGTTTTCATGTTGACTTCCTATTCATTAAATCGCTCAAATGGTGGTTCCGCCCTTGCTGCCTGCGGACTCTGCCTTATTGTCTTTCCTGAGCAAACGGAAAGCCGGCAATCATAGCGCACTTCCCGCGCCAGCGTCAAGCCGGCTGTGGCGCGGTCGCCCGCGCCGGCCCGGAATAATGCTCGAGCCCGCTTAGACAATTCGCAATCGGCGGCCGCCGGCCCCGCCCTAGACTCGTGATCCCCCCACTTATTTTGGAGCGATCATGATCAATTTCCCCCGCCAACTGCGGCACAGCTCAGGCGCCCCGCTGCTGCTCGACGACAGCCGTTTGCTGCTGTCTTTCCTGCGTCCGGCCGAGCGCGCCGAACTCGCGCGCCTGCTGGCCTCGCTCGACCTGGCGCTCGAAAACGGCGACGCCGAACCGGCCGTTCCCGGCGAAACCGTGAACCACAGCAGCCGCCGCTTCTGGGTCCAGGCCCGCCAGCCGATCCATCAAGAGCGTTTCGACATGATTGAAAAAACATTAACGCCGCTCGGCCTCGACTGGGCCGGCCCGGTCTACCGGCTGACCGGCCAAGGCGGCCGCCGTGCCCTGCTGACCCCGCTGCCGAACGTGATCCTGGTGCGCCTGCGCCAGCGCGGCCTGGTCGCCGGCCCCGATCTCGCCGCCCCGATCGCCGCCGCCACCGACGGCGGCGCCGAGCCGGTGCTGCAGGAGGTGCCGGAAAAATCGCGCTACCTGAACGGTTTCCGCTACTACCTGATCGCCAACGTCCGCCAGGTCAACGCCTACCAGTTGATGGCGCGCATCGAGCGGGCCGGCAACGAGGCGATCGCCGACGTCCAGTTCGAAACCATGCCGCTGCTGACCCCGACCGCGGTCAGCCCCAGCGATACCCTGTTCGCCCAGCAATGGGACATGGCGCGGATCCAGGCCGGCGGCCCCGGCACCACCGGCTGGGACCTGG
>Ga0193702_1000527_pt1 | contig 12232 bp, 11 predicted proteins | sample U3a1metaG_FD_143060 | JGI IMG/M metagenome (GOLD analysis project Ga0193702, IMG submission 143060) | Soil microbial communities from a riparian zone of the East river system, Colorado, United States - U3a1 | ecosystem: Environmental > Terrestrial > Soil > Riparian zone | place: USA: East River... | reverse complement strand
TCTATGGCAATGTGCCGTTTTTTTATTTTGTGCTGCACCTTTATTTTATAAGGGCAATAAATATTGTTTTAATTTTCGCTTCGGGCCTTAATATGAAAACATCAGGCTCACCGTTTGTGTTTCAGCCCCCGGCATTTGGCTATCCGTTGTGGGTGGTTTATTTGATCTGGGCTTTTGTGATTGTTGTTCTCTATTTCCCATGTAAATGGTACGCTAATTATAAAAGATCACATCGCCAATGGTGGCTGTCATATTTATAATGTTTGTATTTTTGAGCGTTAAGTAGCTATCGTTATGTCAAACATCAATCTCATCATTGAAGAAAGAGCAGCCAGCATTGGTAATTTTATGGTTGGCCGCCTGCTGCCATTCAGGGAAAAAAGAATGGTTGGCCCTTTTATTTTTATTGATCACATGGGGCCGGTAAAGCTAAATGATCGTGAAAGCTTCGATGTGCTGCCGCATCCGCATATCGGCCTCTCCACACTTACGTTTTTATTTGAAGGCAGTATCATGCACCGCGATACTTTGGGTAATGTTGTAGAAATAAAACCGGGGGCGGTAAACTGGATGACCGCCGGAAAAGGAATTGTACACTCTGAACGGACGCCAGACTACCTGCGCCATGCTGATAAATCGATGCACGGCTTACAGATCTGGGTGGCATTGCCAAAAGAGCTGGAGCAGATGGAGCCCGAATTTTTTCATATTGATGCAGCGCAAATCCCAACCTGGACGTCGGGCGATCTTCAATATAAATTAGTTGCGGGTGAAATATTTGGACATAGATCTGCCGTTCCGGTATACAGTAAGCTTTTTATGATAGAGATCAAAAGCAAAACAAGGCAGATCGTAAATATTGGTCATGAGCTTTATGGCGAAGTGGGTTTGTATATATTGGAAGGAAGTATTGAAAGCGAAGGAAATATTTATCACCCTAAACAATTACTGGTAGCCAAAGAAAGTGCCTTATGCGAATTTATTATAGAAGCAAACAGCACGATTTACATTTTTGGCGGAGAGCCCTTTGCTGAGGAAAGATTTATCGACTGGAATTTTGTTGCGTCAGACAAGGAGCTTATTAATGCGGCTAAACAAAAATGGATAGCACAAACATTTGATAAAATAAAAGGGGATGATACAGAATTTGTACCCTACCCATCGTTCAACAAAAAATAAAAACATGGCAGCAGTTAAAGCAAGTATTGGTGAGGAACTATACAGGATTGAGATTACATCGCCAACAGGCAATGTGGTAATTGCCGATGAACCGGTTGAAAAAGGCGGACAAAACAAGGGATTCGCACCCAAAGAATTACTGGCATCGGCCCTGGCGGCTTGTACTTGCGCTACACTACGAATGTATGCCGACCGCAAGGGATGGAACCTTGAACAGGTAAATGCAGACGTTGAACTGATTGAAGAAGCCGGGCAAACAAAATTTATCCGCAAGCTGCAGCTTACAGGCAAACTTGATGAAGAACAGCGCACCAGGTTATTAACCGTTGCCAATGCCTGCCCGGTTCATAAAATACTTACCAACCCCATTGCTATTGAAACAATATTGATATAGTTGAAAATAACTTCACATTAACACTTTTGTTTATGTGAAGTGTGCCTTAGTTTCGGAATAAAAATCAATTCCAAAATCCTGAACCATTAAAAATCATAATTATTTGTCACGTTTTCCCATGGCAAAAGTCATTCAATTAAACACAAATAATTATTATTCATTACAAAGCCCCCCAAACTTAAACCATGAACCAGATCCACCCTAACTTACAACTTATTCACCGTTTTTTTACCGCTTATGGCTCAAACGACCTGGAAGCCATCAGGGAGATCCTGTCGCCCGATATTAAATGGTTTATTCCCGGCCGTCATCCATTTAGTGGCACCAAAAATGGAGTAGATGAGGTGCTGGAATATTTTAAACAGCTGCAGGGCTTCTCATTCCAGGCAAAGCCTATTGTTATGGGGGTAAGTGATGATTATGTAATAGACTGCCACCTAAACTGGAGCAACCTTGAAAATGGGGAGAATATTGAGCGGATGTCATGCCTGTTATGGAAGTTTGAAGATGGAAAGGTCAGCAGGGTATTCAATTTTCCGGAAGATCAGCATTTGATTGATGCCTTTTTTACTAAGAATGAAACGCTAAACTGATTATGCTATATTACCTTGAAATTTAAAGATGAAAAGAACATTATTACTAAAATTGAAGCTCTGCCTGGTATTGGTTGCCATGGGCTCAATGACTGTAAACGCACAAACCAGGCGTTACAATTTGCGGCAGTTGTTAAAGAATGATCAGATCATTACTGTTCCCGGACACGAAACAAAAGTATTGGATGGTACAAAAGAGGGAGCCATTACTACCAAAGGGATTGTGTGGATTAAAGGTCTAAATTTTACAGAAGGAACAATAGACATTGATCTTAGGGGAAAAAATGTGTTCCTGAAAAGTTTCCTGGGGGTGGCGTTCCACGGCACTGATACCACTACCTGCGATATCCTTTATTTTCGCCCTTTTAACTTTAAGCATGCTGATACTTCGAGGCATAAATGGTCTGTAGCCTATATGCACATCCCGGATAATGATTATGCAAAGCTCCGCAAAGAGCATCCTGGAGTGTATGAAAACAAAGTGACTCCGGTTCCGGATATGGATGCATGGTTTCATGCTACTATTGTAATTAAAGGCAAGCAACTAACGGTATATGTTGACCATTCATCCACACCATCGCTTATCGTAACCATGCTAAACGACCGCTCCGACGGTTTGTTTGGCCTTTATTCTGACGGCCTCACCAATGATTTTGCAAACCTGGTGATTAAAACACCCTGATACATAAAAATCCTTCCCGGCAAAAAACGACAACGCATTTAGGTCTTTTCTAAATGCTTTGTCGTTTTTTTTATTAGGTGAAGATTATGTGATATTGCGATTCCCGGACAACCCGTTTTTGTTTTTATTTTGAATAACTTATATTTGCCCCATCGTTAAGTAAAACTACACCAGTGAAAATAACTAAGTAAGACAGATGGTTATGTACCATCATTCCTTCCGCCCAACGGAAACGTTTTGGTAATATTTTGTCAATTATACTTGGTTTTTATGTGATCAATTCTGCAACAAGGCCATAAGGCTTTCCAAATTACTCAGCAACGCACTGCCGCTTTGCCTGGATCCGATTTTACATTTTTTACTGTTTAAATTTTTAATGACTTACGATATGAGTATTGTAATCAGATCACTCAATTATATACATCCCGACCGGGAAGCACTATTTGAAAACCTAAATTTAAAGGTTGCTAAGGGTGATAAGGCGGCTTTGGTAGGCACCAATGGTGCTGGTAAATCAACGTTGTTACAGGTGCTGGCGGGTAACTTACACCCTGCCTCCGGCAATGTGGTTTTATCGGAAAAACCATGGTATGTGCCACAGCATCTAGGTCAATACGACCACCTGACCCTAGCCAAAGCCTTACAGGTACACGAAAAACTCAAAGCCTTGCAGGCGATCCTGGCAGGTGATGTTTCGCCGGGCCATTTCACCGATTTGAATGACGACTGGGAAATTGAGGAAAAAGTCCGGGCGGCGTTATCATCCCTGCACCTCAACCACCTGGGCCTGTCGCAGCCGCTTGCCACGATGAGCGGTGGCGAGAAAACAAAATTATTCCTGGCCGGGATCTTAATCCACTTACCCAATATTATTTTGTTGGATGAACCGTCTAACCACCTGGATGCTTCGGGCCGCGACTGGCTATACGATTTGATCACTGGCAGTAAAGCGACCATTTTGGCGGTGAGCCACGACAAAGCCCTGTTAAACCTCATGGATATTACGCTGGAACTCTATAGAGGCGGAATCGCACAGTACGGTGGCAACTATGATTTTTATCAGGAAGTGAAAAAGACGGAAGTGGGTGCACTGCAATCCCAGGTTGATGAAAAGGAAAAAAACCTGAAACAAGCGCAACAAAAAGCAAGAGATATTGCTGAACAACGGCAAAAAGCAGCATCCAGGGGAAAAGCACAGAGTAAGACCGGATCACTACCCCGCATCCTTGCCGGGGGAAGAAAAACCCAGGCAGAACAAAGCACGGCAAAGCTCCGGGGCGCACACCAGGAAAAGGTGGGTACAATCACGGCTGATCTAAAAGAGGCCAGATCAGCGTTACAGACCTATCAACCGCTGAAGATCGACTTTGCAACCTCCGCGCTGCATCGGGGAAAAGTGCTGGTTGATGCCAAAGCGGTCAGTTTTAGTTATGGAGAGCACTTGCTCTGGCAACCGATTTCTTTTCAGATCCGCTCAGGTGAGCGGATCCAAATTGCCGGCAATAACGGTTCCGGTAAAACCACTTTACTTAAAATCATTATGGGCGAAATCAAACCTGTAGCAGGCGAAATTTTCAGGGCTGATTTTAACTATATATATCTGGATCAGCAATATAGTATGATTGACCGACAGCTTACCGTATTTGAACAGGTGCAAAAATTTAATGGGCGTAACCTGGAAGACCATGAATTAAGATCATTGCTGCACTATGCGCAGTTTCCGCGGGAAATATGGGACCGGAAATGTGCCACCTTAAGCGGCGGCGAGCAAATGAAACTGTCATTTTGCTGCTTAGCGGTCAGTAACTATACACCTGATGTGCTGATATTGGATGAGCCAACCAATAACCTTGATGTGCAAAGCCTGGAAGTGTTAACCGCGACGGTTGCAGCCTTTACCGGCACCTTGCTGGTGATTTCCCATGATCGTTATTTTGTGGAAGCCCTCCAGGTTGAAAGACAAATTCACCTCAATAGTGTAATATCAACTTAACGTATTAACAATTCCGTCCGCCAATAAAATTTCTTTTAAAAACCAGTAAGGGTAAAGTTTGTACAGCGTGTCATTGCTGTAATTAAACAAAAACAGTACCCACATGAATTTAACATCGTACAAAAACAGCATTGCACCAGCTATAATAAAAGTATCGGCTCTTTTATTAATGATGGGAACCGCCACAAGCATTTATGCTCAAAACAATGATCGTGCCCGCACAAATATTGGTCTCGTTTATCCATTAAGCAGTAACGGGAGAAATGCCCCCCGCGACACCAATACCTTTTCATTTAACCTGGTAGCCGGGGTATCTGCAGCCGAACAGGGATTTTCATTAGCAGGATTTTCAAACGTTGTTCGCCGGGACGCAAAGGGGTTCCAGGTTGCGGGTTTCTCAAATCATATTGGCAATAAAGCTGATGGTGTTATGGTAGCTGGGTTTCTGAATACTTATAAAGAGGGTAATGGAACAGCCGTAGCGGGTTTTGCCAATATAGCCCGCAGCAGCTGCGGCGCCCAGGTAGCAGGTTTTCTGAATGAAGGCGGGGATATCTCTTCGCTGCAGGTTGCCGGCTTTATGAATGTTGCCCGCGATTTAAAGGGGACGCAAATAGCCGGGTTCCTAAACATCGCTAAAAAATCAAAAGGCACCCAGATAGGCTTTATAAATGTTGCTGACAGCGCCGGCACCCAGCTTGGCATTATCAACCTTGCTAAAAATGGAGACAAAAGCTTTGGCCTGAGCATTGATGAAAACCAAACCACCATGCTATCCTTCCGCTCAGGCGGAACTGTATTTTATGGGATAATTGGCATTGGCTACAACTTTAATAACAAGAAACAAAAATATGCTTACCAGGCAGGCCTTGGCGCTCATTTACTAAATGAGGGAGTCTTTCATCTGAAGACTGAATTAATCAGCGGCGGGCTGGAAAGTTTTAAAGGCGGCGAATATTTAAAATCATCATTCTACCTGCTGCCTGCTTTAAAAATTTCCAAATCGATTGAAATATTCGCCGGCCCGTCCTTCAACTTCATTGATACCGACACAGAGGAAGGGAAAAGTATGATCAAAAACTATGTATCAAGCTGGACCAGGAGGCGTGACTTTTATGGATTTTATTTTGGTTACGCCGCCGGTGTGCAGGTCCATTTTTAGGGATAGTTGCAAATCAAATCATTTAAAAACGACAGTCAGGGTAAAGTCTCTACACCGTGTTATAACACAGATATAAATAACAAATACATGAAAACAATTAAAAACAAAAGCCAAAAAATGAAAACAATTAAATTATTCGCCACAGTTATTTTAATTACACTGGGGATCAGTTCGCTAAAAGCACAAACAACAACGTCATCATCATCATCTTCTTCTTCCCCAGAAATTGAATTTGGGGTTAAGGCAGGCGTTAGCTTCTCAACCTTAAAAACAGGATTGAATGCCGTTACCGATAAATCAGGTAAAATAGGGTTCAACGCAGGTGTATTTGCAAGAGTTGGCAATACTCTTTTCTTCCAGCCTGAGCTTAACTACGTTTCGTTTAGTGATAAATACAAATTTAACAGTACCGCATTTGAAGCTAAGTTCAGGCAATTAAATTTACCATTAATGGTGGGTTACAAGATAGTAAATACTGAAGAACTGATCTTCCGGGTATCCGCAGGCCCAGACCTGTATTACAATTTGAGAAAACCGATTGCCCCGGCAGGATTTAAATACAGCGACCTTACAGCGGGTGGCGTTGTTAATGCCGGTGTTGACGTTGGCAGCTTAACATTTGATGCCCGTTACAGCCTTGGCTTAAGCAAGGTTAACAAAGACCTTGGCCAAAAATCAAACATCTTTAGCCTGGGAGTTGGGTTTAAATTTCAATAATAATTAAGTTTGATAAAACGGACGGGGTGTTTTACCTGTCCGTTTGCTATCAATACGTTTACTTTGCATACCTGATGGCCCTTGATGAATAATAATGAACTAACTGTCGATTTGAGTACCAATAACGAAGTTGTTTTTGAGCAGTTGTTCAAAAAACATTTTAGGGAACTCCATGCTTATGCCTTCTCTTTATTGAAGGACTGGGATGTTGCGGAAGAAATTGTGCAGGGCATGTTTCTTAAACTTTGGGAACGAAATGAGACGGTACAGGTAAGAACATCCATCAAATCATACTTATACAAATCGGTATACCATGATAGCCTTAACTACCTGAGGGGGCAAAAAGTTCAGTTAAAGTATCAAACCACAACCGCTTATTCAATGAAGAACCATATTGATGATGCTGCCGGGAAGTTAACAATGGGCGAGTTGGAGCAGCATTTACAACGGGCCTTAAGCAAATTACCCGAAAAGTGCCGGGCCATATTTCACCTGAGCCGCTTTGAGGAATTAAAATACCAGGAAATTGCCAGCCAGCTGGAGATCTCCATAAAAACAGTAGAAACACACATGGGTAAGGCATTGCGGATCCTAAGGAAAGAAATGAAGGAGTTTTTACCAATTATTGCATTAATGCTATTTAATATGTTCAGATCATGAAAAAGCGTATGAGCGAAGATATACTTATTAAATACCTGCTTGGAGAAGGAAGCCCTGCCGAAGCCGTTGAAATTGAAGCCTGGGCGGCAGCAAACAGCGCTAATGCCAAAAAACTGGAAGAGGTAAAAATAATACTTGAAACCAGCAAACGTTTGGCGCAGGTTAGTCCACTTGGTGAAGTTGAGGCATGGGAAAAGTTTAAAAACAAAAGGGCTGCGGCAAAAAATGAGCCCGCAAAAGTCATCCCGATTTCAACCAATACAAACTGGTTGCGAATAGCTGCTGCTGTTGTTTTTTTAATAGCGGGGGGATGGATAGCTTATTATTTGTATAACGGGCAAAAAGACGCGTCGGCTGATTGGGTTAATTTGAGGGCGACTGATAAAGTACGGATAGATACCCTGCCTGATGGCTCAATAGTACATATCAATAAAAATTCAGGTATATCGTATTCCGGTAATTTTAAATCAAAAAGGGAGATCAGGCTTACCGGGGAGGCATTCTTTAACGTTAAGCATAACGAAGCGGCGCCTTTTACGGTACATGTAAATGATGTTAATATAATGGATGTGGGTACCGCGTTTAATGTAAAAAGCAAACAGCATAATACTGAAGTTATTGTAGAAAGCGGGATAGTGAAAGTGAGCAAGAATAACAATGCAGTTCAGCTAAGAGCTCAGCAAATGGTAAGTATAAAACCAGGCGATAGGGGGTTAAAAATTGAAACAAGTCCTGATTTGTTATACAACTATTACATAAGTAATACCTTTATAGCTAACAAAACCCCCTTGCGGCGACTGGTTGACGTATTAAATGATGCTTACGGCACTAATATTAAAATAAAAAATAAGGCATTGTTAAATACTTCCATTACGGTTACCATCAGGCTGCAAGATTCGCTTAGCGATATATTAAATGTAATAAAGGCGACAACACCTGAGATGCACGTAGATGAAACAGGGGGCAATATTATTATCAGGTAGGTAAGGAAGTGATAATACGCCTACGGTTCGCGATTATTATTTACTTACCGACCCATCAAAATGAAACAAACTGATAATGAGCATGTTTCATAGCGTTCCGGGTGTTCCGCTTGCAAAAATGGAACGCCAACCTAATCTACCACGCATATTGCAGCCCGCCGGTTACCCCAATAAATGAGGTATTATTGTGATTATCAGTAACAGATCTGCCTAGCACCCAGCCATGAATTTTCACATCATCGCCGGTATCAGTTGATGTTAGGTTGATGGATGGCCCGACAAACAGGCCCCAATGTTTGTTTAACTTATAGCCGGGCAATATTTTAAATGAGCTTGTTTGATAAAGCTTCTTGTCCAAATCTGTAATAAGCGCAGCGGCATATTCAGCATTTAAAAAGAACTTTGTGTGGTTAATGAGATGTGCCCCAAACCCAAGATCAAGTGCGTATTTAATTTTTTCAGAACCCGGTTTATAACCAACGCCAAGCAAACCATATAATACCCTGCCCCCCGAGCGGAGGTCAGTATGCGTAAATAATGATTCATCGGTACTTATGCCAATGCTTTTTTCACCGTTTTTAATAAAGTTGACGATGCCTATGGGGTAATCACTGCTATCAGCAATATTTATAAGCCCGAATTGGACGCCTTTAACTTTTTTAGCTGTATTCAGAAAGCTGGTTAATTGCAAACCCGAAACATCTCCGCCTTTATTCAATAATCCGGCTATTTGGGTTCCGCTGCTATCGCGGGCCATATTGGCAAAACCGGCAATGGCAATTCCTTTGCCGCGGCCGTACATATTCATAAGGCCGGCTACTTGAAAACCAGCCACCTGCTCATCCATATTAGCCAGGCCGGCCATCTGGATTCCCCCTGCGAAATGGTTTACCTTGTTTGCCAGGCCCGCAGCCTGCAGCCCGGAAACATTATTCAGTACCCGGTTATAAGCGCCTGCCATTTGGATCCCTTTTACGTTGCCGCCAACAAAATTAAAGATCCCCGCTGCCTGTAAAAAACGCATATCTTTCCGGTTAATATTAAATGCCCCCGCTAATTCAACACCATCTATCCCAGCGGTATACCCGCCTAAAATATTCAATGAAAAATGATCAATAACCTGGCTGTTATACATGCCGCGGGTACTTAACCCCGGGGTAAGCGAAACCTGGTACGGGCTGGAGGCGAAAAAACTACCAAGGTTTAAGCCCTGCACCAGTTGTTTTGAATTGATAAAAAAGCGTGCAAACCTGCTATGTTCAATGCCTCCGTCCTGGTTGTCGCCAGGATAATATTTGTAATTCTTGCTGTTACCGGTGCGCTTTTCATTTACTACAATCCCAGGCAGCATATACACAGAGGTGTCGCGATAGTTTTCCTTACTTACGGTAAGCACTATTGATCCGGTATAATTTTTCAGCTTCAGCTCAAAATACCCGGCATCATCAGTAAGTGTGGATATCAGTAAGTTTTTTTCATACACACTGGCCTGTGCAACCTCCTTTTTATCAGAAACATTGTTCACATATCCTTTTACTACAATCTGTTTTCCCTGGTCTTTCTCAATCTCGGCTGTGATGTACAGTTTCTGGGGTGCATACCTCAATACAATATACCCCGGTACCTCTTTAAACTCATAGTTTACACCCAATAGCTTTTCAAGCAAGCTAAACAGAGTTCCCCGGTAGCCCGAAACAGACACCAGGCTATCTGCCGGAACAATTTTGTTGTTATAGGCAAAATAGAAATCCTGTTTAGTGGCAATCTTATCCAGTACCCGGGCTATTGGCTGCTGTTTTAGCTCGCCAATAGATACCTGTTTCATTAAATTACTTTGAGCGAAAAGTGGTGTGTGAAAAAAAAGGGGAAGAAGTAAAAGGGAATTAATTATTAGTTTTTTGCTTGCAATCATCAGGCTTTTCTGTTTATAATTTAAACCGGCTTTCTTGATAAATACTCCGGCTGTATAATAACACCCAGGTGTTGTTTTACCCTTACCCTGTATTAACTTTTTTTTGATAGTACTTTGGCCAGACAGTACTAGTTTTTTTAATCAGGTCTGTCAGCTTTTTGTTGCTTTTAATTTATTCCATTTATCTTTAGACGCGTTTCCGGTACAAAGATGCGGTAACTATTTAAAAAACTCTCTTTGTAAAACATCAGCTTAAAAAACTAAATATCTAAACCTTGAACATAGGAATCTTCACATACGGAACTCGTGGCGACGTACAGCCATACATTGCCCTTGCTTTAGGCCTTATGGACCATGGGCACCAGGTTACCATAGCCGCTTCAGAAAACTTTAAAGAATTTGTTGAAGATTTTGGCATTGCATTTCACCCGCTTTATGGCAATGCAGAAGAAGCGATGAATTCGCCCGAAGGACAAAGCGTATTGCAAACAGAGAACACCATTAAGCTGATGAAGTATTTTTTTAAAGTGCTTCGCGATAAAAAAGTTCCGCTTCGAAAAAGTTATATAGATGGAATTAACAAGGTGGATTTTATTATAGCCAACCTGGCAACGCTGCCTATTACAAATGCAGTTGCCGAAAAGCAAAACAAAAAAGTTGCCCTTACTTATTTTATGCCGCCGGTTGTTCCAACTGCTGAATTCCCGCTGGCCGACTTTGATTTCTTAAACTTTCCCTGGTATAATAAGCTCACCTATAAACTGGCGCATGCCTTTTACTGGAAGTTTGTAAAGGAAGAAACCAACGAATTCAGGCAGGAATTAGGGTTGCCTGCGTTGAAGGAAAACCTGGTTCATTATATCGGCAAACAAAAACCGCTTGACCTGTATTGCATCAGCCCAAGCCTGATCCCGCAGCCAAAAGACTGGGAAGGAAACAGTAAAATAACGGGCTTTTTAGCCGTCCCTAAACAAAACAGAGAAAACAATACGCTTGATAAGGTTCCCGCTGAATTAAATGAATGGTTAGCGCAGGGCGATAAGCCAATATACATGGGCTTTGGCAGTAATGGCATTGGCAACACAGATAAATTCATCAACATATTAAACGAAATATTAACTAAAACCAATGAGCGGATTTTGTTTTGTACCGGCTGGTCGGTTTTTGAAAACCTGACGATTCACAAAAACCTATTCGTAACCAAGTATGTGAACCATGAGGCCATTTTACCGCAATGCAAAGCAGGGATCTTTCATGGCGGGGCAGGTACATTGGCAACTATGCTGCGAAACAATCTGCCGGTAATTATCATTTCATTTTATACCGACCAGCCAACCTGGGGAAAAATAGTGGAACGAATGAAATTAGGTGTTCATATCCCGGTAAAAAAGCTCAGCGCAGATAAGCTGATTGCAGCTATTACAAAAGTTCAAACTGAAGAATTAAGGCACAACGCTGCTATAACCGGTGAGCAGATCCGAAATGAGAACGGACTGGAAAATGCAGTTAATGAAATTGAAAAGTACTTTAATACGCTTAGCTAGCTTATCTTTGCAAGTTCAATACTCAATTACATGCCCACAAACGCACAACCTGTAGAAAAAGAAAACCTGCACCCGCGCAACCCGCACCGGGAGCGATATAACTTTAAACAGCTTTGCAAAAGCAGCCCGGCGTTGAGGGCATTTGTGTCACGAAATCAATACGATGACGAGTCGATAGATTTTACCAATCCCGAAGCCGTTAAGGCTTTAAACAGTGCTCTGCTAAAACACTTTTATGGGGTGGAGGGATGGAATATCCCGGCAGGATATCTTTGTCCGCCAATACCCGGCAGGGCAGACTATATCCATTACATAGCTGACCTGCTGGCTGAAAATAATAATGGCGTTGTTCCCACAGGCAGCCAGGTAAAAATCCTGGATATCGGGACGGGCGCTAATTGCGTTTACCCGTT
>Ga0193702_1000526_pt1 | contig 12237 bp, 8 predicted proteins | sample U3a1metaG_FD_143060 | JGI IMG/M metagenome (GOLD analysis project Ga0193702, IMG submission 143060) | Soil microbial communities from a riparian zone of the East river system, Colorado, United States - U3a1 | ecosystem: Environmental > Terrestrial > Soil > Riparian zone | place: USA: East River... | reverse complement strand
AGCCTGAAGTTAGGTTATACTATGAAAATATTACGCCCCAATATTTCTTATCTGAACCCAACGGTTAATAGAAGCGATTCATTGAACATCCTATCCGGAAATCCATATTTGAAACCGGAGATCATCAATCGTTATCAGTTGAGTTACACGGTTAACGATACAAAACTGTTTAAGGACTTTGCTGTGTTTTTTAACAATAACCGGAACACCATTGAAAATATCCGCACTCCTTTGGCTGGTGGCGTTTTTGAAAGCACATGGAGAAATACCGGAAAAAATCAACGGCTGGGCCTTTCTGCAACAATTAACTGGAAACCAACATCAGCCTTTAATTTGGGCGCAACTTTTACCGGGCAGTACGTTTGGTTAAAAAGTCCGGCTTTAGGCATTACCAATAAAGGCTTTATGCGCCAATTGGTTGTAAACAGCACTTATAAGTTACCGGGGGGCTATAGCGTGTATTTTTATGGCTTTTTTGATGCAAGAAATTTAACCCTGCAGGGTTTTCGCGAGGGCTGGAAGTATTACAGTATGACGATCAGCAAAAAATCAGCAAATGAACGCTTTAATCTAAGCTTAAGAATGGATGCTTTCCTAACGCCATACAGTTATATGGATGAAGAAATTACGGCAGCGGCTTTTTATCAATTACAAACTTTCCGGTATCAAAACCAAAATATCAGGTTAACGTTTTCGTACAGGCTTGGCAAAAGTGAAATTAAAACCCCGCGGATAAGAGAAGCGGATAATACAGATTGATTTACAATTTAAAGGCAAAGAACATCGCCCGAACATCATCGCCCTTGGCGTTGCTCTACACGCTCCATCTTCTCAATAGCTGACAGAAACGTTTTTTTCATTTTAATCATGGTCTAAATTAATAGACCTATAAATATTTAAGCCATTTTTTCTCAGGGTGGTTTGCTTTATACGCTGCGTAACTGCGGCAACTGAAAAATAATATTACTTCGGCTATAAAGAATACCAGGTAAAGGATTGGTAATCCCCAACGGTGCTCAGGCGGGATCTCGGTGTACGGAGCCGTTCCGTACCAGTCGTGGTGAAAATTGTGTTCGCGGATAAAATTTACGCCGAGTGCCAATATATGGATCAGCAGGATATGTACCAGGTAGTAAAAAAAAGGAACCCTGCCAAAGGTGATAAACATATCAGCAATGCCGCCCTTTACCTTGTTAGCAAATGGTACCAGGGCAATCAAAGGCCCGAGCGTCATCAACAGGTAAATCTGTGATGCAGGGTATTTTTGCTGATCGAGGATCCGCAATAAAAAAGGTTTATTGCCTTTGTATTCGGGGCCAAAGCAAATTACCAGGATGGCGGCAACCAGGAAAACCGTTATGGCAACAAGCCCGATCCGAAGACTGATCTTCCTGCGTTCATCAGTTTGCTTAAGCAGAATTGTGCCGAAGCCATAACCAGCCATCATTACACCTATCCAGGGAACAAGCACATAAAGAATATTAATACCGGGCAGCCAGTCGCCACCAGAAGGGTACATAAACTCCCAGAACCATCCAAATGAGCCCCGCCAGCCTTGGGGCAGAGCCAAAGGAACAAAACTAAAAAGCTGCTGGCAGAAAGCAATAAACAGCCCTATTAAGCCAATGGTTAAAGGGCGAAGCCTTATAAATAAAGCCATTAATACCATACACCAGCCCAGCATCCAGATAACACCGGCAAGTGTAAATTTGGCATAATTCAAATTAAACGTCCAGAAAAAACGGATCAGGGTGAGTTCCAAAACAACTAAAAGCAGGCCGCGCGAAAGTAAAAAACCGGAAAGCTTATGCTTATCATTTAACTTATTCCCGTACAAAAACGCACTCGTTCCGGCCAGGAATACAAATGCAGGCACGCAAAAATGGGTTATCCATCTTGTAAAAAAGATCCCCGGTTCAGGCCCTCCTGCGGGCATCCCTGAATATACGCGAACATGGTCAATAGCCATCAGCACCATAACAACGCCACGCAAAAGGTCGACAGATTGAATCCTTGTTGATGAGGGTTTGTTTTCTGATGTGTCAAAGGTTGTCATTGGTTGGATCTGATTGATTAAGAGACTTTTTTCATCATCATAAATTTAATGATATTAACAACATTCCTAAATAAAAATTAAAAATGCCAACCATTGCCGCGAAAACAATTAAATGTTAAACTTGTATTTACAAGTACCTAAATATTAAAGAGATGAGGAAGTTACTTTTTATAATAATAAGCTTATTACCATTTTCGGTTTTCAGCCAAACAATGAGCGAGTTTAAAGCTGCAAACGGCAAAACCTACCATGTTGGCGATACTGTAAAAGTTGGAATGGGGTCGATGCCGGATGGCGGTTTTAAATATATCCAGATCACGCCTCCCCCGTTTATGCCGCCCCGCCGTAATGGTAACGATTTAAGTGCACGCAGGGATTTTTCGCTCAGCAATGTCATCATTAAAAAGATCAAAAAAGTTTCGCAAATATCGGGAACCGAAAAGATTGTATTTACTACAAAAACAGGCGGAATAAATAATTATGATATTTGGATAGTGGAGGCTGTTGCCGCATGTGAGGTGACCCCATGCGCCGCTTCAAATTCAAATACCTCTAATCATGTTGGAGTTGCAGATGAGCTGCTAAAGCTGAAAAAACTATTAGATGCCGGAGGCATTACCCAGGCTGAATATGATGCACAAAAGAAGAAGCTTTTAGCAGAGTAATTCCTCTATAAATCAAACTTACGAAGTTTTTGAAACTTCGTAAGTTTTCTCCAATGTTTTACATATTATAAAAAAACTGTTCGGCAACAACTTTTCCGTCTTTTACTTCATAAACGGCAATCTCGTTCATCGGCATTCTTCCACCCTCTTTATAGGTGACATCCATTGACATTGAAACAGTAAAAAAATCGCCGCTTACAATAGGTTCAGAAACTTCACCACTATGAATTTCCTGAACTGTACTATACCAGTATTGATTTTTCCCTAATACCGCCTCTTTTCCTTCTGTACGCTCTATAGGCGAGCCTTTAGCTTCAAGGCTTACAATATTGTCGGCATACAATTCATTTATGGCATCAATATTTTTACCTTCACGGCAAAACTGTACCAGTTTTTCGGCTACTTCTTGTGTTTTCATAATTTACAGGTTTTAAATTGATTAAAGCTAAATATTAATAACAGGACTTTGACCGATATTTATTTTAAGTTTCTGTTAACTTATCTTTTAGCCCGTTTATTGTCGATTTAAATTAGCCTGATAATCTTCATTGGTATATTGTTAATAATGCCTAGTAAATTATTGTTACCGAACCACTTAATACCTGTTTGGCTCTTGCACTTATAACATAATAGTATACACCGGCCGGCAGTTTCTTTCCTTTATAGGTACCGTCCCATGGTGTAGCATATCCAATGCTTTGAAACAATAAACTGCCATACCTGTCGAATGTTTTTACGGCTACTGAAAGATCATTATCAAGCCCCGAAATAACCCAGGTATCATTTATACCATCACCATTGGGCGTAAAGGTATTGGGGATATGAATATCCTTACAATGGCTGCTTATATTGATGACTTGTGAAGCTTTGCAGCCATTGTGATCCGTAACCGTTAAGCTAACCTTACCTAAGCTGCCGGTTGAAAAGATTGAACTACCAACCTGCCCGTTCCACTCATACTTCACAAAGCCATCAGGGGCTGTAAGTGTTATTGCTTCATTTGTAAACTGGCAAAGTGTAGCATCCGGGACGGTTAATACAGGGTTGTGAAAAAATTGCACATTATTCTCTTTTGTGACCATACAGCCTCCGGGAGTTGTTATCGTTGCTGAATAAAGGCCTGACTGATTAACATCTATCTGATCTGAGGTTCCACCAGTAGACCATTTAATACTGCCTCCTGAATAGGAAGCCTTTAGCTTTACGGTTTCGCCATCGCATAAAGTAGTATTAATTATTTGCTGAATACTGATATCAGGTGGTGTATCAAATTTGAGCATAAATTTATCCGAGGCCTGGCTGCAGGCGGTTAAATTATTGCTGATACTTACCGTATAGTTGCCATCCTGGCCAGCTGTTATGACAGATTTATTCTGATCAGCGTTGATAATATTCCCATCGCGAAACCATTTTATGGTATAAGTACCATCATTAGTAAAACCAGATGACAGCATAGCTCCGTCACCAATGCAATAGGCGGGTTTATCCGCAACAATAATTGGTTTTGTTAATGATATAAAATCAACCTGTCGATCCTCCGATGCAACCCAGTCACCTGAGCAGGAAGTTACTTCAACACTGTATTTGCCGGGTTCACTAACGGTAAAGCTATCTGAGGCATTTCCATTTAATACATCGTTTGTATACCAGCGGTATTGATAGGGTTGCCAGTTAATAATATTTGAAGCATCAATTGGCACAATTGCTGATAATTTAGCATTATCGCCAACACAGTAAGCCTGTTTATCTGTTTTTATAACCGGCTTCGGCACTTTTATAAAATTAACCTGCACTTGTTTTGAGGCAACCCAATTACCGGAACATGCGCTTACCTCTACCTTATATTTGCCATTTTCAGTAATATCAAGCGATGCTGTTGTGCTGCCGTTAAGCACGCCATCTTTATACCACCTGTACTGGTAATTTAGTTTATCTTCTGTTTTTAATGTTGCTGTTGAGCCGTCGCAATAGTTTAAATTATCAGGGTAATTAAATGTGAAAACAGGTGCTGCAATTTGGGTAACTTTTAAATGATTGGTTTCAAAATGAACAGCGGAACAAGGGTCGTATAAAATGGCGTTATAATCACCGGGTTGGGTTATATTTAACGACGTACTGCTTTCGTTAGGAATCTCCTGGCCGTTTTTATACCATTGTATTACATTACCCATATAACCTTGTATTACTGCTTTGGCTGATACATTTGCGCATAACTGAAGATCATTGGTATTATAGTCCTGCCCGTCAAAATGTATAACGTTTAGCTTTTGGGTGCTATTAATGTAGGGCCCATAATCAGGTTTCAGCAAGTAAAGTCCATCAACGGCAGCAATCCAAATCCCGTCTTCGCATTCAGGTTTGGTGTAAGATAAAGCATTCACACAAATATCATTTATCGCCTTGTTTCCCAAACCGCTATAATGAAAAAATGAGTACTTAGGAGTAGGCCCTCCCGGATATTTTGAGTTTGAAAAATACAAACCCTGTGCTGAACCTACCAGCAAGTTTTCTCTAACTACACCATCACCAAAGCTATACAAGCCATAAATAGAAGTAATCTTACTAATATTTGCCCCTTTTAAATAATGCTCATACCCAAAACCCGTCGAATACGAGTAGCTCCAATAATTTTCGAACAAGCCGTTTTCTGTAGCCCAAAACTGATTGGAAAAAAGTGTAAACTCATACCCAGCATCATATGCATTGCCCGCAGTGTAAAATGCCGACTTTATGGTATGACCAAAACTATTGCCCCCGGTCCACAATTCGCCGGAGTAAATTGTATAATTTATAAGCTCAATTGCAGGTATAAAGTCAACCGTATCCGGGTAACACCTGCAAAACTCACCATCCGTTAACATTTCAGTCCGGTAAGTAGCTTCAAAGATCCTGCTTGGTGAATCCTTGGGGATAGGCAGTACGGCATGACTTTTAACATTATACCGGCAAACGCCATGATTGGTCGCTATCAATAAAGTATGATCATTTTGTGAATACCCGTTATTTGCGCCCGCCTGGTCTACCCCAATGGAATTAACGGTTCCCGGAATTTCACCTTTTGCGCCAATTAAACTAACCGATCCTGCTATACTTTGTATAACGTATTTATTATTTGTGGCAACATATACGGTATCCATGCTTACTCCGGCAATATCAATAAAGTGATAATTATTATATCGGCTAAATGTGCCGGTGAAGTTATCAACCTGTTTTGTAATGCTATTGATACGGTAAACTTCATTATTTTGAGCCAGCACCCACAGGTAAGGATCATGAAAATCACGTTTTACCTTAAGAATATTTTTCCCTGTAAGAAAGGTTTCATTCAGGTGAAGATCCATATCCTGTTGACTGTAAGCAGCAAAACAACAAATTAAGAGTGTAAAAAATAACAGCGAACGGAACAGATACATTAAAAAGGGTTTGGCGAATGAAAAGTAGTTTAAATATTTTAAATCACAAATCGTTTTGTTACATACAATATACATTAATTATAACCCTATAAACAATAAAGCCCGATATTTTCATACCAGGCTTTATTGTTAAATTGATAGATTTTCGGGACCCAATAAATTCAGGCAGTTTGCTTCTTTTCAAAGCTGATCATCCACTGAATACCAAACTTATCCCTGCACATTCCGCAATAAGCGCCCCAAAAGGTTTTGTTTAGCGGCATTTCAATTTTACCGCCTTCGGCAAGGCCGTTAAACAGCTTGTCTGTTTCTGCTTCGCTTTCGGTATTAATACTCATGTAAAAATTATTGCCAATGGTTAGCTCCATCCCCATTGACTCGAGCGTGTCAGTTGCCATCAATGTATTGTGCGGGCCAAGGGGAAGGGCTGCATGCATTATCATAGTTTGCTCTTTTTTTGGCATCTTATCGTGCCCGGGGCTTTCGTTAAAACGCTGAAAAGCAGTAAAGTCGCCGCCAAATATTGATTTGTAAAAATTCATGGCATCTTCCGTGTTGCCCATGAAATTTAAATAAGGATTAATGATGATCATAACGTTGTGGTTTTTGTTTAAACAAAGTTAAGTGCAATAATCCTCTTGCAGGATGTGTTAATACGACAATGTGAAGGGGGCGATTACGACAAAAATATATTTTACCTTTAACGCATGATCGACATTTCAATTTTGGTACTTAAAAATGCAGTAGCAGCCTCTATTGCCGATGCTGGCTACGTATTTAAAATAGTAAATGACTTATTGGAAAAATCAGACAAGGAACCATTATTCCGGGTAAGGCTGGTTGGGCTTTCAAAAGAGGTAAAACTTAGCAATGGAATGTTCCAGGTAACAACCGATGCATTGATAGAAGAGGTTGAACATACCAACCTGGTTATTATTCCTTCTATGACGGGCGACGCAGTAGGCGCTTCCTATATAAACAGGGCGTACGCACCATGGATAATTGAGCAATATAAAAAGGGCGCCGAAGTGGCAAGTCTTTGTGTTGGCGCGTTTTTGCTTGCCTATACCGGCCTGTTAAAAGGAAAACAGTGCACTACACATTGGGCCTATGTAAATGAGTTCAGGTATTATTACCCGGATGTGAACCTGGTGGATGAAAAAGTTATAACCCATCAAAATGGACTGTACTCCAGCGGTGGCAACAATGCTTATTGGAACCTGCTGCTTTACCTGGTTGAAAAATATACAAACCGCAGCATCGCTATTCATACCGCGAAATTTTTTGTGATAGATCTTGACCGTAAAGACCAGTCGCCTTTTATCATTTTTACCGGGCAAAAAAACCATAAAGACCCGGTTATTATAAAGGCCCAGGAATTTATAGAGCAAAATTATGCGGATAAATTAACTATTGACCAGGTAGCAGACATCGTTCACATCAGCCGCAGAACATTTGAGCGCCGCTTTAAAAAAGCTACCAGGAATACAGTAGTTGAATACATTCAGCGCGTAAAAATTGAAGCTACCAAAAAGCAACTGGAGATTGGCAGAAAAACGATTAATGAAGTAATGTATGATGTTGGCTATGCCGATGTAAAAACTTTCAGGGATGTTTTTAAAAAAATAACCGGGATGACACCCAATGAATACAAAAACAAATACAATACGGAGTAACTAAGAGAGAAGACTAATCAAATTTAAGGAAGATCATAATTGATAAACGGTTATTGTATTACCCCTGCTAGTCCCGATACATGACTTTTACTTCAGAGTGCACTGCTGTTATGATCCGCGTGATAGTATATTTGCGGACACAAGGATCGAACCACAATTAATTAACCCTTTACTTTATCCCAAACACGATGAAAAAATTAAATTTATTTCTTTTTGCTATCCTGAGCATGTTGATGCTACATGCAAAACCGATGTACTTTCATACAGCTAACAATAAGATACCTGCCGGGCCTGCTGCAAAATCGCGTCATTTCATGGCTTCTCCTTCGCACAATACACCATTTTTCACTACCTATTTAACAAATGCAGGCAGTGTGACTGCGCCACTGCATAGATTTACCCGAGAACCCACAATTGACAGTATTTATGCCAATGCCAAACGCAGGCTCGGCCCTATTTATAATGTTAACCCAACTGAAGCCTCATCATCATTGTACACAATTATTGGTTCAGCAACAACGTGGACATTTACTTCCTCCGGGATTACTACAAGCGGTGGCGATGGTACTGTAAACAACCGGATTGAATATAGTTCATATTGGACAAATGCCAGTTATTACGAAAAACCTATTACATTTATCTCAACCACCGCAGGTGCCGGCTTAGGAACCGGAATATATTCCTTATCCGCCACTGCAACATTAACAGCGCACATTAATACATCTACAGGAGCGCTCACACTCGAAGTATATAGAACCGGCACAACAACAACAAAGGCAACGGCAACCAGCACTTTAACCATAAGCGATGGGGATACAATCAGACTGCAACCGGTTAGAAGCATGACTAATTTTTTTATTACGGCAAAAAATTTAAATACAGGAAACGTTATTAGCATTAACTACACAGATCCATATACGGCTGCAACCGTGCAGACCGCCTGGAGTGCCGGGCACCCAACTATAGTACATTATGGAGGCAGTCAGAAAATAATTAATGATAGTTATGTGGTTAACAACATTGTAGGGAACGACATAGTTTGGTACGGGAACAGCATCGGGGCGGGCCTGTCTGCAGGTAGCCCGCTTTACGCTGCACCCAATATAATAGGTGCAAATATGAATGACAATGTAAACATTATAGCCGGCGGCAGTAACCGGACAGTTGACTTTTTACGACTGGAAAAAGAAATGTTGTTGTTAAAGCCAAGGATGGTAATTCATGGAGATGGCATTAATGATATTATAAATTCCATACCCCAGGACACTATTAATGCTCATTTGGCAGCAGCTGATAAATGGGCGCACGATAACGGCATAATGATGCTTTTTAATGACATATTACCTGTAGGCCCAACTTATGGAGGCGCATCCAATGCCACCTACCAGGCTGCAATAATTGCAACTAATACGTTTAAAGCAACGCTATCTGATGCTATAAACATCCCCACATTTGCTGCTGTGCTAAACACAACTACAAGCGCCCTGGATCCCAAATATGACTCCGGGGATCATTTGCATCTCAATCAATATGGTCAGGAGACCGTTGGGATAACCAATATTGGGGTTCTAAGAAACTTAATAAACATTAGCGGGGGGGCGCATTATTCACCGCAGGGATGGAAAAGTAGTGGGGCCTTCAGCGGAACTTGCTGTGGTTTTGTTGTTCAAAACCTATCACAATCTGCTACAGCGTTCAGCGGCATCAGGGTTATGGACAATAGCAATGTGCTAACTGCCAATATTGCGTTTTCTTCTTCCATTTCTGCAACAGCGCCAAATGACGCCAACGGGGCCAGAAATTTTCAAATTTTAACCGCAAGTCAAAAAGCATTTATAGGGTCACAAAGTACTACAGGCCAATTAAACTTATTGGTTGGAGGGGTTACAGGAGCCAGTACACGCGTAAAAGTAACTACAACAGCCAATTATTTCACCACTAAAACCAGGCTTGGCGATACAACAACAAGCCCTACGGCCTGGCTGCATATTAAAGCAGGATCTGCAACGGCAGGAACCGGGCCACTGCGATTTGACTCAGGCGTCTTATTAACAGTACCTGTTGCCGGCATGGAGGAATTTTTAACTGACCGAAGGTACTTCACCCAAACAACCGGAACCATCAGACAAACTTATGCCTGGCTTAACGATTTGGCAGATGCTGTTAATACTGCTGCCGATGCCGACTACACAATAACAACGGCAGCACAATTAGTTAAATTACCGGTAATAACAACCGCACATACAGTTATATTACCAGCTGCCGCCAGCTATACAGGCCGGCAAATCAGGATCTGGAATCAAAATACATCGGCCACTTTTTTATGGACGTTTGCCAGTACTGTTAAAAACAACGATAGCACAACTGTTACTGCAATAGCTAATCAAACATGGGTTGTGCTTGAAAGTGATGGTATAAATTGGAACTGGGTACATTAATTTAAAAACAACTTGCTCCTTCGCAATCAAATAATTGCTACAGACCAATTTATGGTGTTAGGCCCATTATCTTAATCATTATGCAGATTTGGTTCAAAGTATTATAATTTAAGAGACTATAAATAACGCTGGTGCTTATTATTATCAATGAATACAAAAAATCCACCTAACAAGGTGGATTTTTTGTTGTTGGTAGTAACATTACCGTTTAATAGCAATCAACCTTTTAAAATAATGTTAACTGTATGACCGCCTACGAAGAAAAAGCTTATTTACTGCTAAATGACTGGCGGCAAAAGATGCAAAAGAAACCATCTTTTACTAACCGGATAGCTAAGCGCATACAGAACAAGATCAATAATTTTATACCAGAAAAGATCCATAAGGTAATAACGGTAACTATTGAAAAAATGGTTAAGGCAGTGCTTTTCGGGGCTAAATACACCACCACCGACAAGCTGGCTACCGATGCATCCTTTCAATTAAAAGAAAGTTATATAAAACAGCAAATAAACTTTTATCAGAAAACTGCCACAATAGAAGGAGCCGTTACAGGCGCCGGAGGCATATTAATGGGATTTGCTGAATTCCCTATCCTTATTGGTATTAAAATGAAATTGCTTTTTAATATTGCAGCTTTATATGGTTTCGATGTAAAGGATTATAAAGAAAGGTTATATATACTTTATATTTTCCAGCTCACCTACTCCAGCCAGCAACGGCGAAACGAGATCTACGATTTATTACAAAATTGGGAAGCCTATAGCGTTCTTCTGCCTGGTAATGCTGATGAGTTTGACTGGCGCACTTTTCAACAGGAATATCGCGATTATATTGACCTTGCAAAAATGGCCCAGCTAATACCCGTAATTGGAGCTGCTGTGGGCGCTATCGCCAACTACCAACTAATAGCACAGTTAGGCGAAACCGCTATGAACTGCTATAGAATGCGGATGCTGGAAAAATAAAAGATTAAGGCATATAAATTCTTTCTGTGACAAATCTTTTCTAACGATAGCTCTAACATTTCAGCTAACATCATAAGGCGGGTTAATCTTTTATTTTTTAAGCGATCCGAAAAAGTAGGATGTCTTCATACCCGGCTTCCTTGTTTGGTACATTTGAATGTACCTGCCTATAGCAAACACAGCTAAAAGATTTAATATATTTAACGGCAAGTATAATTCAATATGGACAGACGAACTTTCGTAAAAAGCTCTGCATTATCAGGAGCCGGTTTGGCAGTGAACGGATCAAATTTATTTAAAGGCATGAGTACGCTCCTGCTAAATGACCAGGAACCTGTTTCCTTAAACGGCAACAGGTTTGTGACGTTCTGTATCATGATCCGCACTACGCCATGGGAAGTATCCAGGGATGTTAAACTGCACCCGCGTGACGAATCTGCATGGCATACTCTTGAGGGAGTAAGATGGATGCGAGAGGCTTTTGCTAAAAACAATCCGGATGGAAGGCTTACCTGGGGCTTCACGTTGAATGCTTTGGAAGATAAGCGAAAGAATTATGTTGAGATCAGGAACTATGCGGCTGAGTGCCAGCGAAAATACGGAGATGAGGTTTCCTATTTCCCGGGATATTTCCCCGCAATGTATTTACCCCGGGAAAGGATAAACCGGGAAATGACGGAAGCTATTCAAACAATTACTGATTTTGTTGGCAATGGTTACCGGCCGCAGGCCATAATGGGTGGATTTTTATCAGCCAATAATTTACAGTACCTGGCAGAAAAGGAAAATATCCATGCGGCCCATGCGGTGATATGGAGCCAGTCGAACATAGATGGCGGCGGAGCAGACGGCTCTCCCTCCTATCCCTTTTATCCCTCAACTGAACATTTTTGCAAACCGGCCCAAAACGGCAAGGATTTTATTGATTGCGTAAATTTGGACGGATGGACAATGGATTTTATTTGTGCACGTAGAAGCGGGGCGTCAGACCATGCGATAACGGGTTACAATAGTCGCCGTG
>Ga0193702_1000524_pt1 | contig 12300 bp, 10 predicted proteins | sample U3a1metaG_FD_143060 | JGI IMG/M metagenome (GOLD analysis project Ga0193702, IMG submission 143060) | Soil microbial communities from a riparian zone of the East river system, Colorado, United States - U3a1 | ecosystem: Environmental > Terrestrial > Soil > Riparian zone | place: USA: East River... | reverse complement strand
AGTCGTTATGCTGAACATGTTGCAGGTTTGGATTAGTTGAGTCGGCAAACTCGGGTATACGCCCCTAATCCAATGCCTGCAACCCCTCCCAGCTTAGTCAAGCAAATTATTCCGGACACTAGTGCGCCTGCGCGGGAACGAAGCGCAGCGTCCAGGTGTATTTCATCGTCATATCCGATTCGACCGCCACGCCGCCGACGATCGCCGGTTTGAAATGACACAGCGCGATGCCGCTGCGGGCGGCTTCGTCCAGCGAGGCGTCGCCGCTGGTGTTAGCCACCCTCGAGTCGATCACCTTGCCATCGGGCCCGACCAAAAAGCCGAGGGTGACCGTGCCGGTCACGCCGTTCCTGAGCGCCTGCTTCGGCCAGCGTGGCTTCTCGCATGACTGGAAGTCGGCACTCGCCTTCGGGCGGTCCTGGCTTGCCGTCACGGCGTCCGCCGGCGCCGGCGCTGCGGCCGGTGTATGGGCACAGCCGGCCAGGCATGCCGCCGCCAAGCCAAACACTGGAATCGCGGCCTTCCAGTTCAAGGCCTGGGTATCGGGATGGATCAATCGTTTGATACGTGACATAAGGTCTCCTCCGTTGGCCGCCTGGGCCAAGTGGTGGGTTGAGAACTGGAGTCGCTCCAGCTCGGAAAGTGCAAGGGCCAGGCGCCGCGGTTCGCCGAGCTGTCTTGCGGCTAAATCATCTGCAATCTGTTCGCGTTCGATGCGGATCCGGCCTGAAATCCACCATACGGCAGGGTGGTAGAACAGCAGGACCTCGACCACGTTCTGGCCCAGGTTGACCAGGTAGTCGAAGCGCTTGACGTGCGCCATTTCGTGCGCCAGCAGTGCCTCGAGCAAGTCGTGCGGCATGCCCGACACCAGCGATGCCGGCACCAGCACCACCGGACGCCACCAGCCGGCGGTGATCGGGCTGGCCAGGTTGTCGACCACGCGCAGGCGCACCTCGCGTCCCACGCCGAATTGTGCGGCGAGCCGCGCGACGCAGGCCTGCAAACGGGGATCGCTGCCGTGGCTGCGCGCCACTCGTCCCACCCACAGCAGGCCGAGCGCCATCCGGACCGCCAAGGCGCCGGCGCAGGCGGCCCAGAATCCGACGATCCACAGCAGTTTGCCTTGCAGGTAGCCCAGCATGCCGCCATCCGCGCCAACCGCTGCGCCCAGCAATAACTGGTCGGCGATGCGCATGCCGGCAGCGCTGGCGGGGTGGCTGTCCGCAAGGCGCGCATAGAGTTCGAACGCCGGCCACGCGAGGCATAGCAGCAGGGCGGTGCAGGCGACCGTGTAACGGTGCTCGGGCCGCGCATTGCGCATCACCGTCAAGGCCACCGCGGTGGCGCAGCCAAGCAAGATGCCTTGCCAGGTGAAGTGGACCAGGGTCCAGCCGATGCTGGTCGCGAGGGAGTGCGCGGACAGGCTCATTTCTTCTCCTCCTTCAGCATGTTCTCGATTTCTTCACGTTCTTTTTTGGAGATCCCGCTGCGCAGGGCCGCCAGTACCAGCGCCTTGGCCGAGCCCGAGAAGGCCTTCTGGATCAGGTCCTTGAGCAGGTTTGTCTGCAGCGAGTCCTGGGCCTGGGCTGGCGCGTAGACATGCGAGCGTTCGCTCTCGTCGCGGATCAGCAGGCCCTTGGTGTGCATGATCTGCATCAGGCGCAGCACGGTGGCGTAGGTGACTTCCGGACGTTCCTTCTGGATTGCCTCGTGCATCTGGCGGGCGGTGGCCGCGCCCAGCGGCCACAAGGTTTGCAGCAGGTCCAGTTCGGCCGGCGTGGGCTTGGGGAGAGGCGGATTTTTCGGCATGGTACATCCTCGTGATTACGTCGTCAGCTAGTAGAGTAGTCTGTCTAGACACGGATGTCTACAATAATTTCATGCGTTTTCCTGTGCCTCTATTTTTATAGACATGATTGTCTATATTGGTCTATGCTGCGGATACTCACACGACCCTGGAGACTCGATGTTCAAGAAAATTGCCCTGGCCGGCGCGCTGGTCATGTCCCCGCTGTTGGCGGGCGCCTCGCAGCTGCCCGACTATCCCTTCATCCACGCCAGCGGCGCCTCGGCGCTGTACGTGCTGCCGGACATCGGCGAGATCGACTTCGAGGTCGGCGCCGCCAATCCCGATCCCGAGGCGGCGCGCGTGATCGTGGAGCAGCGGGTGGCCGCGATTCGCGCGCTGATGGCGGAGCAGGGCGTGCCCGAGAGCGATATCGAAACGCGCGACGTGCGCAAGGAGATGCGCAAGGGCGGCGACCCGGCGGCCGCGCCCAGCTATGACATCAAGTGCTCGCTGCACATCAAGGTACGCAAGCTGGCCGCCTGGCGCGCGATCGTGCAGCCGTTGCTGGACATGCCGAACCTGGGCGGCTTCTCCACCACCTTCGGCGCCAGCGAAAAGGACAAGATCGAGATGCAGCTGATGACCGAAGCGATCGCCGACGCGCGCCGCAAGGCCGAGGCGATGGCGGCCGCGCTGGGCCGCAAGCTGGGGCCCGCGGCGGCCGTCAGTTCAGGCGCGCTGAAGAACCTGGGCCGGTCGATGGGGCTGGTGCCGCCCGACTTTTTCGGCGCCGGCGGCGGTCAGCGCGAGCCGATCAAGCCGAGCGACTTCCTGAACATCGACATCCTGAAGATGGCGCAGCCGGTCGACGTCATCTTCAGGATCAAGTAGTTACGCCGCTTCGCGCACCGGGAACAGCTCTTTGTCGTCCTCGGTATGGGTCGGATGTTTGAGTTCGCTGAGCAGCCGCTCGTGGTCGAGTTCATGCTCCCAGTGCGACACCACCACCGCCGCCACGCCGTTGCCGATGAAATTGGTCAGCGCGCGGCACTCGCTCATGAAGCGGTCGATGCCCAGGATCAGGGCCATGCCGGCCACCGGGATGGTCGGCACCACGGCCAGGGTCGCGGCCAGCGTGATGAAGCCGGCGCCGGTGATGCCGGAGGCGCCTTTCGAGGTCAGCATCGCCACCGCGAGGATGGTCAGTTCCTGCCACAAGGTCAGCTCGGTGTTGGTGGCCTGGGCCACGAACAGCGCGGCCATGGTCATGTAGATGTTGGTGCCGTCGAGGTTGAAGGAATAGCCGGTCGGGACGACCAGGCCGACCACCGATTTCGAGCAGCCCAGTTTTTCGAGCTTGCGCATCAGGGCGGGCAGGGCGCTTTCCGAGGAGCTGGTGCCGAGCACGATCAGCAGCTCTTCCTTGATGTAGGCGATGAAGCGGAAGATCGAAAAGCCGGTGTAGCGGGCGATGGTGCCCAGCACCACGCAGACGAACAGGCCGGACGTCAGGTAGAACGAGCCCATCAGCTTGGCCAGCGGCAGCAGCGAGGCGATGCCGAATTTGCCGATGGTGAAGGCCATCGCGCCGAACGCGCCCAGCGGCGCGACCTTCATGATGATGCCGACCACGCCGAAGATCGCGTGCGAGACTTCGTCGATCAGCTTGGCCACCGGGCGGCCGCGTTCGCCGAGCATGGACAGCGCGAAGCCGAACAGGATCGCGATCAGCAGCACTTGCAGGATGTCGCCCTTGGCAAACGCGTCGACGAAGGTGTTGGGGATGATGTTCATGACGAAGTCGACGGTGCTCTGGGACTTGGCCTTGAGGGTGAATTCGGCGATCGCCTTGGTGTCGAGTTTGGCGGGATCGGCGTTGAAGCCGTCGCCGGGGCGGATCACGTTGGCGACGATCAGGCCGATCGCCAGCGCGAAGGTGGACACCACCTCGAAGTACAGCAGCGCCTTGCCGCCGACGCGGCCGATCTTCTTCATGTCCTGCATGCCGGCGATGCCCGCCACCACGGTACAGAAGATGACCGGCGCGATGATCATCTTGATCAGCTTGATGAAGCCATCGCCCAGCGGTTTCATGTCGACGGCGAGCGCGGGGTAGAACACCCCGAGCAGCACGCCGCAAACGATCGCGAACAGGACCTGTACGTACAGGATTTTGTAGAACGGTTTTTTCATGGCGGGCTCTCGTTGCGATATTGGTAATTCCCACATGATTATCCAAAACCGGCGCCGCAATCTATTGTGGATTTCCACATCCACCGATGGGGTCACATCTGACATTCGTACATTTCATGGGTGAAATGTACGAATGTCAGATGTGACCCCATCGGGTTGTGGGGGGCGGATCGCGCCGCATTTCATGGCAGAGGGGCTTCGCATGCAGCGGCCCGTACCGCGTCTGAAGGCATGGGGTCACATCTGACATTCGTACATTTCATGGGTGAAATGTACGAATGTCAGATGTGACCCCATCGGGGTTACGGCCGGCGGTAGATGGTGCCGCCTTTCATGACGAAGCTGACTTTGCGCACCGCCGTAATGTCGGCGGTCGGATCGCCGTCGACTGCCACCACGTCGGCCAGCATGCCGGCTTTCAGCTGGCCCAGGTCCTTGGCCTTGTCGAGGATCTCGGCACCCACCACGGTGGCCGCGCGCAGCGCTTCGGTCGGCGTCATGCCGAGCTTGACCATCCACTCGAGCTCGCGATAATTGGTGCCGTGCGTGAATACGCCGACGTCACTGCCGTTGCCGATGACGACGCCCAGCTTGCGCGCCAGCTGGAAAGCGCGGGCCGCCTGCTGCATGGACGGGGTCGGCGCACCGCCGCGTATGTGCTTCTGGAAATATTCGCTGATCGCCTCCGGCGCCGTCAGCGTCGGCACATAGGCCGTGTGGCGCTCGACCATCAGCTTGAAGGTGGCTTCGCTCGCGCCGTAACCGTGCTCGATGGTGTCGACCCCGGCCAGCACCGCCATCCGGATGGCCTCGTCGGTGGTCGCATGCGCCGCCACCTTGCGGCCGGTGACGTGGGCGGCCTGCACCATCGCCTTCATCTCGTCCAGCGTGAAGGTCGGGCGCGAGCTGCCGTCGATGCCGGTGCGGTAGTCGGCGTAGAACTTGATCCAGTCGGCGCCGCGCGCGGATTGCTCGCGCACCGCCTTGGTCACCGCATCGACGCCGGTCGCTTCCTGCGCGCCGTGCGGCAGTTCCAGGTCGGGCCGGTAGTTGCGCGCGGCCGGGCCGTAGCTGCTGCTGGCCACGATCGCCAGCGTGGCGACGTACAGCCGCGGCCCCGGGATCACGCCGTCCTCGATCGCACGCTTGACCGACACGTCGGCGTAATTGGCGCCCTCGCTGCCGAGGTCGCGCAGGGTGGTGAAGCCGGCCTGCAAGGTTGCGGCCGCGTGCTGGCTGGCCATCAGGGTGCGGTATTCGACCGCTTCCTTGATGACCTGGTCGTCCCAGCTGGTTTCGTTGTAGGGGTGCAGCAGCACATGCGAGTGGAGGTCCATCAGGCCCGGGATCAGGGTCTTGCCGGGCAGGTCGATGCGCTCGGCGTCGGGCGGCACCTTGATCTGGTCGGCCGGCCCGACTTGCTGGATGCGGCCCTGCGCCACCAGCACGGCCCAGCCCGCATGCGGCGCGCCTTCGCCGGTCCAGACGCGCGCGGCGCTGAGCAGCACCGGCCGCGCGTCGGCCGCCTGCGCGGTCGCGGCCAGCAAGCTCAAGGTGGTCAGTGCAAGTGTGGCCCAGATCCGCATGGTAGTCTTCCCGAAAAGTAAGAAACGGCCATCATAACCGAGCCCGGCGGTGCAGTCGATGACGCGGCGCGTACGTACGCGGCAAGCCGGCCGCTCGTGCATAATCCGGCTTGTACCGCCTCACCACCAAAGGATCCACCCCGATGAAACAGAAGATCGTTGCCGGCGTCTCGATGCTGATCGCGAGCAGCGCGTTCGCCGCCTCCTCCGTGCAGGATGTCGCCGAGCGCTACCTGAAACTGGTGCTCGCCATCGGCGTGCATGACGCCGCCTATGTCGACGCCTACTATGGCCCGCCCGAGCTGCGGCAAGAGGCCGCCGCCCACAAGCGGAGCCTGGCGGCGATCCGCAGCGACGTCGATGCCGCGCTCAAGGACTTGTCCGGCCAGCGCGCGGCCGATGCCGACGAAGCGCTGCGCGTCGAATTCCTCAACAAGCAGCTGCAGTCCATGCTCACCCGCATCGACATGTTGAACGGCAAGCGCTTCAGCTTCGACGAAGAGACCGCGCGGCTGTACGACGCGGTCTCGCCGCACCACGACCGCGCCTACTACGCCGGGCTGGTGACCGAGATCGACCGCCTGCTCGACGGTGCGGGTCCCGTCACCGAGCGCCTGAAAGCCTTCCGCAGCCGCTTCGTGATCCCGCGCGACAAGCTCAAGCCCGTGTTCGACGCGGCGATCAAGGCCTGCCGCGCGCGCAGCGCCAAGTACATCACGCTGCCGGCCAACGAAAACTTCGTGCTCGAATTCGTCACCGGCAAACCGTGGAGCGGCTACAACTGGTACCAGGGCAACGCCCAGAGTCTCATCCAGATCAATACCGAATTTCCGATCTACATCGACCGTGCGGTCGACCTCGGCTGCCATGAAGGCTATCCCGGCCACCACGCCTACAACACGCTGCTCGAGCAGACCCTGGTGCGCGGCAAGAACTGGACCGAGTTCAGCGTCTACCCGCTGTATTCGCCGATGTCGCTGATCGCCGAGGGCAGCGCCAATTACGGCATCGAGATGGCGTTTTCGGACGAGGAGCGGGAGGCCTTCGAGCGCGACGTGCTGTTCCCGATCGCCGGCATCGACCCGGCGCTGGCGGCCAAATACAGCCAGCTGCGGCGCCTGCTCGGCAAGCTCAGCTACGCCGACAACGACGCCGCCATGCATTACCTGGACGGCGACTGGACCAAGCCGCAGACCGTCGACTGGCTGGTCAACGTGCAGCTGTACCCGCCCGAAAAGGCCGGCCAGCGCATCCAGTTCTACGAGGCTAACCGCGGCTACGTGATCAACTACAACCTCGGCGCCGACCTCGTGAAAGCCTGGGTGATGCGCCACGTCACGGCGAAGGATCCCGAGGTGGCCAAGGCCCAGCGCTGGGCCGCCTTCAAACAGTTGCTGTCCTCGCCGCGGCTGGCGAGCGGCCTGCGCTAGACGATCCTTACTGCGCGGCCCAGCCGCCGTCCATATTCCAGGCCACGCCGCGCACCTGGTCGCCCGCGGGGCTGCAGAAGAACACGGCCAGCGCGCCCAATTCCTCGGGTGTGACGAACTCGCCCGAGGGCTGCTTCTCGCCCAGCAGCTCGTTCTTGGCCACCTCGGCGCTGATGCCTTCCCTGGCGGCGCGGTCGTCGATCTGCTTTTGCACCAGCGGGGTCAAGACCCAACCGGGACAGATCGCGTTGCAGGTCACGCCGGTCTGCGCCGTCTCCAGCGCGGTGACCTTGGTGAAGCCGACCAGCCCGTGCTTGGCCGCGACATAGGCCGACTTCTGGGCCGATCCCACCAGCCCGTGCACCGAAGCCAGGTTGATGATGCGGCCCCAGTTCCTTTGCTTCATGCCCGGCAGCGCCAGGCGCGTGGTATGGAAGGCCGAGCTCAGGTTGATCGCGATGATGGCATCCCACTTCTCGACCGGGAAGTCCTCGACATTCGCCACATGCTGAATGCCGGCGTTGTTGACCAACAGGTCGACGCCGCCGAATTTGTCGCCGGCGAACTGCATCATCGCTTCGATCTCGGCCGGCTTCGACATGTCGGCATTGTGGTAGGCGGTCCGGACCCCGAACTCCTTGCCGATGTCGGCGTACAGCTTCTCGATCTGCCGGGCGTCGCCGAAGCCGTTGAACACGATGTGGGCGCCCTGTTCGGCGAGCGCGCGCGCGATGCCAAGGCCGATGCCCGAGGTGGAGCCGGTCACGAGCGCGGTCTTGCCACTTAACATGCTGGATTTCATGGTGTCCTCTGTGAGAATGGTTGACTGGGGTAGAATTCTAAACGGAACGCCCGGTAAAATGTCGGTTGCAACCCTGGATTGAAGCACACATTTTTGAATTGAAGGAGCGGGGATGATCGAGGCAAGAATGAAGACGGTCCAGTGCTGTTCCCCGGCCGGCCTGCACAGCATGGCCTACAAGGAATGGGGCGACGACGACAACCCCAGGGTGCTGGTCTGCGTGCACGGGGTGACCCGGGTGGGCGACGACTTCGACAAGCTGGCGCGCGCACTGGCCGATCACTACCGCGTGGTCTGTCCCGACGTGGTCGGGCGCGGCCGTTCGGGCCGGCTGCGCAATCCCCAACTGTACCGCATTCCCCAGTACGTGAGCGACATGGTGACCCTGATCGCGCGCGCCACCGCCAACCGCGAGCAGGCCCAGGTCGACTGGTTCGGCACCTCGATGGGCGGCCTGATCGGCATGGCGCTCGCGTCGCTGCCCGACAACCCGATCGGCAAGCTGGTGCTCAACGACATCGGCCCCACGCTCGACCCGGCGGCGCTGCTGCGCATCGGCGACTACATCGGCCAGGACCTGCGCTTCCCCAGTTTCGAGGTGGCGGCCAAGTTCGTGCGCGAGGTCTCGCTCTCGTTCGGCACGCATACCGAGGCCGAGTGGCACAAGCTGGCGGCCGACGTGCTGCACCAGGACCGCGACGGCCAGTGGGTGCGCCACTACGACATGGGTCTGGCGCTGCCGTTCCGCTCGGCCACGCCGGACACCGCCAAGGCCGACGAAGCCGCGCTGTGGGCCGCCTACGATGCGATCCGCTGCCCGACGCTGCTGGTGCGCGGCGCCGAATCCGACCTGCTGTCGCGCGAGACCGCCGCCGCCATGCAGGCGCGCGGACCGCGGCCGCAGCTGGTGGAAATCCCGCACGTCGGCCATGCGCCGACCTTCCTGCATGAAGACCAGATCGCCATTGCGCGCCAGTTCCTGATCGGCTAAGGCCATCTTATTTTGATTTGAAAGAAGTAGAAACACCATGGAAATTACCCGACTACACGTAGGCAAGCGCCTGTCCGAAGTGGCGATCCACCACCACACGGTCTACCTGGCCGGCCAGATCGCCGAAGACACCGGCGCCGACATCGGCGGCCAGACCCGCGAAGTGCTGGGCCACGTCGACCGCCTGCTGGCCGAAGCCGGCAGCGACAAGAGCTGCATCCTGAGCTGCCAGATCTTCATCGCCCATATGTCGCACTTCGCCGGCATGAACGCGGTGTGGGACGAGTGGGTAGCGCCCGGCCATACGCCGCCGCGCGCCACGGTCGAAGCCAGACTCGCCAATCCAGCCTGCCTGATCGAAATCGTCGTCACCGCCGCAGTGCGCTAAGCGCCATGGTTTCCATCGCGGCGCTCGGCAGCGCGACGACCCAGCTGATGCAGGGGCTCGGCCCCGAGGACCAGGCACGCGTGCAGGCCGCGCTCGACTACGCGGTCGAGGCCTACCAGGACAAGCTGTGCAGCTCGGGCCAGAACGCGTTCGAGTTTGCGCTGGGCGTGGCCGGCACCCTGGCCTTCCTGCGCAGCGACGCCGAGACCCGCATCACCGGCCTGCTGTTCGAGCTGACGGTGATCGAGCCGAAGGCCGCGGCCGGGCTCGAAACGCGCTTCGGCAAAGAGGTGACCGATCTGGTGAGCGGCGTGCGCCAGTTGATCCGGCTGCGCGACATGACGGTCGGCGGCGCGCGCGCGATCGGGGCCGGGCGCGGCAAGAATGCGGCGCAGGAAGCGATGGCCCAGGTCGAGACCTTGCGCAAGATGCTGCTGGCGATGGCCAGCGACATGCGGGTGGTGCTGGTGCGGCTGGCGTCCTGCGTGGCCACCTTGCGCTACTTCGCCGACCGCAAGCTGTTCAACGAGATGACCCACGCCTACGGGCGCGAGTCGCTCGACCTGTACGCGCCGCTGGCCAACCGGCTCGGGATCTGGCAGCTCAAGTGGGAGCTGGAAGACCTCTCCTTCCGCATGATCGAGCCCGAGACCTACAAGCGGATCGCCAAGATGCTCGAAGAGAAGCGCATGATGCGCGAAGGCTTCGTGCAGTCGGCCATCACGCGTCTGCAGGACGAGCTGGCGGCGGCCGGGATCGAGGCCGAAGTGTTCGGCCGGCCCAAGCACATCTACAGCATCTGGAACAAGATGCGCGGCAAGGAGCTCGACTTCAACGAGCTGTATGACGTGCGCGCCTTCCGCGTGATCGTCGCCGACGACAAGACCTGCTACACGGTACTGGGCGTGGTGCACAACATCTGGACCCCGATCCCGAAAGAGTTCGACGACTACATCTCGCGGCCGAAGCCGAACGGCTACCAGTCGCTGCATACGGTGGTGACGGCGGAGGATGGGCGGCCGCTGGAGGTGCAGATCCGGACCCAGGAGATGCACAACTTCGCCGAGTACGGGATCGCCGCGCACTGGCGCTACAAGGAGGAGGGCGGCTCCGACTTCAAGGGCCAGAAGTACGACGAAAAGATCGCCTGGCTGCGCCAGCTGCTGGCCTGGAAGAGCGACGTGGCCGACGCCGTGGTCGGGCAGGAAGAGATCCAGCGCGAATGGGTCGAGAAGCTCAAGTCGACCACGCTGGACGACCGCATCTTCGTGCTGACGCCGCAGGCGCGGGTGCTCGAGCTGCCGGTGGGCGCGACGCCGATCGACTTCGCCTACCACCTGCACAGCGAGGTGGGCCACCGCTGCCGCGGCGCGCGGGTGGACGGCGTGATGGTGCCTTTGAATACGCCGCTGAAGAACGGCCAGACCTGCGAGATCATCACCGCCAAGGGCGCGCCCGGCACGGCCGGGCCTTCGCGCGACTGGCTCAATCCCGAATACACGGTCAGCACCCGCACGCGCTCGAAGGTGCGCGCGTGGTTCCATGCGATCGACCTGGAAGAGACGCTGTCGCACGGCCGCGCGCTGGTCGAGAAATCGCTGCAGCGCGAGGGCAAGACCGCGGTCAACCTCGAGTCGCTGGCGCACAAGCTGGGCTTCGCCAAGGTCGACGATTTGTTCGTCTCGGTCGGCAAGGAGGAATTCAGCCTGCGCCATGTCGAGCAGGCCTTGCACGACACGGGCGAGACGGCCGAGCCGGTGGACGAGGTGGTGCTCAACAAGAGCCGCGCGTCGAGCGTGGAGCAGGGCGCCAAGTCGGGCGTGCTGGTGGTGGGGACCGAGGGCCTGATGACGGTGCTGGCCAAGTGCTGCAAGCCGGCGCCGCCGGACGGCATCGTCGGCTTCGTCACGCGCGGCAAGGGGGTGTCGATCCACCGCGCGACGTGCAAGAACTTCGCCGAGATGCGCAGCAAGGCGCCCGAGCGCGTGATCCACACCGAGTGGGGGCGGGCGGGGCAGGACACGGTGTATCCGGTGGACCTGTTCATCCTCGCGAGCGACCGCCAGGGGCTGCTGCGCGACATTTCCGAGGTGTTCTCGCGTGAAAAGATCAACGTCATCGGCGTGAACACGCAGAGCGCCAAGGGCCAGGCGCGGATGACCTTCACGGCCGAGATCGGCTCGACCGCCCAGCTGCAAAAAGCCCTCGCCGCCATCACCGAAGTGACCGGCGTGCAAGAAGCCCGCCGCCAATAATCCCCCTTTGCAACACCCCTCTCGGCAAGCGCCCCAAGCGATGGGGTCACGTCTGACATTCGTACATTTCGTTTGAGAAATGTACGAATGTCAGACGTGACCCCATCGGTAAACGCGGCCGAGTGTCGGCTCTGGCGGCCTCAAAATGCCTCTGCCGATGCGGGCGTAGCCCGTGCGCGATGCTGTCAAGCAAGTGGCGCCCGCCCATGGGGTCACATCTGACATTCGTACATTTCATTTGGGAAATGTACGAATGTCAGATGTGACCCCATGGGCGAGGAGGTATGATGCGGGGCATGCGACCAACTTCTTTCCTCTATGCGAAGCCGAACCAGTGGGGCGCCATCGCGCTGCGCTTCCTCGCCAGCTGGTGGTATATGGTCCATCTCGGCGCGATCGCGCTGGTCATGGCGTTTTCGCCGTCCACCTATTCCCGCGGCAGCCGCATCGCGACCTCGAACTTCATCTACACCAGCACCTGGCAAGTCCTGCCCTGGTTCACCGCGCTGTCGGCGCTGGTCAGCCTGGTGCTGATCCGTATCGTGGTCGTCACCGCCCTCAGCTACGGCCTGTCGCGTTACGCGCTGGAGATGGTCGTGCGGGTCCTCGTGCTCGAACTGATCCCGCTCTCGGCCGCGCTGTTCGTCGCGCTGCGCGCCGGCCTCGCGTTCAATGCGGGCGATGCGCTCGCCGTCGCCCTCGCCGCATCGCCGGGCCAGTCGGCGCGGGCCCAGAACCGCCTGCGCGCCGACCTGGTGCCGCAGGTGATCGCCAACGCCTTCGCGGTGCTCAGCCTCGCGATGGTCAGCAGCGTGATCGTGCTGGTGCTGGCCTATCTCGTGGTCTACGGCTTCTCGCCATGG